>ERZ772957.718-NODE-718-length-24580-cov-3.475270_pt1 | contig 24580 bp, 24 predicted proteins | sample MGYA00580682_ERZ772957 | MGnify/ENA primary metagenome ERZ772957 (study PRJEB29015, sample SAMEA2737921) | human oral metagenome | biome: human oral; feature: human-associated habitat; material: dental | place: China | collected 2025 ...
GCTTTCGAGCCTCAGCCACCCCGAAAGCCAAAGGAGAAAGAGGCTGCCCAGGACCAACAGGGGAACCTTGGAGCGCTCGAAATACTCCCCCGCCTTCCCATCCCGCTCGCGGCCGTGGGGAACCCACCCGCGGGGAGTGTGCCCGAGATCCCCCGCCTGATCGACCTTCACCCGTTCGATGGGATCGACGGACGGGGACGGAGAGGACGGCGCCGCACCTCTCCCGGCAGAAAACGGAGGGGAAGCCTCCATAAGATTCCAGACCCCCCGGCTCCGGTCGTATTCCCTTCGGGCCGCGGCATCGCTCAGTACCCCCCAGGCCTCAAGGATCTCCTCGAAGCGACGGGTCACGGAGGGGTCGGGGTTCACGTCGGGAGCATAGAGCCTGGCCATCCTCCGAAAGGCCGCCTTGATCTCGTCGTGAGGGGCCGTCTCGGAGACGTTCAAGATCGAGTAATAATTTTTGAAGCTGTCCATACCCCTTTCCTCCTTTTACCGTGCGCTTCCCCCGGCACCCCGTCTCAGGATGCCACGCCTCTCGAGCGAACGCATCAAGGGGAGCCCTATCAGGAAACAGGCCCCCGCCTCGCCCAGCCCGACGTACAGACAGGTCGCCACGAGAGGGGTTCCAAGGAGGACATGCAGCATTCCTCCAATCAGCAGCATATTCACCAGCACCGGAGGCAGCGCGGCCATCCAGAGGCAGGGCATCCAGCGCGTCAGTACCGCCGCCAGCAATGTCGCTCCCGTCCCGACGACCACGTCGACCGCCCCGTACCCTCCGAACAGGTTGGCGATCAGACAGCCCACGGCCAACCCCGGGACCGCCTCCGGAAGGAAATAGGGCAGAAGCGTCAGCCCCTCGGAGAAGCGAAACTGAACCGGCCCATAGGAGAGCGGAGCGAGGAGCATGGTCAAAGCGGCATACAGGGCGGCGACCATGCCCCCCAAGGCCAGAGTCCTGAGTCTCATCGAACGACAGCTCCTTAAAAACGAAACATTTAATTCCCACGACGACACAAACGCCGCTAGAGCGGCGCTCCCTTGTCGTCCTTTCCCTCCAGCAGGGGGACGAAACGACAATAATCATACCAGGTATCCACGTACCCGGAATCCCCCTTACGGCGCACGAGGAGCCTCTGTCCTCCCGTCATCACGTTCTGCGGTACGACCAGGCGCCCTCCCGGCGCCAGCTGGTCCTCCCACGCCTGCTCGACGCGCTCCGAGGCCGCCGTGACGATGACGCGGTCGAAGGGCGCGGCCTCCACAAAACCCAGGCGCCCGTCGCCGTGAAAGACCTTCACGTCGAACCCCAGGCCGGAAAGGAGTTTTTGTGCCCGCTTCGCCAGGAGATCGATGCGTTCCACCGACCAGACGTCGAGCCCCATGGAGGCCAGGACCGCGGACTGATATCCCGATCCGGTTCCGATCTCCAGGACCTTCATCCCCTCCTCCGCCTCCAGGAGTTCCGTCATCTTCGCCACCATGTAGGGCTGGGAGATCGTCTGCCGTCCCCCTATCGGCAGCGGCCTGTCGATGTAGGCGTCCTCCGCATACCGGAACGGGACGAAAAGGTGCCTCGGGACCGATGCCATGGCCTTCAGGACCTCCCCGTCCCGGATATTCCGGGGGATCAGCTGGGATTCCACCATATCGCGGGCCGCCGAACGCCAATCCTGCATCGTCCCCCCTCCTCCCGGGAAACGGACGCCCCCTCGCCACAAGGTCACTCCGCCCACACGGTCACGGCGGGAAACCCCTCACGGGAATGTCCGATACAAAAACTAGGGGCGAGGACCTGCCCCAAAGCCTCCGTGGAGGAGGCGCTCACCCAAAGGGGCAGGTCGGGCTCCCCCGGGTCCATGACGAAAAAACCAGCGCCCTCCAGGGTGTGGAGGAGTTCCCCGCGATCCCCGCCCAAGGACGGCTCGATCTGCACCAGCACCCCGAACGGGGGAAGCCCCAACTCCCTGCGGCTGTTCAGCTCGTCGCGCCAGAAGCATCCCCAGCCCCGGGCCAGGATATCCCGCCACGCGGCTCCGGAACGGCGGCTTTGGACCAACACGAGGCGCTCCCTCGCAGCCATCGCCGGACGGCCCCGCCAACAGGACTCCCAAAGCATGCTGAAGACCTGGAAGCGTGCGCCGTACTCGGGCCTCCGAAGCTCGGCCTCCAGGTCCAGCCATGCAACCAGCCCCACGTCCAACATATCGCAGAGCGCCAGAGCGCCGCGCGTTCCCAGGATCAAGGACGCACCGCTCCCCTTCCCATGGCCTGCCTCCTCGCTCGGGAGGACCGGATAGCCGCGGATGAGGCGTCCGGCAATCTCGGCCAAGGCCTCGAGCCCGGGCCTTCGTCCCCTCCACAGGGCGCCGCGGCAGATGGAGCAGAGGCGTTCGAGGGGCTCTTTGGCGCCGCAGCGGATGCACCGCAGCCCACCGTTCCCCTCGGCACGCATGATCCCTCCGCACCGGGGACACGTCACGGGGGTGCCGCAGTCCGAGCAGTAAACCTCGGCAGCCTCACCGCGACGGTCCAGTATCCACAGCGCGTTCCTCCCCTCCCCCAGGACCGTGCGCGTCCTCTCCAACAGGGATACCGTCAGGGGAAGCGTCCCCTCGACGCCCCGTGCCTCCGTAGCAAGAGAGCGGCGTATATCGGCAAAAACGAGACATCGCCGTTCGGGCAGCACGCGACACTCGGGCGATGTCCTCAAAAAGGTCTTGGAGGAGGGCAGCCGCCCCCCCAGGAACAGCTCCGCCCTCAGGCAGGCGGCCCGATGCCCCGCCAGGCTGCGGGCCGACACCCGCGGGGGGCGCTGAGCGATATAACCGGGATTCGACTCGTCGTCCACGATAATGATCTCCGGTACGAGCGGGGCAAAGGCCCCTCCCGGCCCTCCGACGACGATGCGGAAAAGCCCCTCCCGAACCTCCCTCCAGGCCCTCCAGAGCCGCTTTCCGCCCGTGGAGGGCCACAGGACGGCCTCGGCCCGAATCCTCTGGGGCAGACGATCGAAAAAGGCCCTGGCCATCCGTCTCTCGGGGAAGAGGAGCAACGTCCGTCCTCCCCGTTCCAGCAGCCGCAGGTAGAGCTCGGCCCGTACCTCATCCCGGGGATCGAAACAGGACGATTCCCTAAGGACGGACCCGGACGCCCCCGGCCGGACAGCCAACGGGGCGGGCTCCCCTCTCAGGAGCTCACCGGGACAGATCGCCTGCAGGGCCTGGCCGGTTCCGCAGAGAAAGGCCCTCCCCATCCAGCGGGCCAGGTCCCACAGATCGCCCCCCAAGACGTTTTCCTCGTCCAGGAGCTCGGCGACGGTCCTCAGATTCTTCGGTGGCGCTTCCCCCTCCGCGGGGCCCAATACGAACCCCACGCGCACCCCCCGCCCCAGGGGGACCCGCACTCGGGCCCCGGTCGGCAAGGGGCGCTCCGCCGCATAGGTCAGAGGGGTCCACCAGGGGCCGGGGACGACGACATCGACGCGACAGTCCACTAAAACAGGCCGCGTCCCACAACGAGGTTCCAGACCCCGTCGGCGACCTCCTCCTTGCTTCCCGAGAGGACTGTCTCCCCGTCACGGGAAAGCACTCGCGCCGTATTGGTATCCGCCCCGAACCCGCACCCGGGCGCCAGCACGTCGTTGGCCACGATCAGGTCCAGGCCCTTCCGCTCCATCTTCGCACGTGCGTTCTCCAAAAGGTCGTCCGTCTCCGCCGCGAAGCCGATCAGGACCTGTCCTGGCCTCTTGCGCCGCCCGACCTCCGCCGCGATGTCCGGGTTCTGCTCGAGCTCGACTGAGACCGTCTCCCGCCCCTCCCGCTTGATCTTGCGGGCGGAGCGGTCCCTGGCGCGATAGTCGCCCACCGCGGCGGCCTTGACCACGCAGGAGGCCCAATCCAACTCCTCCATGACCGCATCGTACATCTCGAGGGCCGAGACGACGCGGCGAACCTCCAGCCCATGGAGCGTTCCCGTCTCCTCGACCGGCCCCAGGACCAGCTTCACCTCGGCACCGCGATACCACGCCGTGCGGGCCATGGCAAGCCCCATCCGGCCCGTGCTGGGGTTGGAGAGGAAACGAACCGGGTCGAGGTACTCCCGGGTCGGCCCCGCGGTCGCCAGAAGGCGGACGCCCTCCATATCCCGTTTCGGGGCCAGGGCACGGAACAGCTCCTCCAGGATCGGGTCCGTCTCCGGCAGGCGCCCCTTGCCCTCGTAACCGCAGGCCAGAGCGCCGAAAGCGGGGTCGACCACGCGAACTCCCCGCTCCGACAGGACGCGCAGGTTCCGCTGCGTCGCAGGGTGCTCGAACATGTGCACGTTCATCGCAGGGAACAGAAGGACCGGGACCCTCGCGGCCAGCAGGGCCGACGAGACCAGGCTCTCTCCCCTCCCGTGGGCCAGGTCCGAAGCGGTGTTGGCCGTACAGGGGGCGACGACGACGACCTCCGCCCAATCAGCCAGCCGTATATGCGGGATCTCGAACCCCCGTTCGCAGGAGAGGAAATCGTCCTGGCGCCAGACCCGGCGACCCGACAGCGTGGAGAGCGCAAGGGGGCTGACGAGCCGTTCCGCGGCACGCGTCATGAGGATCTCCACCTCGCAGTCCAGCCCGTGCAGCCGGCTGACCAGCTCCGGGATCTTGTACGCGGCGATGCCCCCCGTCACGCAGAGCAGGACCCGCCGGGCACGCTTCCAGCCGATCATTCGACGCCCGAAACCTCGGGGATCCGGTTCGTCCACTCCTCGGGGAGCTCCCCCGTCTCGAACTCCAGCAGGGCCGTCGACAGATACTTCTCGTTGACCGGGAGGTCCTGCTCCACCGTTTTATGCTCGCTCAGCCACCGGGCCCTGGCCGCCACCAGGGCCGTTATCTCGTACTTGTTGTCGGTCCCGCATTTATTCTCGAGCGCGTCGAGGTCGTAAAATTTCATCTCCGCAACCTGCCTTCCCTGGAATCCATAACCATTTTTCTGAGGGCCGCCGAGGCCTCGTCCAGATCGTCGTTCACCAAGACGTAGTCGTACTTCGGGGCCTCCTCCAGCTCCCGCCTGGCGCTCTCCAGGCGGGCCCGAAGCTCCGTCTCCGTCTCGGTACGGCGTCCCCGCAGCCTGCGCTCCAGCTCCTCCTCCGAGGGGGGGAGGACAAAGATCGTGACGGCGTCGGGGACAAGCGAGCGAACCTGCAGGGCCCCCTGGACGTCGATCTCCAGAAGCACGTCCCGCCCCGCGTCCAGCTCGCGCTCGACGTCCTCCCTCAGGGTCCCGTAGCGGGGGCCTCCATGGACCTTGGCGTACTCCAGAAACCGCCCCTGTTCCACCATCCTCGAAAACTCGTCCTCGGATACGAAGCGGTAGTCCACCCCCTCACGGTCCCCGGGCCGAGGAGGGCGCGTCGTACAGGAGACGGAGTAGGTCAGCCCCTCGATATCCTTCAGCGCCCGGGCGCGCAGCGTCCCCTTGCCCACGCCGCTGGGCCCCGAGAGGACAAAAAGCGTTCCCCTTTCCCTCGCCTTCATCGTTCCTCTATCCCTGTCATTCCAAAATTCATCTCATTCCACGTTCTGTATCTGCTCCCGGATCCGCTCGAGGCACGATTTCGCCTCGACGACCCCCCATCGAAACTCGGCGTCCCCCACCTTGGAGCCCATCGTGTTGACCTCGCGATTCATCTCCTGGATCAGAAAGTCCAGCTTGCGTCCCTCGGACTCCCGGCCTCCGGCTGTCTGGCGAAATTTAGCGATGTGGGCGGCGAGACGCGCCAGCTCCTCCGAGACGTCCCAGCGGTCGGACATGAGGGAGACCTCCTGAGCGAGCCGTCCGTCGTCGAGTCCCAGGCCAAAGTGCTCCACGACCTTCTCGATTCGGGCTCTGAGGGCCTCGACGGCCCCGTCCGAGGCAACTTTCCACCGCTCGGCGAGGAACGCCGCGACGGCCTCGAAGGACCTCAGCTCCTCCTCGACGACCGCCAGCAGCTTGGCCCCCTCCGAACGCTTCATCTCCATCAAAGAGGCGACAGCCTCGTTCAGCAGCTCGTTCCACGCCTCGGCGTCGAGCTCCGTCCCCCTCGCGGCGTCGGGCATGTCACAGACCCCCGGGACGGACAGGAACGCCGTCAGGTCGGAGGGCGTCGAAAGCCCCATCCCCTTCGACAACGCCTGAACCTTTTCGAAGCAGGAGAGGAGGGCCCGCTCGTCCAGCACCGGGCTCCGTGCCCCGGGGTTCCAGGCGATATCCGCGGAAAGCCTCACCTTGCCGCGCCTGACGGCGGAACGAAGGGAGGCGACCATCCAGCTCTCCAGCGAGGCGAGTTCACGGGGCAGCCGCACTGAGAAATCCTGATACCGATGATTGACCGACGTCAATTCTAACGTCACGACCCCCCAGGAAAAATCCCGTGAGGAACGGCCGAATCCCGTCATGCTTAAAAACATCGCGACCTCCGTCCATCTCTATTCGTCCCGAAACAAAATCCGAGCATCCCGAAAAGGGCCCAACAGTCAGCTCCCGGGGAAGCGCAACGCATCGAAGGACGCCGGGCGCGTGAACCATTCGCTGCGGGAGGACAGCTCCCGCTCCACGGACATCAGAAGCCCCCGGAGGCCGGTCCCCTGCAGGGCGCTGATCCCCAGGACATCCTCGCCCTTCGCCCTCAGGGCCAGAGCCAAGCTCTCCGCTTCTTCCGGGGGGATGGCATCCAGCTTGTTCAGGACCAGCAGGCGTGGGAGCTCCCGACACTCTATCTCCGTCAGCGTGTCCACGATCACCTCATAGGTGGACATGGCCTCGGGGGCGGAGGCGTCCAGCAGCAACAGCAGGAGCTCCGCCTCGCGAATCTCCTCGAGTGTGGCGCGGAAAGCGGCCACTAGCGCAGGGGGCAGGTTCCGGATGAACCCCACCGTGTCCGAGAACAGCACCGCGCCCCCGCCCGGGAGGACGATGCGCCGCACCGACGTGTCCAGCGTGGAAAAAAGCCGGTCCTCCGCGAGGATCGATGCATCCCCGGAGAGGGCCTTCAGCAGGGTGGACTTTCCGCTGTTCGTGTACCCGACCAGGGACACCGTCGGGATCCCCCGTTTCTTCCGCCGATCCCGGACAAGGCGGCGCTGCCTCCTCACGTTCTCCAGCTTCCTGGAGATCTCGCGCACGCGCCGCTCCAGCCGGCGGCGGTGGCGTTCGAATTCCGTCTCGCCGGGCCCGCGCGTCCCGATCCCCGCCCCCATCCGGGACATCTGAAGCCCCAGCCCCTTCAAGTGAGGGATCTCGTAGCGCGTCAGGGCCAGCTCCACCTGGAGGCGTGCCTCCGCCGTGACCGCCCTTCGCTCGAAGATCTTCATGATGACGAACGGCCGGTCCCAGACCGTCGCCCCCGTGAGCTTCTCCAAGGTGCTCTTCTGCACGGGGGAAAGCCGCTCGTCGACGACGACGTAACGGGCCGACCGCGAGAGACAGAACAGGCGGACCTCCTCTGCCTTGCCCCTGCCGATCAGGCAGGCGGGGTCGGGACACTCCCTGCGCTGCACGACGCTCCCCAGCACCTCGATGCCCAGAGAACCCAGCAGCAGCGCCAGCTCGTCGAGGGAATCCACGGGCTCCCCCTCCCGGTCCGGAAGGGAGAGCCCCACCAGGATCGCCCCCGAGCGGGGAGTCCCCGGCCCCCGCTCAGGACGACGCCGACTCAAGGGCCCTCATGGCGTCCGTCAACGCCCCCATAATGATGTCCCTGCCGCCCCTGCCCTCATAGACCTCCGCGGGGAAGCGCAGAGGCCGCCCGAAGGTCAGGGTGATCCTCGATGGGCGGACGAAATGGGAGCCCGTGGGCATGGCGTCGAAGCTGCCGTGGATGAAGGCCGGCAGAATCGGGGCACGCTCCCTGGCGGCTATGAGAGCGACCCCCGCCTCCAGGGGCTGGAGGCGCCCGTCCGGGGAACGCCCCCCCTCGGGAAAGATCAGGATGTCGCTTCCCTCGCGATAGAGCTTCATGAACCCCTTCAGGGCGCCCGCGGCCGAGGCGTTGTCCGCCCGGGAAACGGGTACGGCGCCGAGGGCACGGATGGAGGTTCCCAGAAACCACGAGTGGAAGAGCTCCTCCTTGGCGAAGTAGCGAAGGCGCCTCGGGAAAAACGACCCCACGACGACGGGGTCGAGGTTGCTGGCATGGTTACAGGCCACGACCATCCTCTCGTCCGGGTCGAGGTCCTCCAGCCAACGGACGGAACAGCGATTGTAAACCCTCAGGATGAGACGGAAGGCATTTCGGACCAGCCAGTAGAAGAGCGGGTTGGGTTTCACGGGGTCCCCTCACTCCCCTCCGGCTCCAGCGTGTCCCGGACGCGGCGCTCCAGATATTTCAGAACCTCGTCCTCCGTCATCTCCGAGGTATCGACGAGGACCGCATTTTCGGGCCGTGTCAACGGGGCTATCGCCCGGGTGCTGTCGAAACGGTCCCGCGCGCATATCTGGGACAGGACATCCTCGAACGACACGGACTCCCCCCTTCGCTGCAGCTCGAGACAGCGGCGGCGGGCCCGGGCCTCCGGCGAGGCCGTCATGAAAAACTTCAGGGGCGCATCGGGAAAAACCACGCTTCCCACGTCACGCCCCTCCACGACCAAGGAACCATATTGTCTCTGCCCTCGCTGGAGATCCAGCAACGCCTCCCGGACGCACCCCAGGGCCGAATAGGCCGAGACGATCCCGTCCACGTGAGGCGTGCGGATGGCATCGCTCACATCCTCGCCGTTCAGGAGGACGCCCCCCTCCCTCAGCTCGATGGAAACTCCCCTCAGGGCCCCCCGCAGGCCCGCCGTGTCGTCGGGAGGGATGCCCTTTCGATCCAGGGCGAAGGCCAGAGCGCGATAGATCGCGCCGGTATCGAGGTAACGGACGGACAGCCGGCGCGCCAGCCGCTTCGCGACCGAGCTCTTCCCCGCCCCGGCCGGTCCGTCGATGGTGACGACGAAGGACACGCTCAGAACCCCCGCATGTCCGCCATCTCCTCGGTGGCCTTGCTCGCAAAGTCCACGAGGTCCGACATCAGGGCCTCGAAGTTCGTGACGCCCAGCCGCTCCAGCGGTTCGGGGAACATGTAGTTCTGCATGCTGTCCGCCCCGATGCCGATTCCCAGCATCAGGCACATGGAATTGGCCACGCTGACGACGTCCAGCAGCGGCTGAAACTCCGCGAACTCCTCCGGGAGCTCGTTGGGCTTGTGGTGGTAGGCGACGGCGCACTGGTATCCCTTGGGAAGGTCCCACCGCTCCACCAGGATCTCCCCCACCATGGCGTGGTCGAACCCCAGAACCCGGAACTCCGCCTCCGTAAACGGGATCTGCTCCTCCTCGACCATCTTGACAATGATGCCGTATCCAAAGCGCACGTAGTCGTTGAGAACGACCTTTCCGACATCGTGAAGAAGCCCTCCGACATAGGCCTCCTCGGGGGAGACCTTTTTCGTGACCTGAGCGATGTAGCGGGAGGCGTAGGCCACGGTCAGGGAGTGGCGCCACAGCTCTCCGCGGTCCAGGGCGTAGCCCGAGAGCCCTTTGTCCATGACGGAGTACACCGTCGCCGCCAGGACGATGTTGCTGACGCTCTTGTAGCCCAGGAGCGCTATCGCCTCGGAGATGCTCGACATGTGGCGGGTCATCCCGTAGGCGGCGGAGTTCGCCAGCTTCAGGATACGCAGGACCAGCCCTTCGTCACGGGAGAGACTTTGAGCGACATCCGACGCGCTGCTGGTAGGGTCGTTGAGCTTTCGCAGCGTCTCCACCACAAATTGAGGGAAGGATTTTATCTCCTTCATTTTGTTGATGATACGTGTCTTGATCAGTTCCCTTGAACGCTCGTCGATTTCACTCACGGACATGTCCTCCTTGCGTGAGGGCTATACTGCGCCACCTTCAAATATTTTAGTGTAGAGTTCGGAAAAAGACAATTCCATGAACTCGCCGACGCGAAGATTCTCCAGAACCATGTGCCCGACGCGGCGGCGGATCAGGGTCCGAACCGAAAAACCGGCCAGATTCGCCATCGTCCGAACCTCGCGCTTGAGCCCCTCTCCAATGACGACGCGAAGCCATCGCCCCTGCGGTTCCCTGGAGAGGGCGGAGAGGGCGATGGGCCGGACGTGGCGTCCCTGGATCTCGAACCCGTTCCTCCAGCGCTCCATCTGCCGCTCGTTGATCTCGATATTGAGCAGCACCTCGTACTCCTTGGTCACGCCCCTGGACGGATGAAGGATACTCTGGGCAAAGGAGCCGTCGTTCGTGAGGATCAGCAGCCCCTCGCTCTCCCGGTCGAGACGCCCCGCCGGGTAGACGCGCTCCCGGCGCAGCCGCTCGGGCAGGAGGTCCACCACGACGGGGTCGTATTTGTCCGCCACGGCGCAGACCACCCCCACCGGCTTGTTCATCGCCACATAGACGTGTGCGGACAAAACCGCCCTGCGGCCGTCGCACCGCACGTCGTCCCTCTCGGGGTCGACCGCGAAGTAGGGAAGCAGGACGATCCTGCCGTTGACCCGAACCCGCCCCTCGAGGATCACGGCCTCGGCCTTGCGCCGCGAGGTCACGCCGCACGCCGCCAAAAAAGCGTTAAGACGCACCGGTCTCCTCCTCTCCCTTGGGAAACAGCCCCTCGGGGAACGACCCCTCCGGCCCGTGGCCCCCGGTATCCTCCAGAGGGTCGGCCCCAAGCTCCCCCAGCTCCTCCAGGCTCGGCAGGTCCGCTATCGCCTCGAGGCCAAAGAGCTCCAGGAAACGCGGCGTCGTCCGATAGAGCAGGGGCGACCCGCTGGCCTTCTTGCGCCCCGCGATGCGCACGAGCCCATGGCTCAGAAGCGTCTCGATGACCCGTTCGGAACGAACCCCGCGCAGCTCCTCGACCTCGGACCTCGTGACGGGCTGGTTGTATGAGATCACGGCCAGGGTCTCCACCGCGGCCCTGCTGAGCCGGACGCGCCCCCTGTGCGAGGTGTCGCGGAACAGGGCGAGCACCTCGGCGAAATGGGGGTTGGTCTCCAGGACCCACCCTCCCGCGACGGACCTGAGGACCAGGCCGTGTCCGCCCTCGAGGTGCACGGCCAGCTCCGACAGGGCGGAGGACACCTCCCCCCCCGAAACACCGAGCACGGACTGCAGCTCCCCGGACGGGACGGGGGAGACGGCGAGGAAGAGCACGGCCTCTATCTGGGCCGCAAGGACGGACAGGCTCCGCAGCTCCCCGGCGTGCTCGGAGCTCTCAGGGCTTCGCGCGGACCGTGACATCGGAAAAAAGGGTCTCCTGCTCTATGCTTATCTTTCCCATCCGGCACATCTCGAGAAGGGCCAACAGCGTCACCACCAGCAGTTTGACGGATTTAGCCGCCCCGCACAACGCGCAGAGCGACAGCGAAGCATCCCGGGCCAGCCGATCCTCGAGCTCTCCGATGCGGGCCTGAATCTGGGACTCCTCGGGAAGGGCCTCGGGGACTCCGCTCCACTCGGCGTCCTCCGCCTCGTCCCAAAATGGGGTTTCCCCCCGGCTGCGGGACCTCGTCCAGCGCTCGAAAAGCCCCCACCACACTCGCGAAAGGAAATAGAGGTCCCCAATGTCATATTCCAGCTCCTCCGGACGGGGGGTCTCCGGGGCCTCGTCCTCCTCGACGACGCGGCGGAAGTACCGCATCTCCCGCTCCCTGCGCTCCCAGAGCCATCGCGCGGCCTCCCTGTAGGGACGATAGCGCGCCAGCGTTTCAAGGAGAGCCTCCTCGTCGACATCGGGTTCCGGGTCCTCGATGTCCATCCCGGCATCCGGGGCGGATTCGGGCAGGAGGGAGCGGGTCTTCTCCAACAGGAGCCCCGCGGCCATAAAGAAAAACTCGGCGATCGTCTCGGCCGAGGCCGAACGGGTCCTGGCCAGATACGCCCCGTAGATGCGGACGAGGTGGGCGACCTTGATGCGGGATGCCTGCATCTGGCGGCTCTCCACCAAGTGGCACAGGAGGTCGAGCGGCCCGGAAAATCCATCTACGGAGACCTCGAAGACCTCCCTGGGCATCGGTCCCCTCGGTGTCTCGGGAGAGGATACTACCGGGAGAAGGCCGGGACGAGCCCCATGGCGGGATAGAGGATATCCATCGTCTCCCGTGCCGTCGCCCGAGCCCGCTCCGCCCCATGGGCAAGGATATCGTCCATGAGCTTTCTGTCCCCGGCATACTTCGCGCGCCGCTCGTGGATCGGCGCCATCATCTCCTGGATATGGGCATTCAGCATCTTCTTGCAGTCCACGCACCCGATCGACGCGGAACGGCATCCCGCGTCGATCTCCGCGTGCTCGGCGGCATCGGGGTTGAAGACCTTGTGCAGGTCCCACACCGGACACTTGTTTGGATCTCCGGGGTCCGACCTCTTGATGCGGGCCGGGTCCGTGACCATGGTGCGCAGCTTGTTCCACACCGACTCGGGCGACTCCGAGATCTGCAGGGAGTTGCCGTAGGACTTGCTCATCTTGCGCCCGTCGGTCCCCGGGACCTTGGGGGTCTCGGTCAACAGGGCCTGAGGCTCCACCAGAAGCCCCTCCCCATAGAAGTGGTTGAACCGCCTGGCTATTTCCCGGCTCAGCTCCAGGTGTGCACTCTGGTCCTCGCCCACCGGAACCCGGTCCGCCCGATAGAGCAGGATATCGGCCGCCATCAGGACAGGATAGCCCAGAAACGCGAAGGTGTCGAGATCCTTGTTCTTGATGTTGTCTATCTGTTCCTTATAGGTGGGATTGCGGTAGAGCCAGCCCAGAGGGGTGATCATGGCAAGCGCCCAGCCGAGCTCCGCATGCTGCGGGACGTGCGACTGGATGAAGATGGCGCACTTCTCAGGGTCGAGCCCTACCGAAAGCCAGTCCAGCAGGGTATCGTAGCAATAGCCCGCGGTATTTGCGGAGTCGGCGTAGTTGGACGTCAGCGCGTGCCAGTCGGCCACGAAGTAATAGCACTCATAATCATCCTGAAGCCGAACCCAGTTGCTCAGAGCACCGGCCATGTGCCCCATGTGCAGCAGGCCCGTCGCCCTCATTCCGCTCACAATCCGTCCTTTCACCGACGAGACACCCCTTCGTTCTGCAATTCAAAAATCCCCTCAAAAATTTGATAAACAAGTTTGATAAACGAGAGCGGCGAGCGGCCCGTTCGCTAAAGACGAAGCGGGGACGCGAGCCCCCCCGCCTCGATCAGGATCGTCTCGAGAACGCCCGGCACGGCGAGCCGCCGCGCCAGCTCCGCCAGGGAGGCCCTCTCCATCTCGGCGTGGCCGACAACGGCGACAGGCATTCCCTCGCGCACCGCATCCAGCAGCACATGATACTTCGCGTCGGCGGTGATGTACAGGTCCGCGCCCTCCGCCCTGGCGCGGGGCCACAGATCGGCTCCCGATCCGCCGCAGAGCGCCACCCGCAGTATACTACAACTCTCGGACACGTAACCGTCGAGCCACGACAATCCCCAGACCCGCCTGACCCGCTCCAGCGCCTCCCCGGCCGTAAGGGGCTCCTCGAAGTTCCCGACCGCCCCCAGCCTGGCATCGGGATCGAGGACGGAGACATCCCGAAGCCCCAGGAGGTGGGCCAGTTCAAAGCTGACGCCGCCCTCCGCGGAGTCCCAGTTGGTGTGCGCCGCAAGGACGGCGACGCCCCGCTCGACGGCGGCCAGGACCGCCCGCCCCGGATCGCGGGAGAGGTCCAGACGCCGGATCGGGGAGAAAAAAAGGGGGTGGTGGGTCAGCAGCGCTTCGCATCCGCGGTCCGCGGCCTCCAGCACCGCCTCGGGGAGGGGGTCCAGGGCGATGCCCAGCCTGCGGACCTCCCAATCCGGATCGCCGACCATCAGCCCAACGTTGTCCCAAGCGGCAGCCAAGGCAAAGGGCGCCGTTCGATCGATCTCTTCCAGCACTGCCCTCAACTTCATGCGCGTCACCTCCAGCATCCCAGAGAAGCGCTGACTGAATCAGCGCTTCCTCAAATAAAAAAAGCTCCCACAAAGTAGGAGCGGATCGTCTGTCCACCTGACGCCAAAACCACGTCTCGCCGTTTTGTGGCTCTCTTGATTGTACCGGATTGTATCGGTGTTTCGTTCGTCCGTTTTTATACGGCCGATCTATTTGTAGACGTCGCCGCGTGAACCAATCCGCGTCACATGAATAGTCCGGCTCTCCTCGTAGATATCCAGGAGAACACGCCATTTACCCACACGCAACCGATAACCCGACCACCCCACCAGACAGCGGACATCACAGGCTTCCGGTCCGTTCTCCAAGGCCTCGATCGCCGCAAACAAGCGCCCGCGATCCGGCTCGGGGATACGGGTCAAATGCCGCGATGCATCCTTATCCGTGACAACCGTCCAACTTACAGCACCGATATCTGCTTGCGAAGCTCCTCCATCGTCAGATAGTCGCCCTGTGTAAAACGTGCCCGCGCCTGCTCCACACCGGCAATCTCCTCCGGCGTCAGGGGCGGCTCCGTCGGGTCGGGCGTCCTCCACAAAGCGACGCGTTCCATCGTCTCGATGCTCATCCCTTATCTCTCCTCTCGTCATGCAGACCGCTCCCCATCGCTACCCTGCAATGCTGCGGGCAAACTCTCGGCCACACTACCCCCACATCTCCTCGGCCGAAGAGCTGTATCCCTCAGGCTCAACCGGAAGGGACAACGAGATATCGTCGCCTCGTTGCAACAGAATTTCATTCTCTTTCCCCGTGGTCGGATAGCCCACGTTCACCCCCAGAACCTCCGGCAGCCCACACCAGCAAGGATAGAAAAAACCCCGCCGTTGAGCGGGGTTTTGAAGGAAACCGGCTTGAGCCGGATATTTGCATGGTGGGCCCACCTGGACTCGAACCAGGAACCTTCCGGTTATGAGCCGGCGGCTCTGACCACTTGAGCTATGGGCCCTCATATTGGAATGACCGGTAGAGACACACAAGAACGCGCTGTATTTTAACCGTTATTCAACGCGAATGCAACTTACGGGGCAGCTGCTCTCCGCCTCCTTGACGGACGGGTCGTCGGTCTCATCCCGCAGGACCTTGGCGGTCCCCGCGTTCTCGTCCAGGACAAAACACTCCGGACTGATTTGAGTGCACACGCCGCAGCCAATGCAGGCCGAGCGATCCAGAGATACCTTCATTGGCCCCACCCTCACCTCCGTGCCCGGTAAAGCTCCAAGGAGCGCGCTTATTGTATTATGCTGACGCCCCATCGTCAAACCTGCCGACGGACGATCCGGCAAAATACCGTACCCATCCGCCAAAGCAGCATGCTCCCATCCCAGGGAACGGTAAAACGCCTATCGGTTATAATGGTCTCGTAACATATTTCGGGCTCCTCATCCGTATCCTGCTGCCCCGTAATGACGAGGAGAGGTTCCACCATGTCGCTCAAAAGAGAAAGAAACAAGAACGGTCGAGCGCCGGCCGTTCCCTTTTTGCTTCTATTCCTTCTACCCGTCTTGCTTGTCCCGTCTCCCATCCAGGCGGCTCCCCGTGCCGAACGCCAGCCCCTGTCCCTCTCGAAGGACCGGAAGCAGGACCTGAAGAAGCTGTCGGAGCTCTGTCTCTTCAACGACCTGACCTCGGCGGACGTGCTGTGGGCCAACGACCTGACCGTCGACCGCCTCACCGAGGGAACGACGCTCATCATCCCCGCCTCCAAGCAGGATATCCTGGCCGTCTGGCAATCCGTTCAGAAGGAGAGGAGGGGCACATCCGACACCTTGGTGTCCATCAAGCTGCATGGAGTTCCCCGCAGCGCCCCCAAGGCCGAGCCTCCAGCCTTGAAAAAGGCGAAGGTTCCCACGCCCCAGCCCTCCCAAACTTCCCCTCAGCCGCTCTCCCAAAAGGCAGCCCCTCCCTCCCCGATGACGCCCCAACGCAGCGCGGAGAAAAGCGTCGTAGGTAAGAGGGTGAAGGGTGACGCGGATACGAGGGAACCCGTCCTGTTCCTCTCGGAGGACGAAGACTCCTTGAGCGGCCCCATGAGGCTGGTCATATCGGGTGACAACGTAACCGTCGTAAGGCTTCCCCGAACCCAGGCCCCCCGCACCTCCGGCCTGAACGGCATCCCACGGAGCTTTTTCCCCGGAAGGCCATCCCCAGAGCCCGCCCCCGCCATACCGGAGGCCGCCAGGTTCTCGGGATCCAAGATGATCTGGCCCGTAAACGGTGCCGTTTCGTCGGGGTTCGGCAAGCGGGGCAGGAGATCCCTCCACTCGGGAATCGACATCCCCATGCCCAAGGGCACGTATATCCGGGCCGCAAGGGATGGGGTGGTCAAGCTGGTCGCCTCCGCCAAAAGCCGGAGCTTCAGAGGATACGGGAACGTGGTGATCGTCGACCATGGCGGCGGAATCGCCACGCTGTACGCCCATTGTCTGAACATCGAGGTCAGGCAGGGCCAAAGGGTGCGTCAGGGAGAGACGCTCGCGACCGTGGGCCGTACGGGACGCGCCACCACGAGCCACGTTCACTTCGAGGTCCGGGTCAACGGTAAACCCGTTGACCCCATCCCCTTCCTGGGGCCCAGGCGCTGACGACCGGCAAGGACAAAAGTGGGGGGCCAAACGGCCCCCCTTGCCTTTACGAGATCATTTACGGAATTATTTGCTCCTGTACCTCCGGACTCTCCTCCTGCTTCGGCTCCTGTGGGGCGAGGCGCGTCACAAGGATCTGGTCTATCTTGTAGTTGTCGATGTCCATGATCTCGAACTTGTACCCCCCGTACACGACGGAATCGGTGCGATGAGGGATGCGCCTCAGCATGAACGTGAGGAATCCGCCGATCGTCTCGTAGTTCTGGGACTCGGGAAAATCCTCTATCTCGAACACGTGCATCGCATCCTCGATCGGGGTCGCCCCCTCGATCAGCCACGAGGTCTCGTCCCGCTTGATTATCTGCTCCTCCTCCCCCACCAGGTTGCCCATCAGCATCATCATGATGTCCTGCAGGGTAATGATCCCGACGACCAGCGCGTACTCGTTGAGCACGACCGCCAGGTTCTCCTCCCGTCCCTTGAACTGGTCCATGGCCTCGGCCAGTGTCAGGGTGTCGGGGATGATGAGGGGCGGCCTGATGTCGAGCCCGTTGTCCAGCTGAAGGCTCTGCCCCTTGACGACCCGCTCCAGCAGCCCCTTGGAGTCCACGTAACCCACGATGTGGTCGATGTCCTTGTCGCATACGATATAGGTGGAATGCGGCGCGGAGGCGATCTTTTCCTTGACGCGCGCCTCCTCCTCGTGAAGGTCCAGATACACGATGTTCTCCCGGACGGTCATGGCGGAGGGGACGGTGCGCACGTCGAGCTCGAAGACGTTGCCGATCAGGTCCTTCTCCTGTTTTCTCAAAAGCCCGGCCATCGTCCCCGCCTCCACCATGGCGTAGAGGTCGTCCGACGTGATGTCGTCCCGACGCTTATCGGGCAGCCCGAAGGCCCTGCAGATGACGCTGCTCAGGGAATTGAATATCTTCGACAGCGGAGCGAGGACGAAGATCACCCGACGCATCCCCTCGATCGACCTCAGGGCCACAGCCTCGGGGACCGCCATGGCGATTCGTTTGGGGATGAGGTCCGCGAAGAGGACGAAGAAGAGGGTGACCCCGACGAAGGGTACGGCGGAGGCGACCTGCCCCTTCAGGGCGTGGCCCAGGATATCGGGAAGCAGCCCATGGATCATCGGCGACAAAAGGGAATCTCCTACGATGCCTGCCAGGATGGCCACAGCGTTCAGCCCGATCTGGACCGTCGTGAAGAACAGCCCCGGCTGATCCTGAAAGCTCAGGATCCGTGCAGCGCGGGCATCGCCGCCCTCGGCGATGGAACGCAGCTTCATCCTCCGGGATGCCGCCAGCGATATCTCCGAAAGGGAAAAGAAAGCGCTTATCGCCGCCAAAACCAGAATGATCAGAAAACCGTACATCATGATTGGAGGTCCTCCCGCGCAGACGCCTCAGGTCGAGGCCCGGACGTTTTGCGGCTTTCTTTCAATTATAACGTATCTCCTAATGGCGTATCTCTGGACCATAAAATTCTCTCTCCATCCGTCTTACGCCAAAGGGTCGGCGCACTTTCCTGGAAAAACGATGTAAAATAGCGTCCGGGATTACGGGGAAAGGGAGGATCCGGCCGATGGGGAAAAAATCGTTTTTCGGGCACGCGGCGCTGTGGGCCCTCTGCCTCGCGGCCGCAGCCTGCTATCCGGGGTACCGTCTGGCCCAGAACTACATTGCAGGCAGGATGGAGGCGCAGCTTCGAACCGAGACGGAGAGCATTCTGCAGGCCCTCCACACGGCGATACTTCAGAAGAGCGTCCTCCTCAGGAAGGCGGCCCGGGACGCCGAGGAGTACTGGGCGGTCGGGGACCTGCCCGGCTGCAGGGCTCTCCCGCCCCGTTACGTCACGTCCTATGACGCGGCCACGGGGCTGGGCCTGAGCCTGTCCGCAGGGGACTCCCCGGACAAGGAAGCGCTGGCCGTCTATGCCTATCGGGACGAGGGCCAACCCAAGACACTCGAAGCGTTTCCGGACTACGTTGGGGACGGGATGTCATGGGATGGGACGTCATGGGACAAGAAGAGCCCGGCTTCGCCCCAGTGGATGCCGTTCCGAAGACAATCGCTGACCGGAGCTCCGACGGTCACGGCGGTCTGTCCCGTATGTACGGCAGATCGGAGGCAGGTGGGGACTGCCGTTTTGGACACGAATATCTTCGAGCTCCAGAAGCTCGTCACGGCACGGGGCCTTCCCCCTTCCCTGATGGTGGACGTCCTGGACGGGTCGGGCACCATACTGGCAAGTTCCCGGCCCGCCGCCCTGATGCGGCCTCTGGAACCAAACACATCTTCCGATCTGGCAAGGGCAATAAAGACCGCCCTCTCGGAGCGTGAGGGCGAACTTCTCTACACGGACGGGGTGGAGACGATACGCCTCGTCTTCGGCACGGCACCAGAGACGGGATGGAAGGTCTGCATGAGGTCACGGGTTCGGGACGACTTTCAGAACGTAAAATGGTTTTGGGAGAATGACGTCCGCGTCTACTCCTGTTGCGGGTTTCATACCGTGAGGCGAAGCGCGGCATCGGCGGGGGCCAAAAACTCCGAGGCCCTTTCCCCCGGAGGGGAACCCAAGCCCGCGCCGCCGGGAAGAGGCCGGCGCTTCTCCCCGATTCCAAACTCGACGAAATAGGCCCCTCCTGTCGGCGGAGGGGCCCGAAAGACACAGGAGGGGATTCACGCCTCGATGGGCAGTTCCTCCTTGTCGTCGCGCGGGAAGGTCGAGGTCCAGGTTCGGACGGGCAGCCCCCAGATCTTGATGAAGCCGACGGCTGCCGAGTGGTCGAACGCATCCCCCTCGGAGTAGGTCGCTAGGTCGTGCCTGTAAATCGTCTTGGCGGCCTTCATCCCCCGGACGACGGCCTGTCCCTTGAAGAGCCGGACCTTCACCGTGCCGCTCACATACTTCTGAGTCTCGTCGATAAAGGCCCCGATGCAGTCCCTGAGCGGCGAGAACCAATAGCCCTCGTAGGTCAGCTCCGCAAAGCGTATCTCGAGCTCCCTCTTCGAGATGAGCACACGCTTGTCCAGCGTCATGGTCTCCAGGGCCCTGTGGGCGCTCAGCAGCGTGATAGGGCCGGGGCACTCGTAGACCTCGCGGCTCTTGAAGCCGACCAGCCGGTCCTCGACCATGTCAACGCGCCCTACGCCGTGTTTGCCAGCCAGCTCGTTCAGTTTGAGGATCAGGCTGACCCCGTCCATCCTCTCGCCGTCCAGCGCGACCGGCAACCCGCGCTCGAAGGCAATCTCCACGAAGTCCGGCTCGTTGGGCGCATCCAGGGGGTTGGCCGTCAGTTCATAGGCGTCCTCCGGCGGCTCATTCCACGGATCCTCCAGCATGCCGCACTCGATGGAGCGGCCCCAGAGGTTCTCGTCGATGCTGTAGGGGGAGCTGGCCGTCGCCTTGACGGGAATCCCGTGCTTCACGGCATAGTCCATCTCGGCCTCACGGCTGAAGTGCCAGTCCCGGACCGGCGCCAGGACCTCCAGTCTGGGATTCAGCGCCGTGGCGCAGACCTCGATGCGCACCTGGTCCTGCCCCTTCCCGGTGCAGCCGTGGGCGACCGCCACGGCCCCCTCCTTGTTGGCGATATCCACCAGGGTCTTGGCGATCAGAGGTCGGGACAGGGCCGAGGTCAGAGGATAGGTCCCCTGATACATCCCGTTGGCCTTCAGCGAGGGCCAGACATAATTCTCGACGAAGGTCTTTTTCAGATCGAAGATATAGGCCTTCACGGCGCCGCTGTGCAGGGCCTTGCTCTTCGCCGCCTCGAGGTCGATAACCTTCTGCCCCACGTCCGCCGTCATCGTGACCACGTCGTACCCCTGCTCCGAGAGCCAGACCACCGCCACCGAGGTGTCCAGACCGCCGCTGTACGCAAGGACGACCTTGCCCTTCCTGCCCGCCATCTCTAAAACTTCCTTCCTGGATTAGTATCGAAGAACCCATTTGGTATCGAAGACCCCTTATCGAAAGTCGACCGAAACTCCACGGCCGAAAGGTCATCTTCGACCTCGAAATCCCGCCCACGAAAAAAAAACAGGAGCGCCGAGGGATTCGCCCCCGACGACAAGAAGTATAGAGAACAATAAACAAAAAGTCAACAAATAAATATATAGTTTACTTTTATTTATTTTCTTGGAGCTCTCTTCGGCCCTCGTCCTCACGAAACATTGGCGGCGGAGCCCTCAGCTCCACGGGTCAGAAGGAGAAACCGAAAGGGAGCAGGCCCCACAGCAAGCGAAAGATCGGGTTGAAGAGGACGTCGACGATCCCCGTCATCAGAAGTACCAACAGGATGATCATGCCGTACCGCTCCAGCCAGTAATAGTACCGCAGGTATCTGAAGGGCAGGAAAGCCTCCAGCACCCTCGAACCGTCGAGCGGCGGGATGGGGATCAGGTTGAAGGCGGCCAGCCCCATGTTGATGGCGATCATCTGAACCAGAACCATAATACCGGCCCTTCCGGCAAGGCGGTACCAGGGGTCCCCCAGGAAGCGCAGGAACAGCGCGCAGACGACCGCCGTCAAGATGTTTCCCGCGACCCCGGCCAGGGAGACGATGACGAGGTCCCGGCGCGGATGTCGGAAGTAGCGCGTATTGATCGGGACGGGCTTTGCCCACCCGAACCCCACGAGCAGGAGCATGAGTGTCCCCACGAGGTCGAAATGGTCCAGGGGATTCAGGGAGAGCCGTCCCGACCGCTCGGCCGTGGGATCCCCCACCAGCTTGGCCGCATAGCCGTGGCAGAACTCGTGGAACGATATCGCCCACAGCACGGCGGGCAGCGTCAGCAACAACATCATCGGATCCTGTAAAAGCCTCAAAACCTCCACTCCTTCCCGGGGACCCCAAATCCGAAAACAGGGTCCCCGTCCCCCTCCCCGCTTCACAGAACAACCGGGGTGAGGGTTCCCACTCATTGTACAGGCCAGCCGGAGAAACTCGACCTCGTTAAATACCGGACAGGACGCCAAGGGAAGCGCTGATTCAATCCATGAAGCCCCCATGTTAATTCTTTAGTACCGTCTGTGGGCCAAGCGGCTCTCGACGTAGCCGATCTCGCCCTCCCGCGTCGAGAGGCGCCCATCCATGCGGGCCAGCCGTATCCCCTGGAGCACCTCCCCGATCTCGGCGCCCCTCAGCCCCATGCCGACCAGGTCATCGCCGGTGAGCTCTCCCCGCAGCGGGATCCAGGAGAGCAGGTGCCGGACGGCTTGACGCCGGGACTGCCAACGCTTCATGCAGGTCATCCAGAACAGGAGGGGCGCCGGACCATACGGTTTGAAAAAGAGGTAGATCTCCGAGTTCTTCGGGTTCTTCTTCCCCCCCAGGAACTGCTCCACCTGCGGCCAGCAGTCGAAGCAAAGCGACATCTCCCGCCGTTCGGCGGGACGCAGACTCAACCGGTCCATGGCGGCAAAACGCACGGCCGGCGGCGACTTGGCCAGTACCACGGCCATGCCGACGACCCATTCCATTCCCTTGAAGTCCACCCCCGCCCTGCGCGCGCGCGGCAGGAACCGCTCGAGGACGTGCAGCCTCCGCTCTATGGAGGTGCCGAGGCGGAACCCAGGGAACAGCGCCTCCCAGACCCCCAGCTCCTGCATCCGCATCACGATTCGGCGAAAACGGGCCTCGCCGGCGCTGATCTCGAGCTCCATACGCACTCGCACCCCAGAGAGGCGCCCCAGCAGCCCTCCCCCCACCGCGCTGTGCAGGAGCCGCAGCGTGTTGTCCTCGAAGCGCAGCCCCAGACGCTGTTCCAGTCGGATGCCCCTGAGGATTCGGGAGGGGTCCTCCACAAAGCTGAGGTTGTGCAGGATGCGCAGGACCCCCTCCCGGAGGTCCTCCCTGCCCCCGAAATAATCCGTCAGGGTCCCCCAATCCCCCTCGCCCAGGGAGACGGACATCGCGTTGATGCTGAAATCGCGCCGCGCCAGATCCTGCTTCAGGGAGTCGCCGGCGACCGTCGGCTGGGCCGCCGCATGCTCGTAGAACTCCCGACGCGCCGTCGCGATGTCCACCTTCAGCCCGTCCGGGAACGTGATCGTCCCCGTCTTGTAACGCCCGTGCACCGTGCCCCGGCATCCCGGCTCATCCCAGCTGCGGACCAACTCCTCGGCGTCCCCCTCGACGGCGATGTCGAGATCGAGGTTCCTCACCCCCATCAGGATGTCCCGAACCGTCCCGCCCACCAGGTAGGCCTTCATCCCCATCGTCTCCGCCCTGGCGCCGATGCGGTGCAGCAGGTCGAGGATGCGCGGGGAAAACGAGGTCTCCATCAGCGGGGCGATCCCCTCCATCCAGAGGAAGCCCGACCTCGCATCCGTCTCCCCCGAGGGCTGAAAGTTTCGATAGAGGGCGCGGACGAGGTCGGCCCGTGTCAGGATGCCCACCAGCCTGCCGCTCTTGAGCACCGGAAGCCGCTCGAAGCTGTAGGTCGCCATCAGCCGATGCGCCTCGTCGATCGAGGCCTCCGAGGATATCCCGATGACGCCCTCCGTCATGAAGTCGCGGATGCGCGCGCGGTCGAAGCCATGCAGATGCGCCTTGTCCAGGTCCTTGCGCGTCATCATGCCCGCGACCTCGCCGTTCTCCAGGGCAACGGGCAGAGCCTGGTGGCCGAAGCGGATCATCGTCCGGTAGGCCTCGTCCACCATGGCGTCGGGGGAGACCGCCAGGACGGGGGAGGTCATGACGCTCGCCACGTCGAGCATCCGGGGGATGCGCCGGTGCAGGTCCTCCTCCAGCTCCGCCAGCAGCTCCTGCGGGTCCCGGTTCAGGACCGTTGCCGAGCCCGCCTGGACGTGGCCGCTGCCGCCGTAGGGCGTCAGGAACTCCTTGACGTTCAGCACCCCCGGGGCGCTGCGGACGATCAGGCTGATCTTGCGCCCTCCGCTGCGCACCGCCGCCAGGGTGACGTGGGACTCGCAGTAGTCCCTCAGACGGTGCACGAAGAGGGAAAGCCCCTCCACGTACTCCTCCGTCTCCGCCCAGGTGGACAGCACCTTGGCCCCGTTGATGTAGCTCTCCCGGGCGTTCTCCGCCAGGACGTCCAGCAGGTGCCGCTCCGCCGCCGGCATGGAGACCTCCGCCCGCGCCAGGATCCGGGACAGGTCCGCCCCCATCTCCCGAAGACGGGCCACCGCCAGGACGTCCCGTGCGGTTGTGGACTCGTAGGTCAGGGCTCCCGTATCGTCGTAGATCCCGAGGGCGAAGAGCGTCGCCTCCTCGGGCGATATGGGCTTGCGCTCCCTGACGAGCTGCTCCACGAGCATCGTCACCGTCGCCCCTATGGGGGCCCACTGCATCGTCTCGGCGGGGATGTCGTCCACAGTGGGCGGGTGATGGTCGTAGATATGCACGCTCACGTCATGCCGCCCGGCGAGGGCCGCGAAGGTGCCGATGCGGCTCCGCGCCCGCGTGTCCACGACGACCATCAAGGTCACCTGTTCCATAGGGACCTTCTTGGGCTTCAGAAGCTTCCACTGGTGCCCGTAGTGCGCCATGAAGTCCCGCACCTTGCGCCCCATGGCGCCGGGGGGGCAGATCATCGCATCCGGGTAGAGCTTCCGGACGGCGATCATGCTCGCCAGGGAATCGAAATCGGTGTTCAGGTGACTGGTGATCAGCTGCATCGCAGGGACGCCCCCTTCAATTTTTCGATCACGGCACGCTCATGGACGGCGCGGACGGAACGCTCCAGGTCGTCTAGGCCGCCGTCGTTGCGCACCACGAAGTCGCTCCGGGCGGCCCGTTCCTCCGAGGGCAGGAAGAAGCCCTCCCGCCGAGAAAGCTCCGCGTCGTCCCACCCGCGCGCCCGGCAGCGCTCCGCCCTGACGGCCCGCGAGGCCGTCACGAAGACCGTCGCCGTGGCCCAATCGGGGACGCCGGACTCGAAGAGCATCGGGATCTCCGCAACGGCCCACTCCCGTTCGGGATCCAGCGACGCAACGCGGCGGGCCAGCTCCGCCTTCGCCGGCGGGTGCAGCAGGG
>ERZ772957.725-NODE-725-length-24470-cov-3.590907_pt1 | contig 24470 bp, 22 predicted proteins | sample MGYA00580682_ERZ772957 | MGnify/ENA primary metagenome ERZ772957 (study PRJEB29015, sample SAMEA2737921) | human oral metagenome | biome: human oral; feature: human-associated habitat; material: dental | place: China | collected 2025 ...
CAACATGACGTTCAGCAGACGGTAGCTGATCCTGTTCTCGTTGGCCTCGTCAATGATCTTCATGTTCCATATTGTATAGTATGTATACAAATGAGACAAGGGGATACGGGCTATCGCCGATTCGTGTCACGGTTTCATGTTATGATGGAGCAAATTCCTCCGAAAGGGCGGGTGAGACGGAATGAGACACGACATCGATTTTTATTGGAACGCCTCGGTGGCCTTCCACGGACATGCCTGTCCGGGGCTGGCCATGGGCTGCCGGATGGCTGTGGACGCCGCCGCGCTGCTGGGCGTCGACGAACGATGCGGGGACGAGGAGGGCGTGTGCATCGCCGAGACGGACGCCTGCGGGCTCGACGCGATCCAGGTCGTCTGGGGCTGTACCATGGGTAAGGGGAACCTGCTGCTGAAACCCCGGGGCAAACAGGCCTTCACGTTCTACCGCCGCGGCGCCCCGGAGGGCTTTCGTCTCTATTGGTACGCGCCTCGATCCGACGAACGGACGCGGGAGGAGAGGATAGCCCATTACCTGAGGGGCCCGGCGGAGGAGCTGTATCGTGCGACGCGCGTGGCCGTTCCCGCCCCGGACGAGGCCCGCGTGAGCCCTTCCCTGGTCTGCACGCGATGCGGCGAGCGGACGGCCGAGCCAATGGTGCGCCTGCTGGAGGGGCAGCCCTATTGCCTGGACTGCTTCGCCGATCCCTCGCGGATTCTGCGGTAGGAGAAGTGCCGCGGGCCTGCCCCCCGACACGGAAACTCCGCAACCGTCAGCAGGAATGTTCACGGCCTTTGTATTCTCTTTCCACTCCCAAATCCGCAGGCTGCAACGGCTTTACTGAGGATCGAGCCCGTCGTGGTACAGGTTAAGCCAACTCTGACCTTTCACCCATCAGGTGCGGCAAAAAAATGCGCAAAACTTGCCCTCGCCACACGTTAAAAATTTTGCCTGCGGATTTGGGCCACTTCCTTTCCATTGCGCTTACTCTATGCGCGTGCATCACGCCCATCCCGCTGTGTGTATCCCTCCTTTCTCCTCTCATACCATAAAATCGACGCCCACCGGCCGATGGGCGTCGATCGATCCGCCGCGAACCCCGCGGCACGGGCTCCTGAAATGAGAGTAGGATGGCCCATACAGAGGAGAACGAGCCGGAAAAACAAGGGAATGCCGATTCAGTATATAAAGCCTCCCTAGTCTTTTCCGCCCTTGACGAACATTCCCTCCTTCATGATGACCTCCATCTTCTCCACCGCCACGTTTCGGATGTTCTCCAGCGGGTTCCCGGAGAGCACCAGCAGATCGGCGAACTTGCCGGCCTCCACCGTCCCGGTGACGTCCCCGACCTTCAGCATCTCGGCCCCAATCTTGGTGGCGGCCATCAGGGTGTCCATCTCGGAGATTCCCGCCTTTTCGACGAAGGAATACATCTCCCCCAGCGCCGTGATGCCGTAAGGGGTCAGGCTGGAGCAAAACGAGTCCGATCCGATCGTGAGGCCGATGCCCTTTTCCTTGGCCTTTCGGAGGTTCGCATAGACGCGGTTGAGCTCCTTCTCCGCCACCGTGGCGCCCTCGTACTTGTCGTGGACCTCGGGGATGTAGGGCGGAGCGTAGGTCTTGAACCACTCGTTCAGGAACTGGATCGTGGGGCAGAAGTAGATGCCCTTCTTCGCCATGATATCCAGGCATTCGTCGTTCAGCGTCTGGCCGTGAATGATCAGGTGCACTCCCGCCTTGGCGGAGTCCAGCGCGCCGCCGTACCCCTCGGCGTGAGACCACACCGGGATGTGTACCATGGCGCACTCGTCCACGACCGCCTGAATCTCCTCGAGCGTATAATGCTGGTCCAGCTTCTGGTCCCAGCGCCAGATGCCGCCGCCCGTGGACCAGATCTTGATCGCGTCCGGATTGTCGCGCAGACGTCTGCGGACGGCCTTGCGCAGGTCCCAGGGGCCATCCACCCGCTCGGCCCAGGGGTGAGACTCGTTGTTGTAGTAAGCCGGCAGCTTGTGGCTGTCGCCGTGCCCGCAGGTACGGCAGAATCCCAGGCCGGTGCCGACCACACGGGGCCCCGTCATGACCCCCGCTTCGATCATGTCTCGAATCTGCAGCCCCGACCGGGATATCTCGCCCACCGTGGTGAGCCCGCGCTCGAGGCACTCGTGCGCCTGCTGTACCGCCACGACCGTCTTCTGGACTACGTTCTCCAGCACCCAATCGCTGTCGTCGTCGGTGAGGTTCCCGGAGAAGTGCAGATGGCTGTCCACCAATCCGGGGATGAGCGTCTTTCCGGACACATCGACCTTCTTATAGTCCCCCCCGAAATCCTTCCGGGGGCCCGCGTACTCGATCTTGCGATCATTCACCAACACCAGAGAATCCTTTACAGGCTCGGCTCCCGTACCGTCGATCAGCAACGCCCCTACAAACGCCGTCTTTGTCACAACAAAACCCTCCCAACCTCAAAGTATTTGAAACAATCGCCAACACAAGCCTTACGCAGCCCCAAAACCGGGGCTCAGCGCCCTTCCGACAAGGCCCAAGGCCCGACGTCGATCAGGCGGCATGGAACTCAACGAAACGGACGAATCTAGAACAGACAAATTCAATCTGCAACCACTCTGCGGCCGGACAGAAGCCTGAGCAGCAACCCCAGGACGACCCAGCCAGCGACGATTCCCCACTCCACGGCATTCAGCGCCGCAGGGCTGTACGGGACCACCATCAGAAGGACGATGATACCGCCGGCAACGCAGGCCGCCAGGATCCCCAGCCTGCCGCCCGGCACCTTGTAGGGCCTGGGGAGGTCGGGCTCGCTGAAGCGCATCCTGAGGCAGGCCAGGCTGACCATCATGCAGGCGAAGATGAAGGAGAGCGCGGAGACGTTCGTCAGCGGGACCAGCAGTTTCTTGCCGAAGAAGGGCCCAATGAGCGTGAAGGCCGCCATCAGCACGCAGGCCGTCCTGGGCGTCCCCGACCTCGGATCCAGTTTCGCGAAGGAGGCCGGAAGCTGCCCCTTGCGCCCCATGGCCAGCATGATGCGCGTCGTGGCACCGAAGAAGGAGTTCATCGGCCCCATGGGGCCCAGGGTGCCGATGCAGAGCATGGCAACGTAGAGCCACAGGTTGATGTTGCGCAGGCACGAGAGCGCCGGAACGGGACTCTTCACGAACTCGGTCCAGGGGACGATCGTACCGAACGAGTAGATGCAGACCATGTAGAACACCCCGGACGCGAGCAGGGCCATGCTGATGACCTTGCCGAACTTGTTCCAGTCCAGCCCCTCGGCGGCCTCCTCTGCCTGTTGGGGAACGGTGTCGAATCCGGCGTAGAAGAACGGGGTCATGACGAGGACGGCCAGGACCCCCGACCAGAGGTCCGCCACGCGCGTCCGGGTCATCGCGCCCTGGACCTGGGAGAAGATCGGCAGGATATTCGACGGCCCGCCCTTGACGAAGGATATGCCCATCGCGAGCAGCATGCCGCAGAGCAGTGCCTTGGCCAAAAACGCCTGGAGCCGGGCGGCCGAGGACGCCCCTCTGAGGTTCATCGTCACCACATAAGCGGCAAACAGCAGGGCGATGAGCGTCGGGAAGAGGTAGACGTCCGCCCCGAGGATCGTGTAGAGCTTAACGGACCTCAGGATGGGGAAGAAGTCCCCGAACATGTCCGAGACCAGGGTGGAGATGGCGATGGCCTCCCATGGACACAGAATCCCGTTGCCCAGGGCGAGGAACCAGCCAGTGATGTGGGACATCGTGGGCCCAAAGGTGCGGTCCACGTACTCGACGATGCCCCCGGAGATCGGGATGGCCGCCGTCAGCTCCCCGAAGACCGCGCCAATCGGTAACAGGAACACCGCTCCAATGGCGAAGGCGATCATGGCGGCGACCGGCCCCCCGCCGATGACCATCCAGTCCCCAACCAGGAGCACCCATCCCGTCCCGATGATGGCCCCGAATCCGATGGTGAAGAAGTTCCAGTTGGTCAGGGTTTTCTTCATCCCCGACCCATGTTCCACCTGTGACATTCTCAACGCTCCCCTCAATCCAGGATTGACTGCAACATAAATTTAATATACGTTATTGCAAGAAGTCCAACGATTTGTCATCAACAACGGTTTCACTGTCCCCAACCTACGGCCTCCCGGCCTGTCATTCCCTTCAACCTCGCCAAAGGGATGATATACTAATTTTCGAGGGGAAACACTTCCGCTGCATGGCCGCAAACCGGAACACCGAGGGGGGGACTGCGGTGAATTACGTAGCGCTCTGTGACGATAACTCCTATGATTTGGAACTGCTCGGAAGCTATCTGAGGGAACTGCAAGACGGAAGCAATGTGGGGATTGTGCCTTTTTCCTGTGGACACAAACTTCTTCAGGCCTATAGGGGCGGTGAGCGATTTCACCTCGTCATTCTGGACATGCGCATGGAAAAACTCAATGGTCTGGACACGGCGCGCGAGATCCGAAAGCTGGACTCCGACGTGCCCCTGCTCTTCGTCACGGGGACGGCCGAGTATGCTCTGGAGGGATATACGGTTCAGGCCTCTCGTTATCTGCTCAAACCCGTGGACAAACAGGTTTTCCTTCACAACGTCAGCCACCTGCTCCAGCCCAGGGAAACCCCGTCCCGCTATCTCTCGTTCACGTGCAGTTCCGGTCTCATGAAGGTACCCAACGACTCCATCCTCTACCTCGAGTCCTTCAAGCGGACGGTGGTGCTGCACACGCCGAAGGAAGAGCACAGTTTCACCGGACGCATCGGAGAAATAGCGGAAAAGCTGGAAAGACACGGGTTTGTACGCGTCCACAAAAGCTATGTGGCCAACCTGAGCCACGTCGAATGCATCTACAAGGAGACCGTCCGTCTGGACAATGGCCACTCGATCCCTCTGGGGCGGCATTACGGAAAGACCGTGCAGGCGGCGGTGCTGCATCATGGATTGGCCAACCTCTGACACCGGGCCGGGGAGATGAATTTGCAGGACCTGATCGCATATGTAGTGCTCTCCGCGGCGGAGACGTACGTCTTCCACATGTTCTTCAAGGCGCTTCTGCGCCGCAACGAACGTCACGATGCAATCTATGCCGGAGGGCTGGTCGTCTACTACGTGTTCCAGTTCGTGTCCTACGCTCTCCAGAGTCCGCTGTTCTCGATGGCCCCCCTATACATGGCGTTCGCCCTGCTCACCGTGTTCCATTTCTACTATGGGAGCGACCAGGTCCGGGGGGCTGTAGCCTTCGCCTTCGTGCTCCTCAACTACGTCTGCAAAGTGCTGGCGGTAGCGCTCACCTCGGCCCTCTCGCAGCGTTACCTGCCGGACATCCCGTTCCGCCTGGTCATGGGACACTTCGACCAGATTCTGTCCTGCTGTTTCGTGGCGGCCGCATCCTTCGTCATCACCCAGCTGCGGACCATCAAAAACCGCCGGATCAACTGGCTGAGCAACTCGATTTTCTGTATCGTAACGGTCGCGAACAGCCTTCTGGTGCTCTGGCTCTTCTGGAACCACGGAGCGGCCGTCGACAACCTCCACATTTACGTCGAGGCCGCTTTGCTGCTGCTCTGCACCACGCTCTTTCTCTTCTTCTTCATTGACAAGGCGCAGCAAAGCAACACGCATTACTACCGAACCGAAATGCTCCACCAGCAACTCGAAATGCAGTCCCGCTACTACGAGCAGATGGAGACGCACCAAAGAGAGATCCAGGCCATCCGGCACGACATCCAGAACCATATGCTGTACATCAAGTCCATGATCGAGAGGGGCGACAACGGGGCCGCCCTCGAGTACGCGGAGAAACTCCATGCCCGGATCGTCTCCGCCCGGCATCACAAGTTCTGCAGGAACAGCGTGGCGGATATTCTCCTCAATGCCAAGTACGCCGAGCTCAGCGCAGACGGAATCGTCCTGAGCGCCCATGTCGACCTGCCCGCCTCCCTTCCCATGGACAACCTGGACCTCTGCATCCTCCTAGGCAATCTTCTGGACAATGCAATCGAGGCCTGCAGGCGGATCGAGGGCGCGGACACATCACGCACGATCTCGGTACGCGGCGGGCTCAAGGGGACCAACCTGATCCTCTCCATCAGCAACAGCTATAACGGAGTACTGCGACAGAACGGAGGACGGTACGAATCCCTCAAAAAGAACCGCAGGGTCAGCGGCCTGGGACTCTTCAACGTCAGGGACGTGGTCGAACGCCATCACGGGACCATGGATATCCAACACGACGAGAACACATTTTCCATTTCCATCTTGCTGCGCCTGGGAGAATCCGCCTGACGCACCTTCAGTCCGGTGTCATTCGTTACCACAAATTAGTCTTTCGTGACCTCCCGCCTCGATTGCCATAGGAAAATCGGCCTTTTTGTGGTATGTATTGAGGTGTGCTTTAGACGGGGGTTCGATAGAGCGATAATGATGGAGTGAAATGATGGGGCGAAACGAACGTGCGGAGGACGAACCCGGCGCACAGGTTCCCAATAGTTTCCAAGAGGAGAGGTTTGGCTATGGCTCCAGTTTATTTCATTCTCTGGCTGACGATAAACGGAAGGGTTACGGCGGAGACCGTAACCTTGGGTATTCTCGTCTCCGCGGCGCTTCATCTGTTCTCGCGGAGGGTCCTGTTCGTCCGCCCCGTGTCCCCCACCTCAATGTTGCGCCTCCTGCCCTGGGGATTGCTCTATCTCGCCCTCCTCTTCATCGAGATCGTAAAGGCCAACCTGCAGGTCATCCGGTTGGTCCTTTCCCCCGTCATCGAGGTGGAGCCCTGCCTGATCCGCTTTCGCACCGACCTCGGGTCCGAGGCCGCCCGGGTGGTGTTGGCCAATTCCATCACCCTGACCCCCGGCACCCTCACCGTCTCCCTCGAGGGAAACGACCTCCTGATTCACGCTCTGGACCGCAATATGGCCCGGGGGGTGGACGAGTCCGTCTTCGTCCGGCAGCTGCGACGCATGGAGGAAACGACCGGAACGAAGAGGAAAAAGATAAAGGAGGCCGTTTCCGATGCCTGACGCCGCAGCGCTTCAAGGTGCGCTCCTGCTCGGGGGCGCGGTCTTTTTGTCCGTCACCGTCTTTTTCTGCCTGCTGCGGGCCGCACTGGGGCCCCGGTTCACCGACCGCATCATCGCCGTCAACATCGTGAGCACCAAGGTCATCGTTTTGATCTCCATGCTGTCGTTTCACATCGGGGAACAATATCTCGTGGACATCTGCCTCATCTACGCCATCATCAGTTTTTTGTCCGTCGTGGTCTTGGCCCGGGCAGTCCTCGGCCGGCAGGACCGAACGGAAAAGCCTGAAAAAGGGAGGGCGCCCTCATGATACGCCTCGCCATCGCCGCCGCCCTGATCCTGTGCGGCCTGTTCGTTCTGGGCGTCGCGACGCTCGGCATATTCCGATTCAATACGGTACTGAACCGCATTCATGTGGCCGCCAAGTGCGACACACTGGGGGCCGTGCTGGTGCTGTCCGGCCTGGTCGTCCTCAGTGGGCTGAACGCGTTCTCGCTCAAACTGGGGCTCGTCGTCACCTCCCTGTGGTTGGCCAACCCCGTGGCAAGCCATCTCGTAGCCCGGGCCGAGGTAGCCACGAACTCACATATCGCCGAGACCTGCGACATCCTGAATATTGACGACCTCGACGATATCGGAGGCCCCGTCCGTCCAACGACCCCCTGCGTGGCCTCCTCCCCACGCCAAAACGCCGAAAAGGGAGGGACCGAATCATGGACACAATCATGAACATGAAGGGCATGGCGGAGCTGCTCGAATGGCTGTTGCTGATCTTTCTGGTCGTCTGTTCCATTGCCGTTTCGGTCTCGCGCAACCTGCTGAACGCCGTCATCATCTTCATGGCCTACAGCCTGGTCATGGCGGTGCTGTGGGTCCTTCTGCAGGCGCCGGACCTCGCGGTCACCGAGGCCGCAGTCGGGGCCGGGGTCACGAGCGTGCTGTTCTTCCTGACCCTGGAGCGCCTGGGCATCCTGGGCAAAAAACGGCCGCCCGAGGAGAAAGCTTCGACGGAGGACACTTCGATGAAAAGCACTTCGACGAAGAGTGCTTCGATGGAGGAGGCACGCTCCGATGAATGACACGCTGAAGGCATTCTGGAGGCGCTTTCTCGACTGGGTTGAAGGAAACGGACCGCACCCGAAGGACGAGGTCATGATTCCCGAGCCCCCTCCCAGGCTTCCATTCTCCGAGACGGCCTCCGCACGCACCCTCAGGCACTGCGAGAGGAGCATCCGGGAGCGCTACGACGAGTGGATGGAATGCCGCGGTCCGCAACTGTTCTCGCGTCTCTACTCGGGCATGAGTGTCTTTACCTGCATCGTTCTCGTCGGGCTGCTCCTGCTCACCGTCTCCGAGCTGCCAAGGTTCGGCGACCCCGGCAATCCCGCCAACAACGTCGTGGCCCAACGCTACGTGGAGCGCGGGCTCGAGGAGACCGGCGCCACGAACATCGTTGCAGGCATGATCCTCGACTACCGGGCCTTCGACACGTTCGGGGAGTCGGCGGTGCTCTTCACGGCCGCCATCGGTGTCATCATGCTGCTCTCGGCCTCCGGGCAAAAGAACGCGGCGAGGGCGGGCGGAAAGCGTCGCCATGAGAAGTATGGGGACGACGCCATCCTGCGCGGGGTCTCCGCACTGGCGATACCCGTCATCCTTCTTCTGGGGGCTGCGATCGTCGTGAACGGCCACCTCTCGCCCGGCGGGGGGTTTTCGGGCGGCGCGGTCCTGAGCACCGCGCTGATCCTGTACGCGAACGCCTGGGGATTCGAACGGGTTCGGCACGTCTTCTCGATTCGGACGTTCACCCTCTCCAGCTGCGGTTCTCTCCTCGTCTACGCGCTGGCGAAGGGGTATTCCTTCTTTACCGGGGCCAACCATCTGGAGTCGGGAATCCCCACGGGCGAGCCCGGGGCCATCCTGAGCGGAGGGCTGATCCTGCCCCTCAACATCTGTGTGGGGATCATCGTCGCGGGAACGCTCTACGGGTTCTATGCGCTCTTCGGCGAGGGGGAGATCTAGGATGCTGACGGAGGGACTGTTCGTCAACCATTACGAGGCCGTCGCCGTGATCCTCTCGGGCATTGGGCTGACCAACCTGCTGCTCCAGAGAAACATGATCAAGAAGATTATCGGCCTGAACATCATGGACACGGCGGTCTACCTTTTTCTCGCCGCCAAGGGTTACGTGGCGGGCCGTGCCGCGCCGATCGTCCAGATTGCCCAGGACGGCATTCCGATTGCCGGGTCCTACGTCAACCCCATCCCCGCCGGACTGGTCCTGACGGGCATCGTCGTTTCCGTGAGCGTCACCGCCTTTGCGCTGTCCCTGACGCTGCGCCTGTACGAGACCTACGGAACCCTGGACATCGATGAGGTAATCGAACGGATGCGGGCACGGCGCGCCCGGGAGGAAGGGGAACCATGACGGAAACTATCAGCCCGTTTGCCTATAACATTCCGTTCTTCAGCATTTTTCTGGCCATGCTTGCAGCGATCGCCGCGCCCCTGCTTCCGCGCACGTCGCGTACCGCCGAGCGGCTGACAATGGCCGTCACCGCACTGGTCGGTGTGCTGTCCGCGTACCTGCTCGCCAACGTCGCCGGGACGGGGGAGAGCTTCACCTTCATGATGGGGCACTTCCCCGCGCCATGGGGCAACGAGCTGCGCGCCGGGCCCCTGGAGGCGCTTCTGGCCCTCCTCTTCTGCGCCTCCATGTTCCTGTCCCTGCTGGGGAACGCCGGCTCCACCGAGGAGGACATCCCGGCGGAACGCCGGTATCTCTTCTGCGTCATGGTCAACCTGATATTGAGCTCTTTGCTGGCGCTCATCTACACCAACGACATCTTCACGGCCTACGTGTTCATCGAGATCAACACCATCGCCGCCTGTGCCGTCGTCGCGGTGAAGGACTGCGGCGAGACCATCCGGGCCGCGCTGCGCTATCTGGTGATGAGCCTGGTCGGCTCCGGCCTGATCCTCATCTCCATCTGTCTGCTCTACGACTTGACGGGACATCTGCTGATGCAGCACATGCGCACCTCCATCGCGGAGATGACGGCGGCAGGACGCCATACTCTGCCTCTGACCGTCTCCCTGATCCTGATGACGACGGGACTGGCCATCAAGAGCGCGCTTTATCCGTTTGGCTCCTGGCTTCCCGACGCGCACGGAAACGCGACGAACGCGTCGAGCGCCATTCTCTCCGGGCTGGTGCTCAAGGGACACATCTTCCTGATCATCAAGGTCTTCTTCCGGATATTCGGCACGGATACCGTCCGGCTCCTGCACATGGACAGCGCCCTGCTGTTCTTCGGCATGGCGGGCATGGTCATGGGGTCGCTGCACGCACTGCGCCAGACGAGCCTGAAGCGTATGATCGCTTGGTCCTCCATAGCGCAGGTTGGATACATCTTCCTGGGGATAGGGCTGAACACAGCCGCCGGAATCGCCGCGGGCTGTCTGCACATCCTCGTCCATGCGGCGGTCAAACCGATGCTCTTCACCGCCGCTGGAGGACTGATCGCGGTCTCGGGGCACAAAAAGGAACTCCAGGCCCTGAGGGGCGCGTTCTATCGGAACCGCTGGGCCGGTGTGGGGCTGATCGCCGGGGCCTGTTCGATGATCGGCATTCCGACGTTCGCCGGCTTCGCCTCAAAACTGAACCTGGCCATGGCCTCGTTCGAGAGCCCCGCCGTCCTCCAGGGGCTGGCGGTGCTCGCCCTCAGCACCCTGCTGAACGCGCTCTACTACATCCCTGCGGTGATCGTCATCCTGACGTCCCAGAGCGACGCCGCCCCCTCTCCATCGGCCGCAGTGGAGCCTGTTCCCCCGTTTTACGGTGGGGCAATGGCGGCCTTTCTGGCGTTGAACTTCCTCCTAGGCCTGTTCTACGACCCAATAATGCGAATAATCGGTCAAGGCCTGGCGGTCCTGGGATAACCCCCGGCCCCGATTCCTGCCGGGGGTCGAAAAACGGAGTCAAAAACCAGGGTTGAAAGAGACAAAACGCGTTTTCCGGACTGACGTTCGTCTCGACAGGGCCCGATAGATCGTCGGCATTCTATTGTAGGACCGGGCCCCCGGAGAGAGATCCCCCGATATATCGTTTTTGTCTCGCTCTCGGGGCTCCGGCTCGGAAGCTCCGACCTTAGGGAGGTGAACCTTCTATGAATCTGTCCCCGCTCATGATCTTTCCGGTTCTGTTTCCCATCGTCTCGGGTATGGCGCTCATGTTCTTCCGTCCGGGTACGGACGAGCATCGCCATCGTTACGAGACATTCGTCGTCCTCATGAACGCCCTGCTGGTTTTCGTCTCCATCGCGAGGGCCGGCGACGGAACCCTGACGCTTTGGAGGGCGACGGAGACTCTGGCTCTGTCCTTCCGCATGGATGAGCTATCCAAAACCTTCGCCGTTCTGGTCTCGGTGATCTGGCCCCTCGTGACCTTCTACGCCTTCGGGTACCTGAAGCGCCGGCCGCCGGAGGACCGCTTCTTCGCCTTCTTTCTCACGACACTCGGCATCCTGATCGGCATCGCCTATGCCGCGAACTTCCTGACGCTCTACCTCTTTTACGAGCTGCTGACCTTCGCGACCCTGCCTCTAGTGATGCACTCCCAGAAACAGGAGGCCATACGCGCCGCCATGAAGTACCTCTTCTACTCCATCACGGGAGCGTGCCTGGCCCTGACTGGATTTTTCTTTTTCCATCGCTACGGTGTCTCCACGGATTTCACGCCTGGCGGCGTCCTGGATGCCGCCAAACTTGCGGGGAAGGAGAACCTGATGCTGACGGCCTCCTTCCTGACCCTCGTCGGGTTCGGGGCGAAGGCGGGACTGGTCCCCCTGCACGCCTGGCTCCCGACGGCGCACCCCGTGGCGCCGACCCCGGCCAGCGCGGTGCTGTCCGGGCTGATCACCAAGGCGGGGGTGGTGGCCATCATCCGCACTGTCTACTTTCTGGCCGGCCCCCGGTTTCTGCGCGGAACCTGGGTGCAGACGACGATGCTCTCCCTTTCCCTCCTCACCATTTTCATGGGTTCGATGCTGGCCTACATGGAGAAGCATCTGAAAAAGCGCATCGCCTACTCGTCCGTAAGCCAGGTGTCCTACATCGTCCTTGGGCTGATGCTGCTCACCCCGGACGGCGTGACGGGAGCCTTGCTTCAGCTCGTGGCCCACGCCTTCGCCAAGAGCTGTCTGTTCCTGAGCGCAGGGGTGATCATCTACTTCAGGCTGCCCGACTCCAACTATCACTATGTCGATCAGCTCAGAGGAGTGGGCAAGGAACTCCCCGTCACCCTTGCCTGCTTTACCCTGGCCTCCATGTCCCTGATCGGCGTTCCTCCCACCGGTGGGTTCGTCGGCAAATGGTTCCTGGCGGTTGGGGCGCTCAATCCAGGGCTCGGACGGATGGGGCTGAGCGGGGTGATCGTGCTGCTGATCAGTGCGGTGCTCACGGCGGGCTACCTGCTGCCCATCGCCATAAGCGCCTTTTTCCCCGGAAAAGACTACGACTATGAGAGGCCGTTGCCTCCCAGGCCTCCCCTCAACATGCAGATTCCCTTGATACTCCTCAGTGTGGCAGCCTTATTGGCGGGCGTATTTGCCGGTCCCCTGGTCCGATATTTCGGGCAATTCGCGGCAACGGTTCTTTAAGGGCAACCATCCTTCAAGTTAGGAGACAAATTCGATGTCAGCCTGGTCTCTTCTCCTTCCCATCCTGATTCCATCGGCGGCCGCCCTGGTCCTCCCCTCGACGAAGCTGCGGACCGGAAAAGCGCTCGCATTTTGCGTAGGAACCATCGTAACGGCAAACTCGATCCTCACACTGCTGATCGCATGGTGCGCTCCGGCGGGGACGCTGCCCCTGCTCCACCTTTCCTCCACCCTGTCGTTCGCCCTGCGTCTCGATGGCCTGGGGATGCTGTTTTCCGTGCTCGTGTCGGTCCTCTGGGTGCCGACGACGTTCTACGCCCTCGAGTACATGAAGCACGAGGGACGAGAAAAAGCCTTTTTCTCCTGGTTCATCCTGACCTACGGCGTGGTGATCGGCATCGCCTTCTCCGCGAACCTGTTGACGCTCTACTTTTTTTATGAGCTCATGACCCTGACCACGCTGCCGCTCGTGATGCACGCCATGGACGACCGCGCCAGGGCCGCGGGCAGAAAGTACCTGATCTATTCGGTCGGCGGCGCGGCCTGTGCCTTCATCGCACTGGTCTTCACGATCGGGCACGGCGCCGGAGCGTCCTTCGCAATGGGGGGAAACCTGGATGCGACCGCAGCGGCCGTACCCCGGAATACGTTGCTTACCGTCTATCTTCTGGGATTTCTGGGGTTCGGCGTCAAGGCCGCGATCTTTCCGTTCCATGGATGGCTGCCGTCCGCATCCGTAGCCCCTACCCCGGTCACGGCGCTGCTTCACGCCGTGGCCGTCGTCAAGGGGGGCGTATTCGCGATCATCCGTCTGACGTACTTCGTCTTTGGCCCGGAGCTCCTGCGGGGGAGCTGGGCCCAGGCCACTGCACTGATTCTGGCCTGCGTCACAATCGTCTACGGCTCCTCCAGGGCGCTGGCCTCCCGGCACCTGAAGCTGCGCTTCGCCTGGTCCACGGTCGCTCAGCTCTCCTATATCCTGCTGGGAGCTCTGCTCCTCACCCCGGAGGGCCTCGCCGGCGGCCTGACCCACATGGCCGGACACGCGCTGATGAAGATCAACTTGTTCTTCTGCGCAGGAGCGATCCTGTATAAGACACACCGGGAATACCTTTTCGACATGCAAGGCATCGGAGCGGGGATGCCCAAAACACTCTTCTGCCTTGCCGTTTCAGGGATGGCCCTCTCCGGCATTCCTCCGCTGGCGGGCTTCGTGGGCAAGTGGCAGATCGGGACCGCCGCGACAGCCGCCCCCTACGGTTATATGGGCCTTACCGCCCTGATGATCTCGGCACTGCTGACGGTGCTCTATATCTTCTCCATCCTTGGCATCACCACCATGCCCGGCAAGGGCTTCGATTTCAAGACGGCCAACCAGGGCGTCGAGGATCCCAACGCCCTGATGACCGTCCCGATGTTTGTCCTGGCCGCCGCCGCCGTTCTATACGGCCTGTACGCGGGACCGGCGATCCGCTTCTTCGGACAGATCGCCGCGGGGGTGCTCTGATTTCAGTATGGGATACGCCCCATTTTTGTCGAGGTGATCACATGAGTGGCAACTGTATTCTGTTGTTTCCAATTCTCTGGCCGATGCTGGGAGGGCTGATGTCCTTCCTCGCCGGACGCGCCAGTAAGCGCCTCCGCGACTATACCGCCGACGTCGTAGCCCTCGTCGAGCTCACCGCGGTCTGCCACCTCGGATACTTTCTGGGAGACGGGGGGGCCTCCTTCCTGCATATCGACGGATTCTGCGCACTCGGCCTTTCCTTCAGGCTCGACGGGTTCCGGTTCGTCTATCTCGTCGTCATCGCCTTCATGTGGCTGGTGACCACAATTTTCTCCCGAGAATATCTGGCCCACTACCGAAACCGGAACCGCTACCACCTCTTCGTCCTCTGGACCCTGGGGGCCATCGTGGGCGTCTTCCTCTCCGCAGACCTCTACACCACCTTCATCTTCTTCGAGTTGATGTCGCTGACCTCCTTGGTCATGGTCATCCAGGACGAGACGCGCGCCGCCCTGCGCGCCGCGGAGACTTATTTGGCCATCACCATCATCGGAGGACTCGTCACCCTCCTGGGACTCCTCCTCCTCTACGCCCAGACTGGGACGCTCGACATGGCCCTTCTCCCCATAGCCACAGCAAGCATGCTCAATCGTTCGGAGCTCTACCTCGCAGGGGTTCTCATCTTCGTCGGGTTCGGAGCCAAGGCCGCCGTGTTCCCCCTCCACGTCTGGCTCCCCACGGCGCATCCGGTGGCCCCCGCCCCGTCGAGCGCACTGCTCTCCGGCGTCCTCACCAAGTCCGGCCTGTTCGGGATCCTCGTGCTCAGCACGGGGATATTTCTCCACAACGCTCTCTGGGGACTGATGCTCATGGTGCTCGGCGTGAGCACCATGGTCGTCGGCGCCGTGCTCGCACTCTTCTCGGTCGACATCAAGCGGACCCTCGCCTGCTCGTCCATGTCCCAAATCGGGTTCATCCTCACGGGCATCTCCATGCAGTGCTTCCTCGGGGAGGACAACGCCCTGGCCGTCCAGGGAACCATGGTCTATATGGTCAACCACTCGCTGGTCAAGCTGGTGCTCTTCCTCGTCGCGGGCATCATCCACATGAACACCGGCAAGCTGAACCTGAACGAGATCCGGGGCTATGGGCGCGGCAAGCCCCTGCTCCTGTTCGTATTCTCCATGGGAGCGCTCGGCCTCGCCGGGGTTCCCCTCTGGAGCGGGTACGTCGGCAAGACGCTCATCCATGAGAGCATCGTCGAGCACATTCACCAACTGCACGCGCCGGAACGCATTGGCGCCATATCGGAGCTGCTCCACTCCGGGCTCTTCACGCTGCAAAACGAGGTGGTCCTGTTCCAGGCCGTGGAGTGGATATTCCTGATCTCGGGGGCCCTGACCGCGGCCTACATGTTCAAGCTCTTCGCCGCGCTCTTTCTGAGCGAACCGGCAGGGCACCCGCACTCCAAACGAGCCTATGTCAGCACTCCAAACGCCGTGCTCCTCACACTGGCCGCATCGATACTCCCTCTCCTGGGCCTTTTCCCGCATCGCCTGATGACCCCGATTGGGGCACTGGGCTCGCCGTTCATGAACGGGCACCCTCCTACGCACCCCGTCGATTACTTCGCATGGGCCAACCTGAAGGGCGCGGTGCTGACCCTGACCCTGGGTGCAGCTTTTTATTTCCTGATCGTCTACGCCCGACTGATGCGGCGCGGACCGGACGGACACCGCCGCTACATCGATCCCTGGCCTAAATGGCTGGACCTGGAACGCACTCTCTACCGTCCCATTCTGACCGGGTTGCTGCCGTTCCTCGGCGCCTTCCTTGCGCGCCTCGTCGACTTCCTCTGCGATGGGCTTGGTTCCTGGCTCTTCTCCCGTGGGTTGCCCTTCCTCATCGCTTTCCTTGCGCGTGTCGTCGACCTCCTCTGCGACGGATTCGGTTCCTGGAGCTTCTCCCGTGGGCTGCCCTTCCTCAGTACCCTGTTCGCGAGGGCCGCAAGCGCCCTGTGCGATAGCCCCATCTCCTGGCTGCTCTCCCGGACCTCGAACGGGCGTTCCACGTTCTTCCCCGAAAGCAGCAAGGGCTTCGCCGCCCACTCCGAGATCAACTCCGAGAAGGACATCCCCTCCTTCCGGACATCCCTGCCCTCGAGCCTCGCCTACAGCCTGCTGACCTTCGCATTGGGGCTCCTTTTCGTCCTGCTCTATCTCCTGGGATGAACGACCGGTATGAACGACATCGGGGAGGACGGCCGAACCTCACTGAACGTCCTTTGAAGCGGATTCGCGCTCCCTACCGGCTGGTCTCGATTTCGCCGATCTTTTCCTCGAATCCGTAAATCGTGGGGTCTATTTCGTCCACCGTCCGGTTCAGGTCGTCGAGGCCGCGGAAGCGGCGCCCCTTGGGCAGTCGGTTGGCGAAGCGCTTGACCTTCAACAAGGCCTGGAGGTAATTGCGCTCGAAGGGCAGGACCATCTGCGCGGCCATCAGGGCGCTCGGCGTCGCCTCCTCGAAGAACAGCAGGGCCATCTCCAGGTTCTCGTCGATGTCCATCTCGTCGTACCATATCTCCGCGAGGATCGTGCGGAAACGCGCGCGGTCCGCACCATGCACCATCTTGCGCACCACCCGGTCGATCTTGCGCATTCCCGCCCGGAGCACCTCCAGGACGATATGGGCGTCCGCTATCGGCAACGAGTACTCGGCGATGTACTCCGCCTCCACCTCCGGCAGGGCCTGACGGCGCAGCAGGCGTCCATAGGAGGGATGAAGCGTCACCACAGCCGGCTCGGAGGGGGAGTCCACCAGGGCCCGGAACACCTTTCCGGTGTCGAACCCCCTCCGCTCGAAGGGCGACGCCTTGAGCCAGGTCACGAACCCGGGGTCGAACAGCCCCTTGCGCCCCGCACGGCCCGCCATCTGAAGAAACTCGTTTTTCGATATGGGCTCGTCGTGATGGTACTGCACCAGCTGAGCGAAGACGACGTACTGGGCGGGCAGGTTGACCCCCAGGGCCAGGGCGTTCGTCCCGCAGACGACATCCAGGATGCGCTCGCGGAACGCCGACTCCACCAGGAGCTTCTCCTTGGGAAACATGCCCCCATGATAGATCCCAACCCCGTTCAGCAGAGGGGGGGCGATCTTCGGAACCTCAAGGATCCCGGCCAGCTCGTTCAGCCTCTCCCGCGCTTCCCGGGGAAGGTGCGGACGCGTCCGCGCGACCGCGAAGGCCAGGTCGGACGCCCCCTTCTGGGAGAACAGAAAGATCAGGGCATCGTGGACGCCGCCCACCGTCATGGGGTTTTCGGGGGTGAAGATGAGGCGGGTCGTCCTCTTCTTGCTCTCGTGGATGACGAAGTCGCGGGAGCAGATCTTCGAGAGGTAGCGCCCCACGGACCGAACCCCGCCGAGCGTGGCGGACATCACCAGGATGGGCGTCTCGGGATGCGTGGCGCGTATCCCATCGATGTAGGTCCGCGCGCGGTCGGGGTCGCTGAAGATGTAATGGAACTCGTCCACGATGAGTTTCTGCCCGGGCTGGTCCGCATACTTCATGGTGTAGATCTCCTGCGTGCAGCAGATGATGCGGGCCCCCTCGTTCCGTTTGAAGTCGCCCGTCTCGATCCCCACGTCCAGCCCCATCCGCCGCAGGTCCAGATAGCGCTCGTTGCTCAGGGCCTTGATGGGGGCGGTGAAGACGACCCGCCGTGCATCCGGCCAGCAGGTCTGCCCCTCCCGGTCCAGAAGCCCCGCCCAGAGGTAGGCCACCAGGGTCTTTCCCGACCCCGTCGGGGCCGAGAGCACAGCGCTGCGCCCCTCTATTCGGTCGAAGGCCTCCAGCTGCCAATCGTAAAAATCCGTTTTATCCAAAGGACGGAGCCCTCCTAGAAATGATGACGAAGCCTCACGGCCATACAGCCACAGGCCCTTCGCGCTCCTGTCCGCGAAGGGCCTCCAACACCGCAATCAAAAGGCCGAAAAGCCGAGCAGCTCATAAGCCGGGTTCTGTATGTGACGGCCATTTATCTGGACATCTCCTTGCGGAGCGCCTCAAGCGATCGTACCCGGGGGTCGGCGGGCCGCCTCATCCCCCCCTATTCGGTCTTGCTCCGGATGGGGTTTGCCAGGCACACGGCTTACGCCGTATCCGGCGGGCTCTTACCCCGCCTTTTCACCCTTACCCCGGCGAGGGGGCGGTCTGTTTTCTGTGGCACTTTCCTTCGGCTCGCGCCGACCGGGCGTTACCCGGCATCCTGCCCTGCGGAGCCCGGACTTTCCTCCACGGCCCGAAGGCCGCGGCGGCTACCCGAGCTGCTCGTTCGAACATTGTACCACGCCCCCGCAGCATCCGCTCTGCGCGTGAACGACATCGTGGCGTGGCCGGTGGTGGATGGCACTCCCATCTCTCGCGTTCTGGCTACTTTTTCACCTTCTGACGCACGTAGGTTCCGTCCAGAACAACCCCCATACCACACCAGCCGCTCTGCTTGAACTCGAGTGAGGTGGTCACCGTCGCCGTGTCTCCCTTGAAGGTCACGGTCATCCGGGCCTCCTCGGCCTCGGGATCGACGAACTCCGCAACCCCGTCCTTCAAACGCCCCTTGCCGGACAGCTCTCCCACATTCGCATTGCCCGGAGAGGTCTCGCGAACGGCCTCGATCTTCGCCTCAAGATTGGGCAGGGAGCGGTTGTAGACCTTGAGCCACCCATCCTCGCCGCCCTTCCCCTTACGGACGTAAAACCCCTGCACCCCGGAGGGGTTGCCCATCAGAAAGGCCTCTTCCGCGGCCGTCTGGATCGCCCCCGTCCGCATTTCCGTGACCAGGGCATAAGCCTTCGGAGCCTCCATCCCGTTCTTCATGAGCTCCTTTGCCTCGGTGTCCCGGCCCTTGGCGACCCACGCGCCCTGCTCCTTCTTCAACGCCTCGAACGCGGCCTTCGGCATGACCTTCTTCGCCTCGGCCCATGCCTGGTTCAGGGCCTTGTCGGCCGTGGCGAACCCGGGATCCTCCAGCATCTCCCGGTACTCCGCGCTGGTCAGGGCCAACGCGGACCCCGCAAGGATTCCAACCCAGCACAACGATGCCAGAAACTTTCTCATCATCTTCCTCCTGTCTCAGACTCGGGCGGCACCCCCCGGGGGATCTCCGCCGTTATCGTGCCATTACCGGATCTTCGTCGTTTTCCCAAGATTGCCTTCGGTCGGGTCACTCCGCGCCCAACGCCAGGCTTTCAACGGCCTGAGACGCAAGGTCGTCCCAGGGGCTTCTCGAACCCTCATCACGAGAGGCGGGATAGGAGACCTCGCACTCGGCCCAGACCTCCTCGTTGGCCACGAACTTGCGCTGAAAGAACCTGTCGCCGTCCCACCAGCAGAGTTTCCAGGAGTCCTCCGTCAGGTTCTCGAGGACAAAGTCCTTTCCCACGGATTGCTTGGCGTCCTTAAAAGCCGACCTCAACCTGTCCTCGTCCATGACGTTCCCACCCGAAACCCGAAAGTGCGCCTTTCCATCCTTTGAAGCCAGAATCATCCCATCCCCATTGTCCGGCAGCGTGACGACCTCCGAAAAGAGCTCATACGGAACCTCCACAGAATAACCGAAGCGGTCGTTTCCATAAAAAAGTAGTCCCTCTCCCTCTTTGCCAGGTATAGGGTAGAGGTTGACCTCCGTCCCCCGTTCCTTGTCCTTGAGGGTCAGGGCCGGCTCGAAAGCCAGCGCCCCGGACGCCGTGAGAAGAAGCGTGATAAAGGCCAGTAACGCCTTAAGGCGAACGTTTTTCATAATACCCTACCTCCACTCGATACTGTGCTTTCAAAATACTGCCATTCAACGAGAGAACAAGACCGTGGCGTGGCCGGTGGTGCGGCTCGCGTTCGGGAGGAAGTCCGCGGAGTTGCTGCGCTCCAGCAGCTCGCTCCGCACGACTCCGAGGCATTGAAGGAGCGTCAGGAGGAGCCGCGCGCCCCGCGGGCAGTCCACGTCCAGCCCGTTGAGCTCGTCCAGGCGGAACGCGCGTATCGCCGCGAGGCTGCGCTCGTCCTCGGCGTCGGACTCCGCGCGGGGCTTGTAATGGGAGAGGTCCATGCTCAGGATGACCGCGCCGCCACGCTCGCGAAGAAGCGCCTCCAGGGCCCTTCGCACGCGCAGGACCTGCAGGTCCGTCGCACGGGACTTCACGACCAGGGGCAGCACCGGGACGTCGCCGAAGAACTTTCGTATGCGCGGAATGTGCTCCGTGATGCCGTGGTCGCGCCGGGGGACGTCGTCCTGACGCAGGGCCGCCCCCCTCAGGGACGAGGCCCCCTCCGCATCGGCCCGCAGGAGCCCCGAGGGTGTCTGCCAGTCCGCCGCCGAGAACACGATGTTCTGCCGAGCCCTCATGAAGTGGTCGGGCCCGATCAGGATGACGCGCGCCGGGTGGGGAACCTGCTCCCGAATCCGTTCGTAGAGGCGGTCGATGAGGGCCCCCGCCACGTTGTGATGGGGCGCGATGGCCCCGACGACGAGGGGCGGCTCCCCGTTCCCGAGTGCCGGGGAGGCGAAGAGCACCAGGGACAGGAGCAGAAACGGGAGCAGGGACAAACGCAGGAGGCCGCGCGGCACGAGGACCCTGCCATGGAGGAACGGGCGCGGCCGGAGCATCCCGGCCGCGCCCCAGGCGCTACTCGTACAGCTTGCCATGCCAGGCCGGCAGGTACTTCGTCAGCTCGTCCTGCCTCTTCGCGTCGTAGACGATCGCCTTCCACCGGTCGTCGTCCATGCGCCCCTCTCCAAGAGCCTGGGTGAAGGTGTAGTAGGAGAACATATACCCCTCCGTCACGCGGAAGCCGCCGGACTTGTCGTTGACGTAGACGCTGAGCCTGCGCGGCGTCCCGACCCCCATGAAGAGGGCCCGGCCGGCTGGAGCGTCCGTCGCCACGTCGGCGACCAGGGCCATTTTCAGCTGATGCTGGGCTTTCTCGTCGTAGACCTCGTAGATATCCTCGGGCAGAACCGAGGGCAGGCGCAGCTCGATGATGGTCAGGAAATCCGACGGCGTCATCGCGTCCTCGAGCGCACGGTCCGCGATGCCGGCCAGGGCCTCCATCTCCTCGGAGAACTGTGAAAATTTCTCACGGTAATACTCGTGCTCCCCGGGAAGCATGGGGCTCAGGAACTCCCCGATCTTGCGTGCGCTCTCCGCCAGGGCGCGGTAGAGCTTCGGCTCCGGCTCCACGTAGCCGCGCGCAAACGGCTGAGAGAAGGGTCCGGCCTCCCACTCGTCTCCGCCGTCCCCCATCTCGGCCCCGCTCTGCTCGGCGTAGAGGATGGTGTCGTGCTTCAGCTCGGCCATGGAGGCCTCCGCCGTCGTCAGTTTCTTGTAGCCCCAGGCGGCGGTGCGGGCGAAGAACTGCTGCGACCCCTCGGAGACGTTGTAGCCGCGCAGGGCGGAGAGCCAGGCGGTATAGACGTTCGCCCCGTCCGCGGAGCTCCGGTACTCCGGCCACCGCTCCTCCAGCGCCTTCAGGTTGGCCCCGTAGTCCTTGAACTTCTCGTAGGGCTTGACCTCGTCCAGGGCCTGGGGCGAGCCCAGGACCGCCATGACGTCCAGCGGGTCTGGCAGGGCTCGCTTCTCCTCCTTCGTGCTCGTTCGGGGATAGGTGAGCGCATCGAAGATCATCGCGTCGAAGGTGATCCGGCGCGGCAGTACGGCGAACTTCTTGCCGGGCAGCTTCTGGATGGCGCTGGCCTTTCCGGTCCTGTCCAGGACCTCCAGGAGCTCCTTCACCCTGCCCGCGTCGCCCAGGTCGCCGAGTTTGAACGGCTTCAGCACCTCGGCAAGCTCGTCCCACGTGTTGACGTTCGAGCTGCCGACCAGGTAGCGGATGGGGTCGTAGAGGGCACGCCACTTTTCCTGAACCTGCGGCACGGAGAGGATGTGGCACAGCAGCAGCGTGACCGCGGCTCCTCCCTCGTTGTCCAGCGGGAACGGCGTGCCCAGCAGATAGGTGGTGCGGAAATAGGCCTTGAAGTCCTCGTTCAGAGTGTAGTGCCCGCGCGGGGCAAAGAGGGTGAAATCCTGCGGCATCCCCGTGAAGGGATTGTCGCCCACGCCCTCCCCCACCATCGCCCCCTTCGCGAATTCGGCGATGCCGTCGTGGATCTCCGCGCCCCCGTTCGTCAGCAGGTGCATGGCGAGGGCAAGGTAATCGACGACCGCCGAGGCGGCGTTTCGCCCCAGCTCCGAGCTCTCCAGGTCGTGGGGCAGGTCCTTCAGGGCCGCGTTCATGGCGGACAGCAGCTCGAAGGTACGCGGCAGCAGCGCCTTCTGCTCCACCTTCTGGAGCATCCGGTCGAAGTAGAGATGAAACGCGTGGAGCGGCAGGTCCGCGGTGATGAAGCGGGGGGAGAGCGAGTCAATGCTGCTGTAGGCATCCACCATGTCGTCCTCGTTCAGCTCCTCCACAAGGACGGGCTTGGGATCGACGTAGAAGCCGTTCTTCAGCAGGGCCTTGCGTTCGGCGCCATCCAGCCTTGCGGGGAGCTTGTCCTCCTCCACCCGCGACAGCTCCGGCCTGGAGGCCGACAGGTCAACGAGCTCGGACTCGGGCAGCCAACCGCCGCGGCGGTCCGATCCCGAGCCCCCGTCGGAGTAGTCCGTGCCGAAGATGCAGAGCAGCCACGACGTCCCCTCGGCGTCCTTCGCCCGCCCCTCCGCGGTGACCACGGCCCCGCGCGGCAGGGAGAAGGAATGGAACTCCGAGACGGGGCGCTGCCCCGGCAGCAGGAAGGGCACCGTCCCATCCTTCATCACCTGATAGGGCTTCGCGTCCACCGGCTCGTATTGGGGCATGGGCGTCAGCGCCGCGGCCTCGACGATGCCCGACGTCCCCTCCGGTCCGGACAGGGACAGCCATCCTTTTTTAGAGGAGGGCCCCCCCTCCACGAGGTCTCCGTAGACCAGCACGCCCAGGATCCCCTCGTCATAGGGGATATCCTTCCATTTTCCGCCGGGCGCGGACCTGACGTTCTTGACGGTCTCGAACAGCGGCGTGATGCGCGCCGTAACGACGTACTGCGTCCCCCCCTGGGCCCATGCAGGCCAACCGCAGAACGGGAGCGCCGCGCACAGAACACATGCAAAAATCCCCAACCACTTCATCCTCAATCGAATCACCTCATCTGTCCTCTGCGCCCCTCCCGATACTCGGAGACGGAGCGCTTCGAGTATAACGTCCTTCTTCAATACTATACCGCAGGAACGCTTTCCGCAGCCCCACATCCGGGGGGAACCACCGGGGTGGTTTTTTCCACCGCTCCCATCATCCCCATTATTGACATATGACGGAAAGATGGTATCTTAATAAATGGCATATGCCAGATAAGGGTCAAGAAAATGATCGAGGAGGGGTTACGATGGAAGAACGAATGGAAGAGGGAATGGAAGTGCGAGCGGAGGAACGGAGCAAGGAGCAGGGGAAGCGTCACGGCTGCTGCCATGGGCACGGCGGATCGGACTGCGGCAAAGGCGGCGAGGGCAAAGGGCACTGCCACGGGAAGAGGAACGGAGGCAGCTGCGAACACGGTCACGGCACGGGAGAGGGAAAGAAGGGCTGCTGTTCCCGGGAGGGCGAAGCCGCAGCCTTCCCCACGGCGGAAGCCTGAGGCGTTCGAGGTCCAGCCGATGCCCCGGCCGATGAAACGGCGTTTCGTCTCCGCAATGCCCTGCTGCTCCCGCTTCGCTCCGGCGTCTGGGGAACGGGAGTGCGCCGCGGGCGGCCCCGTGGTCCTGTCGGTGGACGAGTACGAGGCCCTTCGCCTCATCGACCTGGAGGGGCTGAGCCAGGAGGAGTGCGCCGGGCGCATGCAGGTCGCCCGAACGACGGTCCAGGCCATCTACGACCGCGCCCGCGCCAAGGTTGCGGACTTTCTGGTCAACGCCAGGGAACTCCGGATCGAGGGCGGGACCTACCACATCTGCGGGACGTGCGGCTCGGGCGGAGCGGAGCGTCACGGGCACGGCTGCTGCCGGCACGGAAAGGATTCCGGCCCTCGTTAGGCCACGCGCATCACGGAAAAAATCGCAGGGATCGAGCCCGCCGGCGGAGCCGGTGGGCTGCACCGCCCCCGTGAGGGCCCCCTACCGGCAGCCCCGACGGCCCCTGGAGGTACACGCCCCCACACCACCGTCTCCGGCTGTTCTTGCTTTATCCGAACGCTGTTGACGCGCCGAACGAAGCACCGCGCGGATCCCCGGCTTACACCCCATCGGTCAGCCCCAGC
>ERZ772957.727-NODE-727-length-24451-cov-3.925521_pt1 | contig 24451 bp, 19 predicted proteins | sample MGYA00580682_ERZ772957 | MGnify/ENA primary metagenome ERZ772957 (study PRJEB29015, sample SAMEA2737921) | human oral metagenome | biome: human oral; feature: human-associated habitat; material: dental | place: China | collected 2025 ...
GGGGGGGGGGGGGGGGTAAGGTTATTGTAGTTTCGCATTTTATTCAACTCCTCTGCTGAAAAATCCTTTAAATCAATGGACCAATTATACAGCAGTGAGCTTCAAAAGCAAGAAAATAATGTTAGAAAAATTGCAGGAAGTTTTGTGCAAAAAAATTGGTTTTTGTTGCGTTAGGCTATGGAGCTGCGCCGAAGGCGGCCGCTGGACGGAACGAGCGGAGGCGAGTGAAGGAAGCGGCTGGAGCGAAAGCGGAACGGCGTAACAGCCGACCTGCATAAGCGACAGCTTATGCAGGGAACGCCCTAAAAAAAATCGGAATACGGGAATTTTCGAATTATTGATTCTTTTTGAGGGTTATGATAACATTTTGTTCCGGTAAAGTTTTTGAGATTTGGCGGTTGCGCCGGTTTTATGCGATTTGCAAGATTGGATTTGCCTTGTTGTTTTTGGCTTTTCCGGTTTTCGTGTTTTTGATAAATGTTATTTTAGATTTTTATCGAAAATCTTGATTAATGTGCTGAAGAGGAGGAAGGATTTTATGGAAAACGAAGAGGCTGTAATAGGAAAGATATTGTACGAAGACGATGAGCATAAGTTCATTTGGCTCGGCTCTGAAGGTAAGTACAGAAAAGGTGCGGTGCAGACAATGCAGTATCTTATCATCGACAGGGACAGAGGCGTGCTTTTGGATCCGGGCGGAGTGCATCTGTTTTCCAGGGTTGTTACGGCTGTAAGTCAGTTCATATCGGTCGATAAAATTGACACCATCTTTTTTTCTCACCAAGACCCTGACGTTTCATCCGGAATTGCGCTTTGGCTTGGAATAACTACCGCGAAGGTCTATATTTCGTCATTGTGGATACGTTTCATGCCTCATTTTGGTATTGTGGATATCTCTAGGATGACTCCTATTCCGGACAAGGGAATGAGCATTCCGTTGCCGTCCGGCGCAAAGATGAGGTGCATCCCGTCGCATTTTATGCATTCGCCGGGACAGTTCGGGCTTTATGACGAAAGGTCTCGCATTCTTTTTAGCGGAGACATTGGAGCTGCGGTTTTTGACGAACACAACGAGACTGATTTTGTCGAGGATTTCAACAAGCACGTTCCGCTTATCGAGGGATTCCACATGCGCTACATGGCGGCGAACAAAATCGTAAAGCGATGGGCTGAATCGATTCGTCGTCTGAATCCCGACATGATTGCTCCGCAGCACGGCGCAATTTACAGAGGGGAACACGTAAATAATTTTTTGAATTGGCTTTCGAATCTGCAGTGTGGCATAGATTATATTGAAGATTTATTTTAATGCCGGAGAAAATTGATGAGCGAAAAAGAAGAGATTGTAAATAACTATTCCGACCTTGTGGATAAAATCGTTGTGCGATACAACAAAAGTTTCGTGCTGGATTATATTACGACGGATTCTTTTACAATCATAAACAATTCGATGAAACGGCTGCAGGAGCAATTCAATTCGATTCTTACGGTTTTTACCGAGATTCAACAGATGAGTCTTTCGACGGCTTCCAACACCGACAGCATAAATTCTCTCATAACAGAAATTCTTTCCAACAGAAGCAAACTTCAAACGGACATTCATAAGCGTGTTGACGAAATTGAAGATGCGTCAAAAAATGCTCAAAACGCTGCTTCCGCATTTGAGGTTCTTAAAGAAAGAACGCACGAAGTGGAAGGCATGCTTTCTGAAATCAAGGATATTTCCACAAAAACCGGAATTCTTGCGATAAACGCTTCGATAGAGGCTGCGCGTGCCGGAAAAGTCGGAGCGGGATTCAGGATAATAGCTAACGAGGTGCGTTCTCTTGCGACGCAAACCGGAGAGTCCACAAAAAAAATTGAAGAAAAATTGACGGAATTGGGTTCTTCTGTGACTGAGATAAACAGCAGCATGACGCTTTTTATCCGCTTGTTCTCGAAATTCCAAAAATCGTTCATTGGCGTTCTGAATATGTTTGACAACAATTCGGTAAATATGGACAAGGCGGGAGCTTCCCTTAAAGCGATAACGTCTGCTATAAAGGAAGAGGACGTGTCTATCCAGGAAGGTGTCTTGTCGCTTGAAAAAATTCATAATTCGCTTCGTGATGCGAATGCGATTCTTGATGTTGTTCAGACTTCGCACTCGCATTTGGATACGCTCCTTCAAAAGACAAAAAAGTAACCGAACCAATATTTTTTTGATTAAAAAACGCCCCGGAATCGTAAAATCAATATTTTTCCCTCTGATTTTGTTTTATTTTTTTTGCAATTCTGATAGATTGTCTTTCATGAATATTGCGGCTATCAAGCACCTTCCTTATGGAACTTTCTGTTATCCCTTGGACGAAGATTATCTTGAGATAAATATTGTGACCGGAAAGGATGTCGATAAGGTTTTTCTGACTTACGGCGACCCTTTTGTGAAAGATTTTTTTGGCGGCGCTCAATCTTGGAGCGGAAATGAAATCGAAATTGTAGAAAAAAAGGATTTGCAGACTGAACTTCGCTGGTCAGTTCGGGTGATGCCGGATTTTAAAAGATGCCGCTATCATTTTAGGCTGGTTTCTGGAGCGGAAGAAATCTATTTGCTTGAGACGGGATTTTTTACTCCGTCCGAATTTTCCCGTATCACTAATTTTTCAGGATGTTTTTGTTTTCCGTGGCTTAATCCGTCCGATGTCATAAAAGTTCCTTCGTGGGCGGAAAACACGGTCTGGTATCAGATTTTTCCGACAAGGTTTGCCAGAGGAAAAATTGATTTTGAGCCGAAGGATATAATTCCGTGGGGCAAATTCGGAAAAGAAATAGCCCATGGATTTAAAGAGCCTCGTTACGGCGGAAATCTTCAGGGAATTTTGGATAGGCTTGACTATCTGGGCGAACTTGGAATCACGGGAATATATCTTACGCCTGTGAATCTTTCTTCAAGCCAGCATAAATACAATACCGATGATTACAGAACAATAGATCCCGAACTTGGCGGCGAAAACGCCATGCAAAATCTTTGCCTCAAGGCCCATGAAAAGGGAATAAAGATAATGCTTGACGGCGTTTTCAATCATTCCGGTTTTTCTTTTGCGCCTTGGCTTGACGTTATGAAGAACGGGAAAAACTCAAGGTATGCGGACTGGTTCATGGTCAATGACTATGATTTTGTTCCTCCTTCTTGGGGAGAAAAAAGCAATTCCATGCAGAAAAAATATTATACGTTCGCATTTGCCGATTTTATGCCCAAACTGAACACTAATAATCCCGAAGTTCAGGATTATTTTATCGATCTATGCAGGGACTGGGTAAAAAAATACGACATAGACGGTCTTCGGCTTGATGTGGCGAACGAGATTTCCCACACTTTTTCAAGGAAACTCAAGATTGCCATGGACGAAGAAAAAAAAGACTTTTACCTTGTCGCCGAGATTTGGCATGATGCTTTTCCGTGGCTTTCTTCAAAAGAATTCGACGGCTCGATGAATTATCCGCTTCAGAACGCCATTGCAGATTTTTGTATAGACGAAAAAATCTCAGCAAAAGAATTTGAATATGCGATGAACCGCTGTTATTCCATGTACTACAGGCAGACGAACAGGGTGCTTTTTAATCAGATGGATAGCCACGATACAATGAGAATCGTGAATCGCTGCGGTCAGAACAGAAATCGGGCTCGCCAGGCGTTGGCTCTGCTTTTCAGTATGCCGGGGTCTGTGTGCATTTATTACGGAACGGAACTTCTTCTTGAAGGCGGACCGGATCCCGATTGCAGACGGTGTATGCCTTGGAAAGAGATTGAGAAAGGACTTTTTGCGGACGACATAGAATTTATGAAGAACCTGATAAAATTAAGGAAGTGCAACAAAGCAATGGCTTCGGATGATATGGAATTTCTTTACGACGAAAAAGATTTTCTTCCCGAAAACCGCCTTCTTCATATTGTAAAAAAATCCGTAGACGGGAATGTAGAGATTTTCATGAACTGCGGCAATTTCGATGTTGAACTTAGGATAAATGGAAATATTCTTGCTTTTTGCGAGTTCGCTGAAGGAATCCTTAAAAAAGACGGATTTCTGATTTTTGCTCCGTAGAACGGGAAAAATCCGTGCATTTTGGATGCGTTTTTATTATGGAAAATATGGAAAAAACTCGGCTTAATATTCCATAAGTTTTGTAATCACAGGTTTTATGATTGTTTTTGCCTTCCGTGTAAGAATGAAGTCGATTATTGTCGCCAAAACGAACGGAATCAGTATGCAGAAAAATTTGGATTTTTCGTCGGGGGCGAACTTCAATGTTCGTAAAATTACGGGCGAGGCGATGTATCCTGCGAACGCTGCCGCCACTGGAAAAAAAAGCGCGGCGATTTTTTCCATAAAGTCGATTTCTTTTGCAAGCGCAATGCGTACAATCGAGCCGTCCCTGATTTTCAGTTTTTTGGGGTTCAGGACTTCGATTTTCGGAACTTTCCGTTGATTTTCGTCTTTTTTTTCTTTGTCGATTGGAGAGACCGTTATGAGATTCCCCTGGATTTCTTTTACCTCATACAGATTTTTGTTTTTCAAGTCCATTTGTCTCCGCTCCTATGTTTTTTAAGTTCCGTCAGCCTTCTTTCGCAGTCGCTGTAGCCCGCCTTGTTTTTAAGTTCTTTGTACGTGTCCCTAAGATTGTACAGGGCTTCGTAATAGTACGGCTCTATTGTAACAGCGTTCTCGAACGCTTCCTGCGCCTCATGAAATTTTCCCTGATTGAAGTATACGGCTCCAAGCGTGTTCCAAAACTGCGGATTCATCGGATTTTCGTCAAGTCCGTCTGTGCAGACTTCAAGGGCAAGTTCAAACTTCTGGCTTTCAAGATAGGTTACGGCAAGGGCTTCGGTGATGTCGTCGTCTTTTTTTGATTCGGAAAACGATTTTGCCTTTTCAAGAGCCATCGCCGCCTGCTTTAACATTCCCGCATCCCTGAACGTAATCCCAAGATTGAACCATACGATAGGATTTTCTCCGTCAAGGACTATTGCCCTTTTGAAGCATGCTATGGCTTCCGTGTGAAGCCCGCGCTGTGAAAGTTTTATTGCTTCGTCGTTCAGTTCGTCGGGGCTTTCGTTCAATTACACTGTCTCCGGAATCATTCCTGCGAACAATTTTTTTATCAGGACGGAACTTTCCGCATCGCCGCTTACGCCGCCAAAATGCGCAAGGGATTGCATGCTTTCAAGAATGCATTTTGTGCCTCTGTCGCGGGATTTTCTTATCGCACCGCCGGTTTCAAGGAGTTCGATGCATTTTTCGACAGCCTCGCTTGAGATTCCTTCATAATTCGCCTTTTGGAAATAATATGCGATTTTTGCGGCATCTTTAGGTTTTTCTTTTATGTGCATAAGAACCGGAAGACTTTTTTTCCCTTCGACTATATCATCTCCCCTGTTTTTGCCGGGATTTCCTGACGTGATGTTTTGAACGTCGTCAAGAATCTGGAAACCTTCGCCCAAAGTTTCTGCGATTACGCCCGCTTTTTCGGTTTCCTCCGAAGAAAATCCGCCTGCCAAAAGTCCAGCTTGAACCGCAAGCCTTGAAAGAGTCCCCGTCTTTAGATGAACCATCTGCGTGTATTCGGAAGGGCTTGGAAATATTTCCGCATTCGAATGCCAAAAAATATCCATCGCCTGCCCAAGATGAAGCCGGCGAATAAGCGTTGCGTAAAGTTCATAAAGAGCCGCTTTAAAAGAATCGCTTGCGTCCACTTTTTGGATTGCCGCTGCGGCTTGAAAATAAAGCCAGCTTCCTGCGTTCAGGGCATTGTCAAGTCCGTATTTTATGTGAACAGCGCTTTCTCCTCGCCTGGTGTCGGAAGAATCTTCTATGTCGTCGTGGATAAGGCTTGCCGTATGAGCGAATTCAACAAGAGAGGTAAGCGTGAAAATCTCGTCCTCGGAAATAACAGGCTTTTTCCCTGCGTCAAGCGCAAGTTTGTAGCACAGGACCATCAGAAGAGGTCGCCAGCGTTTTCCTCCTAAATCCATAAGGAATCTGCATGGAACGGTAAGATTTTCTATATGAGAATCGTTCACGCATTTGGAAAGCGACGAAAAACTTTCCTCCTGCCATTCAGGATTTGTCCGTAACGGAAGTTGTTCCTGCAAAGCCGCTTCTATTTCCCTTAGATAGGGCTTAAAAATTTTATCCATGATAATTAAATATAATGCCAATAATCGAAAATCGCAATTGTTTACCTTAATCCCGATTTCAAAATGGATTTTACAAATCGGATTAGGATTTTTTGAAAACCGAACGAATATTTTTTTGAGAAAAGCAAAGCACAAGTGTGTACGGTGAATTAAAGTTCTAAATTATTTTGAATTCGTTTTTTAAGCATCAAAAAAAACGTAGTGTGAAAGATTTTTGATTTTTATAACGACTTTTTTGTTTTTGTGCGTCAGATTGAAAGTATTTTTTTTTTCTGATAAAATCGCCTCAATAAATCTCAATTAAAGGATATAAGGAGCTTTAAGAAATGGCAAAGCAGACAATCAACGCTAAAGTGAGAACCTCAAAGGGTAAAGTGGCTGCCAAAAGACTTCGCAAAGTAGGTAGTATCCCTTCGGTCATGTACAACGAGAAGGGCGAATCCACGATGCTTGAAGTGAACGAGGTGGAATTCAACAAAATATGGAGAGCCATAACCAGTACGACCGCAATCGATTTGAATGTGGACGGAAAAGTTTTTACGGCTGTCATAAAGGATGTTGAATACAATATCCGAAACGACAAAGTTCTTCATGCGGACTTTTTTGTTCCTGCCAAGGACGAAAAATTGAAGTACAGACTGAAGGTTCATTTTTCCGGAAATGCAGCTGGTGTGCTGAAGGGCGGATTCCTTTTGAAGCACGCTCCGGACGTTACTTTTGTAACTACAATCGACAATCTTCCTGAAAAAATAGTTCTTGACGTTTCCAACATGAACATCGGGGATTCTCTCAAAGTAAAGGATCTGAATCTTGGAAAAAACGTTACGATTCTTACAGACCCTGAAACCGAGCTTGTAAGCATTTCTCCTGCTCGCTAGGTCTTGTTTTTTTAAGTTGTATTGGGGGCTGTCCGATTGTGTTTCATTTTGGGCGGTCCTCATTCATTTTAAAGCGATGAGATGGAACGTGGTTTTGTGATTTATGGAAAAGTTTGAGGACGATTTTGAGGAGCGTGTTTACAGAAATCTTTTGAAAAGCGGAATCGATTTTTCAGAGCCGGTTTCTCCTTCGGTTGGAGTCGCGGTTTCAGGCGGAGCGGATTCCGTTAGCCTTCTTTTAAGCGTTTCAAAAATATGCAAACGCTTCGGAAAAAAACTTTATGCTGTAACCGTGAATCACAAAATTCGCTCGGAATCTGAAAGTCTTGGAGACGTTATTTTTGTCTCTGAACTTTGCGAAAAAATCCGGCAGGATGGCGTTTTCGTTGAGCTTTTTACAAAAAGCCTTGAAGATGACGAAGTTTTTTCGCTTTCAAAAAAACGGAAGTGCGGCACGGAGGCTGCGGCAAGGTTTTTGCGCTACAAGGCTTTTTCCGAATTCAAAGAAAAGTTTTCGCTTGATTACGTTCTTCTTGCCCACAATCTGAACGACAACCTTGAGACAATCCTCATGCGTTTTCTTCAGGGTTCCAGTTTTTCCGGAATAAAAGAAAAACGTGATTTTTACGTGCGTGCGCTTCTTGACGTTCGGCGGGACGAGATAGAATCCTATCTTAGGCGAAAAGGTTTTGCGTGGCGGACGGATTTTACGAATTTTGACGAAAATTATTTAAGAAACAAAATCAGAAAAAGTCTTGTTCCTCTTTTGAATGAAAAATTTTCCGGCTGGGAAAAAGCTCTTCTTTCAGGCTCGAAAAAAAACTTGCTTGACGAAGAATTTTTTTTAGGGCGACTTTCGTCCGTCGTTCCGACATCTAAAAGCGATGCCGAAATCGTTTTTAATCGTTTTTCTCTTCAAACGCTTGAAAAATCCGTTTTGTCAAGGCTTGTGTTTTCTTCATTAAAAAATCTTCATGCGGAAGAAAGGATTCCGTTTTCAAAAATTTTTTCTTTTATGGATTTGCTTTTTTCAGCCGAAGAATTCAAGATGCATTTTAGTAACATCGTCGCTTCCGTCGATAAAAATTGTGTGATTTTCAAAAAGTTTTCAGCTGAGCAAAAAGACGTAGCGACTGAATCCAGTTTTTTTGCTATAATCGAAAAGATTGGGGAATTTTCATTTCCGTTTGGAAGCCTGAATGTCAGTTCCGGGAAAAACGGAAAGTTCGTCCTTGAGTGCAAGGGATGTCGCATAGAAGACCAAAGCCTTCCGGTCTTGGTTAGAAGCCGAGCGCTTGACGACAGGATTTGTTCCGCCGACGGAAACCTGAAGAAAGTAAACGACATACTTTCTGACTGGAATGTTCCATCGGAAAAAAGGAATCTGATTCCCTTGGTGCAGTCGATTGCGGAATCTGGACAGAAAATCAAGGCTTTGGTTGGAAGCGTGAGCGGTTATAAAAACTGGATTGTTCGAGGATAGTATGAAAAAAAATCTTTTTGCTTTGTGCCTGGTTTATTTGAGCTTTGGAATTGCATTCGCTTTGCCTCCGTCGGTTCAGAGCGTGAACCGAAAAACCGCCGTCCGTTGCCTTGACCTTGCAAAATCGTATCTTTCTTCGCTTGACGCAGACAACGCAATCTTGCAGGCGGAGCTGGGACTTTCTTATGACAGCACTGTTTCCGACCTTATGTACATAAAGGCTGCGGCAAAAAACATCAAGGGGGAGGCACGGGCGAATCTTCTTCCGCTTGTGGAAAAATCGCTTGAGGAAGGCGAGTGGGTTGACTACAACAGGGACGGTGCAAGGATTCTTTATGCGGATCTTTTGTGCGACACGGGAAACTACGAAAAAGCCCTTTCTATTTTGGACTCAAAACCTTTTGTCTACAATGCGGATTCAGAGTTCATCAGGACAAAGGCGTATTACAGAATGAGGACAATTCCTTCCATTCAAAAGGCGCGCGAAAAAATCAATTCCGCAAGAAAAATATATTCGGACGACACTCGATTTCCCCGTCTTTTTTTCAGGAGCGAATATTCGCTTGAAAAAGAATTTTCCGCCGATTATTTTGGTGAAACTTCTTGGGCTTTGGTAAGAAAAATTGCCGATTTTTTTATCGCCAAAATGCCCGAATATGAAAATTCCGATGCGGAACTTGAGGTCTACGCCGCGATGTTCGCTTCCGGCGAAAAGCAAAAGCGGCTTCTTGAGGCTTTTTCGTCACACGGAATGTCTCATCCGCTTTATGCGTCGCTTTGTCTTTCCTGCGGTCTTATGACTCAAAACGAGGCGTTGGAATATGTTTCGGCTTTTGCCGACGAAAAAATAAGCCTTGAGCTGTTGGAAGATTTTTTTCCGCTTCTTACCGAAGAAGATTCTATTTTACTTGTCCGTGAATATCTTGATTCGTATTCGGGGATTTTGACCGTCGACACAAACTCGGATCTTGAACCCGAACTTTTCGTGAAGTATTCCAGAGGGCGGGCGGAATCGTTTTATTGGGATTCAAATGATGACGGAATCGTTGATTGGTCTGTAAAATGCGATTTCGGCGTTCCCGAAAGCATTTTTCTTACTTTGAACGACGCGTCTGTTTTGTACGGAACTTATCCTTCCGTGGTGAAGGCGGTTTTCGGTTCGTCCGAGACGAATACGCAGAAAGCCGTTTTCAATCTTGTGGACGGCGCTTTTGAATGGTCGCCGTTTGACATAAAAGTAAATGAACTTGCAAAGTCAGTCTTGGGCTTGGATTTTTTCGTTCCTTACCCCAAAAAGATTTCTTTTATCGATTTTGAAAATCTGGTTGCCTCGTGTTCGTCCTATGAAGTTCCGTGCGACGAAAAAGACGGTGCTTTGCTCACTGTTCTGCTTTTGGACGGGATTTTGAAATCTGCGGAGTACGGCAAAAACGGAATCGTGTATGCCAAAGGCGTTTTTGAAAACGGCATTATGACAAGCCGCTCCGTGGACAACGATGGCGATGGAGTTTTTGAAACGATAGAATATTTTTATCCTGACGAAACAGATTCTTTTGATGTGGACGAAAAAAATCTTGTGCAGATTGTAAAAAATATTTCCGAGCTTTCGTCGTATGGAATGAAAAAAAACTTGAGGATGGTTGTAATCGACAGGAACGGCGATATTGTTCCTGACTTTTCGGAGGAAATTCTTACTGACGGCGGAAAAATCGTTTCGTGGGACAATGACGGAGATGGAAATTGGGATGTCCGTTATGTAAAATATCCGAAAAAAAATGGCTCTGGTCCGCTTGTCGAAGATTCCGAATTTTACGACGCTGAGCGTAATCTTGTGGTGGTTACACATTGGGATGGAGAACCTGTAAGTGTTCAGGTCGGAGAAATTTCCAACAAGGTAAGGCATGGTTTTTCAGAGGCGTTTTACTGGATAGGCGATGAAGGCGATGCTGACGACGAACTTTATCTTGTGGAACACATCGGTTCTTCTTTGGAGCAAGGTGTTTCTGTTATTTTTGAAGAACGCGGGCATCGAATGTTGGCTGTAAAAATCGGAAATAACATATACGCTCAGATTATTCCGGTTTTTGATATGGAAGAGGAAGCCGATTCGCAATGAGAAAAATCTTCCGTTTGTCTTTATTTTTTTCTCTGATTTTGCTTGTTTTTTTTGTCATTTCTTGCAATTCGCTCGGAGTGCCTAAGGAAGTTTTTCAGATTCCGGATTACACTGAAAAAGATATTGTGGAAAACGAAAAGGCTCGGATAGCAGCTTTAAGCGAAGAAAATCCTGTAATGGCGTTGTGGCGTGCAAGTCTTTTGGGCGATGAGGAAACGTTGAGCCTTTACAAGGAAACTGTCGTCTCTCTTTTTAAGAAGGCGCTTTCTGAAAACGACTTCATTAAGGCGTGGAAATATTATGTTTCACTTGAATCTTTCTACGAAAATGCGGAAAAGGTTCTTGGAGTAAGCCGCAATGCTGTGTATTCAGGTTTTTTGGCTACAGTTCCATCGTTCGATCCTTCAAAAGAGGAAAAATCAAGTCTTCCAAAAAACATGGCGGATTGCGTGAACGCAACGGTAACGATATGGGTGGACAAAGGAATAAAGATTCAAAACGGGGTCGGCTATGCGGATAGAAGCCTCGGTTCGGGGTTTTTCATTTCACAAGACGGCTACATTGTAACAAATTATCATGTGATAAGCGAACTTGTTGACCCCAAATATGAAGGATACGCCCGTCTTTTTGTAAAACTTGCCCAGGACCAAGAAAACAGAATTCCTGCAAAAGTAATAGGTTACGACGAGACGCTGGATTTGGCTCTTCTAAAGGCGGAGGTGAAAGCACCCTTCGTGCTTTTGCTAGGCTCTTCAAAATCTCTTTCGGTAGGCGACAAAGTTAGCGCAATAGGAACGCCGCTGGGACTTCACGGAACTGTTACGACGGGAATTGTTTCCGCCGCAAATCGAAAACTTTTTACCACAGGAAGTGTACTTCAAATTGATGCGGCTGTGAATTCAGGGAATTCGGGAGGTCCGCTCATAGATTCGGCTCTAAAAGTTCAGGCTGTAGTTTTTGCAGGAATCATGGAATATCAGGGGCTGAACTTTGCGATTCCGGTTGAATATTTAAAGCAGGATCTTCCGTTCATGTTTGCAGGCGGAAAACGCAGGCAGGTTTGGATTGGCTCTTACGGACGAACAAAAAAAGTCGGAGAGACGGAAAAAGGTCTTGAACTTCAGTACGTTATGCCCGGAGGAAATGCGTTTAGAGCCGGGCTTTTGAAAGGCGACGTGATAACAGCCGTTGACGGAAAAATCGTAAAGAATTTGGAGCGTTTTCAGGATATTTTAAGAGATTTCACGGACGAGACTATACTTCCGATTTCGTTTGAGAGGGACGGTAAGGCGAGTACCGTGCTTATGTATCTTTCGGAGCGTCCTGAAAATCCCGGCTACCAAATGTTTAAAAGCGATCTTTTGCAGAACTCGTTCATACCGATTTTCGGAATGGAACTTGCGCCGTCGTCAACTATTTCTTCAAGAAAATATGTGGTCTCCGACGTGCTTGCAGGTTCTGTCGCCGATGAATCTGGTTTTTCCGTGGACGACCCGTTGACCGTCGTCGGCGTTGATTTTTCAAAAGAAAAAGATGTTATCTACGTGGGAATCTACACCCGCAAAAAAAAGAAAGGTTATCTTGATGTTTCTATGCGTATTGCAAATCAGCTTGACGGACCTTATTATTTTTAGAAAAACGCAAGGATTTTTTTATGGAAATGAAATATAAGCGAAACTTTTGTATAGTGGCTCACATAGACCACGGAAAATCCACGCTTTCGGACCGCCTTATCCAGAAGTCAAAGATTATCGATGAACGAAAGATGAAAAATCAAATTCTTGACAACATGGACATAGAAAGGGAGCGGGGAATCACGATAAAAAGCCAAGCGGTAACGATTCCGTACCACGCAAAGGACGGAAACGATTACGAACTCAATTTTGTTGATACTCCGGGACACGTCGATTTTTCATATGAGGTGAGCAGGGCAATCGCATCGTGCGAAGGCGCGCTTCTTCTTATAGACGCAAGCCAAGGTGTCGAAAGCCAGACCGTATCGAATATGTACATGGCATTGGAGCATGACCTTACGATTGTTCCCGTGATAAACAAAATCGATCTTCCATCCGCAGACATTCCTTCAGTTCGACATCAGATTGACAAGGAACTGGGGCTTGATGATAGCCAGACGCAGCTTGTGTCGGCAAAAACAGGCGAAGGAATAGACGGACTTCTTGAGGCAATCGTGAACTATTTTCCCTCTCCTTCGGGGAAGCTTGATGCACCGCTTACCGCATTGATTTTCGACTGCCATTATGACATCTACAGAGGCGTGGTCGTTCACGTAAGAATAATGGACGGCTCTGTAAAAGCTGGCGACACAATAAAAATGATGAGCAGCGGAATCGAATACAAGGTTGAGCAGCTTGGAATTTTTAAAATCGACTACGAGGAAAAAGAGCGGCTTGAGGCAGGCGATGTCGGTTACATAATCTCAGGATTGAAGACTGTAAGCGATGTAAGGGTAGGCGACACGATAACTTCTTCGGTAAATCCCGCCTCCGAGCCGCTTTCCGGCTTCAAGGACGTAAAACCTGTCGTCTATTCTTCAATCTATCCTATGGATTCAAACGATTACGAAGAACTCAAGACTTCCATAGAAAAACTGAAACTGAACGACGCGAGCCTTGTCTATGAAAAGGACAGTTCCATCGCCCTTGGAAACGGTTTTAGGTGCGGATTCCTTGGGCTTCTTCATCTTGAGATAATTCAGGAACGGCTTGAGCGGGATTATGACCAGTCAATAATATTTACGGCTCCATCGGTTCGCTACAAAGTAAAATTGACGGACGGAAGTGATTTGTTCGTGGATAATCCGTCCGAATATCCGCAAGGGCGGATTTTAAGTGCGGAAGAGCCGTACATCAAGGCAAGCATAATAACGCCTGCTACTTACATCGGTTCTCTTATGGAACTTTGCAAGCAGAAGCGTGGAATCCAGACGAATATGCAGTATCTTGATGAAAAGCGTGTGGAATTGACATACGAGATGCCGCTTTCGGAAGTGCTTTTTGATTTTTACGACAAACTGAAAAGTTACAGCCGAGGTTACGCTTCGTTCGACTACGAGGTTACAGGCTACAGACCCACAAATCTTGTAAAGGTCGATGTTCTTCTGAACTCAAAACCCGTCGACGCTCTTTCGTTCCTTGCGTTCAGGGATAACGCCGTTGAAAGGGCAAGAAAAGTCTGCGAGCGGCTCAAGGACGAAATAAGCCACCAGCAGTTCAAGGTTGCGATTCAGGGTGCGATTGGAGGACAAATCATTGCAAGGGAAACCGTAAGCGCATACAGAAAAGACGTTCTTGCAAAGTGCTATGGCGGCGACATCACAAGAAAGCGCAAACTTCTTGAGAAACAGAAGGAAGGAAAAAAGCGCATGAAAATGTTCGGCGATGTGGAACTTCCGCAGTCAGCCTTTCTTGCGGTGCTCAAAGAAAAGACGGAAGATTAATCAGTCCGAAAAAATCTTCAAAAAATATTCCAGTTCGGTTCTGACCCGCTTCAAAAAGCCGAGCGAAAGGTTTGCCTTTGTTCCGTCCGGAAAATGAAGATAAAGGTATTCCCTCGGATTTATGATTTCAAGGATTCTTTCATTCCGTTCGGCTTCGCTCAGTTTTGTTTTTCCGGTAAGAATTTCTTTTAGTTCCAAAAGCGTTTTCTTTTCTTCGGAAAAATATTCTTCAACGCATTTTTGTTTGTCGGAGAGTTTTTTTGCGCCGTACCGCACGCAACCGGAAAGTTTTTTTGCAATCACGAGCATTTGTTCCGTGTCCGTTTTCGGAAGCCTGAGTTCAAGTCCCGTTTTTCCTGCATCGAAAATATTTTTTTCATTTCCGAACCTGTCAACAAAAAGCGTCCTGTAGGCGATAAGCGAAGGATTTGTGTAGACGGACGCTCCATTTTTTCCTGTTTCTTTTATGGCGGATTTTTCAAGGCTGCAGGAAAAATTTTCGATTCCGTTTAGGCGGCTGGATTTTTCTCTTCGGGAATTTTCATGGAACGAACTTTTTATGTGCGACGCCCCCAAGGAATATGAAAAATCAAGCCCCGTAACGAATATCGGAACAGACTTTTCCGCGCGAAGTTTTAGCGCAATTTGAAGTGCGGAAAGCCCGACCGAACCCAGCGGCAAAAAAGATTCGATTTCAATTTTCTTTTCGATTAGATTTTTGATGAACTTCGCATTTGAATAGATAGGAACGTAGAAGACGTTTTTTTGAGGGGCAAGTTTTGCGACGTTCGGATTTGCGGTAAGGCTCAAAAAAAGCGTATCGAAGGAATCTTTGCAGTCCTTGAAACAGCCTGCGATTATGCTCTGGCTTTCCTCGCAGACTGCCGCATCTATTTTTATTCCGATGGAGCGAAAAGTCTGAAGGCTTGCGTCAACCGCGATTATGTAAAAATTTTTCGCATTTTTTTTGATGGAACTTAGAGTGTTTAGTGCACTTTCACCGGCACCGACCACAAGGATAGGTTTTTCCACTTTGAAAAAGGTGCTGCTTTCCGGGAAAAATCTTAGGTTTTTGAAAAGATTTCCGCTGTAGTTTCGTCCGAATTTCACGAGAGTCAACCTGTTTTTCCAAAACTGATTCACAATATTTTGGCATAGAAGAAAAAACTCATCGTAGAAAGTCCGGTTTAGGTTTACGGCGGCAGAAAAGTCGAGCCTTACAACTCGCTTGAATTCTCCGTTGAACGTTTCCGCCAGTTGATTTTGAAAAGCCGTCGCTTCCTTTCCGGATAGAAGACGGAATCCTCCGGCGATATTCAGTTTTTTTAGTTCCGCCGTGGAAAAATCGAAAAGTTCGTCGTCTTTTTCTATTCCGAGGACAAGGCAATTTTCGGGAAGTTTTTGGAGCAGCTCCAAAAGCCCGTAACCCAAAAGTGGAGAAAAGCACAGTACAAGACTATCTTGCAGTACGGAAATTTTTTGGATTACGGAAATTATTGCTTTTTGGGGGGCGTATTTTGAATAGAGAAATTTTTCTTTGTACTTAACAGAAAAGCCCTGCCCGGTTTGAACCAGACAGGGCTTGTTTTTATCGATTTGCAAAACGCATCCTTCTAGCGGTTGTCGCTAAAGTAGGCGGCGTACACTTCGTCAAAATTGTTTTGAAGTTTCGGGCTGGAAAGCAAGGCTTTCTGCGCCGCATTTGAATCGTATGTAGCGATTTCGTCTTCCAACGCTTCACGGGTGGCAGGTTCTTCCGTGTTTGCCGCCGTAGCCAAAAACTGAAGGACAATTATATTTCTTCCGTTCGTGATAGGCTTTGAGATTTCGCCGGCAGAAAGAGAAAACGCTTCTTTCAGGAAGTTCTCGTTGGTGTCTGCCATTGAAAGACCTTCGATGCTTGTATCGATTTTAGGGGCGGCATTTACATTTCCGTAGTTCAGCGGAAGTTCGGGAATCTCCGTTTTTGGAACATCGAATTTTTTGCAGGCACTGTCAAAATTGCTTTCCTTAGCCATAGCGATAAAACTTTCTGCCTGAGCTTTAAAATAGTCTTCGATTTTTGAAGCCTCGTTCATGTTTATGTAATTGTAGACAATTTTCAATGTATCGGCTTCCGTAAAATCTGCATCCGTCGCTTCGGAATCGCAACGGAAAATCGAAAATCCAACGGTCGTCTGAATAACGCCGGATAGTTCCTCCGGTTTCAGGTTACGGATTTTTTCAAAATCCGCCGAATTTTTTAGAGTTCCTTCTATTTGATAACTGAATTTCAAGTTCATTTTTCCCGAATCGTTTGTGTACGATTTTTGGGAATATTCGCCTACCGCATCGGAAAATACAATCTCGTTTCCTGCGATTCTTTTTGCGACCGTTTCTGCTGTCGACTTGTCTGAAACCGTTATAACGGAAAGATCGTATTTCTTGAATTTTTCAGAATTTTCCGCCCCATATGCCGCTTTTTCGCTGTCCGGATATTTGTTCATGTCGAACGAGACCATATTGAATTTTCGCATCTCTTCGCCAAGTTTCTGAAGATACGAAATTTCTTCGTCCGACGTTTTAAGTCCGTAAAGGCGATAGCCGCCGATTGTATCGGAACTTCCGAAAAGGTCTTCCTGTACACGCTGCGAGACAAGAGATTTTTCAATAAGATTTCTAAGTTCAAGAACCTTCTGCGGATCTGCGAGCTTGTAGATTTTTTCTGAATATTTTCCGGTCTCGTCCGCAAAATTAGGCATCATGGCACGGTTCACCGCCGATTTTGGAACGATGTAGCCGCTTGCCGTGGCGGCTTTTTCAAAGGCAAGTTGACTTACACTCGTGTTGAATGCTATGGAAAAAAGATAGCGATAGTCGCTTGGGGACAACTGAATTCCCCTGCTCTTGTAGTTCTCCGCATAGCGGCTTACATATTCGGCAAAGTCGCTTCCCTGCTCGTAGCGGATTTCTGTTCCGGCGTATTTCCCGAACGGAGGAATCCTTTTTCCCCTTCTTCCGCCGGAAAGCATAGGAACAAGTACGAATATAAATGCCGAAATCAAAAGAATGATTAGCGAACCGATAGTGTAGGCGCTTTTTCTCATTTTAAAACCCTTTGTCTGTTTTTTTGGAAAAGTAGGTGATTTTAACATGAGCGTTGATGTGGTGTCAATGTGTATGACGGATTGTTTTGACCGGACTTTCTGCGGCTCGGTCGAAAATGCGCTCGGATTTTGCTATGGCGACTTAGTGAAAAATCTTATTCTACGTGATATTATATTAAGTAAAAGAAAATGTCTTTGTGCGGAAAAATCGTTCGCACGGATTTTATACGAAAGTTTTAAATCAATTAAATTTTATGGAGAAAATTATGGGGTTGTGGAGCGATGTTTATTTTCTAAAATCAAATGCGGGTGTTAGTGATATATGGAATTGCCTAAGGAAGGTTTTTTCTGATTTTTCGGAAAAATTTGTAAGATTGACAAGATTATTACAGTCTTAGTACAATAATTCACTTCTATATTTATCTAAAATATGATTATATCGTTTTTTATAGATTTATATAAAATTTGGAAAATATAAAGATTTTGTCATAGCAAAAGCAATCACAATAAAATCTGTAGGAATGTTGGATGGCAGATACAAAACAAATCGCTAAAAATACAATTATGCTTTATTTTAGGCAAATTATTGTGATGATTGTTAATCTTTATGCTGTGCGGGTGGTGTTGAATGTTCTTGGCGCTGCTGATTACGGAATATACAACACAATAGGGGGCATTGTAACCTTTTTTTCTTTTCTAAGCGGAACTATGGCAAGTGCGACTCAACGTTTTTTTTCGTTTGCATTAGGAGAAGATAATCAGGATAAATTAAATAAAACTTTTAGTACAAATATTATAATTTATTTGATTATAATATTTGTTGCGGTTGCCTTATTGGAGTCAGTAGGTTCCTGGTTTGTATATAATAAATTGAAAATTCCCTCGGAACGTTTTGATGCAGCCTGTTGGATTTTTCATTTTTCCGTATTGACATTTATGTTTTCAATAATTTCCAGTCCGCTAATGGCGATTGTGATAGCGCATGAAGATATGCATATTTATGCATACGTGTCGATTGCGGAAGTTTTTATGAGATTGGCAGCAGTGTTCCTGCTGAGGCTGTTTTTATTTGATAAACTTAAACTTTATGTTGTGTTGTTATGCGTTGTTGGGGCTGTAAATGCCGGTATCTATTTATCAGTCTGTTTTAAAAAATATAAAGAGTGCCAATTTAAACATTTTTATTTTGATAGACATCTTTTTAAAGAGACTTTGGATTTTACGGGTTGGGCTTTATTCGGTTCAATAACAACGGTTTTCCGAACTCAGGCTGTTACTATTCTTGTTAATCAGGTTTTTAATCCTATCATCGTTGCCGCCCGTTCAGTTGCTATTCAAATTGCAAATGCCATAAATGTGTTTTCAACAAATTTTAATACAGGTCTTTATCCTTCGATAGTAAAGTCCTATGCCAAAAATAATAAGGAAGAAATGTTCCACATTATTTTTATGGGATGTAAAATGACATTTTTTTTACTTTGGATTTTTGCATTGCCGGCTTTTTTAGAAATGGATTTTGTAATTAGACTGTGGCTGAAAAATCCTCCGGAGTTTTCGATTTTGTTTACGCGCCTTGCGTTATTTGAGGTGATGATAAATTCCGTGAGTTTACCAATTTCTACTGCAGCCAGAGCTTTCGGGAAGATGAAAAAATATGAACTCACATTGGGAATAATTCAACTTCTTATTTTTGCTGCGGATTTTATTTTATTTAAGTATTTTAACGTTCAGGCTTTTATAGTTTTTGTTGTTGCCGCTGCCGGAAATCTGGTGATGTTTGTTTTCCGCTTGTTTCTAATTCATCAAATGATAAATTTTCCGCTTAAACGCTTTGCTTTAAAGGTTGCAATTCCGCTTTCTATATTTATTATATTTTCAGCAGGGATTTCTTTTTTGATAGACTCTTTTTTGCCTAATACTTTTATATATGTAGCGCTATCAGTACTTATATCCGTTTCAGTCTGCGTTGTTCTTATGTTTTTTCTTGTATTGAGTTCAAATGAGCGAAGTTCAATAATTTTAAAGATAAAAAATAAAATTAAGAGGTGTGTATGAAAATACTTATTCTTGGCGGAACCGGTGCTATGGGAGGGCATCTTACAGATATACTTTCTGAAAATCATGAGAACAAGGTGTTTGTTACTACAAGGACAAATCATTCTTCCAATAAAGAAAATGTTTCGTATATAACGGGAAATGCAAAAAACGAAAAATTCATCATCTCCATTCTTTCCGGAGAAAAATGGGATATTGTTGTAGATTTTATGGCATATACCACGGATGAATTTAAAAATCGTTCCGATTTATTTTTGGATTCGTGCAGACAGTATGTGTTTTTGTCATCTTCCAGAGTCTATGCCGATTCTAAAGAACCTATAACAGAGTCGTCTCCGCGGCTTTTGGATGTGTGTAATGACAGCGATTATCTTTTAACCGATGAATATGCGCTGGCAAAAGCAAGACAAGAGAATATTTTATTTGAAAGTAAAAAAAAGAATTGGACTATAATTCGCCCTTATATTACATATAGCGAAAACCGCTTGCAGCTTGGTGTCCTTGAAAAAGAACAATGGCTGCAGACTGTGTTGAATAGCGGAGCGCTTGTTTTTTCAAAAGATATTTCATGTCATACCACAACCCTTACCTATGGATATGACGTAGCGCAAGGAATAGCTTCAATTTTGGACAATCAGTCTGCATACGGAGAAGTTTTTCACATTACAGGAAATTATTCTATAAAGTGGCAGAAAGTTTTTGAGCTTTATTCTTCGGTATTAAAAGAAAATGGACTTTCTTTTGAGGAAATTTTAAAAGAAAAGACATACCGTTTGGATGGGGGCGGAAAATATCAAGTTTTGTTTGATAGATATTACGACAGAGTTTTTGATAATTCCAAAATAGCCCGATTTGTAAATGTAAACGATTTTGTAAATCCCGAAGAAGGATTAAAACGATGTCTTGAAAAATTCCTGAAAAATCCTAAATTTACCCATACGGATGTAAGGGGGGGGGCTGAAGCTGATAGAGAATACAAAAATGCGGCTTCCGTTTTGGAAAGTAAAAGGAATGAAGCAGAAAATAAAATATCTGCTGATAAAAATGCATCTATACTGAAGCGTATTTATAGAAAAGGAAAAAATACGGTAAGAAATATTTTTAGGCATATGAAGAAAATTACTCCGTTATATGTGCCTGTGTTCGAAGGAAAACTTCTTGAAGGACGCGCGGCTTTAATAACAGGAGGAACAAGCGGAATCGGTTTTGCGATGGCAGAATCGTTTTTGAAAAACGGAGCATCTGTTATTATAACGGGACGTTCTTTGAAAAAAGTTTCGGCGGCTTGTAAAAGTCTTGAAGATAAAGATTCCTGCTTCAAAGGCAGGATAAACGGAATTGAGATGGATTCAAAGAATGTCAACTCTTTTGAAAAATGCTTTGAAAAGGCTCTTCTTCTTTGCGGAAGAAATATAGACATTCTTGTGAATAATGCAGGCATAAACATGGGAGGTTTCGGTTCTGTTACAGAAGAGGATTTTGACTCTGCATTGGATACAAATCTGAAGGGGGCTTATTTTTTGAGTCAAGTGTTTGCAAATTATATGAAGAATAAAAATATTGTGGGTAATATTCTTAATGTAACCAGTTCTTCATGTTTAAGACCTGCCGTTACTCCGTATACTATAAGTAAATGGGGACTAAGAGGTCTTACGCCGGGGCTTGCAAAAGTATTAAGTCCTTACGGAATCGTTGTAAATGCAATTGCTCCGGGACCTACGGCAACACCTATGCTTACGGATTCCGAGGACGATCTGTCGCATATTAAAAGCCCTGCAGGACGTTATGCGACAGCTAAAGAAATTGCAAATCTTGCTGTTGTTCTTGTAAGCGATATGGGGCGTATGGTGGTTGGTGATACGCTTTATGCTACAGGCGGAGCAGGGCTTATAACATTTGATGATATGAAATACGTATTTTAAGGGGCGTTAAATAAAAGCCTAGCAAATGGCACCGCTTTTATTTAACTAAGTTTGCGTATCGCAGACTTGCATATTATGTGCGCGTTTTCACTTTGTTGCGAACGTGAATAAAAGGTCAAGCGAAAATCGATATTTTCTTGTTGACTTTTTATGGGAGGATTATATGAGTTTTTATTCAACGGAAAGAAATGTTCAGATTCTGGTTCATTTGTTAAAAGCGAATAATATTCGAAGAATTATTGCTTCGCCCGGGACAACAAATGTTACATTTGTTGGAACCGTTCAGCATGATGACTTTTTTAAGATGTATTCTTGTGTAGATGAGCGTTCTGCCGCGTATATGGCATGCGGTATGGCTGCCGAGTCCGGTGAACCGGTGGTGATTGTGTGTACGGGCGCTACAGCTTCGCGTAATTATGTTCCGGGGCTTACCGAAGCATATTACAGAAAATTGCCTGTTCTTGCGGTAACGGCTTCTCAGCCTACAGAAAGAGTGGGGCATTTGGCTCCTCAGCTTATAGATCGAAGTCAATTGCAGCATGATATTGCCGTTCTGAGTGTAAGTATGCCTAACATAAAGGATTCGGAGGACGAATGGTTCTGCGAAATAAATGCGAATCGTGCAATGGCTGCCCTTACCCGCCGCGGAGGCGGTCCTGTGCATATAAATCTTGAAACTCACTACAGCGCGGATTTTTCTGCAAAAAAAATTCCTCCGTGCAGAATTGTAAAATATTTTACGCATGGATGCGCTTTTCCTGAAATAAAATCCGGCAGAGTTGCAGTAATTATCGGGAATCATAGAAAATTCGGGCAGGATGAAGTTCTTGCTATAGAAAATTTTTGCATTGCTTATGATGCAGCAGTCTTTTGCGATCATACAAGCGGATATAACGGAGCTCACAAAGTCCTTTGGACATTATGCGGTTCTCAGAAAGATTATGAATCCCCCAACAGAAACATAGACCTTTTGATTCACATAGGTGAGATTTCAGGCGATTATTTTACTCAGTTTGTTTTGCGCCCTCTGGAAGTCTGGAGAGTTAATGAAGACGGTGAGATGAGAGACTGGTTTAAAAAATTGAGCGCCGTATTTGAAATGTCTGAAAAAGAGTTTTTTTCTTATTATGCAAATAAAAATGTCTCCGCTGCAAAGCCGGAACCTTCATTTGCGGAAAAACTGAACAAAGAAAATGACATGATATATTCTCATCTTCCGGAACTTCCGTTTTCAAATTATTACATCGCAAATCAATGCGCTTCTAAATTGCCGGAAAATTCCGTACTCCATTTGGGAATATTGAGTTCGCTTCGTTCATGGAATTATTTTAAGATTCCGCCGTCCGTTTCGGCTTTTTCAAATACGGGCGGCTTCGGAATTGACGGCGGCGTTTCTTCGATGCTGGGCGCTGCTCTTGTAAATCCCGAAAAACTGTATTTCGGAGTCTTTGGCGACTTGGCTTTTTTTTACGACATGAACAGCATAGGAAATAGGCATCTTCCTTCAAATATACGCATAATGCTTATAAATAATGGAGTGGGGCAGGAATTCAGAAATAAAGACCATCTTTGTTATATTTACGGAATCGATTCTCTTTCATATATAGGTGCTGCCGGACACTATGGAAACAAGTCAAAAACATTGGTAAAACACTATGCTGAGGATTTGGGATTTGAATATCTTTCCGCTCATGATAAAAAATCGTTCGCTGAGATTCACGATAGATTTTTTTCCGCTGAAAATGTTGATAAACCTGTATTTTTTGAAGTTTTTACAAACACGGAAGACGAAACTGAGGCTTTGGACATGATAAAGCATTGCTATAAAAATAAAGCCATAGCCGCAAAAAATGAAATGAAAAAAGCAATAAAGTCTTTTATAGGGCAGTCGGGCGTAGATTCAATAAAAGGAATTCTAAAAAAGTAGGAGACGGCGATGAAAATTGGCATAATGACCTGCTGGCAGCCCGATGACAATTACGGAACTCAGATGCAGTGCTTTGCTTTGCAGCATTATTTGCGGCTGCGCGGACACGATGCATATCTGATTCAATATTTACGCGCGAACGATGTAAGGCATTGCCTTACGTTAGGAAAGATTATTAAGTTATTTAACATCGTAAAGGTAATTCGTAAATTGCATTCTATCTTTATGCAGAAAAAAATGCGGCAGGAAACATTTGAGCATAACAGGTTTTCCCCTGAATTCAGAAAACGATACCTTAATATTTCAGAATTGTACAATAATTATGAAGAATTAAAAAATAATCCGCCAAAAGCTGACCTTTACATTGTCGGTTCCGACCAGGTATGGAATAATTTACCCGTTCAGATAGGTCAAATTAACTCTTTTTTTCTGAATTTTGGAGATTCAAAAATAAAACGTATTTCGTATGCTGCAAGTTTCGGTTTTGATAAAAAGTCAATGCCTAAAAAATATGAAAAAACGGCTGTTCCTCTTCTTAGAAAATTTGACGGAATTTCAATTCGGGAACAAAGCGGACTTGCAATCTTGAACGAATGGGGGGTTGATAAAAGTGTAATGGTTTCGGATCCTACATTGCTGCTTGATGCCGAGCATTACAGAAACGTGTATAACGAGAATACTTTTCCAAGACAACAGAAAAAATATGTGCTTGTTTATAATCTTAGCGCAAAGTCCGCTATTGATTTTGTTTGCATAAAATCCTGGGCAGAAAAAAAAGGTCTTGGATTTGTATATGTTCCGGGGCACGGACAGATAGATAAATTTGAGAAGTGCTATGCTACCGTTCCGGAATGGCTTTATCTTATTGATAATGCGGAGTTTGTTTTTACTAATTCATTTCATTGCGGTATTTTTTCAAGTTTATTTCATAAACAGTTTGCAGTTTTTAAACTTGATGACAATTATAATTCTACCAATTCACGGTTGGACACCATAAATCATTTGATAACTTCGTGCCGCATAGCCTCTTCTGTTAACGAAGCTTTTGAAATCGTGGAAAAAACTGTTGATTGGATTTCCTTTGAAGAACGTAAAGAAAAACTCGTTTCTGTCGGTAAAGAATTCTTGAATAAATATGCTTCAGATAATATTTCTTAAATTTTAAAAGAATTATATATAGCTTATTTTCACTCGATTCCGCCGTAATGAAAATGCTTATTCTCAGCGGTATTGTATTAGGTAGAAGGGAATGCCTTTGTGGGCACAAAGATAACCACCTCGCCAAAGCCGTTAAAGTGATAGACACCTTATCTGCATAATGATAGACAGCTTAGAATACTGCAGGTTTG
>ERZ772957.731-NODE-731-length-24403-cov-7.071094_pt1 | contig 24403 bp, 31 predicted proteins | sample MGYA00580682_ERZ772957 | MGnify/ENA primary metagenome ERZ772957 (study PRJEB29015, sample SAMEA2737921) | human oral metagenome | biome: human oral; feature: human-associated habitat; material: dental | place: China | collected 2025 ...
GAGGCTAAAAAATGGAAAATGAAGTATGGAGAACATATTATAGTAGTGGTAAAATAAAGGAAGAAGTTCCAATAAAAAGAGGAAAATTAAATGGAATAGGAATTTTGTATGATGAAGATGGAAATATTGTAGAAAAAAGAATTTATAAGAATGATATTTTAATGGGGAATCCTTATATTGGAATGTCAGCAGAACAGTTAGCTGAAGAATTAGGTTATATTATTTCAAATAAATCAGAGATAGATTTAGCTGAAGATGATGCTAAAGCAGTTGAAATAAATTATAAAGAAGTGTCAAAAATACTTTTATAAGATTTTAATAAAGAAGGAGAAGATTGTACAAGAAATGGAAATAGAAAAAGAAATTAAAAAAAGTAAAATAGTTGGAGGACTTACTGGAGAAGCAAAACAACTTGTAGATAAATTTAGTAGAGCAGCAAAAGAAAAAGGACAACCTTTTACAGATTTTGAAAGCGAGGGCTTATTGTATGTTACTGTTTATGATGACAATAATTTAGTTTATTGTATACCTGTTTTTTCTTTTAAGGATAATAAAAAAGTAGATTTAAAGAAAATAGAATATATAAGTGAAGATGCTAAGAGAATGGAAAATATACTAAGAAATTCCAATGAAAAGAGAAAAGAAATAGAAAAAGATCAATAAAGCAAAAAAGGCTAAGTTTTTAAATAGTCTGAGGGAAAAATATAGCCTTTTAAGTTTATTTAAAAATTTATAATAGACTCATTATATCATAAAAAATAAGGAGGAAAAATGGAAAATTTAAAAATTATAACAACAGATGAATTTATAGAAAAATTTGATAATGATACATTAGAAGATGAAGATTTAAAAGCACTTCATTTTCTAATGACTTTTGAAGATACAGACAATAGTTATTGGGAAGAAATTGAAAGAGGAGAATATTACAAAATATTTAAAATAGTCATAAATAATTTTTTAGAAAGATATTTTATAAAAACTGCCTATTATGGACCAATATTTGAAGTAAAATATAAAGAGAAAAGATGAATTTTTTATTTAATGAGAGATTTTATATATTTTTAGTAAAGGGGAATAAGTTATGAATAATCATGATTTATATTTTAAAAATGAAGAAGCAAAATATATTTTTTATTTAGTAGCATTGGAAGGTAAATTACAAATGGATTTTTTAGGTATAGATAGAAGACATTATGGAAATAGAGAAAGAGCAAAAAATTGGTATGAGGAAATAATAAAAAAGATTGAAAAATCTGATCATCCAAAATTAGAAGAAGCTTTGGAAAATTTAAATAGATTGTACAAAGGAATGATATAGGAGAAGAAAATGAAGAAAAAACAAGATGATAAATTTTTTGATGAATATATGCAAAAGAGGAAAAATAGTTGTTTTTATAGTGAAATAAGTAGTGAAAGTCTATTAATAACAAAAATATGGGACTTTAACAAAACTATTTTAGAAAAATGGTCTGATGTGAATTTATTAATTGCAATAAATTCTGCAAAAACAAATATAAAAATGAAAAAAGGATTTAAAAATATAGCAAATAATTTAAGAGAAATAGCAGATAAATTAGATAAAGCTGCTGAAGAGAAAAAATGTGTGGATATAGTAAGTGAAGAATAAAAAAATATTAAATTTAAAAGAATTTATAAACTAAGTGGCACATGTGTTACACACTTTTAATAGATGGGAGGGATAAAATTGAAATTAATTATAGCTGAAAAAAAAGAATTAGCTGAGGCAATAGTTGCAGCTCTACCAGGAGAGAAAAAATATAAGAAAACTTCTATTATTTGTGATAATTATGTAGTTTGCTATGCTTCAGGTCATTTACTTGTACATAAAAAGCCAGAAGAAATGGACGAGAAATATAAAAAGTGGGAACTTGAAACACTTCCGATATATTTTGAAAATTGGGAAAAGAAAATTATCAGTTCTAAGGCTGAATTATTTTCAACTATAAAAAATCATATATTGGATCCATCAATAACTGGAATAATCAATGCAGGGGATGCTGACCAGGAAGGACAATATCTAATTGATGAAATTCTTGAATATTGTCATAATAAAAAACCTGTACAAAGAATTTTAATTAGCAATAATACTTTAAATGGAGTTAAAAAAGCTTTATCAAAAGTAGATGATAATGCGAAATATGTTTTATTGGGGAAATCAGCTCAAGCAAGGGCAATTTCAGATATGATAGTTGGATTTTCACTAAGTAGGTTTTTCTCCATAATAAATAAAACAAAATTAACAGTAGGAAGAGTTCAAACTCCAACTTTAGCACTAGTTGTAAATAGAGATTTAGAAATAGAAAATCATGTAAAAGAAAAATATTTTGAATTATTTTTAGATACTACAATATCTGGTAGAGAAATAAAATTAAAACACAACATAAAGAAAGGTACAATAAAAGAAAAAGAAATTTTAACTAAATTAGTAAAAAATTTAGAAAATATACAAGGAGATGTAATTATAAGTAAAAAAGAAAGTTATAAGACAACTCCTTTCCCATATAATTTGGAAAACCTACAAATAGTTGCAAATAAAATATATAAATATAGTCCTCAAAAGACTTTAGATATAACACAAGAACTTAGAGATAAGCATAAAGCAATTACATATAATAGGTCAAGTTCTTCTTATTTATCTGAAGAACATTTTTTAGAAGCTCCTACATTAGTTCCTATAATTGCTGAAGTAATGAATATAAAAGCTGAGTTTAAATTTGAAGATAAACCAGAGTGTATAAAAGATAGTGAAGCAAAAATGCATCATGGAATTATCCCAACAGGAGTAGGGAAAATAGAAGATTTTACTAAAGAACAAAAAAACATATATAGATTAATATCAGAAAGATATTTAATTCAATTTTTAGAAAAAATAAAAATAGAGAAAACAGAAGCTAATTTATCTTTAAAAGAAAATATTTTTAAAACTTCTTCAGTAAAAATACTTGAACCAGGATATCTAAAATATTTTAAAAATATTGTTTCAGATGAAGCAGATGAAGATAAAGATATTGAGGAAAAAGAAAGTATTTTATCACAAATTCCAGAAGGAAATTATAAAATTACAGTAACTAAAGATGATTTTGATATTGTTGAAAAAGAAACAAAACCTAAAAAGAGATATACTGGAGCAACGCTTATACAAGACATGACAAGTATAGCTAAATATGTAAAAAATAAGGAAATAAGAGAACTGTTAAAAGCAAAAGATAAAGATAAAAAAGGAGAAAATGGTTCTATTGGTACTTCTGCAACAAGAGCAGCAATAATAGAAGGACTTATAAAAAATGGTTTTTTAGAACAAAAAGGTAATAATATAGTTTCAACTAAACTGGCAAGAGAATATCTAAAAATATTACCTGAATCCCTTAAAACTCCTGACTCAACAGCTTTATGGTGGAGTATACAAGACGAAATAGCAAATGGAAAAGCGAATATAAAAGATTTGACATTATCTGTTCTTGAAGATGTAAAAAAAATAATAAGTGGTACTCATAAAACTGTATCAGTAGATGCTATAAAAAAAGAAGAAAATGATATAGGTGTTTGTCCTAAATGTGGAGGAAAAATTTTTGAAAGTGAGAAAAATTTTTATTGTGGTAACTATAAAGAAAAAAATTGTAATTTTACTTTATGGAAAAAAACTAAAATTTTTGGAAGAGATGAAATTAATATAACAAAAGCAAAAGCTAAAACATTATTGTCAGGAAAATCTATATTAGCAAAAGGCTTAACATCTAAAACTGGAAAAGAATATGAAGCGTATTTAAAAATGGAAGTTTCAGACAAATATGTAAATCTAGTTATAGATAAATTTAAAAAATAAAAAAGTTTCGGACACGCGTGTCCGAAAGTTATCATAAAAAATATACAAAAGAGGTGAAAAGATGGAAATACTATTGGCTATTCATGATAAAAAATTAATATCCAATCTAGAATTTCAATATTTAAATGAAGATGAACTTCTTTATAAATCTACTGCCATTTCAATAAGAAAGATAAGGAGATATTTTCCCACTCCTTTTTATGAATTGAAAGCCAAAAGAGAATTCAGTAATATTTTAAAGAAAAGTAATAAAATACAAATTTCTTTTAAAATAGCTAATGAAATAGATTTTTTTATAGAAATAAGTTTAAAGTTAAAAATAAAGGAAATTATGCTTTCTAGTTATTTCTTAAATATTTATTATAAAGAGAGAAAATTTATTTGGAAAACAATATATTTACATTCTTTTGATAAGTTAATTCAGATGAAAAACTTAAAATATGATATAGGCTATATAAAGAAAAACAATATACAAACTATATTCTCAAATTTAAATAATAAAAATAATTTTATGACTTCCTTTACCTCTTTTATCAGGAAATTAGGAATTCAAGAAAGATTATTTGAACATTTTTTAATCAGCTAGTTTTTTTATTTGTTTTTTATTATAAATAACAGCAGAAAAATCTTCAAAAAAAGCACCAATAATATAGTTTTCTTCTAATTCAAAAAAGTTAAAGTTTATATCAGCATCTATTTTTATTTTTAAATATAAATGTTTATTGTTATTTTTTCTCTTTTCAGAAATAGGATACCGAAAAGTTAATATTTTATCTTGTAAATTTTTATAAACTAATTTTGCTTGAAGTAATTTTTCACCTGCAATTACTTTTGTATAAATATGTTCAGAACGTAAATCTACAAGAATATCACTTATTTTTCTTTCGCAGAATATATCATCAAAAGGAGAATTAAGTAGATATTTATAAAGTTTTAATAGTGAATAAGGTAAAGGTACTGTATTTTGTACCATAGTATTTGAAGAAGATTTTTCATTTATTATATTTTTGGAATTACTCTTTATTTCTGGAGAAAAAAGTCTTTTAAAAAATAAATTTAAATCAAAATCTTTTGTTTGATACTTTTTTATATCAATATAAGAACTCTTATAGGGGCAATTTTTGGAATGAGGAAATTTCTCATAGTTTGCAAAATATGCAGAAATTTTAGTGCTATCTAAGGCATGTATATGTACTCTTGCAGGGCAATCAATATTTTCACAATAGTATACAACACCTTGTTCTGCATTTTCAGCTTGAACTAATTGAGTTTTTTCTTTATCTTTATAAGCATACTTCATAATATCACTCCCTTTTTTAAGGGTATTATAACATAAAAGGAGACAGTTATGGAAATTATTTGGAAAATAAAAGAAATAAGAGAGAAAAAAGGGATATCTCAGTTGAAATTATCATCAATATCTGGTGTTTGTAAAAGTAATATAGGAGCTATAGAAGTTGGAACAATAAAGAAACCTTCTTTTATAGATATTTTAAAACTTTCAAAGGCTTTAGAAGTAAATATTAAAGATTTATATGAAGAAAAAGAAAATAGTTGAAGAAAAATTTATATGATTAAGAATTGTAAAAAAAATTTCAGACACATGTGTCCGAAAGTTATTATAAAAATATACAAAAGAGGTGAAAAGATGAATAATGTCAAAGAAAAATATTTAGAAGAATATAAAAATTATAAATTTAACAAATTTAAAGAAGAATTTGGAATAGCTGATGAAGACGGAATAGTATCTGAAGAGGATTTAGAAGGTGAGAAAGATGGCTAGAAATTCATTTGATATTGTGATGGAGGATAGGAAAAAACTTGTTGATAGAATTATTAAAAATATGGAAAAAGGGGAATTAATTTTCAACAAGGGTTGGGACAGTCAAATTTTAATGCCACAAAATCCAACTTCTAAAATCAATTATATTGGTGGAAATAGAATTAGATTAATAGCTGAAGCTATAGATAAAGGATATAAAGATCCTCGTTGGGTAACATTTAAACAAGCCTCTGATAATGGTTGGAAAATAAAAAAAGGTGAAAAAGCAGTTTTATGTGAAAAATGGATATTTACTAAAAAAGAAGTTGAAATAGATGAACAGGGCAATAGAATAGAAAGAGAGGTTAAATTAGATAAACCTATTCCAAATTTTTTCTATGTATTTAATGCTGAACAAATAGAAAAAATTCCTGAATTACAATTACCTAATAAGTTTGAAAAATCTGAAATAACAGAAATTGCACAAGACTTTATAAATAGTTCTGAATGTAAAATCAAAGAAATTGCACAAGACAGAGCTTTTTATAATCCTTCTACTGATGAAATAATTTTACCTCTTAGAGAAAGTTTTAAGAGTGAACAAGATTTTTTAGCAACTACATTACATGAAATGGTACATTCAACAGGGTACAAAGATAGATTAGATAGAGATTTAAGTGGAACATTTGGAAGTGAGAAATACGCTAAAGAGGAACTTACAGCTGAACTAGGAGCAATGTTTCTTCAATCAAAACTAGGAATAAAAATAGAGGGAGAACATTTTGATAATCATTCTGCATATTTGAAGTCCTGGATAGAAACATTAAAAAAAGATCCTAATGAATTATTTAGAGCAGCTAATAATGCAGATAAAGCAACTGAAATGCTATATGGAAGATACATAGAGAAACAACAAGAAGAGCTAAAAGAAATTAGTAATATTTCTATAAAAGCAGAACCAATGGATTTTTTAAGAGTAAATTTAAAATACTCTGAATTAGATAAAATAGGTGATTTTAAATTAGAAAACAAAATTTACAGAGGAGCTGAAGCATATAAATTACTAGGTAAACTAGCTGAATTTGATAAAAAGTATAATATTGAAAGAGAAAAAACGGCAAAATTAAATGGCTATTATAAAACATATTTAGAAATTAATACAAAAGGTTATTCTACTGGAGAAATAAGAGTAGATTTAGGAGATAGAGAATTTGGAGGTTTAGATAAAGTATCAAATGCACTTGAATACAGATTAAAATCTTTCCCAGAAGAAATATTAACTCATAAAAAAGAGTATGCTCAACTTAAAAATATGTCTATTCAAGAAATTGAAACTGAAGCAAAAAAAATAGAAGAACAAATTGATAAATCTATGAATTTTTTTAAAGAAAAAGAAAAATTATATTTAGAAAGTGAAAAAATTAAAGAAAAAGAATTAACAGAATCCATAAAAAAAGAAATAAAAGAAAATTCTTTAATAACGAAAGAAGAATTAAGTAAAAAAATAAATATTTCTGAAGATAAGATAAAAGAAGAAATAGATAAGATGATTAAGAATAAAGAAATTTTTTATACTAAAGAACAGGATACAACAAAATATTTTATAGATAAGAAAGAATATATAAAAGAAATTAAAGAAGCAGAAGTAAGAAAAGAAGCTGCAATAGAAAATCGTAAAAAAGAATTAGAACAAATAATAAAAGAAGTTACAGAGAAAGAAATACCTAGAGGAAATTATAATTGTTTTTCAGGAAATGAAATTATTATGCCTAATCACAAATCAAATGATAAAAGATGGATAAGAGTTGAAGATGTAGAGAAGAACAATATAAAAGTGAATGAAAATGAAAGACCAATACTCACAGTATTAACAGGAAAAAATGAGAAAGGTAACTTAAAAGTAACTACTGTTGAATTCTATAATGTATCTCAATTGGAAATAACAAAAGAAATAGAAAAAAAGTTTGTTCCAATGAAACAGAAAGCACAAGAAAAAACAGTAGAAAAATCAAAAGATAAAGGAGTTGGAATAGGATATTAGAAAAAAGTTTCGGACACGCGTGTCCGAAAGTTATCATAAAAGCAATACACGGAGGTAATATAATGAAAAAATTAAGTTTATTATTTATTATAGGATTATTAATTGTATCTTGTGGGAAAGACTATGAAGTGTATACTAAAGAAAAGAAGAAAGAGATGTATATAGAAGCCTTAACAGAATCTAAAAAGGGAAATAACGAAAAAAAGGAAAAAATCCGTGAATTAATGCAAAAAACTTCTATAGCAGCAAAAAATGGGGACAATGAAGCTTATACTGAATATAGAGAGTGGACTAGTGTTATTCACGAAGTTGCATCAGAGAAAAATATTCCAACCGAAAAAGCTGATTTATTAAAACGGAAATGGTAAATTATTTAATAATAAAAAAGTTTCGGACACGCGTGTCCGAAAGTTATCATAAAAAATATACAAGGAGGTAAAATTATGAAAAAATCAAAATTACTTATGGTGTTAATATTAGTTGTAGGAATTGCAACTAATTCCTCAGGGGGAATTTTTGGTGGAAAAGGAAGTAGTTCAGGATTAAAGAAAATAATAAAAATATTAGTTGCAATGCAAGCAAAACAAGCATTAATGGAAACAGAAACTGGAAGATCGATGTTAGAAGCAATTGAACAAACTCAAAATCAATTGAAGCAAATTGAAATGGAAATGACCAATATGATGAGTCTAGCTCAAGAACTTACTACTGGTCAGTTGATGAAAATCCAACAAGATTATCAAGAATTGATGAACATTCAAAATCAATTTAAAGATACTATTTCATCTTTTAAAAATTTTGAAACAAGCTTTAAAAATACTTATAAAGACTTTAAAAATTTAGAAGGACTTAGTCCAGATGATTATATAAGACAAGCTGATGATTTGCTAAGTGCAACAAAAGATATTACAAAATCATCATTTTCAATGGCAGGATTAGGAGATCCTGACAGACTAGCTAGTGATACTCAAAGAATAGCAGAATTAATGAAAGTAGCAAATACAGCTGAAGGACAAAAAGCTGTTTTACAAGCTGGAGTTAATATGGCAGCTGAACAAACAAAAGCATTATTGGAGTTAAGGACATTATTAGCTTCATCTTTAAAAACACAAAATGCTGAAGAGATGAGAAGATTACAAAATGAAAAGGCACAAATAGAACATAGAAAAAAAGTATATAAATTTGATGATTATGATACAAGTGAAAAAGCTGACTTATTAAAGAGGAAATGGTAAAGTATGGAAACAAATATATTAACACAAATCTTAAAAAGATTCACTATTTATTTAGAAGATCTTCCTTCAAATTTAAGGTTAATTTCTCATACTTTATTGTTTTTTCTAGCAACAATTGATATTGCTTTAACTGTTTATACTAATATAGATAATGAAAATTTCAGTTATTATAAATGGATAAAAAATAAGATATTAAAATTAGGATTTATATTATTTGCAATAAATCAATATGAATGGCTCTTAAGTGGAGTTAAAAGTTTCTTCTTTGATGTAGTAGAAAAAGGAATTAGAGTAAGAATTTATGATAGTGAATATTTTGAAAATCCTAGTCTTCTTTATAAAAAAGGTACTGAGTTAGCGTTTAAAATATATGATGAAGGTGTACACTGGTATGACTTTGATACATGGATTTTTGCTATATTTTATTTTCTTATAACACTTGGTTTTTTAATTATGACACTTAGATTAATTATTTGTTGGATTGAATATTATTTTTTAACAGGAATTTCAATAATATTTTTACCTTTTGGAGTTTTAGATATAGGATTGAGTTATTATAAAAATGTTTTTAATGTGATTATATCATCTTCTATAAAATTAGCAGTTATGAATTTTTGGTTACTCTTGGGAACCAATATAATGAATGATTTGTTTAAAATTACACTAAATGATATAGATTTTGATAAAGTTTCTTTAATAGTAGGAGTAATATATATTATTGTTGGAGTTGTACAAGTTCTTCCATCTCTAACTACAGGATTATTAACAGGAAGTCCTTCTATTAATGCAAGTGCAGCAATAGCAGGAGCAACAGGAGCTATTAAAGGGATGGGAAAAGGAATTGCAGATGCTTATAGAGGTGCAAAAGAGGTAGTCAAAGGAGCTTGGGAAGGTGGAAAAACAGGAGCAAATGTTGGAGGAACTGCTGGAGCAACTATAGGTAGTCTTGCTGGCCCTATTGGAACAGCTACTGGAAAGGTTGTGGGAGGAACAATTGGAGCTGTAGGAGGAGCAGCTGTAGGAGGTTCTTATGCAGGGGCAAGATATGCAGTATTTAAAGAAAAATCAAAAGATAAAGATAAGGTAGAAAACAATAATGGAGATAATTCTTCTTATAGTAATCGTTCTTCAGGAAATTCTAATAGTGGAATTTCATCACAAGGTGAAAGTAGTAGAGGAACTCCAGATAGTAATTCAAATAATAATGGAAGAGTACCAACAGGTAGTGTAAACTCCAATACTCAAGCACAAGTGAATGCTTCTAATAATACACAAACTACTTCAAATTCAAGTGTAAATTCAGCTAGTGCACAAACTTCTGGTTCAACTACTAATGCAAATAATAGTACTAATACAAGTACTACTCAGACAACTGATAATGCTCAAAGTGCTGGAAGTAATACATTAGCTAATACAAATTCAGCTGGAGGAACAAGTAATGCTACCTCACAAGATACTGAGAATAATGTAGATAGCTCTAACAATGATGAAAATTCAACAGCTAATGCTAGCTCAACAAATAGTACTTCAACTGATACAGGAGATAGTTCAGGAAAAAGGGGAGTTAAAGTAAATGGTGGAGAAGCTGGAAGAATACCAGAATGGATGAAAGATGACTATTAAAATAATATAACTAAGTGACATAATTGTCACTTAGTTGAAAACAGCAACACAAATATTTGCCTCAATAGCATTTTGTAATTATAGTAATAAAAGGATGGTGAGATTAGATAAAGACAAAATATAAATATAGAATATTTATAGTTACTTTTTTTACTCTTTTGCTTTTACTAAGAGTAATGGCTAAAAATTATGCTATAACAGTTACAGAAAATCTACCTTTAGGAGTATATAAACTTTCAGAAATAGATGATATAAAAATTGGAGATATAGTTCAATTCAAACCAAGTGAAAAAACATTAGAATTTATTTATAATAGAGAATATCTTCCGAGATATGCAACAACATTATTAAAAGAGGTTGCAGCTGATTATTCTAATAGAGATGAAATAGAAATAGTAAATGATGGAGAGGTTTCTTACTTATATGTATCAGGAAAGAATTATGGGATTATTTTAAATACTGATTCAATAGGAAGAAAAATAATACCACTAAGAGTAGAAGATTTAAAGCCAAGAAATAAAGATGAATATTTATTATTGTCATCACATATTAGATCTTATGATAGCAGATATTTTGGACTTATAAATAGAAAAGATATTTTAAAAAAAGCTGAATTAAAAATAAAATTCTAGTTGACATCACACCTTAAAAATGATAGAATAATATTGAAAATAAATATTGATGTTAGGAGGTGAAAGTGAAAAATAAAGGTAGATTTATTGAATAGAAATGATGAATTTATGATTTCTAATAAAAAGGAGAATGGTTAAAATGAAAATTTTAAAAACTATTATTTATCATTTTTTAATGGCATTTAGAGGAATATTTTTTACTATTTTTAATATAGTTGCAGGAATTTTGGCACTTGTAATAGTTATATCTCTTGGGATTTACATTTTTGGTGGGAAAAGTAATACATTAGGACCTACTTTTGGAGCTTCATTACTATTTTTAGGAATATATTTTTTAAAACATTTTTATGACAAAATTATATTTTGGGCAAAACCTGATGATGTTGATTTAACACTATATAAATAAAAAATGAAAGGAACAAGAAAAATGGAAAGGATTGGGTTGGAAATGATCCAGAAATGATAAGAAAATAAAAATTTAAGAATGATATAAAAAGAGGCAACCAAATAAATGATCACCCCTAAACAGCAATTAGATTATATCATTTATTGCCTTATTTTTCAAATAAAAATAAAAGGAGGCATTTTATATGGTATTACATTACATGAAAGATGGTAGTATAGCTATGAAATTAAATTTAAGAGGGATAATTTTAAAAAGAATTTTTTACTCTGAAGATGAATATAAAAATTTCATAGAAACTATATTGTAGGGAGACCAACTATGAAAAGGAAAGTAATTATTTCTTATAAAAAAAATGGAATATTAAACCAGGCAAGACTAACACTGGATAGAGAGTTGATTTCTTCCATTGGAGTAACTGATAATAAAGATAATAATATTTCTTTTATTTATAAAGATGATGAAATTAAAATAAAAAAGATTAATAAACCAATTATAGAAAAAATTATTTTAGACAAAGAACAAAACTTAAAAGAATTTACAAAAAATATGTCATTTTCCTTAAACTATACAAATAAAGAAAAAAACTATTATACTTATAATTTATCAATTCCTCTTCTTGTTGCTAAAGCAATGGGATTAGATAATAATTCTTTTGTAAATATTTTACCTGGTGAAAGAGAAATTAGAATAAAAAAATATGGAGGTATTATGAATAAAATATATACTATAAAAGTAAATAAAGGTGGAATAGGAAAAACATTTATAACAACACAATTAGGTGCAGGTCTAGCTTTACAAGGATATAAAGTATTACTTCTTACTTCAGATAGTCAAAATAATATATTGCATTATACAATGAATAAAAAAGATTTAGAAAAACATGACATGGACCATGGCTTGAGACATGTTGTTTTATATGGTGATAACAAAGAATTATACATTAAAATTAGAAAAAATTTAGATTTTATTCCAACAGAATCATCAGTTTTTACAGAAACATTTGAAAAGAAATTTGAAGCTTATATAGAAAAAAAGCGTGAAGAATATGATTTTATATTAATTGACTCTATTCCAACAATGGATATAGATAAGAAATTTGTAGAACATTCAGATAAAATAATAGTTCCTACATTTTGTGATTATTCAACAACTGCTGGAACAATAAAAGTTATTAAAGAAGCTGGAGTAGAAAAAGTACATTCAGTCATAGTAAATCTTTTTAAACAAACTTCTAATCAAGTAAAATATTATCTTGACTTAAAAAATGTATTAGAAGAAACAGATGTTATTTTTCCTGAACCAATTCAAGAATTGTCAGTTATTGAAGGACTCATTGAAAAAGGAAAAACTATTTGGGAAAGTAAATCTAAAAAGTTATTAAAAGCTCAAAATAGTTTATTAGACATTATTGATGGAATGGTAGAGGATATAAAAGAATAAAAGATTATATCTAAAAGTAAGGAGGTACATTTATGGCAAACCCACAAGATACATTACGAGAATTAATGGAGAAAAGACAAAAGAAAAATGAAGTAGTTGAAATAAAGACTAATAGAGAACTTATAAATACAGAAAAAATTTTAAATTTTTCATTTTTTAGTAATCTTAACATAGATAAGGAAGAAGAAAATTATCTTATTTCTAAAACAAAAGAAGTCATTTCATTACAAGCTGGAGCAACACTAGAGCTAGGAAAAATATTAGAAGAAGTTTCAGAACACCTTTCAAAACAAGGTAGTAAAGATGGAATCTTTGAAAAATTTTTAGAATATAATGGAATTAATACAAAAAGTGCAAGAAGATATAGACATCGTTATCAACTTTATAATAGAGCAAAAGCAGATGTTAAACCTATTATAGCATTATTATCAGTAAAAGAAATTGAAACTTTATATAAATGTCCTGAAATACTAGATGATATAACAGAAGGAATCACTTTGGAAGAGGCTAAGGAATTATTTCAAAAAGATCCTCCTAAAAAGTTATTATTATCAGGAAAATTAGAAAATCATCTTGAATTCTTTTTTTTGAATGAGGATTTTCAAGTAAAGTTAGAAAGTTTATCAGATGATAAAAAGGAACAAGCATATAAATTATTAGAAAAATTAAGTAAGATTATAGAAATTTAAAATAAAAAGTTTCGGACACGCGTGTCCGAAAGTTATCATAAAAAATATACAAATTGATATTAAAAGATACTGTTAATTTTTTAAAATAATAAGAAGATAGAAAATTTATATATACTTAAGGAGGATAAACTATGAGTAAATATTATTAATGCTTCTTCTTCCAATAATTGCATATTTATACATGTTCAATCATATAAAATCTAAAGGTGTAATTAGGATTATTATAGCAATAATACTTTTTGTAGGGATAACCTTATTAATAAAATTTTTTTAGAATTATATAAAAATTGTTTTGAAAATATAAAAAATAATATTGAATTCTTTAGATAGTGTGGTATAATATTTATAGAAAAGGGTATTTCTCCACCATATAAGTGAGAACTAAAAAAGAAAGTCGTTAGGAACTTGTAACCTACTTATCAAAAATCACAAGTCGTTAAGTCGTTAGGAACTTGTAACCTACTTATCAAAAATCACAAGTTGAAAGTGAAGGAAGGGACTAACCTTCCTTTTTCCTTTTTTCTTTTATACTTAGCTAGGAGAAATTTATGAAAATTAAAAAAAATGGTTTTTATTTAATAAAGGATGAATTTTTTAAAAAAATGCATGACCCTTCCCTTCCTTCTCAAAAGAATGGAAGACCAATGTATTATTGTATTTCAGATAAAAATAATAAAGATATTTTTTGGGTAATTCCTATGACAACTAAAATGAGCAAGGTAAATCGTATTATAAGTCAAGAAGGTGGAGAGGGGAAATGTAAAATCTATGTTATCAATTCTAGTGAAAAGAATTCGGCTTTTAATATTCAAGATATTTTCCCAATATCAGAAAATTATATTGAAAGAGAGTATACAAAAAATGGTGTACATTATCTTCTAAAAAATAAAACACTTATTGAAAAAGTAGAAAAAAGAGCAAAAAATATAATTAATTCAAAAATGCTAAAGAAAGAAATTAAAAAGAATGAAATTAATATCAGAAAGATTTATAAAACATTAGTTAAAGAATTGAAGCTAGAAAAAATGAATAATCAAAAAATAAATTATGATTGCCTAACAGGAAGTCCATTAAATATTGGAAGTCATTTATTAGGTGAAAATAGATGGATAGCTAAGGAAAATGTTGAGGAACTTAAAATAGAAAAAAAAGAAAATGCTAAAGAAGTAATAGCTGATGTATATGTAATGATAAGTGAAAAAGAAATGGAAGAATATAAAAAAAGTAAAGGAATTCTGACAGATATAAAAGAAAATCCTTCTGAAGAAAAGAAGTTATATTTAACAAAGAGGGCTTATTACAATATTTCAGACTTAAAAATAACAAAAGAAATAGAGCAAAAGTTTGTCCCAATGAAAGAGAAAGAAAAGTCACAAGAAATTGAAAAATCAAAAGGTCAAGGTATAGGAGATTAAATTATCCTATTTTATCTTCTTGATATTTTTCTATTTATGTATTATAATGAACTCCATACAATAACTTAAGAAGGAGGTGTATATTCATGTTTGATAAGATTATAGGCTCAGCTAGGATTATTAAAGGCTATTCTGTCGCAAAAAAGTTACTAGATAGAGGTTATACATTAGAAGAAATTTCAGAAGATTTTAATGTAAACTTAAAAGAATTAGAAGGATTTGTTAGTATTTGTGATCGTTTAGCAAAAGGAGAACAAGTTTTTTCTTTAGATCCTTTAAACACTCCAGTTGTAGATGCATTAGCAAATGCAAAATAAATTATTGAAAATAAAAACTGGTTTCTCATAGTTAACCAGTTTTTATTTATTGATAATACCATTATTGTTTCTATCCGAAAAAACTAATCATTATATTAAAATTTTATATTTCAATCCCTTCATATAATTTATTAATATCTTCCTCTTCAATACCAATATATTTTAAAGTTATTCCAGGTGAAGAATGGTTAAAAGCTTTCATTATCAATGCTATATTTAAAGTAGCATCATAAACATTTTTTCCCCAGGTTTTTCTTAATGAATGAGAACCTAATGGATAAGGAATATTAAGATATTCTTCAATTTTTTTAAATTCTTTAGAAACCCCATTTATTGTAAAAGGAACATCTAACCTTAATTTCTTTTGATATGGAGATAAACTTTTAAAAAGATACCCTTCTTTAGATGAGTATTCTAATTCTTCATAGTGTTTCTCTAACTCTTTAATAGATTTCTTACATACAGCATTAAATTTAATTAGTCTTTTCTTCTTAGTTTTCTTTTCAATTAAAGTATAGGTCCAACTTCTTCTATCGATATTTTCAAATCTCAGTGTGGATAAATCAGAAATTCTAAGTCCTACATTTACTCCAATATTTACAAAGGCCAAGAAAGTAATTTTATTTTTATATTTTAGGTACTCTCTTATTTTTTTTAAATCTTCAGTTCTAATATATTTTACTTCCTGTCCTTTTTTATTAAATTCCATCTTTCCTCCAATACTACATATTTTATATAAAAAATAATTGTTATATGTAGTAATTTTATATCAATTAAAAACTCTAATTTAAAAACCATTGAAAATAAAAGAAATAATACTATATATTATAAAATGTTTGATTTGAATGATAGAGAAATTCAAATAATATCTCAAGCAGCTCCTCAAAGACAGTATTATTATAAGTCACCAAAGGGCTCAAGATTATTTGAACTAGCTTTATCACCATTAGAATTAGCTTATATTGGTACTTCAAGTGGAAAAGATCAAGATAAATGTAAAGAATTATCTGATTTAAGTTATAAAGATTTTAATATAGAATGGCTAAACTATAAAGGTTGGGATGGAAAAGCTATTATAAATGGTATTGAAAAAATAATAGAAAATGATAAAAAAGGAAAAAATTAAAAAAAGTTTCGGACACGCGTGTCCGAAAGTTATCATAATAAAGATACATTATTTTAAAAAAAGGAGGAAATATAATGAAAAAAACATTATTTATATTTTTATTAATATCAGTTTTAGCTGAGGCAAATACACAAACAATGGGAGTAGGAGTATATTATAAGAATCCTGTATATCATTCTAAAAATCAGATTAATGCATTACCTATAATAAATTTAGAGTATAATCGTTTTTATTTAAAAGGATATAAACCAGGATTTATTCTTTATAAAGAACCTGATTTTAATTTTTCTGCAATAGTAGACCCAATTGGAGGATATTCAGATTTTGCAATAAGAAAATCTCAATTTAAAGATGGATATAAAAATTTGGAATCAAGAAATACTCAAGTTATGGGAGGGCTTGCATTAGATTTTAAAATTGATAAAAATATTGTTGGCCACTCAGAAGTAATTTTTGGAAATCATGGAACAAAAGTAAATGTCAAGCTTAATAGAGCTTATAAAGTGAATTATAGAGTTACATTTATACCAGCTGTAACATTTAATTATTATAATTCAAAATATATGGATTATTATATTGGTATAAAAGAAAAAGATGTAAAAAATAATAGTAAAATAGAAAAAACATATAAAGGTAAAGATACTATAGCAGGTGGAGTTAGTGCAACATTAGATATGGCAATGACTGAACAAACATCATTTTTAGTATTTGGTGGAATAGATATATATGATAAAAAAATAAAAAATTCTGATATTGTAAAAACAAATAATCAATATTATGTAGGTGCAGGGCTAAGGTATTCTTTTTAAAGATGAGGTGATTTATAATGCTAGGAACATTATTTTATATATTTTGTATGATAATTTTTGCTCTAATGGCTATTATTTCATTTTTAATGGGAACATTAATTGTATTTAAAACAGGAAAAATAGTAGAATGGTACATTATTGGTACTGGAGTAGGACTATCATTTTTCCTATTTCTTTATTATTCTTATGAAAGGTTTAATTAAAGGAGTGAATATTTATGGATAAAGCAGAAGAGTTGTTAATAGAAAAAAGAAAAAAATAAGAGAAAAAATTACAAATTTAGAAATAAGAATGGAAGTACTTCAAGATAATTTAGATGATACAAAAAGTGTCATTAGAGAATTAAAAGAGATTTTTATTAAGATAGAAAAAGAATAGAAAGAGAGAAAACTATCCTCTCTTTCTAAAAATATTAGATTTTAAAATAATAAAAAATGGAGTAAAATATGAATAAAAAAAATGAAATATTCTTAGGAGAAATTGAAGAAGTTGAAGCAAATAAAGAATTGTATATTTCTTTTATTTCCTTTTTATTAGAAGATTTTCTCAAAGAAGAAGAGGTTAATTATGAAGAGAGCTGTTGCATATTGTAGATTTTCTTCATCTAATCAAAGAGAGGAAAGTATAGATGCTCAGATAAGGGCAATTAAAGAATATTGTGACAAAAATAAATTAAAATTATTAAAAATATATAAAGATGAGGCAATATCAGGAACTTCTACAAAAGATAGAGAAATGTTTTTAGAAATGATTCTTGACTGTAAGAAAAATCTTTTTGATTGTGTGATAGTACATAAATACGATCGATTTGCTCGTAATAGATATGATCATGCTTTGTATGAAAAGATACTGAATGATAATAATGTTAAATTAATATCTGTCTTAGAACAATTAGTTGATGATAGTCCAGAATCAGTTATTTTAAAATCAGTTCTCGCAGGGATGAATGAATACTATTCTAAAAATCTTTCTCGTGAAGTAAAAAAAGGAAAAAAAGAAAATGCTTTGAAAGCTATACATAATGGAGGAATACCTCCACTTGGGTACGATTTAGATGAGAATAAAAAATACATTGTTAATAAAAAAGAAGCTGAAGCAGTAAAATTAATATTTGAATTAGCTTTAGATGGGGTTGGTTATGTAAGTATTGCTGATATACTTAATAAGAGAGGCTACAAAAATAAAAGAGGAAAAGAATTTAAAAAAATATCAATAAGAGATACTCTTTTAAATATAAAATATATAGGTACTTATTATTATGGGTTAAAAGATGGCCATGGGAGATTACAAAAAGAACCAATAATAATAGAAAATTCTCATGAAGCAATTATAGATAAAGATATTTTTTATAAAGTTCAATCTAAAATGAAAAAGAATTTAAAAGGTCCACGAAACAGAAATGGCCAACTTTATTTTTTAACAGGTTATTGTATTTGTGGAGAATGTGGAGGTCCTTTTTCAGGAGGTTATAGGTCAGTAAATAGAAATGGCTCAATTAGTTATGGTTATTATTGTCAGAAAAAAAAGAGAAAAGAAACAAAATGCAATAATAAAGGAATAAGAAAAGAATTGCTTGAAACATTTATCTTTGATATAATTAAGAAAGAAATATTTAATGATGAAAAGATAGAAAAAATAATAAAAGATATTATTAGTTTCAGTGAAAGCAAAAAGCTAATGAGAGAGGAGGAAATAAAGGAATACACAAAAGAAATTGAAAAGCTGCAGAAAATAACATTAAAATTGTTGGAAAAAAATTTAGAGGGTAATATTCTAGATGAAATATTCAATATAAAAAATAATGAATTAAAAGAGAAAATTCAAGTTTTGAGGGAAAAAATATACTCTGTAAAAAATATTACAAAAATAAATGAAAAAGAATTAAAAAAATATCTTATAAAATTTAAAGAAAGTGCAAATGAACAAGCAAAAAGAAAAGTAGTAGAAGCATTTGTACAAGAAATAAGAGTATATAGGGATAAAATAAAAATAGTCCTTAGAAAATTTCCTAAAGACTTGGATATGGTTAGTATTGGTGGAGATGACGAGAGTCGAACTCGTGTCCGAAATTACAATGATTATAAGCCTCTACAAGTTTAGTTTACTATTGAATTTCGTAATAATTACTCCCGTAAACAGGGCTAACTAAAACTATCCTCTAAAATGTCCCATAAACTTAGAGAAATCATTTATGGTAATCTATACTAGTCAACACCTTTGAAAAACCCGTATAGAATAAGTTATCCAAGGTGTAGCTGAACTAAGCAGCTAAAGCGTATTCTCTGTTTCCATCTAAACGATGTGTTTAGTCTCTCGCAGCGACAAACCTGACTTGCTACCTATAACCTCACAACCCCGTCGAAACCTTTGCATCCCCATATTTAATTGTAGAGTTAATTATAGCACTATTCTTAAATTTTAGCAAGAGTTTTTTTATAAAAATTGTATATTCTAACAATCAAAGGTTAAAATTGATATATAAGAATAAATTTTAAAACAACAAATATATTATAAAAATTATAGTTGAGAATATTAATAACTAGAAGATAAGTGTTTAAAGAATAATAATTTATCAAATATATTTTTATTAATTTATCTAATTTATGTTTATGTTTGTTGCATTTTTTTTTTTTTTGATACACTTATAATATAAACAATTTATATTAAGGAGTGTATAAAATGAAATATTTAACTGAAAGAGAAGGTCAAATAGATTTTTTTAATTTATTTGGAATTGATTATAAAAATAATCCTATTTTAATTGAAAATACTGATGGTATAGTAAATGGAAATATTTTAGAATTTAAATTAATAATAAATGATTTAAATCAAGTTTTATTCCAAAGTATTAAATATTTATCTAATCTAAGAATTAAGGGAATAGAAGTTCCTAATAGCATTTTATTGATAGATTTAAATCAAAAGTTAGCATATAAATTTAATTCTCAGGATTATTTTAAAGAAATTCATAAAGTATATTATGGTGCTAGCAGTAAAAATAACTCTGGATTTTTAATTGGAAATTATGAAAGATTTAATTTGAGTAACGATTCGGACATTATAAATTTAAAAAAAATCTTAAATAAAAAAGAGTATATGAAAATAAATATTGATGAAAATTGTATTGTAGGTTGGGCAGAGAGATATTATAGAGAAAATCCAACTGCTAATAAATCAGATTTTATAGGAGATTTAGAAGGAAAAGTTAAGATAATAGGTGAAATAAGACAACCTAAATACTTTAAAGAATTTATAAATCCTTATTTAAAAGTAACAAATGAAAAATTTAAATATTTAATGGATAAACTAAATGATAAACTACATAAAAAAGAATTAGGAGCATTTTATACACATCCGTTGTATTCAAAAAAGGCACTAGAATTAGTAAGAAAAGCTATAAGTAGAGTTCCCAAAGGAAATGACTATATTATTCTTGATAGGTGTGCAGGAACTGGTAATTTAGAAGAATTTTTGACTGACGAAGAACTATCTCATTGCATCTTATCAACTTATGAATATTATGAATATAAGGTTTTACAAGAAAGATTAGGAAATAAAATTAGATTTATTGTACCACCTATAGAAAAGGAAGATACTTATTTTAAAGGGTTTGTAAAACAAGCAAATGCTTTAACTAAAGAGTATATTGAATATAAACCTATAAAAGAATATATAAGTAATCCTAATTGTACTATAATTATGTTAGAAAATCCTCCTTATCAAGATAGTTCATCAATAACTTATGTAGAAGAAGATAATTTAAAAAAGCGAGCTAAAAATAAAAGAAAAGAAGAATATTTATCTATTGAATTCAAAAAAAATATTTTACCAAAATTAAATGAAAAAAGGGGTTCTGCAAGAGAATATGCAAATTTATTTATTTGGTCTGCTTTTGAATATTACTTAAGACAAGATACTGATAGTTATATTTTGTTTTCTCCTGTTAAATATTTTAAAAATATTGGTTTAGTAGAGAAAAAATTTTTAAAAGGTTTTATTTTTAATAGGAAACATTTTCATGCCACATCTAGTGGGATTTCTTGTATATTGTGGAGTAATGAAAATGAAAATAAGAGTGAATATGAGTTGGAAATATATGATATTATTAAAGATGAAAATAATATTGAAAATATAAAATATGAAAAAAACATAAAAGTAAAGAAAGTAAAAAACAATATTTCCATATATAATGATTTAAGGACTTTTAATGATGATGTAGAAAGTGATTTAGTCTGTAATACAGATGGCAGTTTAATGCTAAATTATATTTATAAGAAGGGAAGGAAAGCATTGTACAATAGCAATATAATTGGATATATTTCTTATATTAATTTTAATCCAGACCCTAAAAATTTCCATTTAGTAAGAATGAATTTATGGAAAGGATTAGAACAGAGTTATGGTTTTCATTTAAGAAAAGATAATTTTATAGAAAAATTGCCAATATGGGTATCAAAACAACCTATACTAAAATGGTATGAAAAAGATGTTATCTTTAATTCAGCTGATAAAGGGACTACTTATCAAAAAGATAAAGATTTTTTAAAAGAATGTTTAATATACACCTGTCTAACAGAGAATAATAAATGTATGAGTTTAGAAAAAAATAACTTAATTATTTTAAATGAGTTATGTTTTGATAAAAATACAATTTCTTTGCAAGAATTAAAAAAATATACTTTAACTATTCAAGAAAAAGAGTTATTAAAGTTATATAATAAAATAATAGATTATGTTGTAAAAACTGTAAAAAATTATAATCAAAAATTTACATATGGAGTGTATCAAATTAAAAAAGAATTAAATACATCATATACATTAGAAAATAGTACAAATAAAATATATGATTATCCTGAATTAAATGGTATGTTAAAAACATTATCTACTAAATTAAAAGATTATTTATTGAACAATATTCAACCAAAAATGTATGAATATGAATTACTTAAATAAAAACATAAAAAATAAGGTGTTCAAAGTTTTCCACCTTATTTTTGTTTTATATAGGATTTTATTTTATATAGGATTATATAAAAATTATAATAATTTATTTAACTTAATTACTAATGTTGTGTTTTTCATTTTTAGTTTGAACTATATTATTTTTTTCTTTCATTATAATCCTTTTCAATATCAGCTTTCCATTCTTTTTTCAATTCATTTCCTGAACGAACTTCCTCAACTGCTTTATTTAAAGTATCATAATTCTTTTTAGTTCCTATACTGTCAGAATTATAGTTTACTGCCCTTTCAGCACTAATACCTATTGAATTTGCTGTTTCTATTGCATCAATATTTGCACCTAAAAATAAAAATTCCCAACCATATTTTTCTTTTTGAGTTTCTATCAATTTTTTAACAGTAGAAGAACTGTATTCTTTACTTGCATTTTCTAATCCATCTGTTATTATGACAAATAAAACTTTATCAGCTTTTTCATTTTTTCCCAATGTATCTTGAATAGCTTTTTCTTTGGCAATAGTTTTACCAATAGCATCTAAAAGAGCTGTACTTCCTCTAACAAAATATTCTTTTTCAGTTATATTATTAACTTTGGCAATATTAACTCTGTCATGTAACAATTCATACTGATCATCAAATAAAACAGTTGTAATATAAGCCTTACCTTCTAATTTTCTTTGCTTTTCTAACATGGAATTAAATCCACCAATAGTATCAGATTCTAACCCTCCCATAGAACCACTTCTATCTAGGATAAAAACTACATCAACTATATTATTTTTGTTTTTATTTTTAATAATAGTTTTTGCAAAAGTTTTATTTGAAAAACTAAAACTAAAAATGGCAATAAATAAAGCAATAAGAAATTTATTCATTTACATTCACTCCTTTGTCTTAGATATTAAAAAATAAATCTTAGCTAATTATATCATAATATTTTCAATAGGTAAAATAATAAACTATCAGTTGTTATCATATTAAGTTTATGTTAAAATTATTATATATTAAACTATGGAGGGAAAAATGAGAAAAGCAGATAGAGAAATTAAAAGTAGAGAAGAAATAATAGAAATAATGAAAAGGTGTGAGGTGTGTAGATTAGCTTTTAATAATGGAGAATATCCTTATATAATTCCATTAAATTTTGGTTTAGAAACTGATGACAAAAAGATAATCCTTTATTTTCATAGTGCATTGGAAGGTACAAAAGTTGAAATAATAAAAAGGGAAATGAAAGCAACTTTTGAAATGGATGGAAAACATGAACTTCAATACTACGAAGAAAAAGGCTATTGCACTATGTCATATGAAAGTGTTATAGGTAGAGGGAAAATAAGAATATTACCTGAAAATGAAAAAATGGAAGCATTAAAAAAGTTGATGGCTCAATATCATAAAGATAAAGAGGCTTATTTTAATCCAGCAGCAATTCCAAGAACTCTTGTATATTCTTTGGAGGTTGAAGAAATAACAGCTAAAAGAAAATAGAAATTAAAATATTTCTATAAGTTCACAATCAATAAAAATTATGTTAAAATACATTAAATCAAATATTAATAAGAGAGGTAAGATTAAAATGAGAAAATTTTTTAAGACTATATTATTTAGTTTAATACTAATATTTACTTTTGTATCATGTTCAACTTTGCACACAGTAGTTTCAAAAAGAAATTTAGATGTACAAACAAAAATGTCGGATACAATTTGGTTAGAACCAGCAGCTGCAAATGAAAGAACAGTATTTGTCCAAATCAGAAATACTTCTGGAAAAAATCTAAATATAGAGCAAAAAATAACAAATGTTCTTACATCAAAAGGTTATAGAATAGTAAATAATCCATCAGAGGCAAAATATTGGTTACAAGCTAATATTTTAAGAGTGGATAAAGTTAATTTAGATAGTGATAATGGTTTCTCTGATGCTGCTTTAGGAGCAGGAATTGGAGGAGTATTAGGGGCTCAACGTTCTGGTGGAGTATCCACAGCTATCGGTTGGGGTCTTGCAGGAGCAGCAATAGGAACACTAGCTGATGCTTTGGTTGATGACACAGCTTATGCAATGGTAACAGATATTTTAATTACAGAAAAAACTGGAAGAAATG
>ERZ772957.738-NODE-738-length-24252-cov-4.486879_pt1 | contig 24252 bp, 22 predicted proteins | sample MGYA00580682_ERZ772957 | MGnify/ENA primary metagenome ERZ772957 (study PRJEB29015, sample SAMEA2737921) | human oral metagenome | biome: human oral; feature: human-associated habitat; material: dental | place: China | collected 2025 ...
GCCGGGTGCAGCCGTTTATTTTTGCAAAGATAATCATTTGAGTTGTATGATGTTTTTTTCTTTATGATATTTATTTTTATTATGCGGCTACGAACGTACTATTATATATATTCCTGTGCCGGTTTAGAGTATGTGTGCATACAAGAGCGTTTTACGCAATTTTGCTGTATGGTAAACTTGCCGCGGACTGCTGACGGTAAAAACGTGTCTTTCCTGATTCAATGTATTTACCGTCGACTACAGTTTCCTCTGCAAGAAAACTGTTTTCCTGTCCGCCTATGTTTAAAGGTCTTAGATACGGGTATCTAAACATCTTAGATACGGCGGCTAGAATATCCCAAATACTGACCGGCGAGCCGTCCTTGCATAACCTTACGATTTTGCCTCGAGCGGATGTAAAGACTATGTAAAATTTTCTGTGCGTTGTATATGCGGCGATACAACCTATTCCCTCACAAAAAAGCCGCCCCCATAACAGGACGGCTTAATTACAACTACGGCTGCCACCCCGCTATGTCTTTAATACGCAATATCGTACCGTCCTCGGCAGCGACTACCCATGTGTTCCCGTTAGCGGCAATACCGGACAGGAGCTTGTCAATTCCGGTATTTTTTACGCTCCACGTGTTCCCGTTATCCGTGCTGACTGAAATCGTTCCGTTAGCCCCGACTACTATACATGTATTATCATGACAAGCAACACCTGATAGCAAAACATTAGTTCCGGTATTATTAAAGTTCCATTCTTTCCCGTTGTCTGTACTGAAATATACCAAGCCTTCCCAGGTGGCAGCGACAGCCATCCACATATTTTTATGACAAGCAACACTGAAAAATTTCTTATTATTTCCGCCATAGTTTTGTTCCCACGTATTTCCGTTGTCTTTACTGATGAAAACAAAGCCGTTTTCTCCAACTGCTGCCCACGTGTTTCCGTTACATGCAGCACTGTAAAACACAATAGGATCCCCGCTATTTTTCAAGCTCCACGTATTTCCGTTATCCGTACTGACGAATATTGAGGCATCCTTACCTACAGCTGCCCATGTATTTCTGCTACATGCAACACCGGATAAGTCCTTATTCAGTTCAATTTTCTTAATTATCGTCGCCGTTATTTGTATCAGCGGTATCTTGCTGATACGTACCCCTGCAAGAGAAAATGCTTCCAAGCATACACAAGCTCAAAATTCCGCCCGAAATATACGTCCACAACCGTTTTTTAACCATATTGCCTCCATTGCCGCAAGTATAGCAAGCCGCACACTGTTATCGCAAAGTCGAAGAACGAGTTTCCACCCTTTATTTTCGATAAAAAGACTTCCACGTCACGAATAAATACGCCCTTATCGCTAAGTTCCACCGCACCGGATTGCAGTAGATTTTTAGCATATTTCTATGATATTATGAATTGAGGTGTAAAAATACTATGAAACGGAAGATATTTTTATTTGTGCTTTTTATGATAAGCCTTGCATTAACGGCGTGTAAGCTCGATGAGGGCGATGATAGGGATTCGTTCACAAAAGTTGATGTAAGTAAATTTATAAAAAGCGATAATAATTATGTATTTCCTAAAGAAACAACCGCTTTAGAGTTGTACAACACTTTCATGTTTCGAGATGCTGAAAAAACAGAATATAACGTAACTGGAACGTACAAAAAAACGGAAACTGTAACATTGTTCGGCAAACATACCGTAGAAGAAACTAAAAACATAACAAAGGTAAACATATATCGTTCAAAAACGGAAGCCTCCAATCGTTTTCATGTCGATTTTATAGCAGATACCGGAGAAAAGTTTTCTTATTGTTATTCATGGCAGTACCACCTTTCCAATGTGTGGAACAATAATAAAACGGACGGAGAAATTAGTATTACATTTTAATTCGTAAAATCTGTGCGGAATATTGGAAATTCATTCAAACGGCTATTCGTCTTCTTCGTCTGAATGAGGGAATGAGTGCATTATTTTCATTGTTTCTTACGGCAATTCTTTCGGGAAGAATAAGCCAAAGAACATCCCCTTTTTTTATGTTTTCATCTACCTGTATTCCTGATGTTCCCATTCGGGAATTAGGCATAACACGCCCGTTACTCATCATGCTCATCGGTCACCCCCGTTTCTTCTTCCTGAATATCGCTATCGGGCAATGTCTCGGACATAACAAAATCCTGAAACAATGCAACTTTTTCGTCCTGTAAAAAATGCCGCACAAGGCGGGCGTATAAATCGTCTGTGATTATCTTCATACTTATATAGTCATTTTTATTTTTTAGAAAAAAAACGGCGGGCATGGAAAGGCAATCACACACCCGCCGCAAAACAAGATTTGTGGGGAGAACCCATATATATAGTCATTCGGGGATTTTTAAATATTAGGATTTGACAAAAAACTCTACATACATTATTATAGGAGCTGGAACAAGGGGTAAAACCTGCGTTCCGCCATCGGACTATCCGCTTTAGGATAGTCCTTATTTTTTTATAATAGTCTTTGCGGAATGAAAAATACCCGCCATTTGTATAATTTGAAAAAATGTATATTCCATTCGTCAAATTTAATTTTTTATGTTTTTTAAGAATTAAATAAAAAATCCTTTAAAAGTATAATTGACTTATTATAACTATTGGACTAACATGAGGAAGGTTGAGACTGGTGAACGAAACACAAATGTGTGGATACCGCCCCGACCCCATTTTATTTTAAAATATCACTTTTTTATTGACATTATTAATAAAGTTAGGTAGAATATTAATCGTTCGAGTTCTGATAGAAATATCAGCTTGGAGCAACGCGAGGCACTGGAAACAGTGCCTTTTTTTATTTTAAGCTCGACATACTCCACTTGTACAAGTTTCCATTTATATAACAGTATACGATTATTATTCGCCGAAATGGGGGAACGAGCGCATGATTTCGATTGTCTCTTCATGCGTCGATTCTCTGATTTTGCCGTTTCATTCGAGCGCAAAACGCGGATAGCCGCTACAAGCTCCTTCATACGCCTTGAACCATACATAATAAACTTTGTAACCGTTCCAATCCATTCGATACTCAAAACAGTCTAAATATTCATTTTTATCGACAAACTCTTTAATTGTCATTTTCCTACTCCCTGTAAAATCTTATTGATAACATTCATGTTTATATCGCAATTTTGTATATCAATCAATTTAATAGTCAAGATTTTCACAGTTATCAAGCGATACGGTAGACGCCGTTTGATTTACGCCCGTCAAAACGTTCATTCTAACCGCCGCCTCTTTGCTTCGCAAAGCTGACGCAAAATCTATCGAAGAAAGCTTTTTTTTCTGTTAGAATAAAAAACATGAAAACGGACATCTTAATAACTGTCTCTTCTGAAGAAGAAAAAAATCCTAAAATTATCGAAAGCATTATCGAAAAAGAGCTTTATAAAATCGGAATCGAAAAAGAAAATCACAGAATCCAAAAAACGCTTGCAAAAAGGTCGATTGACGCTCGCCACGGGAAAATAAAAATCCACCTAAAATACAGCGTTTCCGTTGACGAAGAAAAATCGGAAATCCGCACCTCAGCCCTTCCCGAATGGAAGAATACCGCCGGCATTCCGTCGGAAAAACTTAGGACGGTAGTAATCGTTGGCTCAGGGCCTGCGGGGCTTTTTGCGGCGCTTAAACTTCTTGAACACGGCATCCGTCCTGTCATAATCGAGCAAGGAGAAGAGACTTTTGAAAGAAGAAAAAGCATAGCGGAAATCGGCACAAAGGGAATCTTGAACGAAAACTCAAACTATTGCTTCGGCGAAGGCGGGGCGGGAACGTTCTCTGACGGGAAACTTTACACAAGAAGCAACAAAAGAGGAAGCGTTCCGAAAATCCTGGAAATATTTTTTCATTTCGGCTCGGACAAAAAAATCCTTACGGATTCGCACCCTCACATCGGAACGGAAAAACTTCCGCTTGTTGTGAACAACATTAAAAACTTCATAAAAAGCATGGGCGGCAAGTTTTATTTCGGCTCAAAGTTTACAGACCTTGTGTTCGCCGACGAAAAAGGCTCAAGAAAAGTCGTAGGCGTAAAATTCACCGATGTAAAAAGCCTTAAAATCTCAAAAGTCGACGCAGATTCCGTGATTCTTGCGACAGGGCATTCCGCATACGACATATATTACATGATGGCAAAAATTGAGCCTAAAAGCCTTGAGCAAAAGACCTTCGCCATGGGAGTTCGCATAGAACACCCAAGAAGCCTTATCGATTCGATTCAGTACCACGGAAAAAATTCGCTGATGGAAGCGGCGGAATACAGGCTCACATCACAGGTCGATATGCGTGGGGTATATTCGTTTTGTATGTGTCCCGGCGGATTTATCGTTCCTTCGCAGTCAAGCGAGGACGAAATCGTGCTGAACGGCATGAGCGCTTCAGGAAGGAATTCAAGATGGTCCAACTCTGCGATTGTTACAGAAATCCGGGGCGAAGACATTCCCAACGAGTTCAAGAATCAGGCGGAAAAAGAAAACTGCCCTTCCCTTTCAGGGCTTTATTTCAGAAAATGGCTTGAAAGACAGACCAAAAAGCACGGGGACGGCTTCAAAGCCCCTTCCCAGCTGTTGAAAGATTTCCTTGACAAAAAAGATTCCGCATCCCTCATAGACACAAGTTTTTCTCCGGGCGTTGTTCCTTCCAGGCTGGACGAATGGCTTCCACCGTTCATGACAGAACGCCTTTCAAAAGGATTTTTGGAATTCGAAAAGAAAATGCACGGATTCTTGTCGGAAAAAGCGATTTTGCTTGCAAGCGAGACACGCACATCGACGCCCGTAAGAATCCTTAGGGACAAGGAAAGTCTTGAAAGCCCGGCGGCACAAAACCTTTACCCTTGCGGAGAAGGCTCAGGTTATGCGGGGGGAATTGTTTCGTCTGCGATGGACGGCGAAAAAGTCGCGGCAAAAATAGCGGAAAAACTTCTCTAAAACCAGTCGAACGGTCTTGAAAGATTTCATGATTCTTTCAAGACACAGAAAAACTATTAAAGCTTAGAAAATTTTCCGCACTTTACGGTCTTTCCGCTAATTACAACAGTATCAGTACCTTCTCTAAACTGCTCGGAGAATGAGGATGCGCAAGAACCTACGACCTCAAAACGTAGAGAACTCAAATCGATTTTCACGATTCTGTTCACATCGACATAGGATTCTCCAATTCCGTTCACATGGCCGCCCTCGTCCGCAATGAAAAGCGCATCCTTTGTTATGCATATGAATCTTGAAGGTCCGTAGAATGCAGAACGCCTTTTTTCTTCGCTTGCAGGTTGCTCCGTATGTCCGTAATGCGGATTGTTTTGGCTGGAATAGAAAGTCGAATCGGAATCAAGTTCGTCGCTTTTTATATCAAACCTGATTATCGCACCGTTTGAAGTTCCTGCGTATGTGTCTTCAGGTTTGGACGAAGTTTTTCCGTCAAAATGATTTTTTGCAAGGACATAAAGTTTATCATCCCTTACGTATAGGTCGGTAATTTTAGTTTCATCTTCTCCTTTTAGCACAACTTTAGAAAGTTTTGTCATGATATTAAGATCATGGGTTTTTACCAAATCTACTTTCAGGTTTCCGCCGGTGTTTTTGAGTTTTCCGTATGTCAATTTAGGAGTATAGGTGCTATATGAAGAATCTGCGGTGCTTAATGCAACAAAGAACCTATCCTTATCGTCAAGATAGGTTTTTGTAATTGTGTCGAAAGAAGAATTAAGATTTAGCGAAGAAACGTTCACGGTCTTCTCAGAACCAGTGCCATCTTTCTTGTAGGCAACAACCGAATGATCCGATGCCAGAGCAAGAATATAATCCTTGTTCAAAGCCAAATTCTGCAAACCCTTTGTACTTTTTATTTCAAAATTATCGACTTTTGAATAATTTCCGTTGTATCCGTACATATATTTATAGATACATCCCTTCGAGTTCTTGTACGTAAGAACGTAAAGGTCGTATGTGTTTCCGTCTATCACAAAGTCCTTCAGGACTTCGCCGGATTCAAAACTGACGGACGGATTATCCAGTGTTTTCGAGCCCGAATACGTAACTCGAACTTCAGGCAGCATTCCATTTTCAAGATACGGAACCGGCTTAAAATATCCCTTTTCAACCCTAAAATCGCCGTTTTCTTTATCCTGAAGAATGCAGATAAGCGTATTTTTTTCCGAATCAAGGAACGATTTCCAATCCTTCAGATTCAGTTTTACAGAGGTGTAAGCGTTTTCAGACTGACCTATAAACTCATCGCCAAAAAGCCATGTCGCCCTATATTTTTCCGTGTAAGAAGCCGTAACGTTAAGAGAAACATCTTCGTCCTTGTATGGAACCTCTGCCGAATTTGAAGCATTCCCGCCTAAAGTTTTTTCTCCGATTTTTAAGTTGAACGAAGGAACATCTCCTACGCCTTCCGCATTCGGATCACGAATCACAAAACAGGAAGTTTTGCTTTTGTCGGATTTTACGGCATACCCCGCTTTTTCTACTTTAAAAACCGAACTTAAAACGGAAGAGCCGTAGCTTCTTATAAACGGATTTTGCGCGGTGTAGAAAAGCGAAGGGTCTTCCTCGAATTTCAGTTTTACCTCGGAAGTCAAAGCCTTTACAGCTGCATTTTTTGCATTGATTTGAGAACCGTTTTTGAACGTGATTTCGTTCAGTTTTACCTCGGTTGGCGCAGGCTCGGAGGAAAAAGCTTTTGTCTCAAGAGTTGCATAAACATTGTCAAGGAAAAGATTTGTTCCGTTCAAATTGAAAATCGTAACACTTATATCATTGTCTTTTCCTGTCAGATTCAGGTTTCCGAAATTTCCATGCATCACGATTCGGTGATGATTTCCGTTCATGGTAAAAAAGGATTTGTAGCCGCTTCCGTCCTTTACCAAAATCTCTACGTCTTTTTTAGGAATATCGTAAAGATTCAAAGCAGGCACGGAATCGCATTTTATCTTAACTGAAACGCTTTCGTACGCATTTGCAATTTTTAAAACATTTTTCCAGGAAGCGGGAAAATTTTCCGATATGCCGTTGTACGGGCTGTCCGTTTTTTGAAGACTGCAATAGAACACGGGAACGGCATTCAATTTTTGCGGGATTTTTTTTGCCTCGGTCAAAATATCGTCCGCGATTTCTAAAAGAGTATCGCCGTCGCCCGTCAATGAAAGACTTTCGTTTTCGGCTGTCTTACATTCTATGCCGAACACATAAAAACCCGAAGGAATTGAAGTTTGTTTGAATGTGCATTTTGTTACGGGAAAAGTACTTTTTTACAAGAATCGTATGTATCGCCGTTGTATTGAACAGAGCCGACTTCAAGATTTCCCGGCACTTCGGAATCGTAATCAATTATCGCAGGAACCGCTATCGGAGTTCCGCCGGAGAGCGGAGTAAGCGTCATAGAAATTTCAGGGCTTTTTTCGTCCTGAACAGGAGAGGAACCTGTCTTGTAATAATAAGTTATGCGCTTTGAAATAAGATCTTTTCCTTCCACACCCGAAAAATCAAGCTCATATTTTAAATCTCCGCGCCCGCCGGAAGATTTTTTAAGCCCCACGGAAATAACTATTTTTTCATCTTTTTCATCTCCTGAAAGTCCGACGCCTAAAGATTTTTCTCCTTCAAAGTTGAACGTCGTTGAGTTTTCCTCGCACGAACCTTCAACTTTCAGATTGTAAAATCCGTTCGGAACGTCAATTTTCGTTGTTACAGGAATATCCGAATCAGGACTGACATTTATTTCTCTTACAATCGGAGACGGAGGTAACCCCGTATTTGCAGCGGAAGTCAAAGTCAGCTTCCATTTAGTAACTTTTCTGAAAAGATTGTTTGATAAAGGGGATATTGTTCTTGAAGAATCCAAGCCTATAGTTACAGAAATCGTTTTTCCGGAATTTTTATTATCCTGAATAAAATTCGAGCATGAAAAAAATAGGAACAAAATTCCTGCTACAGCAAACAGTCTTTTCATGGTTTTCTACTAAAAAATAATGTATTTATTCGACCTTTACCAAAAAGTCGAATGAAGCGGATTTTATTATTCCGCCGTAACTTACTAAAACCATCACAGTGTTTGTAACACTTACACATTCCGCCGAAGAATAATCAATGGTTATAGAAGAATCCACGCCTTCTACAAGCGTGTCATTTATGTACCACAGACATTTTGCACCTTCCGGGAAAAATGGTAAAGTCCTAACTGAAAAAGTTATGTTTTTTCCCTGATTTACAACGTATTTCATAGCGACAGGATCAAATTTTCCGCCCGTAGCTGAAATTATCGGAGCGGAAAAAAGTTCATCCTCGCAGTTGGACGGAATTTTTTCGTCACAATTTTTTTTCATGTTTATGGCAAGGCTTTTTTGCCCGCGGACAACAGTTTCCGGCTCGGAAAAACCTGAATAGCAAAGAATCTTATTTCTGTAAAGTTTTATAAAAACCGCAACTCGGCTTCCAAGCGGAATTTCAGGAAGAGTTACGGTCTTTTTTTTGAAATCGGAAAGTTTTCCGCTAAGACTTTGGCTCCATTCAAAATCCCCGGTAACATAAAGTTCAAGCGTATACGTGTCGTTGGCGCTGCTGTCGGGATATGCAGCCTTGCACGAAAATTTAGTAAAAAGAGACGAAACATCGATTGAGATTTTTCCCATATCTTTGTCTCTGCCTTTGCAGGATAAAAAGAACAGACATATAAGCAAAAAAAGAAATCCCGCAAGTTTTTTTGTCATAAATTTCCCCTAGCATGAACAAAATAAATAACAAACTATTATACAATACTATATGATTACGCTAATTTCAAGAGTTTTATTTCCGCTTTATTCCATATAAAAGAATCCGTATAGTTCTATTAAATTTTGTTTTATGATAAAATGTTATTGAAATTTGTTCTAAAGTGTACGACACTTCATTCAAAAGAGGTTTTCCGTGATGAAGAGATTTTTTCCTGCTTTTTTTATTTTGATTTCCGCCGTTGCAGCCCCGCTAAAAGCTTTGCCGAATGTTGACCGCGTAAACGAGGCTTTTTCGTCTATGGCGGGAACGCTGCTGGACGTAGTTCCCGAAAACACAATCGCCATGATTACAAGCCCGGATGCATACATCGGAAAACTTTATCCTTCAATCCCCAAGCATTTTTCCATAGGATTTTCAACTTCCGGAACATTTGTAGACAGCTCCGCATTCACGGATAAAATTCAGGTTCTGCTTGACGACATGAAGGCTTCGGTAGGTACAATCGGAGCATCCCTAAGCATAGAATTTCCTTCACTTCCGGAAAAACTTCCGCTTCCGGGAACAAGCATTCAGGCAAGATTCGGCGGAATTCTTTATCCGTTCGACATCGGATTTTTTGCGATGACAACCGGAAAAGACCTTTTTAAATTTTCCGCAGCGGATTTCGGAATCGGAATTGACTACACTGCGCTGGGCGCTGAAGTTCGATACGCCGTCCTTCAGGGAAGCGTGTTTATTCCGCAGGTTTCGCTGGGCTTGGGCTACTCATACCACGGTCAGGACCTGAAAATCTCAACATCAAAAGAACTTTCTTACGCTCCGCCAAGCACGAACAAAGGCACTTTAGACACTTCCGCAAACATCTTTATAAAAACGCACACGCTGTTTGCTTCGGTGCAGGTTTCAAGGCGCTTTCTTTTCACGATTCCGTTTTTAGGATTCAGGGCGATGATGACAAAAAGCGATGCGGAATACGGCTGGAATTACACGACAACTCAAAACGGAACAAAAGAAATTTCAGCCTCCGCAGAAGGAAGCGGAAACATTTCAAAAGATTTTGATTTTGCCGGAATAAAACCGCAGCTTTTCGGAGGACTTACGCTCACGTTCCCCTACTTTGAGATAGGCTTATACACATCATGGAACATACTTACAAACTACTTTTCAGGCGCAGTATCGATGAACGTAAAATTCTAAAAAGCAGGAAAATATAAATCATGAGAAAATAAAAATCACGCAAACATAAAAAACAGGGTGAATAAAAAGTTTATCGCTTTTATTCACCCTGTCGGCGTTTAAATTAAGTACTTAATAAAACGGGCTGTCCGAAAACTTAAGTTTTTAGACAGCCCGTTTTTTTACGCGGAAAACCGCATCTTTATTATTTTATAAACTTATCGTTTAAGGCTAAGGACGGTCTCAAGAAGAGTGTCTGCCGTCTGAATAGTCTTTGCGTTTGACTGGAAACCTCTTTGGGTTACAATCATGTCAGTCATCTGTTCGGAAAGGTCGACATTCGACATCTCAAGCGCACCGGACAAAATGCTTCCCTTTCCTGCAACACCTGATTCCCCGACATTCGCCTGACCCGAGTTGTTTGTTTCGACATAGTTGTTGTCGCCCGCCTTCTCAAGTCCTCTGTCGTTTGCAAACGTGGCAAGGGCAATCTGACCTATAACCCTGTTAGTTCCGTTCGAATACACTCCGGTAATCACTCCGCTTGAATCAATCTTGAAGTTGTCAAGGTAGCCGAGCGTGTATCCGTCCTGGCTGTAAGCCTTTGTGGTGGACTTTGAAGCGGACTGCGTGATTGTGTTCTTGAAACTTCCGATTGTGCCAAGATTTATGTTGAAGGTGTGCCTCTCCGGGTTTCCGTCCGCATCCGCCTCGGATTCGGGCACTGTGTATGATGTCGTAAGAACGATGTCGCCTTCCGCATTGCTCAATGCCCCTGAAGAATCGGTTACGCTTCGCAACGCTCCAAAGTTATCGAACTCCACGATGAACGTGTTTTCCATTCCGTCCGTAGTACCAAGCCCTACCCTGGTCTGCGTGAAGTCGGCGTTGTCCGCATCCACGTTCACCGTCGCCTGCCATGCGTTCGGATTTCCGACCACCCTCTGGAACGAAACTGAAAGAAGATGTTCGTTTCCAAAACTGTCGTATATTTTCTGCTCTGTAGCCCAAGTTCCCTTTGCGACATCGCTTGCCGACGCGCCTTCAAGAATCTCAGGAGTGTTTTTGTTCAGGTTGCAGGCAAAAAGCACGTTCGCCGTCTCCCTGGCAGGGTCTTTTGAACCTACGGGAATCACAAGATCCGTTGGAGTTGCGGAACTTTGTATTATCGCCTCTCCGTTAAGATCCCGCGCCATCCATCCCTGGACTCTCATTCCGTTCGCAGGGTTCACGAACGTTCCATCCTTGTCAAGCCCAAAAACACCGTTACGTGTGTAGAAAGATTCCTCGCCGTCCTTTACGATGAAAAAACCGTTTCCCTGAATCGCGACATCCGTGGACACGCCGGTGGACTGTAGGTTTCCTTGGACGAATACCTGCTCAATCGTTGCGATTGTCATTCCAAGACCGACATCCTTGGGGTTCACGCCGCCGAGTTCCTCAGTAGGACGAGCCGCACCTGAAAGCTGCTGGCTTATCATGTCCTGGAAGTTGACGCGACCTCGCTTGAATCCTGTGGTGTTGACGTTGGAAATGTTGTTTCCTATGACGTCCATTCTGGTCTGATGATTCTGAAGTCCGGAAACTCCAGAATAAAGTGATCTCATCATAAATCTTTACCCCTGCTATATAATTTACACGCTCAAATATCAATAACCGTAAACGGCTTTAACCTGTTCCATGCTGTAGAACATTCCGTTCACCTTTATTTCCGGCTTTTCACCCATTGTCGCCGCCTCCACGACCCCTTGAGTCGTCGCGTCTCCAATATTTATATCGACCGTCTTTCCAAGTATGCTTGAGGCATGGCTTGAGTTCAGCACGCCGGAAAGCCTTGAAAACGATTCGTTCATGTTAGTCATCTGCTCAAGAGAACTGAACTGCGCCATCTGAGAGATGAACTGGGTGTCTTCCATCGGATTTGTAGGATCCTGATTTGTAAGCTGCGTTATCAAAAGTTTCAAAAAATCGTCTTTCCCAAGCTGATTGCCTGTCGTTCTGGAAACGGAAACGTTCGTTTTGTTGAAATTGTTCACGATATTGTCAACAGCAAGTTTTTCGCCGGAACTCATGGTTGTGTTCAAAGTTGTGTTATCCATGCCAAGACTCCTTAATAAAAATCCTCATCTTATGTATCGAACTTTCAAGCCACGATGTTTACAGAATTCGTGCGATAGTTCTCCGAAAATCCTTCGATATTTCCGTCAAAATCGCCGTCGCCGACCTCGCCTTCGTAGGCAGCTATGCGTCTTGAGCGTGAAGAAGAATCAGAGCCGTTTCCGTTCCTGTTGAACTGGCTGTTCGAATCCTGTCCCGCAAAACTCAAGTCAAATCCCGCCGTCTCAAATCCGCTTGACACGAACGCAGCCTTTAAACTTTCCGCGCTTTCCTTGAACGCCTCGAACGCTTCCTGAGTTGAAACAACAATGCGTCCGGTTATACTGTTGTCCTTCAAGTGAAGGTCAATCTTAACGTTTCCAAGCGATTCCGGATGAAGGACAAGTTTTATCTCACCCACATCGTTGTCTTTAAGCACGATATTTCCAGCCTTGACGAATGTGTCTGCGTTCTGCTGAATCTGATTTTGAAGCATCGCCTGAAAATTGGAATCGACGGCGGAAGAAACTTGCGAATTGCTCGAAAGAACATTTTGCGTCGCGTTCTGATTTGCGACCTCCACGTTCATCTCAATCTTGTTTTTTCCGTCAAAACGGACTTCCTTTATCTCAAGTTTTTCCTTCGAACTTTCGTCCTTTCCCTCGGTTCTCAAATCGTTCACCGTGATTTTCCCGTCTTTGTCAATGGCGAAAGTTTTTCCCCGCTTTTTTAAATCCTTGATTTCAATGTCGTCGCCGTTTTCTTCAAAAAAATCATTTTTAACGTCGGAAAAAACATTTTTCTCGATAAAAACGTTTCCGTTCAAAGCGGAACTCACAAGCTCGGATTTTTCATCGATGTCTTTCAAATCCGTGCGGATAGAATTTTTCTCGATTTTCTGCTCGATTGATTTTTTTACGGGAATATCCGACTTTTCGGAAACCTGTTTAGGTTCCGGGACTTTCCCCGCGATTTTCTCCGTCAAAGAATTTTTCTGCTCTATGCCAAGCTTCGAATCCTTTGCCGGAAAATTTTTATTTTTTTCAGAGATTTTTTTTCTGTCATCAAGATTGTGCGTCTTTTCAGCTGCTGAAGGCTTTTTCTTTTTTTCCTTTAAGGAAACATTTTCTTCCTTTCGAAAATGTTTTTCTTCTGCGGCGACGACTTTTTCCTCAGCCGGAACGACCACACTTTTTTCCGAAGATTCGGAATGTTTTTCGTCCACAGCCACACGGTTTTCAGCCGACTTTTTGGCATCGTCCACAAGCTGACCGAAAGATTTTTTTGAATCGTAGGAATTTTCCGTTCCAGATTCCTTGGAAAACCCCGACTCCGCAGGCTTTTGCCGGACATTTTGCGGCACAAAGGAAGCGGAAAAATCAATCGCCTGAGTTAGGGCGTTTTGCATTGGCAATCCCTCCAGAAATTTTATCGGACGGATTGCCTTGAATCTGGCGGACTAAAGCGAAGAAGGTTTTGAAAGGCTTTTTCTTTGTATCTCAGCCGCCCTTTCGGCAGGCATCAGAGAAAGCCAGTAAGACCCCAGCGATGCGGTCCCGGAACGCTTTGCAAGTTCCTCGACTTTCCTAAGAACGTCGATTACAACCTGGTCATCCATCGCAAGAAGGATGTTAACGGCGGCTTCGGGACGCATTCCATTCAGATTCAGCGCAATCTGTTCGATGTTTACATTCTTATCATCGTACTTTTTTACGGTCTGGTTGAATGTTTTTTCCCGTTCTTCCTGCGATTTTTCTCTGTTTGAAAGTTCCGAAGCTATCTGCTCGTTGGCTTTTTCCTTTTGGGAAACCTCAGCCTCCCTCTTGTCGAGTTCCTCTCGCCAAAGTTCCAGTGCCTCGCGCTGCTTTTCAAGCCGTTCCTGATCAAGGTCGCCGGTTATCGGAGCAGAGGAAGTCGATGCGACTGAAACTTGCGGGTCTCTTCCCATAAGTTTATATACAGGCGCAAAAACTTTCTTTGCATTGATGACCCCAAGGTAGTCGAACCATAGAAGACCGCCAAGGGCCATGATGATAATCAGCATGATAAGGACAATGGATTTTCCTGCGTTTTTCACCTAAAACCTCAATCTCCGTATATTAGCGTACCTTGAAAAAAAAATCTATTCCAAAAGACCGCCGATGGCAGTTCCCAAGGTTATGTCGTTTTCCGCAGAGATTATTTTCCAGTAAAGGTCTCGCTGAACGGTAAGAACTTCCTCAAGGTATGCGTTCACCCTCTCGTACAGTCTAGTCGATTTCCAGAATGTAGAGCCGTTGCAGAGTATGCATACGGGTTTGGATGCGTTCTTACCTTCTCCGCTTTGAATAACTGCCGCTGAAAGTATGGCAGAAGCACAACGGGCAGAACGTTCAAGCAATGCATCAAGAATCTGGAACAGGCGGTCATAGTCCTCCTCGGTTGCAGTTTCCGAAGCGATTTTTCCAAGCACTGAACCAGTGTCATACGGATTATGAAGGAAACTATCGAATTCAATAAGCGTCATGGACTCAAGTTTTCCTAGTTTTTCAGCCAACGCTTTTGAAAAAAGCCCGTCCTTTACCGCAAGCAAAATAAGTTCGTATGCGATAGAACCCAAGTAGCCGCCTGCACACTGTTTCTCTATCAACGCAGAATTCGGTTTCTGTGATTTTTCGTCGTACGCTCTGTCAAAATCCGACATGACCACATTCGTTGTCTTTCCCGATTCACACACGATTATCTGACGGGAAACGTTCGCCGAAGGAATTTCAGGCTGAATGTAGGCGGCGTTCATTCCGGTTCCAAGAATGAAACCTACGTATGATGAATACGGATATGTTTTTGCGGCAGCCTTTCCTGCAAGGAGAGCGGCGACAGTGTCGTTCAAAAGCGTAACTCGCCTAGGTTCGTTCCAGCCGTGAGCGACCAAAGCCTCCTTGAGGCATTTTCCGATTGCGCATCCCACGACTTCAGGCGCTTTTACTTCCTTAGAGAAGTTTATGAGAATTCCATCTCCGTCTTCCGTGATTGTCATCGGATATGAAAAGCAGAATCCAATGGAATTCGCCTTGTTTTTCAGATGCTCAAGGTTCTTTGCCAACTGATCGAAAAATTCTTTTTTGTTCAGTTCCCTTTCAACTCCGGGCATCTTTGTTTTTTCCATATCGGAAATAGTCGCCTCTCCGTTTTCATCGAATGTCACAAGGCAGGACCTGAAATTCGTTCCTCCGGCATCGATTACAATGACGCTCTTGTTTTTTACGGCATCCTCCGGCGGAAGGCTGTAAGTCTGAATCATATCCTCGTCGGACTTTTCTTTCCTTAAACCTTTGTTCATGTCGTCAAGGATCGACTTTGCGATTGTGGCTACATCTGCATGGCAGACAAAATTGTGCCTTGAGAAAAAAGCTGCTACGGCTGCGTTCATTCCAATACTCCCATAAAATTTTATCGAGATTTCTGCCCTGTTGGCTGGAGATTCAGGCAAATCCACGGGAAATCCGCAATCAAGCGGAAATCAAATTCCATGGTCGCCTTAAAAACTCAGGCTTTAGAACTGTTCAATAATTTTACCAAATATTGCGTAAAAAGCAATAGAATGTTAATTTTGTTAGCCTATGACCTTGGATTTAGAAAATCTCAGAAAAGAACTTAATCCTGAACAATTCAGGGCGGTTACCACGACAGAAGGCGCAATTCTGATAATCGCCGGGGCAGGAAGCGGAAAAACCCGTGTGATAACCTACAGGATTGCGCACATGCTGGACAAAGGGATAGCGCAAAGCCAAATTCTTGCCCTCACTTTCACGAACAAGGCAGCAAAAGAAATGGAAGGAAGGATAAAGGAACTCACCCAAAAGAAACTCCAGCTCCTTACGGTCTCTACATTTCATGCGTTCGGGGTGAAGATTCTGCATCAGGACATAGAACGACTTGGTTACAGAGAAAATTTTTCGATATACGACGAAACCGATCGAATCTCGCTGATAAAAGAATGTGGAAGGGAGCTGAAATTCTCTTCGGATGCCATGGATCTGTACAAGATAGGAACGCTTTTCAGCGACGTAAAGACAGGAAGGAAAGGCTGGCACGGAGAAAACGATATGTACCGGAATCTCTACGAATGCTACCAGGAGGGGCTCAAACTTTACAACGCAGTGGACTTTGACGATCTTATAGTGCTTCCGATAAAATTATTCGAAGAAAATCCGGATGTACTTGCCCGCTACAGGGAAAGATACAAATACATAATGGTCGATGAATTTCAAGATACAAGCCACAAGCAGTACGAACTCATGCGCCTTCTTTCTGACAAGAATGTCGCAGTGGTCGGGGACGACGACCAGTCAATCTACAGTTGGAGAGGAGCGGACTACCAGAACATAGTCAATTTCGAAAAAGATTTTAAAGTGACGGAAATCCGCCTTGAGCAGAACTACCGTTCCACAGGCACAATCCTTGAAGCGGCAAACGGAGTCATCTCGCATAACACGAACCGCAAGGACAAAAAACTGTGGAGCGGAAAAGGAAGCGGAAAGCCCATTGAAATTTTCATGCCGCAGAACGAAAGCGACGAAGCGTCCTTCATAGCCGAAAGCATCCAAGGAATAAGCATGGAGGAAAAACGAAAATACGACGATTTTGGAATCCTCATGCGGGCAAACACCCAAAGCAGATTTCTTGAAGAAGCCTTTCTTGAAAACAACATCCCCTACACGATGAGCGGAGGCACAAGTTTCTTTGAAAGGATGGAAATTAAAGACATCATAAGTTATCTTAGAGTAATCTCAAACCACGACGACGACATAAACCTTCTTCGAATCATAAACACTCCAAGAAGGGGAATCGGCAGGGCTGCCATACAGAAGATAAACGACGAGGCGAAACTTCTCGGCTCTTCTTTGTGGACGGCAATACAATCCCTTTCAAAAAAAGACAAGGACGAAGTAGGCGTAAAACTTTCCGAAGATTTGGAAAATTTTTCTCTACTAATCGAAGAGCAAAGGACAAAACTTCTAAGCGGAAGAGGACTTTCAAAAAAAGTCAGGGAAATGATTGAAGATATAGACTACAAGTCCCACCTTATCTCAGAATTTTCCAAAAGCGAAAAGGCGGTCAGGTTCAAGCTCAAGAACATCGAATATTTTCTTACCATGATGGAAAACTGGGAAAACGATCCCGACAATCAGAATCAAGGTCTTTTCCAGTATCTGAACAGAATCACGCTTCTTGGACGGGACGATTCGGACTCGGAGGAAAGCAGAGGAAAAGTGAACCTGATGACAATCCACGCCTCAAAGGGACTTGAGTTTCCTGTGGTGTTCATAGCCGGAGTCGAGGAAGGTCTTGTTCCGCACCAAAGAGCCGTCGAAGAAAATGACGGCAACGTTGAAGAAGAAAGGCGGCTTTTTTATGTCGCGATAACACGGGCACAGGAAAAACTCATAATCTCAAGCTGCCAAAAAAGGAGAAAACAGGGCATTCTCATAGACTGCGAGCCTTCAAGATTCCTTGACGAAATTCCTGAAAATCTTGTGGAATACCACAATCCGCAGGAAGCGCTCCCTGAAGACAAAGCAAAAATGATTCTTTCGGACATGCTGAAAGAACTGAAGGGCAAAAAATAAATTTCCTCATCTTTTCAAAAACTAAAGAAACGCAAGAACCTTGTCAGGGCAGGACTTTATGCATTCTCCGCATGAATCGCATTTATCTCTATCGATTGAAGGAATTCCGTTCACCATTTGGATTGCGGTCTTAGGGCATTTTCTCACGCACATACCGCACTTGAAGCAGCCTGCGCTACAATCTTTTTTTATCTGAGCTTTGTTGTCGCTTCTGCAGGAACAACGAGCAATCGCGCCTTTTGAATCTTTCGGAATCAGAACTAAAAGTGTTTTAGGACAGGCTTTTACGCATTTTCCGCAGCCCACGCATTTTTCTTTATCAACAACCGGAAGAGAATGATGCCCCATATGAATTGCGTCGAACGGACAGACTTCAACGCAATCACCGAAACCTATACAGCCGAAAGAACACTTTTTAGTTCCGCCTGCAACAAGCTGGGAAGCACGGCAGGTCTTTACCCCGATGTATGTTCCCCGTTCAAGGGCGGATTCTTCAGTTCCGTTGCAGGCAAGAAAAGCAATCTTCGGAGTTACCCCTGATGCCGAAGAGCCCATAATGAAAGCTATGGCGGAAGCGCAGTCCGCTCCTCCTGCCACGCATCCTGCAGAAGATGCTTTTCCTTTTACAACAGCTTCTGCAAAAGAATCACATCCTGCAAATCCGCATCCGCCGCAGTTCGCGCCGCTAAGGGCATCCCTTATAGCCTGAATTTTCGGGTCAACCTTGACAGAAAAGATTTTCTTAAAAAGCCCAAGCAAAAGACCAAGCAAAAATCCTATAGACAAAGCGACAATTATTGTACTGATTACAATCTTCATGTTCCGTTCCCGCAAAAAATCAATTACAAAATACAATATTTACTTTACATTCCTTCAATGCAGCAAAAGGAACGCAAAAATAAAAACCTGTTCAGATAAAGCCCCAAAAAGTAATTTTATACAAATCAAGGCGAACCTTGAACGCTCCTAGTTTATAAGCCCCTTAAAACCGAGGAAGGCAAGGCTTAAAAGCCCTGCAGCTATGTAAAGAATCGGAGTTCCTTCAAAAGCCTTAGGAACATTCGCTCCTTTAAGTCTGCTTCTTACCGCGCTCATTATAAGCATACTCAAAAGAAAGCCCAGCGCGGAGCCCAGCGCGTACACAATGCTTTGGACGTATCCGTAGTTCTTGCTTATGCAGTTTATCGTAACGCCAAGCACCGCACAGTTCGTGGTTATAAGAGCAAGATACACGCCCATCGATTTATAAAGCGAAGGGACGGATTTTTTAAGAAAGAATTCCACCAGCTGCACAAGTGAAGCAATCACAAGAATAAAAAGAAGCGTCTGAAGAAATTCCAAATGAAGGGGAACCATCACAAGTTTGTACACAGGCCATGTTACAGCTGTGGCAAGCACAATAACAAACGAAGTCGCAATCCCCATTCCCGCAGCCTTGTCAGTCTCGCTTGTCATTCCGACGAACGGACAGATTGCAAGATATTGAATGAACACAACATTATCCACAATCGCGGATTTCAGAAGAAGCTCAATAAATCCGACCATCTTTTCCTCCCGTAAATACAAGTTTGCACTCCGCAAACTTAAACACCTCAAAGCCCGCGCCGTATGTACGGCGTTGAAGAACCGCTCCTTTGCAGCTGTGATTCTCACACCTTTCAGTATATGCCTCTCTCTCCCGGAGGGGAGAGCTGCTCACTCTTACTGGAGTGAATACCTCACTCTTACTGGAGTGAATACCTCACTCTTACTGGAGTGAACGGCTTTCTCCCGGCGGTGAAAGTTCCTCACTCTTACCAGTGTAAGCACCTTACACTTACTAGTGTGAATACCGCACTCCTACAACTCCGTGTAGGACACCTCTACAAGTCCGTGTAGCTCACTCTTACAAGTAAGTGCAGCTCACCACTACAAGTCCGTGCAGCTCAGTATCATAAGACTGAGCCGTTCACTCTCCCGTAAAAAGTCAAAAAGAAATCCCCCGCTTCCGATTGACTTTATATGCACGCTCACAGCTAACTAAGAACGTGCATTTTCCTTGCAGCATCATGTATTTTCCCTTTTTTCTTCGAGTACTTTTTCGGAATCTTTCAAGCTGCCGCTCTTGGTAGATTCTTCTTTATTTGCGGAGCATGAAAGTTTACACGAAGCGCAGCCTGCATCTTCTATAACGAAGGGCACCTTCTTTTTCCTTGCCCTTGCCTGCCTTATCCCCTGAAGCAGAGCCGCAAGAAAACCGAACACTAAAAATCCTCCGGGTGCGCTGTTGAACACTCCTATCCTGAAGTCCTCAGGAATGATAGAAAGTTTTATCGAAGTCCCCGAAAAAAGAGTTCCGCCTCCTAAAAGTTCCCTGCAAAACGATATAAGCACAAGGACTGCCGTGTAGCCCAAGCCCATGCCAAGTGCATCAAGTGCGGAATCGAACACCGTGTTCTTTGACGCGAACGCTTCAACGCGCCCCATGATTATGCAGTTCACAACTATAAGCGGAAGAAACACGCCAAGCGCCTCATAAAGGGATTCAACGTATGCGTTCAGCATGAGCTGCACTATCGTTGTAAACGCCGCGATTATTATTATGAAAACGGGAAGCCTTATCGATGAAGGGATTTTCTTTCTGAAAATGCTTATGAAAATTTCGCTCATAAAAAGCACGAACGTCATTCCCGCCCCCATTCCTATTCCGTTGAAAATGCTTGTGGTAACTCCAAGCGAGGAGCAAAGCCCTATATTAAGGACAAGCAGAGGATTTTCCCTCAAAAACCCGTTCGTAAGAATCTTAAGTTTTCTGTTCATCTTTTCTCCAAATAATTTACAAGTTTACACTCCGCAAACTTGAATCAGCCAAAGCCGCGCCGTTTGTACAGCTTTTACTTACACTCCCGATAAAAAGCCGGAAAGAAAGAGCCGCCTTTCGCTTGACTTTTTACTCACGTTCGTAACAGAGCGGGAACGTTAGCTTACAATCCTTCAAAATATTTAAAAAGCACTGAAGTTCCCGCCTCAAGAAGATTTCCTATTCCGTTAGACGTTATTGTCGCTCCTGAAATTGCATCGAATGTCGTTCCCGAGATAAAACCGTCTTTTGCGTTTTTACCTTCGAACTGACCGTAAAAAGTATTTCCGCTCGGAAGGGTGAACGTAGGGTCGTTTGCCTTCAAGCCGAAGCCCGGCGAATCTGAAAGTTTAAGGAACTTTAAGCCCGTCAAAGTTCCGTCAACATTCATTCCCACAAAAATCGTTCCCCGGTCATATGTAGGGCCTGTAACCTGAACGGCACCGCCCGCTAAAACGCCTTCTTTTTTGGCGATTATAATGCTTTCGATATCCGCCTGCCCGACTTTCTTAGGCTCATAGTCGTTTACTTTCTCAAAAACGCAATCGCCTGCAGGAAAAAACGCCTTCATTGAATCGGCGATTTTTATTTCCTGATTCCTTTGAATACGCGGAGCTGTAAAGTTGTTCACAACTGCAAGCACTGCGCAGGAAACCGAAGCATACAAAGAAAGGATAAGCCCAAGCTTCAACATTTCAAGATTCCCTTTTGCATAAAAACCGCTCATAACTTACTCCTAATAAAAAGTCAAGAAGAAAGTTTCAACTTTCGATTGACTTTTTACGCACGTTCGTAACGAAGTAAGAACGTGCATATAATTTACAAGTTTGCACTCCGCAAACTTTACTAATTCAAAGCCGTGCTAGATGTACGGCTTTTATTCTACACTCCATCTTTCGAAAAACAGGAAACTTCCCCGGCTTTATCCGCATTAAAGTTCCTGTTTATCTTTTTCGGATTCAGCCTTCTGTTCCCTTTTTTACCGTAACCGTACATTCTGACCGTAAGATTGTTCAAAAACGGAGAAAATGCGTTCATTATAAGAATGCTGAACATCACGCCTTCGGGGTAGCCTCCGAAATTCCTTATAAGGAATGTGATAAGTCCGCAGCCAAAACCGAACACAAGGCGTCCGGGAGCTGTAACGGGCGTTGTCGCATAGTCTGTGACCATGAACACAGAGCCGAACACGATTCCGCCTGTAAGCAACCCCATCCCGATATTTTTAAAAGCGTCCAAAGCGTCGGAAGTCTTTGCGAAAACAAGAATAAAGGTCGCAAGGGCAAAAGTTCCCAGCATGGAAAACGTAGCCCTCCAGTCGATGATTCGTAACGCAAGAAGGAAAACGAACGAAATTGCAATAAGGAATACGGACGTTTCTCCTATGCAGCCTGCCCTGTTTCCCCAAAAAAACGAAAGCCAGGTGAAGCTATCGGCGGAAAGTTGCCCTCTTTTTATCGCAGAAAGGCTTGTGGCGGCGGTAATTCCGTCCCACACAGTCGCATTTGCCATGGCATCCATATTCTGCAAGGAAAGCGACTTTTCCATAATCTCTTCGTAAATACGAGGAACAAGCGTCGGTTCGTACCACTTTGCGCCCATCGACACGGGAAAACTCAAGAAAAGCACAGCACGACCAGTCAACGCCGGATTGAACACGTTTGCGCCTATTCCGCCGAAAAGTCCCTTTGCGACAATCATCGCAACCGCTCCCCCAAGAACTACAATCCAAAGCGGAACAGTCGAAGGGCATACCAAAGCAAGCAAAATCCCCGAAACAACCGCGCTAAGATCCCTTATAAGAAGTTTTTGTCTGGTCGCAAGCTGAAACAAAAGTTCGAAAAGCACGCAGCTTAAAACTCCCGTGAAAATCACAGCCAAAGCACTGAATCCGAAAATCACGACACCGTAAATGCATTCGGGTAAGAGTGCGATTATAACGGAAAGCATTATTTTCTGCGTCGAAAGATTCATTGAAAAATGAGGACTAGACGCAAGGTAAAATCTATTTTCAGCCATTTTTTCTCCCATATAAAATCAAGAAAAAGTCCCAACTTTCGGTTGACTTTTTAAGCACGTCCGTAAAAGTTCAAGAACGTGCGCATGATATACAAGTTTGACCAAACGCAAACTTACGTTTTCTTCCGCTTTCAAATTCAGCGCGCCATGGAACTTCGCACCAAAGCCTTTCCGAGCCTGAAACGTTGCACAAGATTTATGTTCGCAGGACACACGAACGCACAGCAGCCACACTCGATACAGTCCATAAGACCGAATCTTTTTGCCTTTGCCAAATTCTGCGCCTTCAACTCCCTGTTCATGAGAACAGGATTAAGACGCATGGGGCACGAGGCGGAACATTTTCCGCACGAGATGCACGGCTCTTCTTCCGTAAGAAAAGTCTCTTTTTTTGTAAGGAAAGTAACTCCGCTTGTTCCTTTTGCAACGGGAAAAGCCGCAGAACTCATCGAAAAGCCCATCATCGGGCCTCCCGATATGATTTTTACGCACTCCCCTTCTTTTATTGAAAACGAGCCGGGAATCAGGTCGCTTACAAGAGTTCCGATTGGGACACGAATGTTGCACGGATTTTCAACAGCGCCGCCGCTTATGGTAAGGTTTCGTTCTATGAGCGGAAGCCCCAAACGGAACGCATCGCTTACGGCGCATAAAGTTCCGACATTGCTTATGATTACGCCCGCGTCCGCAGGAAGTTTCCCCGATGGAATTTCAACGCCTATGCATGCCGACACAATGAATTTTTCCGAGCCTTGGGGGTATTTTGTCTTTACAAGGGAAACGCTCATGCAAGTCTCGTAGCCTTTTTTTTCAATCAGGGATTTTAGGATCGGTGCGATGTATGCCTTGTTGTCTTCCAAAGCAATGATTCCCTTTGCCCCCACAAGATGAAGCACAATCGCAAGCCCGTCCACAAGTTTTTCCGGCGTTTCAAGAAGAGTCCGCTCGTCGCAGGTAAGATATGGCTCGCATTCTGCGGCATTCACAAGCACATATGCGATTTTTTCGTCTTTAGGCGGATTAAGTTTTATGTGAGAAGGAAACGAAGCGCCGCCCATTCCGACTATTCCGGCATCCCGAATGCGGTTCAATGCGGTTGAAAAATCGCAAGCAAACGGGTCAAGAGGCTCCATCAGAGCAGTCCTTTCAGAATCGTCCGCCTCGATGACTATGCACGGAACTTCCATGTTCCCCGTGACAAGAGAATTGCAGATTTTTTTCACAACGCCCGCTACAGAAGAATGAACAGGAGTGTTCATGGGCTTTTCACCGAACGCAATAATCTGACCTTTGGAAACTTTATCCCCGACTTTCACCAAGGGGCTGTTCGGTGCGCCTCCCATAGTAACGGGAATCGTAACCTTTTTTGACGAAGGGAACGCAGGGGTCAAAGGACACTTGCTTGTAAGAGCCTTCATTTCCTTGGGATGAATCCCACCTCTAAAAGTTCGAAGTTTCATATCGTTAAAACTATAAAACACAAGCAAAAAATTGTAAATGAGAAATTTTTTAAAGATTAAAGAGCAGCAACGCAGAAGCAAGGCATAGAAGAATCAAAAATATTTTTGCAGCAGAACAAAATTACATTCAGGGAACTTGAAGAATTCTTTTTATTCTCTTTTGCGTTTTTATTAACTTACAAGTCTTTGTTCCTAAAACACGATTTTACTAATAAAGGCGGAGAAAAATACTTTTTAAAAAGCAAAATCGGCGATTTACTTATGTGCTTTTTCGCACGAATGCAAAAGGTTCCGAAAATCGAGATTC
>ERZ772957.741-NODE-741-length-24192-cov-3.922733_pt1 | contig 24192 bp, 15 predicted proteins | sample MGYA00580682_ERZ772957 | MGnify/ENA primary metagenome ERZ772957 (study PRJEB29015, sample SAMEA2737921) | human oral metagenome | biome: human oral; feature: human-associated habitat; material: dental | place: China | collected 2025 ...
CTTTGAGCTAAGGCGAGGCAACGCCGTACTGGTTTAAAGTTAATCCACTATATTTTTTCTACCGTATCGCTTTGTTTGGACACCAAAAGCTGGTCGATTTTCAGATTTTCGGTGTCGATGATTTCAAATTTATAGCCCGCGTAAACCAAAAAATCGGTGCGTTTCGGGATTTTTCGCAGGGAATACATCATAAAGCCGGCGATGGTTTCGTAGTTTTCCGAGTTGGGAAACTCTTCGATGTCCAGCGCGCGCATGACGTCGGCGAGCGGGGTCGCGCCGTCCACCAGCCAAGTATCTTCGGTGCGGCGGATGATTTGCGGCTCTTCTTCGGTATTGACCAGTTCGCCCATGACGATGCTCATCACGTCTTTCAACGTCACCACGCCGACCACCAGCGCATATTCGTTCACCACCACGGCAAAGTCTTCGCCGGAAGTTTTGAAGGTTTCCAAGACATCGTAAAGCGACAGTGTGTCGGGGATGAACAAGGCTTTGCGCAACACGCGCTTGTCGGTCAGGCGGACGTCTTTTTCTTTTAAAAACAAAGTCAGCAGCGTGTGTGATTCGATGTAGCCGATGACGCGCTCCAAATCGCCGTCGCACACCAAGAATTTGTTGTGCGGTTTTTCCGACATCATTTCCAACACGGTATCGCTGCCGTCGTTTTTATCGAAATAGGCGATGTATTCGCGCGTGCTCATGGTGGAAGTCACCGTGCGCGCCTGCATGTCGAAGATATTTTCAATCAGGTAGTGTTCCTGCTCTTTCAATACACCCGCCTGTGCGCCCGCATCGACGACGGCGTAAATGTCTTCCGAAGTCAGCTGCTCTTGGCGGACGGTAGAAATTTTGAAGAGTTTGAATATCGCGTTCGCCAGTCCGTCAAATGTCCAAACGAAAGGCTTTAGGATAAAAATCAAAAACATCATCGGCCGCACAATGCGCACTGCCACCGCTTCGGGATGGGTCATCGCTATGCGCTTGGGCATCAGGTCGGCAATCAGGATGAAGCTGCCCGTGACCAGTGCAAACGTCAGCAGCGACGCGGCCGTACTGCCCCAACTGCCCGCGTTTGCCAACAAACCGCCGAAATAAGGGCGCACCGCCGCTTCGCCGACGATACCGGCGAGAATGGCGACGGCGTTCAAACCGATTTGGACGACGGTGATGAAACTGCCCGGCTGCTGCTGCATGTTGAGCACGTCGAGCGCGCGCGTGTCGCCGCCGTCTTTAGCCATGACTTGCAATTTGATTTTGCGCGCCGAGGCGAGCGCGAGTTCGGAACAGGAAACGAATGCGCTGATGACGATCAGCAGGACCAATAACAATAAGGCTTCGAGAATATTCATGAAAAACGGTGTGTGTGGCAAACAGAGGACATTTTAGCATTAAAGGTCGTCTGAAAAATTCAGACGACCCTTTTAGATTAGGCGGCAGATTGTCTTTCACCTTCAAACGGATGGTTTAACCTTTGGCGGTAAAGCGTTTGTTGACGCGCAGGCGTTCGCCGCGACCGGCTTTTTTGATTTCCAGCCAGTCGGTGTAGATGGCGTGGATGAGGTGGTTTATGGTTTCAAAGCCGTATTGCTGCGGGTCGGTGCCTTGTGCGGCGAGTTGCTTCGATACGTCGCTCAAACGCGCCCAGCCTTGTTCGTCGGCGTGGGTATCGACGGCCTGCTGCACGGCAGGGATAACGCGGGTAACGGGCAGTTTGCTGCTTTTGGCGGCGGGTTCGGGTTTGACGGGTGTCGGTTGCGCGGTGTCTGCCGCAGGGCTTGGTGCGGTATTTTCGTTTTTGGTTGGGTTGGTTTTTTTGCTGCGCGTTTTGCGTTTTTGCGCGGCGTTGGGGTCGTCTGAAACGGTTTCTTCTGCTTGATGGCTTGCCACCGGGTTTTCAGACGACCTCTCTGCCGGCTTGTCGACGGATTTACGGCGGCGGACTTGGAGTTGGTTGTTGTCGGTGCGGTGTTCGAAGATGTCGAAGGATTTGATGAGGTCGGAGAGTTTGCCGTAGCCGTAAAGCCTTGAGTCGAAATCGGGATTGATTTTGCTGATGTAGCTGCCGATGGGGCCGAGGTTTGCCCAACCGAGGTCGTCGGCGTTTTCGCGCACGGCGCGTTTGAGCAGGGATAGCGCGTCAGGGGCGGCGGCTGGGGTGTTTTTGCCGCTGTTCTTCTCTTTTTCTTGGCGTTGTTTTTCGGGACGGAAGATTTCGGTGTAGATGAATTTGTCGCAGGCTTTGCGGAAGGCTTCGGGCGTTTTCTTTTCGCCGAAACCGTACACGGTCAGCCCGCTTTCGCGCAGGCGGCTTGCCAATCGGGTGAAGTCGGAATCGCTGGATACGATGCAGAAGCCGTCGAAGTTGCCGCTGTATAGCAAATCCATCGCGTCGATGACCAGCGCCATGTCGGTGGCGTTTTTGCCTTTGGTGTAGGCGAATTGTTGGACGGGGATGATGGCGTGGGGCAGGAGGGCGGCTTTCCATTTGGAAAGGCCGTGGCTCCAGTCGCCGTAGATGCGCTTGACGCTGGCGATGCCGTATTTGGCAACTTCTTCGAGCAGGCGGTCGATGATGTCGGCGGGGGCGTTGTCGGCGTCGATGAGGACGGCGAGTTTTTTGTTGGCCAATGTGGTCATGGGGACTCCGTGGTATTCATGTCAGTCGAGGTCGTCTGAAAACTGGTTTTCAGACGACCTCGATCTTTTAAAGCATATCTTGTATGGCGGCGCGTTCTTCTTCCAGCTCCGCCAGTGTTGCGGCGATGCGTTGGCGGCTGAACTCATCCGACAAGTCCAAGCCTTGGACGATGCGGTAGCTGCCTGCGTCGCAAATGACGGGGAAACCGAAAATCAAACCTTCGGGGATGCCGTAAGAGCCGTCGGAAGGAACGCCCATCGTTATCCATTTGCCGCTGCTGCCGAGCAGCCAGTCGCGCAGGTGGTAGATGGCGGCATTTGCGGCGGAGGCGGCGGACGACGAACCGCGCGCGGCGATGATGGCGGCACCGCGTCCGGCAATTTTCGGCATGAAGACTTCGGTGTTCCAATCGGGTTCGGTAATCATGTCTTTGACGGACTCGCCGTTGCTGGTGGCGTAGCGGTAGTCGGCGTACATGGTCGGGCTGTGGTTGCCCCAGACGCACATTTGCTCGATGGAAGGAATCGGGCGGTTGATTTTCTCGGCGACTTGGCTGACGGCGCGGTGGTGGTCGAGACGCATCAGGGCGGTGAAGTTTTCCGGCGGGATGTCGGGCGCGGATTTCATGGCGATGTAGGCATTGGTGTTGGCGGGGTTGCCGACGACGAGGACTTTGACGTCGCGATGGGCAACTTTGTTCAACGCCGCGCCTTGTACTTTGAAAATTTCGGCGTTGGCGTGCAGCAGGTCGGCGCGTTCCATGCCTTGCGTACGCGGGCGCGCACCGATTAGGAGGGCGATGTCGGCATCTTTGAAGGCGACTTCGGGGTCGTCTGTAGCGAAGATGTCGGCAAGGAGCGGGAAAGCGCAATCCTGCATTTCCATAATCACGCCGCGCAATGCCTGCTGCGCCTGTGGCAGATCGAGTAATTGCAGGATAACGGGTTGGTCGCGTCCGAGCATAATGCCGCCGGCGATACGGAACAGGGTCGCATAGGCAATTTGCCCTGCGGCGCCGGTAACGGCGATGCGGACAGGAGGCTTGAGTGTCATGTTTTTCCTTTTGAAGTCGTTGTTTTACTTGGTCTGCGGATTATAACAGCATTGAGTATTAGAGAATGAAAAGGTCGTCTGAAACTGGGAATAGATTTTCAGACGACCTTTTCGATTTTGGCAAATACTGAAATATTGCTTACGGCAGGAGTTTGCCCGGATTCATTATGTTGTACGGATCAAGCTGGGCTTTGATGGCGCGCATCAGGGCGATTTCGGACGGGGTGCGGACGCTGGGAAGCCAGTGTTTTTTGATGGTGCCGATACCGTGTTCCGCCGCGATGGTACCGTGGCAGGCGAGGATGTGTTCATAGACGATGCTGTTGACGGCATCTTCGTAACGGTAGGCTTCGTTGCTCAAGACGTCGGGCAGGAAGGTGTTGTAATGCAGGCTGCCGTCGCCCAAATGTCCGAAGCAGACAATTTGTATACCCGGAAAACGAGTTTCCAAGGCGGGGGCGCATTGATGGACAAAGGCGGCGACTTGGGCAATTGGGACGGCGATGTCGTGTTTGATGCTGGTGCCGAGCTTGCGCTGGGAGGCGGAAATGTTTTCACGCAGCGTCCACAGATCGAGGCGCTCTTGTTCGGATTGCGCGATGATGCTGTTTTCTTGGCCGTTTTGATAGAGGAACTCGGCAAGTTTTTCGTCGAGCGCGGCATCGGGAACGGAATCGGTCAGTTCGAGCAGGACGTGCCAGTTTGCATCGGTCGGCTGTTTGAGATGACTGAACTCGGAAGACAATGCTAAAGCGTAGCGGCTGATCAGCTCGAAACTGGTGAGGCGTTCGGCAAAATGCCCTTGTACGGCTGTTAAAAGCTGTACGGCAGATTCGATGTCGTCCAAACCTACCCATGCGGTCGCTATGGTTTGCGGACGGGCGAAGAGTTTGAGCGTGGCGGCGGTGATAATGCCGAGCGTGCCTTCGCTGCCGATAAAGAGGTGGCGCAGGTCGTAACCGGTGGTATTTTTGTGTAGCGGTTGGAGATGGGAAACAAGTTCGCCATTGGGTAGGACGACTTCCAAACCCAATACCAAGTCGCGCATACTGCCGTAGCGTAAAACGTTTAATCCGCCGGCGTTGCAGGCGATATTGCCGCCGATTTCGCACGAGCCTTCGCTGGCAAGACTGAGGGGGAACAGTCTGCCTGCTTCGGCTGCCGCTTTTTGGACGTTTTGCAGGATTACGCCCGCTTCGACGGTGATGCTGTTGTCGGCAAGGTTGATTTCGCGGATGCGGTTGATTTTGGAAAGGTTGAGCAGTACGCCGCCGGAAGCTACCGCTGCACCACACAAACCGGTATTGCCGCCCTGCGGGGTAACGGGGATACGGTGTTCAAAACAAAACCGCATGATTTCTTGTACATTTTCTATGGAATGCGGTTGCAGGATGATGTCCGGTTCGGAAACAAAGCGGCGGCGCTGGTCGTTTAACAAGGCCGGAGTGGCTTCGAGGATTTCGGCGGGGGAAAGGAATTCAAGAAAACGGTCGTACAGATTGGGCATAACGGGCAGCAGGATGGTTTGTGTGTGTGTACGGAAGATTATATAGCGGATATGGGAAGCGAAAAACGGTAAAGGTCGTCTGAAAAACAAAAAAGCAGGATACAATCCGTATCCTGCTTTTTTAACTGTAAAAATATTATTTTGCAGCAGAAGCGGCTTCAGTAGCGGCAGAGGCAGCTTCGGTAGCGGCAGAAGCAGCTTCAGTAGCAGCAGAAGCGGCTTCGGTAGCAGCGGCTTCGGTAGCAGAAGCAGCGGCTTCGGTAGCAGAAGCAGCAGCTTCAGTAGCAGCAGAGGCAGCTTCGGTAGCAGCAGATGCAGCTTCAGAAGCGGCAGAAGCAGCAGTGTCAGCAGCTTTGTCGCCACAAGCAGCCAGAGCCAAAGAGAACAAAGCAGCAGCGATCAGAGATTTTTTCATTTTGAGACCTTCTTTAAATCGATTTAAATAAAAACGGAACGATTGAAAACGGCATAAAGCCGTTCCCTTAGAGTAAAAATTCATTGCTGAATTTCCTGCATTATGCCCCACAGGATGGCTCGGCGCAACGATACAGACGAATTAGTAATCTTTTAGTAACTTCTAATCAATCCGGAATGGACGAAAGTTGTGGAAGAAACTAATCCACATAGATTGTTACCTAGGGTACATTTGAAATAAACTGTATAGTAAAATTTATTGATTTCATGTATTTATAATTAAATAATGCACAATCTGCCTCTATTTCTGATTTGTTTGAATAACCTGCATAAAACCATTATGCATAGAAATACAAGTTGTAAAAAAGTTACACAATTATAAAAATTATCAAAATTTACACTTCCGTCTGTCGCAGGTTAAATATTATTTATCTGAATTAACGGTTGTTAATTTATGAATATTAGGATAAATCTCCGTACATGACGGCGGTGTGTTAAAATGTTTTGGATTTGTTGGCAGAGGGTTGTCAATAAAGCCTGTTTTGATAAACGGTCATGATAAAGGATAAAGAATGGCTATTAAAAAAAATTCCGTGGTTTCGCTTCACTATGAAATGTACGATGCGGATAACCAACTGCTGGACAAAACCGAAGAACCCATCGCCTATCTGCACGGCGGATATGACGGCATTTTCCCTTTGGTGGAAGAAGCTTTGCACGAGAAAAACGTCGGTGATACCGTTGAAGTCGCGCTGTCTCCCGATGATGCGTTCGGCGAACAAGATCCCGGCCTGGTGCGTATCGAAGATGTCAGCGTGTTCCCGGTTGAAGTGGAAGTCGGCATGATGTTCGAAGCCGATGATCCTGAAACCGGCGATGTCTTGGTTTATCGCGTAACCGATGTAGCAGACGGCAAAGCCGTAGTAGACGGCAACCATCCGCTTGCCGGCATGAAAATCTTGTTCAAAGCGACAGTTGACAGCGTGCGCGATGCGACTGAAGAAGAAATCGTACACGGCCACGTTCACGGTCCGCACGGTCATCATCACTAATTAATCTAATTTGAAACAATAAAAGGTCGTCTGAAAACAGGATTGGGTTTCTGTTTTCAGACGACCTTTTTATATCCTGCAAACCCATACCCAAATATAGATGAAACATTCCGACAACCATCAAAATTGAGCTGCCCCCCCCCTATCGCCCAAAAATTTTGGGATAAGTCAAACTAAGCAGGGAAATTCTGGTCTGAAGGGTTGTTTTCTCTGAATTATGGGAAACATTCAATCTTATTTATATTAAGATTCGGTTTATTGTAAACAGGCGAATTGTATCATGAGCGAACATTTGGAAGAGCAGGCTGCAGGCTTGGGTATTGATTTGGGTTTCCACGACATCGGTGGAATTTATCATGCGGCCAAGCCCGAGGTTTTGGAAGGGATTATTAAGGCTTTGCAGCAGGACGGTTTTTCAGACGACCTTTATGCGGATACTTTGGTCGCGCATGAAAACGGTCGGGAATCTTTGCGACTGCCTGCTGAGTTTCATGGCGCGGCTGAAATTTGCTTGGAAGACGAAGTGGGCGGACGGCAGGTTTTGGTGTTGAGCCATGGCGAAGACGGCGCGCTTTGGGTTGTGCTGCCGGCTTTGGCTTGCGGCTATTACACTTTGTCTGCGGAAGTGGAAGGCAACGTCCGCAAGGTGCGGCTGGTGGTTGCGCCGCAGTCGGTTTATCAGCCGAAAATGCTGGAACACGGTTTGCGCATGAACGGGCTGACAACGCATCTGTACAGCCTGCGTTCGCAACGGAACTGGGGCATTGGGGATTTTACCGATTTGCTGGATTTGATGGCGTTTGCGGCGGATAAGCAACTGGATTTCGTCGGCATCAATCCGCTGCACGCGCTTTTCAGTGCCAAGCCTGCTTTTGCCAGCCCGTACAGCCCGTCTTCGCGCGAATGGCTCAATCCGATTTATCTGGATGTGGAGAAGGTCGGCGCGTTCTCCTATAACGAAAAGCTGAAAAACTGGCTCAAGCAGCCGAATATCTGCCAGCGCATCGCGGCGTTGCGGATTACGGAAACGGTCGCTTATACGGCGGTTTGGGCGTTCAAGCGCGATGCTTTGCAGAGGGCGTTTGACGCGTTTGAAAACGACGGATGCGAAGCCGCCGAACAAGAGCGGGCGGCATTTGACGCCTTTGTCGAAGAACGCGGCTGGGCTTTGGAAGGCTTCGGTTTGTTTGAGGCGTTGGATCAGTATTACAACCGCTCCGGCGAAGTGGGTTGGCTGTCTTGGCAGGCGGAGTTTCATGATCCGCATGGCGAGGCAGTTCAAAGATTTGCACAGGGTCATCGCCGCGAAATCCGTTTTTATATGTGGCTGCAATGGCTTTGCGCGGAGCAGTTGCGCGAAGTGAACGAGGCGGCTGCGGCGCGCGGCGTGAAGCTGGGGATTTACGGCGATTTGGCGGTCGGCGTAGCACGCGGCAGCGCAGACACTTGGCTTAACCGCGCCGATTACTGCATGGATATGGCGGTCGGTGCGCCGCCCGATCCATTCAGCCCGACGGGGCAAAACTGGGATTTGCCGCCGCTCAATCCGATGATGTTGAAGCACACGGGTTATGAGAAGTTCGTCCGACTGTTGCGTGAAAATATGCGGCTTTACGGCATCTTGCGCATTGATCATGTGATGGCTTTGTGCCGTCTGTGGTGGGTTGCGGGCGAGACGGCGGACTTTGGCGCGTATGTGCATTACGACGCAAATGTGATGTTTGCCATCCTGGCTTTGGAAAGCAGGCGGAATCAATGCGTGGTCATCGGCGAGGATTTGGGAACGGTACCCGATCAGGCGCGGTATTTGCTGAACCGCTATCAGGTGTTTTCTTATAAGGTCGTGTATTTCAGCAAAGGCTGGCACGGCTTTGAGTTGCCCGAAGAATATCCCGAACAGGCGATTACGGTGGTCAGCACGCACGATGTCGCGCCCTTGGCGGGCTATTGGACGGGCAAGGATTTAGATTTGATGTTCCGCTTGGGTACGATTCCCGATGCGGAAACTTTTCATACGACCTTGAAAGCGCGCGAACACGATAAGGCGGATTTGTTCGATAAGTTGAAACACGCAGGCTGCCTGCCTGCCGACGCCGAGATGTCGTCTGAAATTGATGAAACGCTGTTAACCGCCTTGCACCGGTATGCCGCCATGAGCCGCAGCAAACTGTATGCGGTGCAGCTGGAAAACCTGCTGGGCATGAGCGACAACCTGAATGTGCCGGGCGTTTCCGAGGGTTATCCCAACTGGGCGCGCAAAATGCCCGCTGCGCTTGAAGATTTTCCCCACAACCGCCTGATGGGCGGTCAACTTGCCATGATTGGAGAGGTACGCATGAAGAAAAACAGCCGGATGAAGCCTTATCACGAGCTTGACCAAGTCGAACGCGACACGGTCGAAAGCCTGTTTCTTGCCACCCACAGCGATTTGTTCGCCTATTTGGGACGACACCGCCTTGCCGAAGGCGACGAGGTCGTGCGGACTCTGATTCCGAACGCTTGGGGCGTGGATATTGTCAACCGTGAAACTGGCGAACTGATTACGTCGTCTGAAAAAGTCGATGAACGCGGATTCTTTGTTGCCGTGCTGCCCGAAGGCGCGCCCGATTATGCCTTGAACGTCCGTTATGCCGAAGATGCCGAGCCTGTGCGCGAAGAAGACCCTTACCGCTTCGGCTCCGCCCTGAAAGACATGGATTCTTGGTTGCTGGCGGAAGGCAAACACCTGCGTCCGTATGAAACTTTGGGCGCACATTTTGCCGAAGTGGACGGCGTGAAAGGCGTGAGCTTTGCCGTATGGGCGCCGAACGCGCAGCGCGTGTCCGTCATCGGCGAATTCAATCACTGGGACGGCCGCCACCACGTCATGCGTTTCCACCGCGATAACGGCATTTGGGACATCTTCATCCCCGCCATCAAACTAAACGCCCTCTACAAATTTGAAATCCGCGATGCCAACGGCAATGTACGGCAAAAAACCGACCCGTATGCCTTCGGCGCAGAGTTGCGTCCGAATACGGCGTCTGTCGTGCGCGGTTTGCCGGAAAAAGTCGAAACACCCGACTTCCGCGCCCGCGCCAACGCCATTGACGCACCCATCAGTATTTATGAAGTGCATTTGGGTTCGTGGAAACGCAATCCCGAAAACAACTTCTGGCTGACTTACGAACAGCTCGCCAAAGAATTGGTCGCATACGTCAAAGACATGGGCTTCACCCATATCGAATTCCTACCCGTGTCCGAATATCCGTTTGACGGCTCGTGGGGCTATCAGGCAACCGGATTGTATGCGCCGACCAGCCGTTTCGGTTCGCCCGACGAATTGCGCGCCCTGATTAAAGCCGCCCACGACGAAGGCATCGGCGTCATCCTCGACTGGGTGGTCGGACACTTCCCGACCGACGACCACGGGCTTGCCAAGTTTGACGGTACCGCGCTGTACGAACACGCCGACCCGCGCGAAGGCTACCACCAAGACTGGAACACCCTGATTTACAACTTCGGCAGAAACGAAGTCAAAAACTTCCTGCAAGGCAATGCCTTGTATTGGATAGAGCGTTTCGGTTTCGACGGTATCCGCGTGGACGCCGTCGCCTCCATGATTTACCGCAACTACTCGCGCAAAGACGGCGAATGGATACCCAACCAATACGGCGGCCATGAAAACCTCGAGGCCATCGCCTTCCTGCGCGATACCAACACTATGCTGAAAGAAGTCGTCCCCTCCGCCACCGAAATCGCCGAAGAATCCACCTCGTTCGCCAACGTAACCCGCCAAGAAGGCTTGAATTTCAGCTACAAATGGAACATGGGCTGGATGAACGACACCTTGCGCTACATGATGGAAGACCCCATCAACCGCAAATACCACCACAACAAAATGACCTTCGGCATGATGTACCAATACAGCGAAAACTTCGTCCTGCCGCTCTCGCACGACGAAGTCGTACACGGCAAACGTTCGCTGCTCGGACGGATGCCCGGCGACTGCTGGCAGCAATTCGCCAACCTGCGCGCCTACTACGGCTTCATGTACGGCTTCCCCGGCAAAAAACTTTTATTTATGGGCAACGAGTTCGCGCAAGGCAGAGAGTGGAACTACAACGAAGGGCTGGATTGGTTCCTGCTCGACCAAGAAGGCGGCTGGCACAAAGGCGTACAAAACTTCGTGCGCGATTTGAACCGCGTCTATAAAGACACCGCGCCGCTTTACCAGCTCGATCAATGGCCGGAAGGCTTCGAATGGCTGGTCGCCGACGACGGCAACAATTCCGTCTTCGTCTTCGAACGCCGCGACCGCGAAGGCAACCGCGTCATCGTCATCAGCAACTTCACGCCCGTCGTCCACGACAGCTACCGCTTCGGCGTGAACGAAGCCGGCGAATACCGCGAAATCCTCAATTCAGACGACCCCGGCTACAACGGCAGCGGCGTATCCGCCGGACAAATCCTGCAGACCGAAGAAATCTGGTCGCACGGCAGACCCAACTCGCTCGCCGTCAAAGTACCGCCGCTGGCAACGGTTTACCTCTACAAAGCCGCCGAACCCAGGGCAACGGAAGTAGCCGATCAGGAAGAAGGCGAAGCGTAAGCTTGAACTGAACTTGTTTTTGAACGCAGAAAGACAGCCTCAAACCAACCGCTTTGCCTGTTTCAGACGACCTTTTGAGATGAAGGGGTCGTCTGAAATTTTTCGGGATAGCGGATAAAGTTTGATATGCCTGATGACATTAGTTTTGACTGGTAAGAGACATTATGTAAAGACAAACGGATATAACAAAAGGTCGTCTGAAAACCTGTATTTCAAGTTTTCAGACGACCTTTTGCTTATCTGTATCAAATTATTTGCCGGCTTTCACACCCTGCCATTGGCGGACCATGAATTTCAAAATGGTGGGCTGGATAGGAACCATGATGAAGCTGTTTTTCAAATCTTCGTCGCTCGGGAAAATGGTGCGGTCGTCCCTGAACTCGGCTTCCATCAATTCGCGTGCGGGTTTGCTGGAAGGGGCATAGGTGACGAAATTGCCGTTTTTCGCGGCGACTTCGGGGTCGAGGAAGTCGTTGATGTATTTGTGGGCGTTGGCGACGTTTTTCGCATCTTTCGGGATAACGAAGGAGTCCACCCAAATCCCCACGCCTTCTTTGGGCATCATGACGCGGATTTTTTCTTTGCCGCCCGCTTCTTCGGCACGCCGTCTGGCGATGTTCAAGTCGCCGCCGAAGCCGATGGTGACGCAGGTATCGCCGCGCGCCAAGTCGTCGATGAAACCGGACGAGGTAAAGCGTTTGATGTTGGGACGGTTTTTCTTGAGCAGCTCGGTTGCCGCCTTGATGTCTTCGGTATCGTTGCTGTTGGGGTTTTTACCCATGTAGTTCAACACCATAGGATAGATTTCCGCCGCGCTGTCCAAGTAGCTGATGCCGCATTGTTTGAGCTTGGATGTGTATTCGGGGTTGAACACCAAATCCCATTGGTTGTCCGGCAGTTTGTCCGTGCCCAAGGCTTTTTTCACGCGTTCGGTATTGATGGCGAAGGTGTTGGTTCCCCAATAAAACGGAACGGCGTATTCGTGGCTCGGATCGACGCCTTCCATCAGTTTCATCAGTTCGGGATTGAGGTTTTTATAGTTGGGAATCAGGGATTTGTCGATTTTTTGATAAGCCCCCGCCTTAATCTGCCTGCCGACAAAGGTATTGGACGGACCGACGATGTCGTAGCCCGATTTTCCGGTCAATACTTTACTTTCCAGCGTCTCATCGCTGTCGTACACGTCGTAAGTTACCTTGATACCGTTTTTCTTTTCAAAATCGGCGACGGTTTCGGGATCGACGTATTCCGACCAGTTGTAAATCCTCAATACATTTTGGTTTCCCGCCTGACCCGCTTTGTCGGAGGTATTTTTATCCGAACCTCCGCAGGCGGCGAGCATGACGGCGGTCAGGGCGATGAGTGGCAGATGTTTGGTCATTATCATTCCTTACATATCGGGTGGAAGGGAAAGTAAGGGATTATAAATCAGGCACGCACTATCTGATAGCAATTTCCATTGTGGCGATAGTCGGAAGGTCGTCTGAAAGTCCCTGATTCAATAGCTAGAAACAAGGTTTTGCGGTAATATAGCACCCATTTTCTTTCCACAATTACATACGGCCGGGAAGGTCGTCTGAAACCTTTTTAGTAGAGACATCGAAACATCATGAAAACCTCCGAACTACGCCAAAAATTCCTAAAATTCTTCGAATCCAAAGGCCACACCATCGTCCGCTCTTCCAGCCTCGTGCCGCACGACGACCCGACGCTGCTGTTTACCAACGCCGGTATGAACCAGTTTAAAGACGTGTTCCTCGGCTTCGACAAACGCGCCTACAACCGCGCCACCACCGCGCAAAAATGCGTGCGCGCCGGCGGTAAACACAACGACTTGGAAAACGTCGGCTACACTGCCCGCCACCACACCTTCTTCGAAATGATGGGCAACTTCTCCTTCGGCGACTACTTCAAACGCGACGCCATCCACTTCGCTTGGGAATTCCTCACTTCCTCCGAATGGCTGAACATCCCCAAAGACAAACTCTTGGCGACCGTGTATGCCGAAGACGACGAAGCCTACAACATCTGGCTGAACGAAATCGGTATGCCTGCCGAGCGCATCGTCCGCATCGGCGACAACAAAGGCGCGAAATACGCGTCCGACAACTTCTGGCAGATGGGCGACACCGGCCCCTGCGGCCCGTGTTCCGAAATTTTCTACGACCACGGCGAAGAAATCTGGGGCGGCATTCCCGGCAGCCCTGAAGAAGACGGCGACCGCTGGATTGAAATTTGGAACTGCGTGTTTATGCAGTTCAACCGCGACGAACAAGGCAATATGAACCCGCTGCCGAAACCGTCCGTCGATACCGGCATGGGTTTGGAACGCATGGTGGCAGTGATGCAGCACGTCCACAGCAATTACGAAATCGACCTGTTCCAAGACCTGCTCAAAGCCGTTGCCCGCGAAACCGGCGCGCCGTTCAGTATGGACGAGCCGAGCCTGAAAGTGATTGCCGACCACATCCGCTCCTGCTCCTTCCTGATTGCCGACGGCGTGATGCCGTCCAACGAAGGCCGCGGCTATGTACTCCGCCGCATCATCCGCCGCGCCGTGCGCCACGGTTACAAACTCGGTCAGAAACAGGCGTTTTTCTACAAGCTCGTACCCGACTTGGTGAAAGCAATGGGCGACGCATATCCCGAGTTGAAAGAAAAACAAACTCAGATTATGGAAGCCCTGCGCGCGGAAGAAACCCGCTTCGGCGAAACGCTGGAAAAAGGTATGGGTTTGTTCAACCAAGTGTTCAACGGCATGAAATTCCTGAAACTGGAAAGTCTGCTGCCGCAAGACGGTGCGGGCAAACCACTGGCATTGAAAACCGCAGAGGGTGTGGAATTCACCGCCTCCTCCCGTGCCGCTTCAGGCAAAAAGCAAATCGTTATCCGTCCCCAAGTTTCAGGTAGCCTGAACGAAGGCATGTATATCGATTTGCAGGCTGCTTTGGAAACCGCCCATATTCCCGACGCGGAAAAACCGTTTGCCGAAGCCTTGAATGCCTATTTGATGGACAACATTGCCAACAGCAAACTCGTTATCGGTGGCGAACATATCTTCAAACTCTACGACACCTACGGCTTCCCCTACGACCTGACCGCCGACATGGCGCGCGAATTGGGCATCGATTTGGACGAAGAAGGCTTCAACCGTGAAATGGAAGCCCAACGCGCCCGCGCCCGCGCCGCGCAAAACTTCAAAGCCAACGCGCAACTGGACTACACAGGCGCGGACACCGAGTTCACCGGCTACGAAAAACGCAGCCAAGACACCAAAATCATCGCCTTATACAAAGGCAGCGAAGCCGTGGACGAACTCCAAGCAGGCGAAGCAGGCGTAGTCGTTTTGGAACAAACCCCGTTCTACGCCGAAAGCGGCGGCCAAGTCGGCGACGTTGGCTTTATCTTCGCAGGCGAAAACCGCTTCCGCGTCGAAGACACACAAAAAATTAAAGCCAGCGTACACGGACAATTCGGCGCAGTCGTATCAGGTCGTCTGAAAGTCGGCGATGCCGTATCCGCCGAAATCGACAACGACATCCGCGACAGCATCATGCGCAACCACAGTGTTACCCACCTGATGCACAAAGCCCTGCGCGATGTTTTGGGCGCGCACGTCGAACAAAAAGGCAGCCTGCAAAACGCCGAGCTGACCCGCTTCGACATCTCCCACCCGCAAGGCATCAGCGCGGAAGAAATCGCCGAAGTCGAACGCCGCGTCAACGCCGCGATTATCGCCAACGTGCCCGTCAAAGTAGAAACCATGTCCATTGAAGACGCGCAAAAATCCGGTGCCATGATGCTCTTCGGCGAAAAATACGGCGACTTCGTCCGCGTCATCACCATGGGCGACTACTCCACCGAACTGTGCGGCGGCACCCACGTCGCCCGCACCGGCGACATCGGTTTCTTCAAAATCATCAGCGAAGGCGGTATCGCCGCAGGCATCCGCCGCGTAGAAGCCATCACCGGCCTTGCCGCACTCGCATGGGCGCAAAACCAAGAAAGCCTGATGAAAAACATCATCGCCGAAGTCAAAGCCCAAACCGAAAAAGACGTACTCGCCAAAATCCAAGCCAACGCCGCCAACGCCAAAGCTTTGGAAAAAGAGTTGGCAAAAGCCAAAGCCGAACTCACCGTCCACGCAGGAGCCAAACTCTTGGACAACGCCAAAGACTTGGGCGCAGCCAAACTCGTCGCCGCCCAAATCGAAGCCGACGCAGCCGCCCTGCGCGAAATCGTTACCGATTTAACCGGCAAATCCGACAACGCCGTCATCCTGCTCGCTGCCGTAAACGACGGCAAAGTCTCCCTGTGTGCCGGCGTATCCAAAGCCCTGACCGGAAAAGTGAAAGCCGGCGATTTGGTCAAATTCGCAGCCGAACAAGTCGGCGGCAAAGGCGGCGGCAGACCGGATTTGGCACAGGCTGGGGGAACAGATGCTTCCCAAGTCGGCACGATGCTGGATTCGGCAGAAGGCTGGGTTAGAGAGAAGCTGTAATTAGAAAAGTGCAGGCTGCCTGAGAGTGGGTTTTCAGGCAGCCTGTAATCATATTTGGAAAGTTATATTAGGAAATGAAAATGGCTAAATATTCAGTAAATCAATATCCAGTTGAAACGTTACTCTCTTGGATAAAATCGGGAGAAATTGCTATTCCCGAAATTCAGCGTCCTTTTGTTTGGAATAACAGCAAAGTGCGTGATTTGCTTGATTCACTCTATAAAGGCTATCCTGTCGGATATATTATTACTTGGCGCAACCCTGATGTTCGCCTAAAAGACGGTACATTATCCAAAGGGAAGCGGGTATTAATAGACGGACAGCAGCGGATTACCGCATTGACGGCGGCCATTGTTGGACAAGAAATTCTCAATAGGGACTATAAACATACCAAAATCCGTATTGCCTATAATCCTCTGGCGGAAGCTGGGCAGCCTGTATTTGAAGTAGCCAATTCCGCCATTGAACGTAATCCTATATGGATTACCGATGTTTCCCCTATCCTGAACGGGACAATCTCTCTTCGCGATGCCAGACGAAACTATATGGCAACCAATCCCCAAGTCGATGAAGACGAAGTGGAAGAGAAAATCAACGCCTTGCAGTCAATTAAAAATCGGCAGATCGGTATTATCGAATTGAACGATGATTTGGATATTGACACCGTAACCGAGATATTTATCCGTATCAATCAAAAAGGTGTAGTTCTCAGTAATGCAGATTTTGTGATGTCCAAGATTGCCGCAGACCAAAAGTACGGGGGCAATATATTGCGGAAAATGATTGATTATTTCTGCCACCTTTTGAACGATAAGGAATTTCTAAATAGTATTGAAACAAATGATGTTGAATTTTCCCAATCCTCAAATTATCGACTTATCAAATGGATTGCCAATAAACCAGACAATCTCTACTGTCCTGACTACATTGATGTATTAAGGACAGCTTATACTTACGCATTCAAGCGTGGGAAATTCAGTGATTTGGTTGCCCTACTTTCCGGCCGTGATTTTGAAAAGCGGACAAATACGGAAGAAATTGCCGAGAAAAGCTACCAAATGCTGCATGATGGTTTACAGGCATTTTTCAATCAAACCCATTACCAACGTTTCTTGATGGTGGTTAAGTCGGCTGGGTTTGTTCATAAAAAACTGCTCAATTCACAAAACAGCCTAAATATGGCTTATGCCATATATCTCCATTTAAGCGGACTAAAAATAAGTGAGCATCAAATACAACAATGGGTTAAAAAATGGCTGGTCATGTCCATATTGACTGGGCGTTATTCCGGTTCGGCAGAGACCGCTTTTGAACGCGATATCCGCCAAATTTCGGAAAAAGGCATTGAAGCCTGCCTAGAACAAATCGAGTTGGCAGAACTTAATGAAGGATTTTGGGAACACGGATTGGTCAGTCAGCTTGACTCGTCAAGTAGTACAAACAACGCTTATTTATGTTATCTTGCCGCGCAATGCAAAAGCCAAGAATGTGCGTTTTTATCGGACAGCGTTAAAATTTCCCATCTATTGGAACATCGTGGCGATGAACACCACTTATTCCCCAAAGCCTACCTGAATGCAGCAGGCTATAAAAAAAGCGAATATAACCAGGTTGCCAACTATGTATTTACCGAACAGCAGAGCAATATCCGCCTTTCCGACAAGGCTCCTGACGAATATTTCAAATTAATTAAAGAAGATGTAGAAACGGGTAAGAAACACTATACTTCACTGGCTTCCCTTGATGCCTTGCAAAAAAATCTGACAGAAAATTGCATTCCTGAAAATTATCAGGATTTCAATAGTGATTCATACCCAAAATTTTTATCAGATCGGCGTAAACTTATGGCGGAGAAAATCCATTCTTTTTACGATAGCTTGTAATAACAAGCCGTACCTGAATCCCTGCCAACCGCGTGCGTGGCTACGCCACACCCCTTACCTGCGGGCGACGCAAACCTTAAGATTAAGGTGTAGGGTGTGTGCGGTACGCACGCACGCGGTTGGTGCCGTTACCAAATCGGCACTGCATCCTTCCACATCCCATCCCCATCAATCCAAATCAAGAAAGCCCCAACCCATGCCCTACAACCGCCAAAAAATGGAAAACGCCCTGCTTGCCCTAATCGGCGCATTGGAATTTGAAGACGGTCGTTTTTGGAAAGGCTATGATTTTGACCTGCTCAATAGCCTGCACGAACAAGGCTTAATCAGCCAGCCTTGGGGTAAAGCCAAATCCGCCTATCTCACCCCTGAAGGTTTGGAAAAAGCCAAAGCCTTGGCAGAAGAGATGTTTGGCGGGGAATCGGATTTGTAGCAAGGTTATGCAGGCATTAGCTTTATGTTGCCTGCGCCGAAGCAAACGCAGCTTGGGTCATAACCCAACAAAACTTTATATTGCCCGTAATCTCAAAGCTGCCCGAGAAATAATTTTCAGACGACCTATCTTTATCAAAAGCAGCCTGTACTTTCAGCAAACCGTCGCCGACCCCTTCCAACCGCGTGCATAGGCTACGCCATACGCTGTGCGCCGGTATATCCAAAGCCATGACCGGAAAAGTGAAAGCCGGAGATTTTGTCAAATTCGCACCCGAACAAGTCGGCGGTAAAAGCGGTGGCAGACTGGGTTTGGAACAGGTCTGAGGTACAGATACTGCAAAACTGCCTGAATACTGTGAAGCGTGGAAGACTGGCTAAGCGGCAAGTTGGTTTGATTAACATAGAGAAAAGAGGTCGTCTGAAAAAATTTCAGACGACCTCTTTCGAAACTATAAAGGAAACCATATGAACCATGACATTATCAGGGTACGTCTCCAAAAAATTCGGCACACAAGAAAATTACTTCAAATAGCCGACAACAAACTGTCCTTAGCATCAACTGATACCGATCATACGGCAAAAACCGAATTGTTGGACATATTTACCAAGAGCAAAGCAATATCCCTATGGTCTAGTTATGCCTCTTCGAGTGCCCAAAGAAGTTTGCAAGAAGCAAAACAGGCAATTAACAATCTAAACCAAGCATTGGCTGTGATAGCAGAAGAAAAGTTGGATTACGATGCTGATATTCCGATAGATATATTGGATTTAAGCGTAGACCTTTTTTTCTCTCCCAATATGGATATATTATCCATGTCAAACTTCAGTAGCTTGTGCTCTGCAAGCAGTAAATTCAGCCAAATGAAACAGGCTTTAAGCGATTTGGACAACAAATTAGAACAATATGAATTTGAATTGCAAAAATATCTATCAGATGATAAAGAAAGTGATTGGTAACCTGCATACTTATCCATAATTCTCTGTCTGCTTCGTCCTGACGGGCTGCTGTCGGTTTCCGAAACGGCAGGCGACCCCGATAAACCGAGCCGCGCCGAATTACGCGAGTTGATGCGGCAAAACGGGTTTGAGACGGCGGATGAATATGGCAGCGAACGCAATTTTACTTTGAATTTCAAAGCAAGCAGCCGTCTGCCTCTCGCTTAGATAAAGGTCGTCTGAAACAGGTTTCAGACGACCTTTTATTGTAAAAATCTATAAATTTAATAGATAATAACTAATCTCATATTATCAAGCTAGAAAAGATAAACCGCTGATTAACTTGATATTTAATATGGTTAAATTATGTTAACCAAAACATACGCTATCCAAACCTGATTTCACAATTGATTTAAATCATAATATCTTGTGTCCAAATCTCTAAAATACCCGAAATCATACTAGATATTGATTTTCGAATAACAAACTACAAGAGTCGAGGAACGCAAAATGCCGAAAATCCCTGAGTTGGTTTGTCCCGCCGGCAATCTGCCCGCTTTAAAGACGGCGGTGGACAATGGCGCGGACACGGTTTATATGGGGCTGAAAGATGCGACGAATGCGCGCAATTTCCCGGGGCTGAATTTCGATATGAAATCGGCGCAGGAAGGGGTGGCTTACGCCCATGCGCGCGGCCGTAATGTGTTGATGGCCATCAATACTTTTGCCCAGGCGGGGCAAATCGAGCGGTGGCATCGGGCTGTCGATACGGCGGTGCAACTGGGGGCGGACGCGATAATCGTCGCCGACCCTGCGATTATGGCTTACGCCGCCGAGCGTCATCCTAATTTGAGGCTGCACATGTCGGTGCAGGGTTCGGCGACCAATTATGAAGCCATCAATATGATGAAGGAGCTGTTTGGCATCCGCCGCGCCGTGCTGCCGCGCGTTTTGACGGTCGATCAGGTCAAACATGTGATTGACAATACGGATGTGGAAATCGAAGTGTTCGGTTTCGGCAGTTTGTGCGTGATGGTGGAAGGGCGCTGCATTTTGTCGAGCTATGCGACGGGTGAATCGCCGAATATGCAGGGCGTGTGTTCGCCGGCGAAGGCCGTGCGCTGGGAGCAGTTGCCAGACCGTATGAATGTGCGGCTGAATCAGGTGCTAATCGACCAGTACAAACCGAACGAACCGGCCGGTTATCCGACCCTGTGCAAAGGCCGTTTTGAAGTCAATGACGAAACCTATTACGCGCTGGAAGAGCCGACCAGCCTGAATGTTTTAGAAATGTTACCTGAACTCATAAAAATCGGCGTGTCCGCCATCAAAATCGAAGGCCGCCAGCGCAGCCCGATGTACACGGCGCAAGTAACCAAATCGCTGCGGCAGGCTTTGGACGCAGCCGCCGCCAATCCGGAACATTTCAAAGTCAATCCGCTATGGAACAACGCGCTGAGCAAGGTTTCGGAAGGGCATCAGACGACTTTGGGCGCATACAGCCGTCCATGGAAATAAGGGAGAGGGAAAATGAATCCGATGAAACTATCGCTGGGGCCGGTTTTGTTTTTCTGGCAGAAGGAAGCCCTGCTGGAATTTTACGCCGCCATGCTGGATGCGCCGGTGGATACCATTTATCTGGGCGAAGTGGTGTGTTCGCGCCGCCAGAAAATGCGTTTTGCCGACTGGGTCAGCCTGGCGGAAGATTTGGCGGAAAGCGGCAAGGAAATTATTCTGTCGTCGCAGGTGCTGCTGGAAAGCGAATCCGATTTGAAACGCCTGCGCAAAATCACGGGGCAGGAAAAATTCAAAGTCGAAGCCAACGATATGGGCGCGGTCAAACTGGCGCGCGAACACGGCATTCCGTTTGTCGCCGGCGCCAGCCTGAACATTTACAACGAAAGCACGCTGGCGCTGTTCCAAAAACTGGGCGCATACCGCTGGATTGCACCGTCCGAGTTGAGCCGCGACAAAGTTGCCGAAATCATCAAGGCTTCAGACGACATTGAAACGGAATTGTTTGCTTGGGGCAAAATGCCGCTTGCTTATTCGTCGCGCTGCTTTACCGCGCGGCATTACAACCTGAACAAAGACGGCTGCGAATTCCGCTGCTTGGATTACGAACAAGGCATGGACATGAACACCCGCGAGGGCAAGCCGTTTTTAACCATCAATGGCATTCAAACCATGTCTTACGGTTGCCAAAACTTGCTGCCGCACCATGAGGATTTGCGGCAAATCGGCGTGAACATGCTGCGCCTGTCGCCGCAAATGCACGGCATGGTGGAAATCGTCCGTATCCACCGCGACGTATTGGACGGCAAAACCGCCCTGGCGGATGCGCTGCCCGAATTGGAAAGACTGACCACCGGCACGCTGGTGGACGGCTATTGGCACGGCCAGCCGGGTATCGAAGCCGTGAAGGAGGAATATTATGGCGTTGCCTGAAATCGTATTGCCCGCATGGGCGGGAAAAATCGGCAGCAAACTACCGGGCAGGCCGCCGCGTTTCGCTTTGGTTTTTGCCCTCAACACCATGCTCAAACGTGGATTGCTGCCCGCCGACATGAGCCTGTTTAACGGCAAAAAATTCGAAATCGACGTATTGGACGCGGGCATCAAGGTGCGTTTCACCGCCAATGCCGAAAAATTCATCGATGCGGATTTTTTCGGCACACCCGATTTGCGCCTTGCCGCCAACGGCATCGACTTTATGCGCATGATGATGCGCGAGGAAGACCCGGATACTTTGTTTTTCAACCGCAAACTGCAAATTGAAGGCGATACCGAGCTGGGGCTGATTACCAAAAACCTGCTCGACAGCGTGGACTGGCCGTTCGGCGATTGGTTTTTGAAACGGCAGTTGTCCGATTGAATGCCGGTTCGTGCAAGAATGAAGCAAAGCATTCATCCGTTAAGCTTCTGATTTCACAATAATGAAGGTCGTCTGAAACCTGTTTCCAGTTTTCAGACGACCTTCTTTCATCTGCATCCGTTTTAATCCGTCATTAGTCTTTCAATGCAGCCAATACTTTGCCGGCGATTTCATTTAAGCTCACGGTTTGCGCCTGATTGTCGCGGCGTTCGGCGTATTCGACATTGCCTTCTTTCAAGGCGCGGTCGCCGATGACGATGCGGTGCGGGATGCCCAGAAGCTCGGAGTCGTTCAGCAGCACGCCTGCACGTTCGTCGCGGTCGTCGAGGAGGACGTCTGCGCCTGCCGCCAACAGTTCGGCGTAGATTTTGTCGGCGGCTTCGCGCACGGTGTCTGATTTTTTGTAGTTCATCGGCACGATAACGACTTCAAACGGCGCCATTGCTTTGGTCCAGATGATGCCTTTTTCGTCGTTGTTCTGCTCGATGGCGGCGGCAACGACGCGGGTGATGCCGATACCGTAGCAGCCCATTTCCATGATTTGCGATTTGCCGTTGTTGTCGAGGAAGTTTACGTTCATGGCTTGGGTGTATTTGTCGCGCAATTGGAAAACGTGTCCGACTTCGATGCCGCGCGCGAGTTTCAGACGGCCTTGTCCGTCGGGGCTTTCGTCGCCTTCGACGACGTTACGCAAATCGACAAACTCAGGCTCGGCGGCGTCGCGGCCGAAGTTGAAACCGGTATAGTGGTAGTCGTCTTCGTTCGCGCCGATAACCCAGTCTGCGCCTTTTTCGGTGGCGAAATCGGCATAAACTTTACCTTTGAAGCCGACGGGGCCGAGCGAGCCGCCGTTTGCGCCGAACTGCGCACGGATGGCGGCAGGGTCTGCCATGGTCAGCGGCGATTTCACGCCTGCGAGTTTTTCGGCTTTGATGTCGTTGAACTCATGGTCGCCGCGCAACAGCAATAAGACGATTTCGCCTTCGTTTTCGCCTTCGACCACGATGGATTTCAGTGTTTTTTCAATCGGAATGCTGAGGAAGTCAACCAATGAATCAATGGTTTTGACGTTCGGCGTGTGCACTTTGGTCAGCTCTGCCTGAGCGGCCGCGCGTTCGCCTTTGAGCGGCAAGGTCGGTGCCAGCTCGATATTGGCGGCGTAATCGGAAGTGTCGCTGTATGCAATCACATCTTCGCCGCTTTCCGCCAACACTTGAAACTCGTGCGAACCGGTGCCGCCGATGCTGCCGGTGTCTGCGGCGACGGGGCGGAACTCCAAGCCCAGACGGGTGAAGATGCGGCAGTAAGCGTCATACATGGCATCATAGGTCGTCTGAAGCGAGGCGTAGTCGGCATGGAAGGAATAAGCGTCTTTCATGACGAACTCGCGCGCACGCATGACACCGAAGCGCGGGCGCACTTCGTCGCGGAATTTGGTTTGGATGTGGTAAAAGTTTTTCGGCAGCTGTTTGTAGCTGTTGATTTCTTTGCGCACGATGTCGGCGATGACTTCCTCGCAGGTCGGGCCCATGCAGAAATCGCGGTCGTGGCGGTCTTTCAGGCGCAGCAGTTCTTTACCGTAAAATTCCCAGCGGCCGGACTCCTGCCACAGCTCGGCAGGCTGCACCACCGGCATCAGCAACTCCACGCTGCCCGCGCGCGCCATTTCTTCGCGCACGACGTTTTCGACTTTGCGCAACACGCGCAGCCCCATCGGCATCCAAGTATAAAGGCCGGACGCGTTGGCTTTAATCAGGCCGGCGCGAATCATCAGCTTGTGGCTGGCAAGCGCGGCTTCGGCGGGGGCTTCTTTCAAGGTGGAAATGAAAAATTGGCTGGCTTTCATGGTGTGTTTTTCTGTGTAAAAAAGTAAGCGCATATTGTAACGCGAAAGGCAGGGGGATTGAAGTTTTTCCCCATAGGGAGACAGCCGCTGCCTTGCTTATTCAGTCAACTCATTTGACATTTATCGGGCGTGTCAATCACTTTTTATACACAATCTCGCATTGGCTTGTTTTGCTTATAAATTTTTCCCATAAAGGCTTTGAAATTTTTTATTTTTATAACCAATTGATTTTATTGTATTTTATTTGACTATTTTTTAAGCACCGAAAGGCTTGGGTTGTTCCAAAAGCAAAAATTCCGATTACCCAAAGCTTATCAACAAACTTATCCACAGAGTTTGTGGATAGAAAATTGACGCTAAAAAAGTAAAAAATTTTTCTTTAGGGTGTTGACAAGATATGTTCGGATAAGTAACATACGCCACCTATCTTTTGATACCAAATGATACTGAATTATTCCTCC
>ERZ772957.744-NODE-744-length-24103-cov-7.587201_pt1 | contig 24103 bp, 31 predicted proteins | sample MGYA00580682_ERZ772957 | MGnify/ENA primary metagenome ERZ772957 (study PRJEB29015, sample SAMEA2737921) | human oral metagenome | biome: human oral; feature: human-associated habitat; material: dental | place: China | collected 2025 ...
GCGATACGGTGGACAAGCTGAAGGATCTCCTGCTCTTCCACAGTTCGAAGGAGGGTAAGCTTGTTTCGCTGAAGGAATACGCTGAGCGGATGCCCGAGGGCCAGAAGAGCATCTACTACGCAACGGCAAAGGATCAGACGACGATTGAGCAGCTGCCGCAGATGGAACAGCTGCGTGAGCGCGGCTTCGAGGTGCTCTTTCTGCTCGACCCGGTGGATGAGTTCGCCATTGAGACTGTGCGCGAGTATGACGGAAAGAACTTCCACTCGATCAGCCGCGGCGACCTCGATCTTGGTGATGCGGAGAGCGAGGCGGCGAAGAAGGAAACGGAAGACATCGCCAAGGCGAACGACGATCTCATCAAGGACGTAAAAGAAGCCATCGGTGACAAGGTCGCTGAGGTGAAGATATCACAGCGTCTGCGGTCGAGTGCTGTCTGTCTTGTCGCGGATGAGGCGGGCCCGTCGCTCTCAATGGAGCAGACCTTTGCCGAGATGAATAATCCGATGTTCAAGGCGCGGCGCATTCTTGAGATCAATCCGCATCATGAGCTTTTTGCAAAACTGCAGCAGGTGCACGCGGCAGGCAAGGACAGCGAGGAGTTCAAAGACTACTGTGATCTGCTCTACACGCAGGCGCTGCTCATCGAGGGCATTCTGCCGGAGAACCCCGTCGCCTTTGCACAGAAGCTTGCCAAGATGATGGCGAAGTAAAGGAGAAGCTGTGGAAGTCGAACTCTTCTCGTCGCAGTTCTTTGTGGCACTCTTCTCGATCATTGTACTTGATCTCGTGCTCGCAGGGGACAATGCCGTCGTGATTGCGATGGCGTCCAACCGCCTTCCTGCGCATCTTCGAAAGCGCGCCATCTATGTCGGGACGGCGGGCGCGATTGTCGTACGTCTCATCATGACGTTCTTTGCGGTGCAGCTGCTCTCTGTGCCGTATCTACAGGCACTCGGCGGGCTGGTGCTGCTGCCGATCGCCGTGAAGCTCCTGCGCCCTGCCCACGGCGAGGAGCATATCGAGGCGGCGGAGACGTTCGCAGGGGCAGTCAAGACGATCATCATCGCCGATGCGGCGATGGGGATCGACAACGTGATTGCCATTGCGGGCGCGTCGCACGGCGACTTCCTGCTCGTGGTGCTCGGGCTGCTCATCAGCGTTCCAATTGTCGTCAGCGGCAGTCAGCTCATCGGAAAGCTGATGGAAAAGTATCCCGTGCTCGTTGTGCTCGGTGCGGCGATTCTGGGCTGGACAGGCGGCTCGATGATTGTGCACGACCGTACGGTTGGTGTGATGATTCTGGCGGCACTGCCGCAGGCGGCATATCTCCTGCCGGCGGTACTCGCGGGAGCGGTGTGCGGCGTCGGGGCATGGACACGGCGGAGAGGCTGATATGGTCGGACTTGTGATTGTAACGCACAGTGCCGTGCTCGCGCATGGCATCGCGGAGACGTGCCGCATGATGGCAAAGGATGCGCATATCGCAACGGCGGGCGGCATGGAGGACGGCGGCTTTGGGACGAGTTATGCGCGCATTACGGCAGCGATCGACAGCGTCTGCAGCGCTGACGGCGTCGTTGTGCTCGCGGATGCGGGCAGCTCTGTGCTGACGGCGGAGACGATCATCGAGGAGATGCGCAGCAGCCGCGTGCGCATGGCGGACTGCCCCATCGTTGAGGGCAGTGTGGTCGCCGCGATTGCCGCGGTCTGCGGGGCGGATCTCGATGAGGTCGTGCGCCGCGCTGAGGAGACACGCGGCACGTGCAAGATTTACAATTGACAGTCCAAATACAGAATGATACAATAGCATACGAATGATGCTCTTTGAGGCGGGGTGAGAATCCCCACCGGCGGTACAGCCCGCAAGCTGCTTGTGAGAGCGGCATGATTCGGTGTAATTCCGGAGCCGACAGTGAAGAAGGCAGATGCTTTCGCAGTCTGGATGAGAAAAGGCGCGTCTTATGATAGGAACATGGATATGCAATATCTGTGATTTCTTGGGACGATTTATGTGCCGCCGGAGGAGATTCTTCCGGCGGCTTTTTTGTTTTTTTATGAATGGACGGTTATGAACGAAACGGACGAATCCTATATGCGCGAGGCTCTGCATCTGGCGGAGTTTGCGCGCGGGCGCACGTCGCCGAATCCGCTCGTGGGGGCGCTCATCGTACGTGACGGGATCGTCGCTGCGAGCGGCTGGCACCGTGCGGCGGGCGAGCCGCACGCGGAGATTCACGCGCTCCGCATGGCAGGGGAGTTGGCACGCGGTGCGACGCTCTATGTGACGCTCGAGCCGTGTGCGCATCAGGGGCGGACGGGCCCCTGTGCCAAGGCGGTGATCGCCGCAGGGATCACGCGCGTCGTGGTGGCGCTCCGTGACCCGAATCCGCTTGTCGCAGGGCGCGGAATCGCGATGCTTGAGGCGGCGGGCATCGAGGTCGTGACGGGCGTCTGCGCGGCGGAAGCGCGGCGGCAGAACGCTGCGTTTCTCACGTGGGTGACAACGAAGCGCCCCCTCGTCACGCTCAAGACGGCGATGACGCTCGACGGGAAGATCGCAAGTCATACGGGGGCGTCGCGCTGGATTACGGGCGAGGAGGCACGTCTGCGCGTGCATGAGATGCGCGATGCGAGCGACGCGATTCTCGTCGGCATCGGCACTGTGCTCGCGGATGACCCGAGCCTGACAACGCGACTGCCGCATCGTGCAGGGAAGAATCCGCTGCGCGTCGTACTGGATTCGGCGGCGCGCACGCCGCATGATGCGAGACTGGTGACGGACGGAGCGGCTCCGACGGTGATCGCCGTGAGTGAGCGTGCCGATCAGCGACGCGTGGATCGCCTCCGCGCATGCGGCGCAGAGGTGGTGACACTCGGGGCGGAGCGCGTGGAGCTCCCGCGCGTGCTCGACTGGCTCGGCGCGCGTGACTGCACGTCCCTCCTCGTCGAGGGCGGTGCTGCGGTGAATTGGTCATTTCTTGCGGGCGGCTATGTGGATCGGATCTGCGCCTTTATCGCCCCTATGCTGATGGGCGGCGGGGAGGCACCGACACCCGTCGGCGGTGTGGGCTTTGACGCGCCGCAGGAGGCACTGCACCTCTATGATATGCACGTTGAACAGGTCGGCGCGGATCTCCTCGTGACGGGCAGCCTGCACACACCGGCGGAGTGAGGTGAGGATATGTTTACAGGAATCATCGAGGAGGTCGGTACATTTGCCCGCCTCTCGGGCGGCGTGCTCTCGATCGGTGCACATCTCGTCCAGTCGGATGCGCACATTGGCGACAGCATCGCCGTGAACGGCATCTGCCTCACGGTCACCTCATTCGATGCACAGGGCTTTTCTGCCGACGTGATGCCCGAGACGGTGCGGCGCACCTCGCTCGCGGAGCTGACACGCGGCGCACCGCTCAATCTGGAGCGGGCGCTGCTGCCGACGACGCGCATGGGCGGACATTTCGTCAGCGGGCACATCGACGGCGTGGGGAAGATACGAGCCATGCGCGAGGAGGGAAATGCAATTCTCATGACGGTCGCCGCCGATGCAGACATTCTGCGCGGGATTGTCGAGAAGGGCTCGGTTGCCCTCGACGGCATCAGCCTCACCGTGGCGGCAGTCGGCGCGGCGGACTTTACCGTCAGCCTCATCCCGCACACGCGCACGGTGACGAATCTCGGCGCGAAGCGCATCGGCAGTCTGCTCAATATAGAGACGGATATCCTCGGAAAATATGCGCTGAAGCTGCTCGGGGGTGAAAGTTCTGCTGCGGGGAAGACGGGGCTGACGCGGGAATATCTGATGCAGCATGGGTTTTAGTGTGGTAGATGTGGGGTGCGATGTCCCTAAGCGAACCCTAGTGAAGCAAGCGGGGAAAGCATGCGTTCTGTCCCCGGCGTGCTTCTTTCGTTCAAGCGCAGCGCGTTTAAGAAGTGCGCCGGTATTTAGACAGATAAGCATGCGACCGCTTGCGTAACGAGGTGTTCGCGTGGGACTCGCAGCACAGAGATGTCATATTCACAATACTTTAGGAGAAATAGCATGTCAGATTTTGCAACGATTGAACAGGCGATTGAGGATATCAAAAATGGAAAGATGCTCGTCGTCGTGGACGATGAGGACAGGGAGAACGAGGGTGACCTCATCGTCGCGGCAGAGAAGATGACGCCGGAGCACATGAACTTCATGGCGACGCATGCACGCGGACTGATCTGTACGCCGATCATCGGCAGCCGTCTCGACGAGCTTGAGATCGGTCAGATGGTGGAGAACAACACGGACAACCACGAGACTGCCTTCACCGTCAGTGTCGATGCGTACGACACGACGACGGGCATCTCGGCGTACGAGCGGTGCCACACGGTCAAGATGCTGCTCGATCCTGCGGCAAAGCCCGCGAACTTCCGCCGCCCGGGGCACGTCTTCCCCCTGCGTACGGTCGAGGGCGGCGTCCTGCGCCGTGCGGGACACACCGAGGCGACGACCGACCTTGCGCGGATGGCGGGACTGTTCCCCGCGGGGCTCTGCTGTGAGATCATGGCGGATGACGGCCACATGATGCGTACGCCTGAGCTGAAGGCGTTTGCGAAACAGCATGGGCTGAACATCATCACCATCAAGGATCTCATCGAGTACCGCAAGCATACGGAGAACTTTGTGCATCGGATTTCGGAGGTGGACTTCCCGAGCAAGTATGGGCATTTCAAACTGATCGCCTACGAGAACACGCTCAACAAACGCTGTGACCTCGCCGTCGTCAAGGGGGATGTGCGCGGCAAGGAAAATGTTCTCGTGCGCGTACACTCGGAGTGTCTGACGGGGGATGCGCTCGGCTCGATGCGCTGTGACTGCGGCGATCAGCTCGCAACGGCACTGCGCCGCATCGAGGCGGAGGGCGAGGGCGTCGTCCTCTACGTGCGGCAGGAGGGACGCGGCATCGGGCTTGCGAACAAGATGCGCGCTTACGCACTGCAGGATCAGGGGCGTGATACCGTCGAGGCGAACGTCGAGCTCGGCTTTGCGCCGGATCTCCGCGACTACGGCATCGGCGCACAGATCCTTGCCGATCTCGGGCTTTCGACCATCCGTCTCTTGACGAACAATCCCGCAAAGCGTGCGGGGCTTGAGGGCTATGGGCTGACGATCGTCGAGCGCGTACCGCTGGTCATCCATCCGAATGAGCATGACCGTCGTTACATGGAGACGAAGAAGGAAAAGATGGGACATATCCTCAGCGATGAGGAATTGGGGAAATGAGTGCGAGGGCGTGAGAGATGAAGACGGTTTTACTGGCACTTCTTGAACAGTATGCAGACTGGGAAGCTGCGTACGTGTCGACAGCAATTCATATGCTTGGTCAGGGAAAATTTGAGGTCAAGACAGTCTCCCTCTCGAAAGAACCTATTACCTCCATTGGCGGCATTCATGCGGCGGCGGATTATACAGTGGATTCTGCACCGAAGAATTACGATGCTCTGCTCCTCATCGGCGGTATGAGGTGGCGCGAAGAGCGTGCACAGAAGATGATCCCATTGGTCGAGCATTGTGTGAAAAGCGGCAAGATACTTGGCGGGATTTGCGATGCGGCGGCGTTTTTAGCATCCATCGGTGTGCTCGATTCGGTCAAACATACGGGCAATCGTTTGTCTGCACTGGAGGAATGGCAGGGGACGAAGTACAAGGGAGCGGAGAACTTTCAAGCGCGACAAGCCATCTGCGATAAGAACATCATTACGGCAAACGGGGCTGCACCTCTGGAATTTGCCAGAGAAGTTCTGACTGCGCTCCATGCTGCGGAGGAAACTCTGATCGAGGATTGGTACAGCCTGCATAAATTGGGGTATTATAATGCATCATCACACAATCAATTTGTGAAGATGATGGAGGAGTAAGGAGAAAATAATATGGCAAACATCATCGAAGGCTACATCAGCGGCAAGGGGCTGAAATTCGGCATCGTCGCGGCGCGTTTCAACGAGTTTATTGTGAGCAAGCTGGTTGGCGGCGCACTCGATACGCTGCACCGCCATGAGACGGCGGACAGTGACATCGACGTGGCATGGGTGCCGGGGGCGTTCGAGATCCCTCTTGCGGCGAAGAAGATGGCGGCGAGCGGGAAATATGATGCAGTGCTCTGTCTCGGGGCGGTCATTCGCGGCTCGACGACGCACTACGACTACGTCTGCAGCGAGGTATCGAAGGGAGTAGCACAGGTTGGACTCCAGACGGGCGTGCCGACGATCTTCGGCGTCGTGACGACGGAGAACATCGAGCAGGCGATTGAGCGCGCGGGCACGAAGGCAGGCAACAAGGGCGCCGATGCCGCGATGGCGGCGATGGAGATGGCAAGTCTCCTCGGAAAGCTGTGATGCGATGAAGATTGGCATCATCAGTGATACACACGGACATGAGGGCGCATGGACGCGCGCGTGCGAGAAGTTTTTCACGGGGGCAGACCTTATCCTCCATGCAGGTGATGTCGCCTATCACGGGCCGCGCAACCCAATGAAGGCGGACTATAACCCGATGGGGCTGATCGAGCGCATCAACGCTTCGGAGATCCCCGTCATCATTGCCAAGGGAAACTGTGACTCGGATGTGGATGCGAGCTGTCTCACACTTCCCGTTCTGTCTCCCTACGCCTACGTCGTGTGGGAGGGGCGGCGCATCATCGTCACGCACGGCGATGCCGTTATGACGGATGCGGAGAAAGATGAAATGGCGCAGCATCTGCGCGCTGATCTCTTTATCAGCGGGCATGTGCACGTCACTGCCCTCGAAAAGCGCGGCAATACGGTATTTCTCAACCCCGGTTCGGCGGCGCTCTCGAAGCGCCCCGACGGGCGCAATACCGTCGCTGTCCTCGAGGACGGCACGATTCGGATTTTTGATATTGATACGGGCGATGTTCTGCATGAGCGCGCGCTCGACTGGTAAGGCAATATGGATCAACTGGTAAAAGCAACGGCGGCAAACGGACAGCTGCGCGTATTTGCGGCGGTGACGACGGATGTGGTCGCCGAGGCAATGCGGCGGCATGACTGTTGGCCCGTTGCGGCGGCAGCACTCGGGCGCACGATGACGGGCGCGCTCCTCTTTGCCGCAAATCTCAAGAACAAGGAATCCGTCACGATCAAATTCAAGGGAGATGGACCTCTCGGCACGGTGACGGCGGATGCGACGGCGGATGGCTCGGTGCGCGGCTGTGTCGATCATCCGCATGTCCATCTGCCGCTGAATGCGCACGGCAAGATCGATGTCGGCGGCGGCATTGGGCAGGGCATCCTCTCTGTCACGCGCTTCACGGGGCTGAAAGAGCCCGTGACGGGCAGCGTCAATATCGTCAGCGGAGAGATCGCCGACGATCTCATCCACTACCTCTACACCTCGGAGCAGACACCGTCCTCGATCGGGCTCGGTGTCCTCGTCAGCCCCGAGGTACAGTGCCTCGGCGCGGGCGGCTTCTTTGTCCAGCCTCTGCCGGGCGCATCGGATGCGGTGATTGACCGCCTTGAGGGGAACCTGAAGGGAATTTCCTCTGTCTCCCACATGGTGGAGGGCGGTCTGGATGCGGAGGGCATCATCCGCAGCGTCCTCGGCGGGTTTGACGATGTAAAGATCCTTTCCCATACCGATCTTGCCTTTCGCTGCAACTGTTCGAAGAACTACATCACCGACCGTCTGCTGACCCTTGGCGAGGCAGATCTGCGCGCACTCCGCGACGACGGGACGGCAGAGGTGAAATGCCACTTCTGCGGTGCAGTTTATACCTTCGATCAGGAAGAACTCGACGCCATGTATAACGTCGCGCAGAAGATGCGTGCAGGACATAGAAAATGAAGGGGCGCATCCTGCGTGAGGAGGAACGGACACTGGCGGGGATTCCTGCTGTCATTCGTTACAAGAGCATCAAGAACCTCTACCTCCGCGTCAGTGCGGATGGCGGCCGGATCGAACTCAGCGTGCCGCGCCGGACGCTGATGCGCGATATGGAGGACTTCGTCAGGCGCAGGCGTGCGTGGATTGATGCACGTCTGCTTTCCATCCGTGCAAAAAAGCCCCCGTCGCTCTGTGCGGTGGGGGATATTGTGCATCTTTGGGGCAGGGGATATCCTATTGTCGATGCTCCGCTGGTACAGGGGAAGGCGTATGCCGAATGTGTCGGCGGGATGATTTTGCTCCACGCGCCTGCGGACGCGGATGCACAAACGCGCTGCGCGGCAGTCGATGAACTCTGGCGCCGCGAACTCACAGCGGCAATTGTACGAGAAGCACCGCACTGTGAGGCAACCGTCGGAAAACATGCCGAACGTTGGCGCATCCGCGCGATGAAGACACGCTGGGGCAGCTGCAATGTGCGGACGGCTTACATCACGCTCAATCTGCAGCTGGTACAGTATGACGTGCGTGCTCTGCGCTATGTCATGATGCACGAACTCACGCACCTATGGGTGCGCGGGCACAACGCGCAGTTCTACGCCCGCATGGATCGCTATTTCCCTGACTGGGGTGAAGTAAAGAAGGTACTAAATACTTGGGCTCGGGAAAACAGTGAGATGCAATAAAAAACGCTCCATTCGGAGCATTTTTTATTGTGCTGATTTATCTTATTTTGCCGCGCCGATCTTCTCCGCTTCCTCCGAGACGATCAGGCGTCCCGTGTGCACGTCGTAGATACAGCCGTGAATCACGATGGATGCGGGGACGAGCGGATGCGTGCGCAGGCGGCGCACATCGCGGACGAGATTCTCCTCAAGCTCTCCTGCGATTGGCATAAAGTCGATGTAGTGTGCCTCGACGGCATCCCCGCCATGCGCGGCAGCATCCTCCTCGAATCGCGCACATATCGCCTCGTTGGTGAGGCCCTGCATCCCGCAGTGCGTATGCTGGATCACGAACCATTCATTTGTTCCGAGCATCCTGTAGGAGATCAGCAGCGAGCGGATCACATCGTCCGACACGCGCCCACCCGCGTTGCGGATCACGTGCGCATCGCCCTCCGCGAATCCTGCGAACTTTGCCGGATCGAGGCGGCAGTCCATGCAGGTGACGATGGCAAAACGTCGCGCCGGATCGTGCGATAGCCCTCCCTTGTCGCCGAATGCAGCGGCGTAGCGCTCGTTTGCCGCGCAGATCTCCGTGACATTTGTTCCCATTGGCGAACCCCTTCTCTCTCTGACATCGCTGCAATTTCTTATGAAAAAACCGCCCGAATTAAGAAAACACGGATAAATTTAGCACGCCAATCCGGCATACCTCATTTTATCAGCGGTTCCTTAAACAGACGGCTTTTTCTATGCGCGTATTCGCTCAAACGGCACGCTCGACACTGCCGGAACGCAGGCAGCGTGTGCACACATTGACACGCTTGACCTCACCTTCCACCAGGGCACGGACGCGCTGAATGTTCGGCTTCCACTTACGCTTCGTCTTTACATGGGAGTGGCTCACATTGTTGCCGCTCATCATCCCTTTGCCGCAGACCTCGCATACACTTGCCATTGTTACACCTCCTCAACGTGGGCTTCACTCAAGCCGCACGCAAACACCGTGTCATTATACTATGATTTTGTCCGTTAAGCAAGGTGTCACAAAAAAAATTCTAAGGAATTGCTGACAAGATGCAGTGCCATCCGAATAAGACAGATTTTTCATAATTATCATATTGAGCTATAAATCGATAGAATAATTTTATCAATGAAAGATGAAAAACATTCAAGTATTTCTTGAAATTTGGGAAAAGTGTAGTATGATGTAGGTAAAGGAAAAATGTATCTTACGGGGTGTGGTTGTCGTTTCGCAGAGCTGTATGGGTGCAGCTCGGGAAAGAGGGGGATTCAGATGATTACATTGCTGGGAAAGACGCGGCAAATCAATCGTCTGCTCCAACGTTCGGAAAGCGTGGAGTATGACGGGATCTCACGCGTGTTGAGTAATGTCCTGGAGGCAAACGTTTATATCACCGATGAGGGCGGCAGAATCTGCGGATATGCATTCTATGACGATGATGACGACCTCATGACGAATGAGGCGATTGAGTTGGGACAGTTCCCGCGCAAGTTCGTGGACTGGCTCAACCGACTCGAGGAGACACGTTCCAACATTCGTGTGGGCGCAGATGGTGCGTCCTTCGAGAAGGAGATGGCGACGCTGTTCCATGATCAGAACATCGTTGTGACGCCAATCTATGGGCCGCGCCGTCGCCTCGGAACGCTTGTCGTTGCTAGCGGCAGGAAGGAGTTCGGTGATCCCGACCTCCTGCTCAGCGAGTACGGCGCGACCGTCGTCGGAATGGAGATGCTGCGCGACACAGCGCAAAAGAGTGAAATCGAGGCACGTCAGCGTGAGGCAGTACGCATTGCGGTGGAGACACTCTCGTACTCTGAGCGCAAGGCAGCACATGCGATTCTGCAGGAACTTGCGAGCCAAGGGAAGTTCGAGGGCAGACTCATCGCGTCGCGTATTGCCGATGAGGCAAAGATCACGCGCTCAGTTATCGTTAATGCACTCCGTAAGTTCGAGTCTGCCGGTGTCATCGAGTCGAAATCACTCGGCATGAAGGGAACCTTCGTGCGTGTCACGAACTCGTACCTCATGGAGAAACTGCCGGAGCTCGAGGAATACGCCGCAGATGTCCAGTGGGCCAACCTCGGCGGCGGGATGAGCCTTTGAGATGGCTTTGAGATGGGATTATTTGTAAATAAAATTTGTTGACAAGTGGGGTAAAATCCCATATAATGGCGTTCGTGAATGTGCGGCGGATGGTCTGCAAGGATCATCCGCCGCACAGCGCAAATACGGCGCGTTGGTCAAGTGGTTAAGACACCGCCCTTTCACGGCGGCTTCACGGGTTCGAATCCCGTACGCGTCACCAGATACGGCCCGGTAGTTTAGTTGGTTAGAATGCCGCCCTGTCACGGCGGAGGTCAGGGGTTCAAGTCCCCTTCGGGTCGCCATTTTTATGCCTCGGTAGCTCAGTTGGTAGAGCAGGGGACTGAAAATCCCCGTGTCAGTGGTTCGATTCCGCTCTGAGGCACCACCTTGTAGCTGAGTCTCCGGTGTTGTCGATGCACTGGGGATTTTTTGTTGGCATTCATCATCATGCGAAGGAGCATCCCTGTGGAGCATTTTACGCAGATATTTCTTTCATTCATTGCCTCGTGGGGCTATGTTGCTGTCGCTGTTCTTATGGCGGCGGAGAACGCGTGCATTCCCATTCCCAGTGAGCTGATCCTTGGCTTTGCCGGATATCTCATCTTTGCGGGGCACATGTCGTTCGAGGGAGCACTTCTCGCAGGGATGGCAGGCGGACTCCTCGGTTCGCTCTTTGCCTATGAGGTCGGTGCGCGCGGCGGACGTCCCTTCGTGGACAAGTATGGAAAATATTTCCTTATCAAGAAGTCACACGTGAACATCGCACAGGATTGGTTTGATCGGTATGGACTGAAGGCCGTATTCTTCAGCCGCATGCTTCCCGTCGTGCGGACCTTTATCTCTCTGCCTGCTGGGTTTGCCCGTGTCGACCCAAAGCGATTTTTTTTCTACACGATAGCGGGCTCCCTCCCATGGACGGCAGCAATCCTCTGTGCCGGCATGGTGCTCGGCGAGAGCTGGACGGATCTTATGGCGTACGGACACGAGGCAAGCATAATCGTTATTGTCGTCGCTGCTGTCGGGATCGCTGTCCTTTACCTGCGTTGGCGGCGAAAGAAAAACAGCGGGCGTTAAAAAACTGCTGCATGATGCAGTGACCCCCAAACGTTAGATTCCTCAAGTCTAACGTTTGGGGTCAGGTCATAAGGTGTGCAGCAGCTTTTTTATGCCCGCGTATGCGCTTCTTTTGCCGATGCGGGAGCCGTCTGAAAGAGAGAAATGCAGAATCCGCCGAGTGCACCGATCACGGCAGGGCAGACCCACCCCATCATGATGCCGTAGAACGGGATCGTGCGTGAGAGCAGCTCATGCAGAGCGGCGGGACACAACCCTGCCGCATGAAGACTGTCGATCAGCGAGAATATGAGTGTGAGAAAGATCGCTCCCTGATAGATGCTCTTTCGCCAGCCAATGAAATGATCGAAGAGTGAGAGAATGACAAAGACGATGACGAGAGGGTAAATCGTGACGAGGAACGGAACAGCCAGGGCGATGATCTGAGTCAGCCCGATGTTCGATGCAGCGAAGCTGAACAGGATGGAGAGAAGCAGAAGGCGCTCGTATGAGATGCGCCCCTTCAGCAGCTTGCTGAAGAACATTGCTGCGCTCGACGTAATGCCGCAGCATGTCGTCAGGCATGCAAGGGCAATAATGACGGCAAGCAGGAGATTGCCGGAAGAACCAAAGAAAATACCGACGGCGCCTGCGAGAATCTGTCCGCCGTTCTCTGTATCTCCGAGTACTGAGGCACTTGTTGCACCGATGTAGGCAAGCGACCCGTAGACTACCGTCATGAGCACCACGGTAATCAGCCCTGAGATCAGACATGCCGAGCCAATCGCACGGCTGTCCGTAATGCCGCGCAGACGGACGGCGTTTGTCACGAGCGCACCAATGGCGATGGAGGCAAGCAGATCCATCGTCTGGTAGCCATCTTGGAATCCCTGAGCGTACGGCGCATCAACGTATGTTCCCGTCGGCGGCAGAATCCCTCCAAGCGGCGTACGGAATGCCTGGGCAAAGAGAATGAAGAGCACGAGGAGAAGCGCGGGCGTCAGCATCTTTCCCACACGGTCAATGATCTTGTTTGGATTCAGCGCGAGATAGTAAGATGCGGCAAAGAAAATCGCCGTGTAGATCAGCTGCCCGAGGGCGAGATTGTCTGCGGTGAGGAAGGGGCGTATGCCGATCTCGAACGAGACGGCACCCGTACGCGGCATCGCAAACAGTGGCCCGATGATGAGATAGAGGATGACGAGCAGCACCGTCGCAAACAGAGGCCATGTCTTTGTGCGCAGCAGGGGGACGTATTCTCCGCCCGCGAGTGCGATCGCCGTGATGCCTAGGAGCGGCAGCCCGACGCCCGTCGTCATAAAACCGATGATTGCAAGCAGCGTATGCTCGCCCGCTGCCTGTCCAAGTGCCGGCGCAAAGATCAGATTGCCCGCGCCGAAGTAAATGGAGAACATCATAAAGCCAAGCGTCAGGAGATCCTTTTTATTTAACTTGTTGATGATTGATCCCTCCTGATCATATCCAAAAGTTTCTATAAAATAGTTCAATTTGCATTATTACAGAATTGGAGCGTCCTGTCAAATCATTTTAAGGAATCGTGGTCAAATTGTGTTTTCATTTGGCTCTATGATAAATGTTGTGGAGATACAAAATGTATCTTCGCAGCATTTATTTTTTTGCATGAAAAGAGGTGAGATTGTAATGATGAAGCCGACCGAGTTTGTCCGTTACGTCGATACGCTTCCAGATGACTGTATCGAGCACAGGACGGACAAGGAAATACGATTTCATCTCCCTCGTGGCGATAATGTGTGTTGTCCTGGATGTGGATCAGTACGTACCTATGTGCAGCAGTATCGTCCACAAAATCTGCATGGCATCCCGAATGCAGACAAACAGTATGTTTACAATCGCCGACGGTATCGCTGCCAGAATTGTGGAAAAACTTTTGTCGAAAGAAGCCCGTTTCTTGCAGGATTTCAGCGGCGGATTGGGAATCGGCTGCGACAAATTCGTGCACAGAAGAAGATTACTCAGAGACAAGTAATCGAGGCTCTTAATATACCTTACCATGCCTATAAGAGCTATGAAGACGATACTGCACCGGTGGTGCCGCCGACTCTGGTCGCGATGCAGATCGCTAACTATCTTGGTACAGATGTCCTAGAGATATGGGGCGATCAGCTGAGTGGGGGGATGGCATGATGATGTATGTACTTGAGAATCGCCTCAAGGAAATCCGCCTTGCCCAGGAAAAGGAGCAGGCTGAGATTGCCGGTCTTGCCGGGGTGTCACGTAGTACGTACATACGCTATGAGGCAGGCTCGATCTTGCCGAATCTGCTCGCAGCACTGCGCATAGCCGATGCGCTTGGAATCGACAATCTGCGTGAGATTTGGACATATAAAAATCCGCATTGACCGTACATCAATGCGGATTGAAGGAGGTAAGGATGATAAGCTCTGCGACCGAACTGCCATCTCCACCACCAGTTTCGTGCATAGCGTAGCAGAAAATTATTAAAACTGCAAGGGTATTTTGACATTTTCTGAAGGACAAGGAGGATTGCAATGGAAGAACAGCCGTCCCGCTATGCACTGATGCAACAGAATTCTGCACTGGAGCAAAAGGTACAGTACCTTGAGACACTGATCGAGGTGTATCACATATCGAAGTTTGAGGAGAATTTATACCGATTGAAGCTCAATATCCGTTCCGGTGTGCGGCAGCTATCTTCGGAATTTCTGGCGATGGAGCATGATCCGCAGAACGCAGAGCGTGTCCGTGATCTGATTGACTATATGCGGCAGGTCATCAGCGAGCTGGAACAATTTACCTATCACGACCGAGCGGATTTGTAGAGCTTTATAGCATAAGGAGGAATCTATGAAAACCATCAGTTTCATCAATCTCAAGGGCGGCGTTGGGAAGACAACGCTTTCGACCTGGCTCGCCTATCTCCTTGCGGAGTCGTGGGATGTACGTGTCCTTTTTATCGACAACGACAAACAAGGCAATGCGTCGCGGTTCTTCGGCGCGGATGAGCAGCGAGGGACGCTGACCAACATCCTGATGGACGGGGCATCGGCACGCGATGTGCTGCAACATTCGCAGTACCCGAACATTGACTTCATCGCTGCGGATATGGGGCTTGTCGAGGCGAACTATGCCGTGATCGGCGATCAGGAGACGCGGCAGGATGTCATTCTGAAGGATGCCCTTGCGGAAGTCTCTGCTGATTATGCGATTTGTGTGATCGATAATCCACCGGATATTAACATGAGCGTGTTCAATGCACTCGCATGTACGGATGATGTCATTATTGTGACACTGCTCGAGCCTGACAGCATCGAGGGCATCCGCAAAATGCACGATCAGATCACGGACGTACAACAGTTCAATCCGCACCTCGCAATTAAAGGCGTACTTGTAAATCAGTACATGGCGTACCCGGAGGCAATCGAGCTCGGCAAAGAGATTGAGCGGGAGGGCTTTCCGCTCTTCCAGTCGCGCATCTCGTATGCGTCGCCGCTGGCAAAACGTCATATTTTGACGGCTGCGCGGGATCGCAAGAGCATCTTCGAGGTCTGCCCGCATTGCCGTGTTGCAAGGGATGTCCTGCGCTTTGCAGAGGAGTTGGTACAATGAAAAAACATAAAGGCAGTATGATCTCCTATCTCAACCCGGCGACGCAATCGGCTGCGGTGCAGCGTTCGGTCTATCGTGTAGAGAATATCGATGTCGAGAAGATCATCCCGAACGAAAAGAACTTTTACAGCATCGAAGGCATTGAGGAAATGGCAAATTCTCTTGCCGTATCCGATCACATGGCGCCGCTGGAAGTCGTTGCAAACGGGGACGGAACCTATCGGTTGATCTCTGGTGAGCGTCGTTTATCCGCGACACTCTGTCGCATCCGACGTGGTGAGATTGACCGTGCCGATCTTCCGTGCCACGTTCTGCCGGCGTTTACGGCAAAGGGATCTCTCACAGCGGAGCAGGTGGAGATGCTCTCGATCATCTTCGCAAATAACTATCGGCAGAAGACCGTGTCGGATCAGCTGAGTGAAATGCAGCAGTTGGAGCCAATCGCCCGGGTGCTCTACGACGAGGCAAAGGAGCGCGGGGAACTCACGGATGCCAACGGAAGGACGATGAAGTTTCGCACCTTCTTCGCCGAGCACGTTCTTTCGATCTCTGAATCGACATTGCACCGGCTACAGTCGCTCTCGCAACTTACGGATGCGGCGAGAGAAGCCTTCGAGGAAGGGCGCATTAGCAAAAGTGTCGCGGCAGAGCTGGCTTCTTTGGAGGAAGAACAGCAGGACAGCTTCATTGCCTCCGTCCAGGCAGGAGAGTACTCCGGGACAAGTGCCGATCTGAAGGAGCATCTGAAAGCGTCTTGCGACGATCCACCGGGAGAAGTCTCCACAGCAGAAGTATTTGTGACGCCTACGGATACGGCTGCACAAATGAGTGAAGTCACCGGCGATGCTGCTTCTGTTGAGGAGAAAGAGCCGTATGACGACCTGTCGTCGAAGGAAAGGCCTGCGGCGTATGATTTTACCGCCGCTGTCACAGAAGACCGCGCAGCAGATGAGAGAGCAGAGGAGTTTGTCTCGGTCGGTGTAGGTGAGCCTCTTGCGGAGGTCTACGAGGAGACGCAGGGCGATCCCATTGAAATGATTCCTGAAGAAGAGGAAGAGCAGGAGGTAGTTTCGACGCAAGAGATGACTTCATCAGCCAATGGCGAAGACCGCTTGTCGGAGGAAGAGCTTACCCCAAAAGAAGCTGCTAATACGCTGCTGTGTCTTATTGAGGAAATGCAGCAGGACAATCGCGCACAGGATGCAGCCGCTCTTGTCTTTGCACTTCGGACAATGAAATATCGCTATGCGTGGATCAATGACTTTGTGGAAAAGGTTCAGAAAACTGGAGTATGAGGTTGGCTGCGCTGAATGTTTCAGAACGAGGTGAATGCTATGCGATTGAAACGCCGTATTACGAAGGTACTGGCGTACATGTTGAGCGAGCTTATCAGTACTTTGATGGGGATGTTTTACGGCGTCCAAGATAGAAAGCTGTATAGAAAAATAAAATCCGCTATGCCCTTTCTATCCTATAAACAGATTACTTTTTTTATCGGGTCATGCAACGTTATTCTTATGCTCCTTCCTATTATTGTTCTATATCTTATGTTCCGTTTCGTAACTTCTCAACAATTCGTAGATTTGGTGACACGGTGAGCCGAATGGAGCTGGGGAATTAGGTCTGCATGAAAGATCCCGTGAGGAGAATTTACCCATGAATCTTGAAGGAAAAATTGTTTTCATCTCCGGTGCGATCACCGGCGTTGATGGATATAGGAAGATTTTTGCCGACGCGGAACGATGGCTGCGCGAGCAGGACTGCACGGTTCTCAATCCTGCTGTACTGCCGCCGAGCGGGATGGAGTGGGAGGCGTATCTGCGCATCACCAAGGCGATGGTGCGTGAAGCAGATATTGTCTATGTGCTCCAAAACTGGGAGCACAGCAAAGGCGTTCGTGAGGAGCTTGCTCTCGCAGCACAGCTTGGAAAGGAAATCATCTACGAACCAAGAGAGGTGGGCATCGTATGACGATCACGATCGATCCTAGAGCTTTAATCGCAACAATTCTAGTCTTTGTAACCCTATATTTTATGGCTCGAGGTTATCTCCTAAGACTAACGATTATGTCGATTGTTACATGGCTCATAATTCTTCTTCGGATTCATCTGGAGATTCCCCCAAAAATGGTGGTCTCTTTGATGGATGTAGTTTTGGTTGCTATTCTTGGCGCAGTCGTTGTTGTTCTGTATACCGTATATCGCTTCGTGCGAACGAAAAAGTCATGAACAAAAAAATTTTTTCCACAGCTACCGTGATTCTCTTCCTGCTGTTTCCACTCTGCGCTCATGCTGCTGATCTTCCTGTGACGTCGGCGTTCGGTTGGCGTATCCACCCCATTTCAGGCGCGTGGAAATTCCATACCGGCGTTGATCTCGGCTATGCAGAGGGGACACCGATTCCTGCGCTCTTTGACGGCGTCGTGGTCGAGTGCGGGAACAAGGAGGACGGCTATGGGAATCAGGTGCTGCTATACCATCCGTACTATGACGTCTACACACGATACGCCCACATGGCTGCGGTCTATGTTCGTGCCGATCAGTATGTAGTCCAAGGCGAAATCATCGGACTTGTGGGTGCGACCGGCTACGTGACCGGCGCACACCTGCATCTTGAGTACATCGTACGAGATGCAGACGGGAACTATATCTATGCAGATCCTCTTGTGTTGTGGCAGTAGGAGAAAGGTTGAGAATCATGGCAGCGACAAGTCTTCTGATTTCAGAGTCCCCGCTTACCGTCCTTCCGCGCCTTGCCGTAGAGATCGGCTTGAATGAGGCGATCTTTCTCCAACAGGTACAATACTGGATCAGCCGGGAGGCGGGCATTTACGCCCACGGGCATCGTTGGATTTACAACACCGTCCGGCAGTGGCAGGAGCAATTTCCCTTCTGGTCGGAGAGCACGATCAAGAGGACGATCTCGTCCATGGAGAAACAGCAGGTGCTTTTTTCGGCAACGATCGGCGATGCGTTCAACAAGACGAAGGCGTATACGATCAACTATGACCGTATCGAGGAGATCAGTCAGCGTATTGCCCATGAGGAAATGCGTGCCAGCATCGAGAGCACGGATCGCCGTGTCACATTCTCGGCGTCCGCTGCATCCTATTTCGACGAGGAATCCTTCGCCTATGATGGAGGAAATATCCAAGAAAGTCAAAATGTCAAAACGGATGAACCGATCGAAGAGGTCAATTTGACCCAACGAGAAGGTCAATCTGACCCGATCGAGGAGGTCAATTTGACCCGATCGAATAGACCAGCCGAAAATCCAGCAACGACACGGGGTTATGAGGTGTCCTCGCGCGCGCACGTAACAGAGACTACAACAACAGAGAACACACAGAGAATACGTAGAACAACAACAGGCGACGTCCGCAGCCGCTGCAAGGCACTCGGAATCTCAGACACATCGACGGAGAATTTTCTGCGTCGCTATGGAGCAGAGACCCTAGAGGAAAAAGTCTGCCTCCTCGAGGCTGCGACAGAGACGCAGAGCATTCGAAATCCGACGGGATGGCTGCACGCAGCACTCAAGAACGGCTATATTTACACACCGCCGCGTTCCGATGCACAGGAAAGGAGCCCTGCGGCGACACCCGCAGCACAGAACAGCAGACCGTCTGTGCGCTCTCCTGTTTCAGCGGAGCGGCACGGTCTGCGGCGTGATCTCACGGCGATCCTTGCCGATCAGCAGCGGGCAGATGGCGAGGGCTCAGACTTTGCCAAGGAATTTTTGCGCAGACGCGAACATGCTGAGGGGCGGGCAAGCCCGCCAGCATCGAAGGAGGACGCATGATGACACAGAAAAAATCACGAATCAAGTGCCCCAGTCTGGGGCTGACCCTTGCGGCTCATGCCCTTCGCGAGGCTCTCGAAGAGCAGAGAGTGATCCTGCCGGTTACACTTGAAGAATTGCAAGGGCTGTGTGCGCGTGAACGTCGTCCCCGCATTCTTGCGGGGTATCTGCGCTGGCAGCGCGAGGAGATCTCACGTCTCCTTGCGCGCTGCATCGTCGAGAACGCCGACACGATGGAGGCAGAGTTTCTGTACCGTCACTACCGTGAGGGCAGGAGCATTCACTACCTTTCGCTTCACCTTCCTGCCTCTGAGCGGTATCTCTATGCCATGCACGAGCGTATCCTGGGACATCTCTCCACGCTCCTTTTTTACCGTGTGAGCACGGCAGATGCCTATGCGCCCGCGCTTCTTCAGAACCTCCTCTCTATCCTTGACATGCGCATCGGGACGTTCGTGCTGCGCGCAGAGCTTCCGGTCGCGGAAGGTTGGCTCGAATCTCTTTACGACGCCCGTGCACGCTGCCGTGCTCTGCTCGATCTCATCGACACATTTATGCGGCGGGATACGGAACAAGTCGAGTACGAGCGTATCATCTGCACCAAAATACAGCATCCCTTCGCCGCGCCAGGAGAGCTCCCGGAGCTTGCCGGTGCGGATTCCATCGCTGCCAGCACCGTACACGCTTATCTGCATCGCTATATCGACGAGGTACGGGAGATCACAGGAGAGGTGCTGCCCGTAAAAAAATCGTCTGCTTAGAAAAACGTGCAGTATTTTAATACTGCATTCGGTTATCCTTAAAGGAGGTGGCGCACAGATGAGGAGATACTCGTTCACCCCATGGCAAAAATGCGGCATCTGCATCGCATTCCTCCTCGTCGTCCTTTCCGTCTCGGCGGATGTCTGCCACTGGTCACTCCCACGTCAGGATGTCCTCTTTTACAATGCGACGGAGAGCCTTCCGCGCGGCTTCTACCTGCGTATTCCGGCAGAGGAGATTCGACGCGGCGATCTGGTCGTTTACGATCCGCCGCCTGAGGTCTTGTCTCTTGCCCTTGAACGTGGGTATGCACAGTCACATGAGGTGCGCTTTCTCAAGCGTGTGGGGGCGGCAACGGGCGACGTTTACGCCATTAGGGCGCATGGCGCGTTTTGGATCAACGAGAAATACATCGGGGAAATGCGTCAAACGGACAGCAGTGGGCGTTCGCTGCCGCAGCTTCCGCCGGGCGAGTATATTGTCCCTGACGGAGCGTTTCTGCCCATCGGAGAGACGACGCGCAGCTTTGACGGTCGCTATACGGGGACAGTACCGCTCACAGCGGTAAGAGCCGTTGTTATTCCTCTGTGGACATGGTGGTGAGGAGGCTTGATGCACATGGCAGATGAGATGCGGATTCGTACATGGACGGCGCACGGCTGGGATGATTATGCGGCGCGAGTGCAGCCAAAGATGCACACATTCTTCTCATCGCTCGGCGGCAACAGCATCTACGCAGAGCTCTCCGTCGATGCAGCACTGCGCTGTCTTGTTGGATCGCGGCATGTGGACGTCTCCATTCGCGCTGCGGTCATTGCCAATGACCTGCGCATTGTTCTGCGCTGTGCAGAGGGGATATTCCCTGCTGAGGCGGTGTGCCGATATGTACGCGAGTGCGCTGATGGGCGCAGAGAGCCGCGTCCTGTCACAGAGCTGCCGCCGATGCATCGCAATATATGGCGCATCCTCATGCCCGTGAAACTCGCCTGTGTGGATCGCAGCGGGAAAAAGGTGACACTGCTTTTTCAGCATCCCTTTATGAGGAATGTGCGGCAAAGCCTCGGTGCACTTGCCTGGCGGCTTCGCATGGAGCATGAGGCGATTATCCGCTGAGTAAGGAGGTCTTTATGAACATCTTGCCCTATTCATTCTGCCGCGATGATGCAGAAAAGAAGGTGCTGCGCCACGGGTTTCTCCTGGGCGTGATGACCACAGCAGCATTCGCAGCTCCTATCGTCCTGCTCGGCGGCGCAGTTCTTTGGAGCATGGCGAGTTCTCAGATGCCGCCTGCTCCGACGCCTGTCTCCGTCGAGGATGCAATGCTTCCTGCACCCGCTCTGCCGCAGGACATTGGGGCAGACGGGACGACAAAGGAGCAGCAGGTCGTTCAGGCGGTACCCATTGGGCAGGTATCGCGCGCAGCAGCACAGGTACCTGCCGCCGCACGGATCCCGCTGCCGGCTGTTCCCGCTGCGCCGCCTGTGATCGGGCAGACGGCAGTGCTCCTGCCACCGAATCCGCCTGCTGCGCCGGCGGCGAGCGAGGCGGGTACGGCAGAACCTGCACCAGCATCGGTGATAACCGAGGGGGTGACCTTTTCCGACCGACGTATTGCATATTTTGGTGGGCAGGACGTGCCTACGGCTCAAACAGGGAGGTAGAACATGGCATTAAAATCATTTCGTCAGCCGGAGAAGTTCTCGGACACCGGAAGGACACTCAGTCCGGCGGAACAGGCGCGTGCCACAATCGATGCACGCATCGGCAGCGTCGTCGTGCAAAATTATAATTGGCGGCGCATCGCCATCGGATTGCTGGTCGCGTGCATTGCATTGTCCATCGGGCTGACGGTACAGTCGCTCAAATCGCAGATCATCCCCTACGTTGTCACCGTAGACAAGTCTACGGGCGAGGTGGAAAAGGCAGGTGCTTTTGTCTCACAGGACTACACCCCACAGGAGGCGGAAGTCCGCTACTTCATCGGGCAATTTATCCAGAACGCACGGAGCATTCAGCTTGATCCTGTCCAGCAGGAAAAGATGCAGGGCAAGGCGTACGCATATCTCACGCAGGCAGCTGCGCAGAAGTATGCGGCGATCCAGCGCAATGAGGGATTCAAAGAAAAGTACGCCACGTACACCGTCCAGACCAAGATCACAGGCATCAAGAAGATTCCGGACACGGAATCCTACCATGCGACATGGACGGAAGAAGAATTCAACATCGCGAGCGGCAAGCAGGACACGAAAAAGTATGAGTGCGTCTTTGCCGTCACGACGATCCCACCGAAGGATGAGCAGACCATGCTCATCAATCCACTCGGGCTCTACATCTCCGACCTGAACTTCTCGGCAGAGATCGGAACGAAGCAAAAAGCAGATCCTCTCCACTCCGGCACACAGACCGGATCGACGCAGGAACAGGCAAAGCCATAAGAAGGGAGCATCATGATGCAGTTTCAGAAAAAGATGAAAAAAATTCTTGCCGCAGCAGTCCTTGCTGGACTGATCGTCACCCCGTATGGGACGCCCTTGTATGCCGCAGACGCCGCAGCGGCAGAGACACGCACGGAAGCGACTGCGCCCTCGATGGAGGAAACTCTTGCAGAGTGGATGGCAACGCATCCGACGCAGGATACAGCAGAACCCGAACGTACAGAAGCACCGCTAGTGACCGATACGGCGGCACAGCAGCACAAGCCGCTGACGAAGTCTGAGGCGCGGGAGATCGGTGAGCTGCGTGACAGCATCTACGCTGTCAGCATGTCACAGACCGAGATTTTGAATCTCATTGACCGCCTGAATGCACGCCTGGATCGCTACGAGCAGGAGCAGGAGCGCGTGCGCGCCGCTGTTCCTGCGCCGACGAGCGGGGCACTGGTACATCCCGCACCCGCCTCCTATGTGAATGACACACAGGATGCAGTCAACGCGCAGGGCAATGCGACAATGACCTTTGCCTATGCACCGAATCAGTTATATAAAATCTACTGCCGGCGCGGTTATCTGACCGACCTCGCGTTCCGCAAGGGCGAGACCATCCAGTTCGTCGGCGGCGGCGACACTGCCGGCTGGGCAGTCTCGTCGGCGACCGTGGACGGCATCCCGCATCTCTACATCAAGCCGGTCGTCGAGGTCTCCACGACAAACCTCATCGTCACGACGAATAAGCGCAGCTATCAGCTCATCGTCCACAGTGCGGACTGGTATAATCCGATGGTCTCGTGGACATACGCGGCAGAAGACCGTCAGGACATGCTGCGCAGCGAGCAGAAGAATGAGGCGGCGCGCACGACGTCCGTCCATGCGACCGATGTCGAAAGTCTCGATTTCTCCTACAAAGTCAAGGGGAAGAATGCCGAGTACCGTCCCGAGACCGTCTTCTCCGACGGTATGCGCGTCTATCTGAAGTTCAACAAACTGCCGCAGCGGCAGGTGCCCATCTTCATCCAGGAAAAGGGCAGCCGCATGATGACGCTCGTCAACTATCAGCAGAAAGACAACTATTACATCATCGATGCGCCGTTTGAACGGGCACAGCTGCGTGTCAGCGAGCACGAGAACGTCACCATTGAACATAAGGCGGGGTGAGACGTATGATAAATATGGACAAAATCACGAAATTCATTCAAGCCTTTAAGACGCACTTTAACCGCAACCGTACCCGCAAAGGGGACGAGGACGAGGGGCAGGAAGAGCCGAAAGAAGCCGCAGCGGCGGAGGACAATCAGAGCCCTGGCGACGTACGCATGAACAGCGGCGTACACAAAAAAGTGTACGGCGTGCGGCGCAAGATTCTCGGGTTTACCGTCGTGGGACTTCTGCTTGCCTTCAGCCTGAGTTATCTCTTCTTTCAGAGCGACAACAGCAAGACGCCGCGCCGCCCCTCCGGCTCCTCGGCACAGGAATCGAAGATGCCGTCTCATGTGGGGGAGGACGCAACGAAGGACGAACTCAGCTATCGTGATTTGCGTGCGCTCGATCAGCGCGGGCAGGCAGCACGTAATGTGCCGGGGCAGCCGCCGCACACGGGCGATCCGACCGCTGTGGGCGGTGCAAACGGCGTGCGCCGCACGCCTGCTGCGGCAGGTGCGCAGGCGTACGGCGCACCGGCGCAGAGCAGCACCGTCTATGCCACACCGATGCCCTCCGTTCCATCGCCATCCGCCGCTGCAGGCGGCAGTGCGGCAGGTACAGGATCGGGCAGCAGTGCAGCAGCCTCGGC
>ERZ772957.745-NODE-745-length-24074-cov-18.032266_pt1 | contig 24074 bp, 17 predicted proteins | sample MGYA00580682_ERZ772957 | MGnify/ENA primary metagenome ERZ772957 (study PRJEB29015, sample SAMEA2737921) | human oral metagenome | biome: human oral; feature: human-associated habitat; material: dental | place: China | collected 2025 ...
TTACCGCTAATATGCTCATAAAGTCTTTAACATATATGACATTCGGCTTACCAAGTCCAAGCCTTACTCTTTCAATCAGTCCTATCCCTTTTTTGCTATCTAACTCATCTAATGTTTTTATGGCAGTAGGCTTTGAAATATTTCTTCTTTTCATAATTTCCTCGACTGTGAAATAGATAAATACTCTACCTTCCTTGTCTATCCAGTTATTCTTAAAGGACATTCCTGTTCGTTTCAAAAGCATAGAATAAAGGATAATTGCTTCGGCAGATAATCCCTTAAATTCTTCTCCATCAACCAATATCTCCGGAACTTTTAAGAAATTAAATCTTTCCGCTTCTCTGTTATAGAAATAGTCAAAGTCCATCGCTTCACCTCCCTCCTTAAAAATTGGCAAAGAAAAAGACGATAGTTTTTCTTCTATCGCCTTTGGTAACCATTTGTATGAATTTTTTTAGATTGATTTTATTGCTTCATTGATTCCCTGAAGGAACGCTATAACAGCTGCTCCGATCATCGGTATTCCATAAGGACTTAACAAAAATCCTAATACCAATGCCTCAATGCCAAGTGATATATCTTTTTGCATAAATGATCCTATTGCAGCAACTATACACATAAGCATTAAGAAATACAGAATAGTTGTTCCTATGCCAAGTATAAATGTCAAAAAGGCAGTAAGGATACTCAGCAGCAAGCTGATTGGAAATAAGATTATTTTTATTATCCATCTCATCATTTCTTATTCCTCACTTCCCAATTCACACTTTGTATCTCCACACACCATATCAATGCAAACATAAACATCAATATAATTTTTTAGGACTTTTTTTCTTCCTCCATCGCCATCTTCATTAAAGACATAATGCTTGTAAAACTGCTTAAAATGCAGGATTTTCACGATTTCACTCTTTGTATCAACGCTATGCACTCCACATGCATAGTCGCCACAAACATATCCACTGGTGTCGCTTCCACGAACTTATAACCAAGTTCGCCTAGCAGTTTGATATCACGAGCCAATGTTCCTGGGTCGCAGGATACATAAACTATCTGGTCCACCTCACAGCCTGCGACTGCTCGTAGAAGTGACTCATCGCAGCCTGCGCGCGGAGGGTCGAGGATTGCGATCTTTGGGGCAGTTTCATCGATGTAGTCGACGAAAAGCTTGTCTTCTTTGTCGAGAAGTCTTGGCATCACCTGTTCTGCGCGGCCTGTGTAGTAGCGCGCATTTACAATACCATTGATTACGGCGTTGCGGTTGGCGTCGATAACGGCATTTTTTACGGACTCGATTCCGATGATCATGCCAGCCTCAGCCGCCATGCTGAGGCCGATGGTCCCGATGCCGCAGTAGAGGTCGAAGACGGTTTCGCCGCCCTTGAGATAGGCGTATTCCCTGACCTTGGCGTAGAGCTTGCTCATCTGCTTCGTGTTGACCTGGTAAAAAGCTGGTGCGGAAATCTCGAACTTCATGCCGTCGTCCGTGATGTCGGTGATTGTATTTGAGCCAGCCACAACCTCGTAAGCGGTAGCGGGTTCTCGGACGTCTTTTGCCTTATTCACCTCGACAACCACGCTCTGCAGGAAGCATGGTTCGGCTTCGGTCGAGACCGCATCGATTGCATCGCTGATGGTGTAGATGACTTTCTCGGCATTTGGCAGCTGCTTGGCTGTGCCTGTGAATACCAGCATCATCTCGCCCGTGCCCTCACAGACCTTGATGGTGAAGCCTCTTAGAAATCCTTTGCCGTGTCTCGCATCGTATACGGAAATCAGCTTGTCCTGTATGAGCTCTCGGATTGCATTGGCGGCTGCCATCGTTGCACGTTTCTGGAGGAGGCAGTCGGTGCAGTCGACTACTTTGTTGCTACCGCGCTTATTGAAGCCGACGAGCGGGCCAGTGCTCGTCATCGCAACTGCGAACTCAGCCTTGTTGCGGTATCTAAGCATGGATTCAAAAGCCTCGCTGTCAGCAATAATCGCCTTATCAGACTTATCAGCCTTACTCGCTTTATCACCTTTATCGCCCTGCCCTCCGTCGGCTCCGATTCTATCTGCGGCGCCCATGACCTCCCTAACAGTTGGCTCCTCAAGGGCGCCTATACGCTCGAGCTTAGTGATTATGTTTTTGCGCTTGATGCGGAGCTGCTCCTCATAGCTAAGCTCGAGCATCGAGCAGCCGCCACAGTCCTGATAGTACGGGCACGGTGGCTGTACTCTAGCTGCGGAAGCCTCAAGAAGCGTGATTGTCTCAGCAAGTGCGTAGCGCTTCTTGAGCCTCGTGATGCGGGCGCTTACCCTATCCCCCGGAACGGCGCCCGCCACAAAAATAGCAAGGCCAGACAACCTGCCCAGTCCCTTGCCATCATCAGTCATATCTGTAATTTCGAGCTCTACGATCTGCCCTTCATTAACTACAAGAGCAGCAGTCTTATCCATGTTATCGCTCATTTTCACCTCGGAATATCTTTTCTAAATTTATATATATTGGGCATTGCCTTTGAACAACATGCTTGCTAGAATTCTTCGCTTTTTAAGCACAAATTGCTTGCTTTTCGATTTCCCATCCTCTAAAATCTCCACCATATTCTTAGCCATAAAATCTAATATCATTTATAAAAGTGCTTGATTCGAGGTTTCTCTCCTGCTAGAATCCTCATCAAAATTAATCTTGATTCAAAGCTTCGCGTCTACTAAATCCTCTGAATTTTATTTATAAAAGGGCTTGATTTCATCCTCTGCGCCTGCTAAAATCCCATATTCAAATTTATTAATAATCAGGCTTGCTCTTTGCCCTAGTGTCTGCTAAAATCCACCTTCATTATCTGCAGATCTTAATTTCTCAAATCCCAACTGCTAAAATCCATCAAATATATATAAGTTAGGGCTTGATTTTTATTCCTCCAGACGCTAAAATCGACCACTTTGTGCTTGATTTTTGAATTCCAAACCGCTAAAATCCCATCCTTTTTTTCTTGCTTCTCAGTCTTGCCCATGCTAAAATCTCCACCAAATTCGTGGCCATAAAACTCCCTGAGTTTCACACCAAATAGCCTAAAATCCACACTCTCATCTATCACAGCCAGCAAAACCGAATTCCTACTCTCCAATCACTAAAAATCCCCAAATTTTTAGCCACCAGCTCCCAGCAATTTGGCACTCATCAGCCTTCAACCGGCACTTTTAGATCCAGATCGGCACTTTCAATATTATGATTTACCTCTCCAGCCCCTCCGCTATCTCCTTCAGCTTAGCGAATCGCTTACTCACACCCGGCTTCTTGATTGGCGGGCTCAGGGCCTCGCCTATCTCCGATAGGCTGGCACCTGGGAGCTCAATCCTGAGCTCCGCAGTGTCGCGAAGTACAGGTTCGAGGTTTTCAAGGCCGAGCTTCTCTTTGATGGTTTCTATATGTCGGATCTGCTGCTCGGCGGCGGTTAGGGTTCGGTCTACATTGGCGTTGTCGCAGTTCGAGATCCTGTTTACTTCGCGCCTGAGCCCTCTGCCGATTCTTATATTTTCGAATTCCAGCATCGCCTCATTAGCACCCATGATGCCCAGCATATCGCTGATGTATTCAGCGCGCTTCAGGTATACTATGTGCTCCTCTCCGCGCTCGATTAGGCCGGCTGACATGTTGACGAAGCTTCCTATAAGCTTTTTTAGGTCCTGTGCGACATGCTCGCTACCTAGCACAAACTCTAGGTGATAGCTCTTCTTGGGGTCGGACATGGTGCCGACACCTAGGAATAAACCCCTTAGGTATGCTTTCTTGCAGCATTTGCTCCTGACAATCGGCTGGTATATGCCGTCACTAAGGAACTCATCGCCTTCTCGGATGAGCATCATGCCTGTCTCGCGCAGTATCTGCGAGCTCTTTTCCTCTGGCCTGATGACAAGAGAGTACCTATATCTGTAGTTGCCACGCGATTTACCTGGTATCTGAGAATTACCGACTTCGATGCCTGCGGTGCTACCGAAGTATTCCTTGATCAAGGTCTTATAATGCCTTGCAATCGCTGGATTCTCTGTCGATGCTACTATTGTAAATTTTCCACCACCAGCCAGCCTGAGGCTGCCTGCTACCCTTAGAAATCCCGTAATTTCCGCAAGCATGCAGCATTTCTTGCTCGGCATGACGCGCGCTAGTTCACCCTTAGTCTGTGATGAGAAAGACATCTATCTGTATGACTCCCTTCAAGTTATAATTTGTACCGCTTGATCACTGCAAAAGGGCTAGCGCTTATTTTAGCTGTCTACCGCTTATTTATAGACTTTTTATAGATATCTTTTGCTCATTTGTAGCTATCTAATGCTATATGATGCTTATTTGCTATCTTTCGCTTATCTATAGTCTATCTACTTCTTGCTGATTCCCTTTGCGATGAAATCAAGGTCTCTATGTGTCACCGTCACTCTGTATCCGTCCTCGTGGAAGAGCTCTGCCATCTTGTTGGCGATTGCCACCGACCTGTGGTGACCGCCAGTGCATCCAAAAGCGATATTGAGATGATACTTCCCCTCGTGGATGTAGCCAGGTATGAGCTCCTTGATAAGCGCGTGGTACTTGTCCACGAATTCATTTGCTAGGTCCGACTTGAACACGTAGTTTACGATTTTCTTATTGTTACCGGTGAGCTTCTTGAGACTCTTTACGTAGTACGGATTCGGTATGAACCTGACATCCACCATTATGTCTGATTCGCTTGGAATTCCATGCTTGAAGCCAAATGAAGTCACGTTGATGTTGAACTGATTTCCTTCCTTGCCGAGGAATATCCTTCTCATCGCTAGGTTAAAATCAGCAACCTTCATGGTGCTTGTATCGATGATGTAATCAGCCTTCTTGCGCACGCTCTCAAGCCTTGCTCGCTCCTCTTCGATTACCGCCTGTGTAACCTTTCCGCTCGCGAGTGGATGGTGTCTTCTCGTCTCGTTAAATCTCCTGACTAGCGTTGGCGTCGAAGCATCTACGAAGAATACCTCGCTCTCTATCTGCTCGCTGCTCTTCAGCTGTTCGATAACCTCTACAAGATCGGAGAAAAACTCACCCCCACGGACATCGGCAACGAACGCAATCTTGTCCATGCCATTTGTCATCGAAAGTTCTACGAAATTCATCACCAGCTTAGGTGGCATATTGTCGATGCAGTAGTACCCCTGATCCTCCAGCCAATCTGCGGCCTTCGTCTTGCCTGCACCTGACATCCCTGTGACTATGACAATCTTCATCTCTTACCTCTTCTCAATATTGACAATTCTCTCTAGGTCGAGCCCTGCCTCGAGTGCCCTCTCTACACCAGCGACATAAGTACCGACCTTGTCCGGAACATGAGCATCGCTGCTTATGGCAAATTTCACATCGTAATTCGCCGCTATCTTGATTTCCTCCTTGGTGAGGTGCGTGTGACGAGTGCTGATTTCCATAAGCGTGTTCGTCTCTTCACAAGCCTTGCAGAGCTCCTTCATGTCGAACGGACCCTTGTCCCCAGGGTGTGTCAGGAGAAATATATCGTTCTCATACAGCGCCCTTAGAGCCATATCGGTGTTCTTATTTCTGAGCTGCTCCCTGCTTCCAGACGGCAGTCCTGCGTGCCAGCATATATAATTGGCAGTCATGTAGCCATGCGGAAGTCCGTAGTGGTATCCAGCGTTGACGATATCGAATTTACCTAGATTCCCCTTCTTGATATCTAGTCCATTAGGAGTATTGATGATATTAGCTTCTACTCCGAGCAGGACTTTGACATTCGGGAACTCCCTCATCGCCTCCTCGATATCCGCTCTCATAGCTGCCAGCTTACCCATCTTGAGTCCGTAGAACTTGTGTCCCGGCCCGTGATCCGTAATCGCCAGCTCGCTCAGTCCCTTGGCTGAAGCTGCAGCGACATTTTCAAGGACTGTCCCCTTGCCATGCGCATACATCTTACCGTGCGAATACCTCGTGTGAGTGTGGTAGTCCGCCGTTAATTTATATAGCTTTTTAATGTTGTTTTCCATCAGCTTATCGCTTCCTTTTTCCCTTATACCCTTTTAATTCTATTCTGCATCGATAATCCTCACCTCAGGCTCGAGCTTAATCCCCGAATTCTGCTCGACTTCCTGAGCCACTATATCGATTAGTTCTCTCACGTCCTTAGAGGTAGCACCCCCTATATTGATAACGAAGCCCGAATGCTTCTCAGACACCTGCGCGCCTCCAACGGTTCTGCCCTTTAGTCCAGCCTCCTCGATTAGAGCTGCTGCATAACCGCCGATAGGTCTCTTGAATGTACTTCCGGCACTTGGAAAGTTCACAGGCTGCTTCATTCTGCGCTTATCGGCGAGTTCGTTCATCCTCTCTGTGATAGCTTCTTTATCATCCCTATGCAATCTGACCCTTGCATAAATTGCAATATCATCATTATGCTGCAGTACACTATCACGATATGAGAACTTCATCTCCTCACCTGACAGCTCATATACCGAGCTTCCGTCAGATTTCATAAGAGTTACGCTCTCGACTACGTCCTTCATCTCTCCGCCGTATGCACCTGCGTTCATGAAGAGTGCACCGCCTAAAGTCCCTGGGATTCCCGATGCGAACTCAAGTCCAGCAAGGCCGTTATCCCTTGCGAAATTAGCAGTGCTTGACAGCATGCGAGCCGCTCCAGCTCTTATCACATCATCTCCCGATTCGAGTAGCTCGATATGCTCGAAATCACCTCCAAGCTTTACTATCACGCCGCGGTATCCTTCATCTGCAAAGAGTAGGTCGGAGCCATTTCCAATTAACATATATCTCACATCTTCACTATGAAGTAAACTTAGGATGTTGCTGAGCTCCTCTTCACTACAGACGGTCACAACTACATCAGCTGGACCTCCTATGCGAAATGACGAGTGCTTACTCATCGGCTCATCCTGTCTTATCTGAGCTTCAGGTATGAACTCACTTATCTTATCTATTAGGCTTGTCTTTATTAAGCTTCTCTGTGGCATGATTCTCTCCGTATAAATCCTTCTCTTCAATACCGAACTTGGCATAATCTGTATACGACCTTATGTCGGTCTCCTTGCTGCGTTTTCTCAGCTTGCTATTGGTCAGTTTGCCAGCATATCTGTAGAACACTGCAAAAACCGGTACGCCCAGCGCCATACCGAGGAATCCAAATAGACCTCCTCCGATAAGCACCGCTATCAGAACCCAGAAGCTACCTATTCCTATCGCACTGCCGACAATCTTAGGGCCGATTACGTTTCCGTCGAGCTGCTGAATTACGAATATCATGATGATGAAGTATCCAGCCTTAACAGGATCCTCCAGCATGAGGAGGCACACCGATGGAATAGCTCCTAGGAACGGTCCGAAGAACGGAATCACATTCGTCACGCCGACGATCACTGCGATGAGCAGTGCTAGTGGCATGTTCAATACGAGCATGCACACATATGTCAGGATGCCAATTATTATCGCATCGAGAATTCTTCCCACGATGAATCCGATAAATGTCTCGTTTATAATCTTTGCAAACTCATACAGGCTTCTCGACCTCTGCTCGGAGCACGTCGCTGCGACTATCTTGCGAGTATTTGCAAATATTATCTCTTTATAATTTAACAGGTATATCGATATGAGTATGCCGACGAACACATTCGCACTTCCACGCACAACACTGATGATCTGCGCGGAAACCATGTTGGCAAGATTCTGGAAGTTATCCTTTAGGAGGTTGTCCCTTATCCAGTCGATAATCTCGCTGGTACCTGCATTTGCAGCCTCATTTATCCACTTAACGATCTGCGGGAAGCTCTGCAGATGGTGCTCTGACCAAGATGAGAAGTAAGCGAGCCTCTGCGGCATGGTGTTCATCAGGTTGACGATGCTCATGACAATCTGCGGTATGACAAAATACCCTATTAGCGCAAAGAATGCTACGATTATCATAATAGATATCGCGCTCGCACCAATCTTAGCTATGGCGAGGTTCCTCTTCATCCTAACTGTAGGGTCATCTACAGCTTTAACTCTACCTCCTGCCAGCCTCGTGTGGGAAGGTCTCTTAAGCGCCTCATGAGATATATCGCCGCTATCCCTAAGCCTTATATAAATACCTCTCACCAGCTTGTTATATATCGGGCACAGCAGAAACGCTATGAATACACCGATGTACACCGGCATGAGCGTCTTGTTAATCGTCTCCATGCCAGCGGTGAATCTCGTCTTGCTAAGCACATTTGACAGCATGATAAGCACGGAGCCACTGACAATCAGTGCGATTGAAGCTTTGATATACGGACTTTTTACAAATTTTCTGAGCAAAATTCCACCTCTCTATCTGCACATACATATACATAATTATATTACTATAAAATGCACCCATTTTGTGGCTATCTTTGTGAAAATACAAGGTAATTCACCATATACTTTAGCCTGCCGATATTTTAGATTTCTATTTGAAGTACCTTTCCGACACTGCTATGATAATAATGTATATTTTATTTTGAATTATTAGTCTGGAGGTATCACAAGATGAGACTAGATGCAGCAGGCAAGGCATGCCCAATCCCTGTAATTATGGCAAAGAAAGAATTAGATAATGGTACTCAGAGCCTCGAGATTATCGTTGACGGACAGACACAGATCGATAACCTAGAGAGACTCGGTAACGCATATGGCAGACCTATCAGTTCAGCTCCAGAGGGTGATAAGTTCCTCGTAAGCTTTGCTGATGGAGACGGAAAGGTTCCTGAGAGCGCAATCAGCTTCTCAGCTGATTGCTACGCAGTATTTTTCAACAAGGCTTCCGTAGGCACTGGCGACCCTGAGCTCGGGCTAAACCTTGCTAAGATGGCTATTTTCACTCTCTCCGAGGGAGATAACATCCCTTCCTACGTTCTATTCATGAACGATGGCGTCAAGCTAACTACAGGAATTGAGGAGCAGATAGTCGACAATCTAAACACCCTAATCGAGAAGGGAACTAAGGTTCTCGTTTGCGGAACTTGCCTAAACTTCTACGGTGTTAAGGACGACTGCAAGGTTGGAACTATCAGCAACATGTTCGATATCCTCGGCGCAATGCAGGAAGTATCCAAGGTTATCACTCTGTAATATTGGGGTAAATATTTTATGACTGAAGAGTATTATCTATACACATTCGAGTCGACTCACGGCGCTATAGCTACAGAGAAGCTTCTAAAGACTCTCGGCTGCACCGTCATGCCCGTTCCTCGCCATATCTCGACGAGCTGCGGTATATCGGTGAGAGTTGCTGTAGATAAGTTCGTAAGCTCCAAGGAGATTTTCCTCGGCAGCACTGACCTGTCACCCGATGAATACCACGTGTATCACATCACTAACGATAAATCTGACAGAGAGCATGGCTTCAAGTTCGAACAGGTTGAGCTATAGCCGCACTAAAGGCTTGGGCTAGACAACAAAAAGTTAAGCGAGGTAAGGTTAACCCTTACCTCGCTTTTGTCTTTCTCATAATTATGTGTGTATCTCTGAGAAAGGAATTCCTATGCCCTTCTAGACTTTCTTCTGATGATAATCACCATCAGAGCTAGAATCGATGATAGCATCACTACTCCGTATACTAGTGGATACATAGTATCTCCAGTCTTAGGACCATGCTTCTTAACCACCTTAGGTGCAGGATCATTGATCCTAGTGTTGGTTATCACCATTCCATCATCCATGTTGCCAGAGTACTCAACATTGTACTTCTGAACCTCATCCTCGGTGACAGTGTATTTGATTTCCTTGCCGTTCTTGTTGACTGGCAGATTTTCAAAATCTACTGTCCACTTCCCATCTGAGTCAGGGCTAACGTTCTTGGTCTCTACCTCATTTCCATCCGCCTTTAGACGAACTGTAATCGAGGCTGGACGGTTAGCAGCGATATCATTTTTCCAATTCTTAGTCACCTTGACTGTTCTGGTGTATGGTACATGCTTGTTGGTGAAATCATAACCGTTTTGATCTGCTGTGTACTTCTCTACTGGCACTTCCTTAACGGTGTAGTTTATCACTGCAGCATCCTCGTCATATGTGTCGAGTCCGCTGAACTCGTAATGCCAGTGGTTTGCTTTTGTCGCCTTCGCAGTCTTACCTGTATCAACACCATTCGCAAATAGCTTAAAGGTCACTTCACTAGGTCTTACTCCGTCCTGATCATCAGCATCATCCCAGTGCTTATCGCCGGATACTGTGCGTTCTACGTTGTTGAACGTATTGATAATCTTATTGCCATCATAGTGCACGGTAAAGTGTCTGTTGTTTATGTCAAGAGTTGCACCATCCTCAAGCGAATTGCCGTTAGCATCTAGCTCCTTGAACGTATAGACGTTCTTTGCCCCTGTAACTGTATCCGAATCGAGGAGTCCTGCAAATGTCGCCTTGAAATTGTTGCTGCTCGACAGCGTAGCTGTTCTAGTTGTTGCAGTTCCGTTTTTATACAGCTTCACCACTACCGAATGTGCATCCTTGTAATTCTGCGATACACCGCTCCACTGCTTTGTTACCGTAACACTGCGAGTTGCCGGAATCATAGGTGTCCACGGCATAGATTTTTTATTAGTGATGGTAAATCCGCTAGTCACATCACCAGTCGTAGTCGCAGTGTATCTATAAGCGCCGTAGTCAATCTTAGACTGCGCATTAAGTCCGTGCTCCTGAACTGTATATGTGTAGTTATGACCTGTTGCGATATCGAACGAAACTAGATTGTTGAATGTATAGGTCCAGTTATCGGTTGCCTTAACATCCTTGGTATCTATGACTATGCCGTCGCGAAGCAGATCAACCTTGACGCTGTTAACGGGTGCTGTATCTGCCGCTCCTGTGTGGTCTGTCCACTTTTTAGTGACTTTAACATTCTTATATGGCACAAATCTCCAGTTTCCATACACTGTCTCGTTCTTACGAACATTGACCGTTCTAATTGTACTAGTATCAGAAGCTGATTTCTTCCAGCCTTCGAATTTCCATTCACCTTGTACGCCTGTGCTTGTAGCATGAGTATTCGATGATAGTGGAGCAGCTAAAGTCTGGTTATGGTCATATTCGATACCTGTTACTGTAGCTGGTACAGCATTATCAGTTGGCAGTCCATAAGTAGGATCCCCTGTCACTACGTAATTTAAATCATACTGACGGATAGCCTTGTGATAGGTAGTCTCACTCTTTACGTTCATCGGCACACCGTCGGCACTTGTAATCTTAGCCGTATTCTTAAACACAGTGGTCTTAACCGTCTTATCCGTTAGCTTTGTTGGAATGGTTATCGATATATCACTGTCTTTTGGTAGAGTTAAATTGAACTTCAGTTTCTGTCCATCTGTGGTGAGTCCAACTCCAGTCGCATCTCTAAGGAGCACATTGTTGAACCCTAGCTCAGTTGATTTGATACGGATATTGTCCTTGTCAACCGTCAATCCATCAGGTATAACATCCTCAACATTTATATCTCTAGTTGTAAGTAAATCATTCTTGTTCTTGATCTTTAGAGTATACGTGATAGGAGTATCCTTTTCATTTGTAATCTCAGTTGGCGCAGCTTCTGTGCCAGTAGCTGGGTTTGACTCCTTATGAAGCTCTAATTCAGGATTATGAAGTGTAATCTCCGAGTGAGCCTTGTAGTTTAATAGTCTGTCGTTTGCTCCTGCCGAATCACCGGCAAAGTTACGTGCACTTGCTACAGTTTCATTTACCGCCTTCTTGCCTGCAAGATTCTTATCCTGTGGCGCATTCATATATACGTAGAAGCTGAGGCTATTACCTTGATCTAGTATAAAATCGTTGCCTTTATTCGTCTTGCGGACATCTACGGCTATTGCCTTTATATCCTTCTTATTGGCTGGCATAGTTGTAGACCAGATAGAGTGATCATCTACGTCAAATGTGCTTGGCACCGTTGTCGCATAATACACGACTGGCTTTGCATACTCACCTTGGCGGCCGTAAGCAGATCTGTTAGACATAGAACGAACATCCACTCTGTCCAGTGTTCCCTTCCATTCTGTAGGAGCATTCTCGCCTCCATTATCCAGAACATCATAGAACACGAGTTTATCAGCTCTCGTATAGTTGGACGATGTATATGCCAATCTGTAGCTATACTGGTTGCCGATAAATGCATCTGTCTTGCTACCATACGCATTGTCGATAGTGTTAGCAACTTCCTTGGTCAATCCTGATTGTGTAACCGTTACAGGGTTAAATTGAACTGTGTCACCAATAAAGCGCCAGTATTTATAATCACCATTTACCAGACTGTTGAACTTATCCTTCTCCGTAAGTCTGTTGAATTTATTAGCAATGTCGCTTTCTTTAGGTAACACATAATCGTTGCCGTCTGGATCAACCTTTAAGGCAGACGTTAGCACAACACTATTGCCTCTATCAACTATGTTGCTGTACGGATTATCTAGTGTATACCCTAAATATATGTAATAGTTGTGATCGTTAAATGTTCTAACATCTGTTAAGCTAGGCGGAAGCTTGTAGTCAACCTTCATCATGGTCTGGCCTGAGCCTTCCCAGTCTTCGATCATCTCGACATTGAAGTCACTACCCTGAGAGATAGCTCGAGCCTGATATAAAGGCCCAGCTACCATCTGCACGCTCGATTTCTGCACGCTCGTACCTAGTGGCAGTAGCGTATAAATCGTACCCTTCTTGTACACGTACTTATTAAGATAATCTCTATCAGGTAGCCCTGTATCATTAAGGGACGAAACCTGGTAATAGCGAGCTGTTATCCTGTTGGACTGCACGCCCTTTACAGGGTCATCTACGATATTTTGTGGATAGTAAATGGAGTCCTCTCCGAAAATCGTTGTTACAGCAGTCATGGCCACAGACTGTATCCTTAGCGGAGTTCCTTCGGTATTAGTGGTCACATCTGTCTGTCCACTCTCGGAGTAACTCACCTTTGCACTAGAGGATATGTATGAAGCCCCATACTGCTCTTTATCTGTCTGCAATATTTTCTTCATATTCGCTGTTGGGTGAACCTCAACGACCGTATCGGCTTTGAAGTTGTAATTGTAGTACTCGCTGGTGTACTTGTACTTCAATCCACTCGTATTAGCCGGCAGAGGTATCTCCTTACCCTTCGCGTCGTCGACAACTGTATTACCGTCATCGGATGTGAACTTGTACTTGCCTGTGCTGTCAAAGGTTATCTTGCCGTATCTAGTGTAATGGTTCTCACCTGACTTCCTAGTCCAGATTTCTATAGGATGCGATCTGGACTGGGTGACATCCTCGTTGTTATCTGTCGTCCAACCTCCAATTTGCGACTTCATTCCATTATGAGACGTTAGCGTTATCGCCACACTCTTGTAGGTCGCATCTTCATCCTGAAGCTTAGTCATATCCGGTATATTGCTGCTGAAACTACTATCTGTTCTACGACTATTCATCTTAGATGAGCTGTATAGAGGGCCTTCTTCAATCTCGGCAGTATACGGCTTAACAGTATACTCTCCGGTAGCATTATTATATGTCGGTTCAGTTCGCGGACTTCCCTCAACCTCGGTTTCAAATGTCCTCTGCTGCCCTCTAAGACGAAGTTCTCTAGTTTCCCCATTCAAGACGAACTCAAGCGTTCCTGCCAGACTTGACAAGCCATAAGAATGGTTGTTGTAATCATACTTCCATATGTTATTAATACCAGTGTAATTTCTTACCCTAACCGTTGCGGTCGCTGTATCTGTCTCGGTCAGAACCTTACCGTTTGCGAGTTTGGTCTTAACCGTAACCTTGTTGCTCACTGGTATACCGATAGCAGAGAGGTCTACCCCGCGGTTCTTAGCATCTTCGAGCATCGTCATAGGATAACGCTTCAGCATCACCATCCTGTCACTATCCCAGTCGGAATATGCCCCCCATCCCTGCAATGTATGTAGCCTAGTACCAGGTGTGTATTCTTTAAACATTCCCGTCTGGTTAAGCCTGCTCTGCCATCCGCTGGCAGCAATATCTGGATATGATGTGACAGTATACCGGTCGATATCTGGTGCGGTCAAAAATCCAAGCTTGTCGTAAGGTGGCACATAATAGGCGTTGCGCTTAGTTGCACCAATCAGCTCACCATCGCTGTTATCCTGTACGACTTCATAATCAAAAGGAACAGTGTCAGTCCTTGCACGCTTCATGTCTGCGTACCATACTACATAAAAGTAATCCTTGGCATCGCTAGGAGCTGGTCCCCAAGAGTTCTGCCAGTTCATATATATGCCATCAGCCTTTGATAAGTTATCCTTCTTTAGATTTAATGATACCGGTTTTGTCTTATTCTGTATCTCCGCCGTCAGTGAACGAGTAGTAGTCACATCGGGAGTGCCGTCACCATCGGTATCTATCTCAAGCTTGAAGTCAAGATTCCTGCGCTGTACACCGTCACTATCAACTTTGATGTATGAAGGTCTGAATTGGAATGCCTGCTCAAAATGAAGCTTAGCACCGCCTGCAACCTCCTTGAAGTTTGTCACTGTATATGTACCGTCGCCGTTATCAACGTAATTAAAGTCACTTGCTGCAGATGTCGCAGGAGCCTTAGGAATCTGCCAAGAGACTGTGTCCTTGACTGTTTCCACGTCTATTCTATTTACTTTATATTTATCAGTCCATGAATCGAACAGGTAGTTCGGCATGGTTATCTTGATAGATCCTGCTGGAAGTTTAGTATTAGCGTCGTTATTGATAGCTAAAGAATACCCTACAGTTCCAACCTTAGGGTTGCTGTTAGTAGGTGTCATAATAAGATTCTTGTGATTTGGGTCTGTAGCATCATCATAGTGGTAGTCGACTACCCCAGATGATACTCCGTTCGCCCAATCTACATTGAAATTGTAGTCAAGAGGCTGTGATGGACCTACTCTAGTCGCAGAATGTCCTGCTGGAGAGCCACTGTCAGCCCATACAAAAAGTGAATTAAATCCTGCACTCACCACCATGATTAGAGAGAGTACAATACTCCAAATGCGTTTTTTATTCATGTATCTTACCTCCTTTTAAATTATGAATACAGCACTGAAATCATTATCGCTAGTTAACTTACGTTGTATCTTTAATTCCAAACACTTAAATTTTACATATATTTCACAGTTTAATCAAGACTTTCATACCTTGTACTAATAAAAATTTTTATTGTGTTGTTATGTTAGCCTTGCCATATCACTTAGCGCGGGGATTCACTTATCCTCTATAATATATTCGTATTTAAAGCAATAGAGCGAGGCAGCTGCCCCGCTCGTTGTTTGTGTTTTGCTTGATTAACATTATTGGTGCCAAGACACTCCCTATCGCTTCAGTGCCTTCGCTTCACTATGTACTAAGCAACGCTGACACCAATGGTGATGATAGACTCTTTCCCAGAGCTGTGCGAAATAACTTTGATTTTGACCAAAGTATATCCATTTTCTGTCATATCTGGGTGATCGAGTACTTCCAGTGTTACGCTTCCGTCATTTGGAAAATTTGAGATTAAAGCCTTGTATTCATCAAGAGTTGGCTCGGCATCTCCAACTTTCTTGTTGATAATCTTGGATGACAGCACTGGTTTGAACTCATCCTCGACTTCTGTTCCATCTTCAGGATTAACATCATCATGGTTATCGCCTGTACCCGGATTTTCATCGACCACATCCTCGACAAATGTGATATAGACTGCGAAATTAGCATTTTTGTTAGATTCATAATCCTTATTAACAGAATTGAAACTGAATTTATAACCATACTCATCTATAGGGAATCTGCATTCATATTCATAATGTTTGCCGCTCATAGATGTAGTTCTAACCTTAGCCTTCTTGCCGAAATATTCCTTCTTGAGTTTAACAGTCTGTCTTGGCGATATGTTGTTGCTATTATCCTCAGCCTTAGCAGGATTAGTCACTTCTTCCCAAGTCTTGCCGTTATCGAAGCTGTATTCCATCTTGGTGATGTAATCTGTGCTGTACGACTCGAAGAATATCGCAAATTCAGTACGTCTCTTGGAACCCTTATGCGTAACTCTAGCGATTAACGCCTGGCTCTTCGTCTCATCCGAGAGATTCATCTTATCGTAAAGTTTCTCACCAGTGTCCCTGTTGGTCACTTCTATTCCGTATTTGTTAAACTCAGAGTATGGAACCTCAATCTTAGTGCCATCTTCTTTAACAAGCTCAACTTTAATGCTCGATAAATCAAGAGGCTTCGCAATATCGGACTTTAGAACTCTCTGACCTGTATATCCATTCACTTCCGTAGGCTCTAGCATTTTGATATCGGTTATATCATTGCCCGTCTTCTTGTCGTTCTCCGAAAGCTCTAGGGCATTATCCACGGATAATCCAACTCCACCTGTAGTTAGCGTAGCACCAGATATTGCATCCATCATCTTCTTGCATTTGTGATGCTCTCCCAGATACTGTCTGATAACCGGCGAAACCAGCTCTGCTCTTCTCGCATCTGTAATCTTGCTCGCATACTCTTTGCCTAGAAGCTTTTCCGCCTCCTTGGCATGATCCTTTGCGCCAGCAATCTGGTCGATATACTTTCTGTACAATTTGAGAATAGCGATGTTTCTCTTGCCAGCTTCTCCGCATAGGTGTGGTATTACTCTCGATGAGATACCCATGTAATCGAGTCCTGAGTAGCCCTGACCCTCGACGAATACGATGCTCTCGATGACGTTGTTCTTGATATTGACAACAGTCTTAACTCCGCCTCTAGCCTCATCGAATCCATCACCGAGTCCTATGAACTGTCCGTCCTTAAGCTCTCCTGTCCTTATGAATTCACCAATCTCTTTTTCTACCCTAGCATCTAAATCCAGCTCAGGAGTTACCTGCTCTCCTGGATTAACCGTAGGATTAGTACCAGGGTTCACTGGATTTGAGCCAGGGTTCACACCTGGGTGTCCACCAGGATTTACTCCAGGTTTTTCGCCCGGCTTTACATCTGGTTTAGATGGCTTCACAACAGGCTTTGATGGCTCTACGGCTGGCTTCGAAGGCTTTACAGCTGGTGCTGTGCTAGTTCCGTTCTTAACCACTCGTGAAGTAGCTGTCTGATTCTGGACTCTGTTATGAGAAATAACTTTTCTTGCTCTCTGGCTATCGCCCGAGCTCCTGTTTAACGCGCTGTTACCGCTTTCCCCGTTGCTATTAGTCTCATAGTCCCCTGCAGTACCCTTATCTTCACTCTCCTGTGCCGTATTTTGCTCATCAGCTACATCCGTCTGTTCTTTCTTGTGGGAGACTGCAGATTTCCCAGACTTCTCAGCCCCTCCTCCGAACATAGCGAAAGCGATTCCCCCTGCCACTGCTAGGATGAGTGCGCCGATCAATATCGGCTTTAAGATCGCGTTCTTACCCATTCATTCCTCCTAAAATGATAGTTAGATAGTTTGAATTAAAGTTAACCATGACTAACTTTAGTATATCATAGAAATACATATAATTTTTATCAATCTTTTAAATCACATGTATTTTATTTGTTTATTTACTGTGGTTTGTGACCGCAGTCAGTAGAATTTTAAAATGCATAGCTAGTAATAGTTCCAAGCAACTTCCCGTGCATAAAAACAACGGATGCGCTGACGCACATCCGCTGTTCATGAAAGAAAGTACTTTAATGATATGTTGTCAATTTAAATGTATATTATTTCTTTTTCTTCTCCTCTATGACCTTATGCTTTTCTTCATCTCTGGTGTGCTCTATATGTAGAACCATGCCGGTGAGAGCGAAGAGTGCAATAACGTTAGGGATTACCATCAGCTGGTTAAACATATCTGAGAGCTCCCATACGAGGTCATTCGAAGCACAAGTGCCGAGGAATATGAATACGAGCGCAATTGCCGTATACACCTTTACCGACTTCTCTCCAAACATGTAGATCATGTTAATCTTGCCGAACATGTTCCAGCCTAGGATAGTCGAAAAGGCGAAGAAGAATAGGCAGATAGCTACAAACATCGGTCCTATCTTATCACCGAAAGCTGATGCAAAAGCAGTCTGCGCAAGGTTCGTTTTATCTATACCCTTAGGAATAACTCCGCCAGCGATAGCGCCGTCTTCTGTGTACATGGTCGAAATAACCACTAGCGCGTTGAGCGTTAGGATTACGAATGTATCTACGAATACACCGATCATAGCTACAGTACCCTGCTCATGAGGGTTCTTAACGTGAGCCTGAGCGTGAGCGTGTGGGGTAGAACCCATACCAGCTTCATTCGAGAAAAGCCCTCTCTTAGCTCCCTGCGAGATAGCAGTCTTAAGCGCCATACCGAAGCCGCCGCCGATGATAGCCTGTGGCTCAAACGCATACTTGAAGATCATGCCAAACGTAGCTGGGATGTACTTTATGCGCATTATCAGCAGAATCAGTCCACCTAATATGAATATAGCTGCCATGATTGGTACGATTTTCTCCGTAACGGAAGCCAGTCTCTTAGTACCACCTAGGAAGATAAATCCGCAAAGTATAACCAGAACAACACCAACTGTCCAGCCAGGTACGCCAAACGCTGTGCTAAATGTTGCTCCGATGGAGTTTGACTGTACCATGCAGCCGAAGAATCCGAGCGCAAGCGTAATAGCTACTGCAAAGAATCCTGCGAGGAATCTTCCGAAACCGCCTTTGAATGCAGTCCTGATATAGTAAACAGGACCTCCGAGGAATTCGCCAGATGGCGCCTTCTGCCTAGTCTCGATAGCGAGCGTAGCCTCCGCATATATTGTGGCCATTCCGAAGAATGCGATAACCCACATCCAGAATATAGCTCCCGGTCCACCGGTTAAGATAGCACCTGAAGCACCTACGATGTTACCAGTTCCAACCTGAGCTGCAATAGCAGTCGCAAGAGCCTGAAATGAGCTCATGCCGTTGTCATGCTTATGACCTCTGAGGGATATTCCGCCGAAGGTTCGCTTAAACCCCTCTTTGAAATATCTTACCTGGACAAACCTAGTCCTAAACGTATACCATAGTCCAACACCAAGCAACATGAATACCAACACATAGTCTGATAAATAAGCATTTATCTCTTGCACAATCGGAAGCATCTGTTCTCTCCTTTAACTAAATAATTCCTAATTGCTAGTCGTTATGATTCCTAGCACTATGTACTTTTATAAGTACATCATAAAGTTATATTAGCAAAGAGATTTATTTGTGTCAACAAATAAATTATTTTTTATTTTATTGTTTTATATGACAATTTCAAACCTTTATTTTGTATCGCACTACAACTGAATCCGTTCTAATTCCTGCACACATTAACAAAAGGGGCACCTTTCGGCACCCCTTTCGCAGTACAGTATTATTTGCCTCTGCTTAGCAGATATCTATACCATGTTAAGTTTTCCTTATAGGTAGATACTTATGATAATTTGTTAGTTCCAAATGTTGTATTAACATTATACTTCTTATCAAAAGCTTCTCTGGAGAGAACTCTGGTGCTTAACGAAGACTTAGAGCTTGTCTTTATAGTATCTGAGTATTTGCCAGTTACAGTAACTACCACTTCACTGCTTCCCTTAACCTTTGTCTTTCCATTAACCTTTATTGTAACCGTTTTGCCTTTTGAATCTACAACCTTGCCACCCTTTTCTACGTTCAGATTCGAGACTGTAGCGCTCTTGGTTACAACCCACTTAGAAGACTTATCTATGTTTACTGTCAGTGGCGACTTTGATGTAGTTCCCGCCGAATTGTTTTCGATAGTTGCAGAGCCTGTCCACTTCGAGTTCTTAGTGAGATATAGGTTAACATTACTGATGGTATCTACAGTGATATTTCCTTTAAGAATCTCTTTGATTCCCGTAAATGTCACCTTCCCCCCGTTACTACCCTGACTACCCCAGCTATTGGAGTTATTTCCACTAGCGTTGATTAAATCTACCTTAGAACTGTCAAAGTCAAGCTTCGTATTCTGAAGAACTACCTTAGCATTGGTATTGGTCACGTAGAACATTGCTCCGCCTGAAATTGTCGACTTAAGTGTAGAATCTACAGCTTCAAAATCTCCTAGCTTAGAGCTTGCAGTTTCCGCATCTCCAGAGGTCGACTGGTAGATGATAACGCCATTCTTGATAGGGTCGCTTCCGGAAATTGCATCGTTTGTACTTGTGAGCGATGAGTTATAAATCAGGATTCTGTTCTGCCCCTCTATACCCGCAATCTGACTTCCTGTCGCAGTACCTTTTACTGCATCTACTTCAATGTCTCCTGTAGAGTAGATTAGGGGTGAGCCTGAACCTGACGTCTTAAATGTACTATTGGTCACAGATATATAACCGCCGCCACGATCAGTCGCTACAGATGCACTGTGAGCACCCTCTGTGCTTATATTCATCTTATTTGCATAGATTACACCGCTATAAGTCGCATCGAGTCCTCGCGAATTACCGCCCTTCTTGGTAGTGATTTTGACATCGTTTGCATATACCGTAGCATTATCTGTCGAAAATATACCGTTGCTTCCTTCACTAGTTGAAGTAATCGACGATTTTGATAAGAATAGTTTAGTTCCCTTTCCAACTGCTAGAGCAGATGAATTAATGCCGTAAAAGTTAACGTTATCTCCATTGGTATCGTCTCCAGATTTCGTGATCTTAGAGTTCTTGACCGTTAGAGTTCCACCACTCTTGGCAAGAAGTGCATTTACATCTGCAGTTGTAGACTTAATTGTCTTATTACTCACTTTAACACGCTTCTTGCTTGCAGTTAATTCGCCCTTGTTAGTACCGCTGTAATCGTAGCTCTGTGTATTAGCGCCGCCACCTTGACCGCCACTTTGATTGCCCGCTGGTGGCTGACCGCCTGAAGGTGGTTGTCCGCCGCCTTGTCCATCTGACGGTGGCTTCCCTGGTGCGCCATTAGATGATTCATTACTACTCTTAGAACTTTTATTACTTTTAGCTTCTGTCGATTTCTTAGTTTTAGATGTTTTCGCATTCTTGCTTTTAGATTTGCTTGAATCACTATATATCTTTGACGGACTCACATATGTGAGTTTAACCGAGCTGTCTGCCGCCGAGACCTGTCCAAATAGTGAAACCCATCCACCTAATGCTGTTACAGCTATCATCACAGCTATGAGAACTGTCGCTAGCTTGTTCTTGATTACGGCCTTACGCATTTTGTCCACATCCTTTCATGATCCCCTGTTTAATTCTATATTTTAGATAATTGCTTTTCGCTAACTTAGCTTATACATATTATGCATAGCTAACTTGTAGCAAAGCTGTTCACTATTTGAAGGAAAGATATGGCAAATTGGTGTTTCTATCGGCTTAATTGTGAATATTTGTGTGCGAATCATGTACTAAATATTATTTTTTATGTATAAAAAAACACGACCAGCATATCGCCAGTCGTGTCTAATCGCTATATCCGATTGTACGAACCTTTTTTTACGCCTGAGCTGCTGCCTTAGCCTTTGCTTCAGCCGCCTTAGCAGCCTTCTCAGCCGCAGCCTTCTTCTTGGCGTTAATCGCCATCTTAGCGTGTCTCTCGTTGTAGCTGTTGATTGATCCTGTAGGACAAACGCCCATACACATTCCGCAGTTCTTACACTTCTCGTAATCTACAGCTGCGACGTTGTTGTTAACGTGAATTGCGTCGAACTTACATGTCTTCTCACACTTTCCACATGCGATACAGCCGTTTGAACACTGCTTGCGAGTAACTCCGCCCTTCTCAGTGTTCATACATAGCACATGTACTTCCTTCTTGTAAGGAACCATCTTGATGATAGTCTGTGGGCATGTAACTACGCACTTACCACATGCAACACATGTGTCTCTATTAACCTTAGCAACGCCATCGATGATGCCGATAGAATCGAATTCGCAGACACCTACGCAGTCTCCAAGACCGATACATCCCTGTGAACAAGCTGAGTTGCCGTTAAAGAATGTCTTAGCACCTGCACATGACTGCATACCCTGCCACTCGAGAATCTTCTTGGAAGCATCGCAGGTTCCGTTACACATTACCTGTGCAATCTGCTTATCAGCGCCACCTGCAGCACGACCGAGTATGTTGGCGATCTGCTCAGCACAAGCAGCTCCACCTACTGTACAAGCGCTGCAGCTTGTTGACTCATCATTAACTACTGCGTTTGCATAGTCATCACATCCAGCAAATCCACATCCACCACAGTTAGCACCAGGTAGAATCTCTCTTACCTCGGATACTCTCTCATCTACTGGAACGTAGAAAGCGTGTGAAGCGATTACTAACAAGAGAGAAGCTATGAATCCTGCACAAACTACAAGTGCTACTGCTGTTATAATTGCATTCATCTATACCCCTCCTTACTGGAATAATCCTGAGAATCCCATGAATGAAAGCGAGAGGATTGTTGCACTTACGAGTACCATTGGAACTCCCTTAAATGCAGCAGGTACGCCCTCTTCATTCCAGAGCTTCTCTTCACGAACACCTGCAAACAGTACCATCGCAAGGCCGAAACCCACTCCAGCTCCAGCTGTGTAAACGATAGCCTGAATGTATGTGTAGTTATAGTTGATAGCGTTGATTGTCGCACCGAGGATAGCGCAGTTTGTTGTGATCAACGGAAGGTAGATACCGAGCGACTTCTGAAGCGCTGGCATAAACTTCTTCATGAACATCTCAACGAACTGTACTAGAGCCGCGATTACGAGGATAAACACTACAGTCTGTAGATATGCGATATCTAGCTTATTAAGTACCTGCTGGATTGGCCATGTTGTAATTTCCGCAATTACCATTACGAATATTACCGCACCACTCATACCAACAGCCGATTCCATCTTGTTAGAAACTCCGAGGAATGAACAGATTCCGAGGAACTGCGATAGCAGGAAGTTATTTACAAGAACGATCGACATAAATATGATAACTAAATTTAACATTATGCCTCAGCTCCTTTCTCCTCTGCTGCAACTTCCTTAGCTTCTGCAAGGTTGCATGAATTGTACATTGGGCATGTACCACAGCTAAATGATTTCTTCTTAAGCGCCTTACCGTTAGTCAGTAAGTTTAGTACTGCGATGAGAACTCCGAATACGAAGAAACCACCAGGTGCGAGGTTGAAAAATCCGATTGGTGTGAACCATGAACCGAATACTGTCATACCAAACCATGTTCCTGCTCCGAGCAGCTCTCTGATCGTACCCATTACTGTAAGTGTGAGCGTGAATCCGAGACCCATTCCGATTCCGTCTAGAGCAGAATCAAATACAGTGTTCTTGTTAGCAAACGCCTCAGCTCTTCCGAGGATAATACAGTTTACTACGATTAGAGGAATGAATAGACCTAGCGACTTATAAAGTGCTGGCACGTATGCCTCTAGCAAGAACTGAACTACTGTTACGAATCCAGCAATTACTACGATGTAGCACGGGATTCTTACTTTGTCAGGAATAACCTTACGAAGTAGTGATATTACTACGTTAGCTGCAATCAGTACCGCTGTAGTTGAGAGTCCCATACCAAGACCGTTCGAAGCGGATGAAGATGTAGCTAGTGTAGGGCAGGTACCGATTAGAAGAACCAATACTGGGTTCTCTTTGATGATACCGTTTGTGATGATAGATAATTTACTCTTATTGCTCATTTATTTAGCCCCTCCCATAGCCTTATACTGCTTTAGACCAGCAAAAACAGATTCGTGAATAGCCTGTGAGGAAATCGAAGCTCCAGTGATATACTTAACCTTCGACTTTGAATCCTTGATAGTCTCGCTTCCAAGATCCGATAGTCCCTTGTACTGTCCAAGGTGCTTTGGGTCCTGAGCCTTTGTACCGATACCAGGAGTATCTTGAGCACTCATAATCTTAACGTTAGTGATCTTACCCTTGTTGTCGATACCTATCATAGCAGTTAGGGTACCACCATAACTGTTTGAGTTTACAGTCACTACTACACCTGAGCCATTTACAGCCTTGGATGCCTCTGTAACGTATATCTTATTCTTCTGAACTACCACGAGCTTTCCGTCGTAATTCTTGAATTCGCCTTTTGCCTCTGGAATCAGTTCGGACTTAGCCTTGTTCGACTCCTTGAGGTTGTTCTTATCGATGATTGGCTTCGTAACACCGT
>ERZ772957.747-NODE-747-length-23996-cov-7.429305_pt1 | contig 23996 bp, 24 predicted proteins | sample MGYA00580682_ERZ772957 | MGnify/ENA primary metagenome ERZ772957 (study PRJEB29015, sample SAMEA2737921) | human oral metagenome | biome: human oral; feature: human-associated habitat; material: dental | place: China | collected 2025 ...
ACATTAAGACTATATGCATTGCATGATAGGCGTCTACGCATTTAACGGAAGAACCTAAAAAAGTGGAGTTTTAGGGGCAAAAATCGTGTATTTGGGCGTAAATAATCATGGGTTGGCAAGCAAACTAGAAAGGCAAAATGGTGCAAAATGCAGGTCCTATGCCTTAAAATGGACAAAACAAAAGACATGCAAGGTTAAAAACAGTAGCTATTTACCTACTTTCCGACCAACATTTTCGCTAGAACGGAGTGAAAATTAGAACAGCTTTGTAAAATAAATAATAAGAATTTAAGTTTTGAGTTTTTAAGTTGATGAGTTGATAAGCTTATGAGTTGATGAGTTTGTAAGCTTGTAAGCTGGTGAGTTGATGTATTCGGGAGTTGTTGGGTTTTCGTGAGATGATAAGCCAGTGAGTTGATAGACCGTAAGTTTTGAGTGCAATTTAAGTTTATGGATTGGCAGATTCTTGATTTGTTGAGCCTGACTTGATGAAACAAAAACATATCAACATCATTACTATTTGGATATAATTGACTATCTTTGCATTTGAAAAATCTGCAAAATTTCAAAGGTCGTATGAACAAGGAGAGCTATATTGAAGAGAGTAAAACTTTAAAATCGAGAATTAAAGCATTGCCTGTCGATAGCGTGCTGTTCCGTTCTGACTACCCAGAGTATCATTCTGAGTTTGTAGGAAGCACGTTGGCAGAACTGACTGAAAGCGGAGTACTATTCAAAATGGCACAAGGCATCTATGTAAAGCCTAGAAAGAGCAGGTTTGGTTTGGTACTTCCATCTATTGAAAAAATTGTTCAGGCTATTGCCATGCGAGACAATGCAGAGGTGCTACCAACAGGAACTACCGCTTTAAATGCGTTGGGACTTTCTACTCAGGTTCCAATGAATTATGCTTATCTAACATCAGGAAGTGAAAGAACGATTAAACTAGCCAATCGCCAAGTAGTGCTAAAACGTGGCGTGCCAAAGAATTTCTGCTACAAGACACGGCTGATTGCCTTATTAACACAGGCACTTCGAGCTTTAAAGCAAGAAAACGTAGGAGATTCTGAATTACAAATCATCCGTGAACTCATTGCCAAAGAAACAGATAAGGAGAGTTTGGCCAAAGATGTAGATGCTATGCCAGGCTGGATGAAGAGAATTATTAAACCAATGCTTAACAATTAAACAAATAAAATACCATGAAAAAGTTGTGGTTCAACAACAAGGAATTAGACCGTCTGGCAATGTTGCAGCAGACAGAGGCCGAACATTCTGGGATTAATCAGGCAGCAATAGAAAAAGATTGGTGGGTGACAGTAACACTTAAAGCACTGTTCCAATGTGCGTGCAGCGACTCATTGACATTCAAAGGAGGCACTTCGCTTTCCAAAGGGTTCAACATCATCGAACGTTTCTCGGAAGACATTGACTTGTCTATAAGCCATTCACTCTTTGGAATAGACAGGACAACCAAAAATCAACGTGAAAAACTGCGCAAGATGGCTCGTGCATACATCCACAATACCCTTTCCACACAATTAGACTACAATCTGAAAAAGATGGGTATTGCAGGGTATCGCATCGAAAATGTAACACATACACAGGGAAAGAATGGGGAATGGTGCACAATAGACTCGGACAAAGACCCTACGATTATCCTTTTGCACTACCCATCAATCGTTGAAGAAACAATAGAATACGTCCCCCCACGAGTGAAGATAGAATTCAGTTCGCTCTCTATGGACGAGCCAACGGCGTTGCGCAACATCCATTCGCTCATAGAAGATAGCTTTGAAGGCGAAGATATAGATGCCTGCTACAAGGTTAGAACAGTGCTACCAACCCGTACTTTCTTGGAAAAGATATTCTTACTTGCACTTGCAGAAGAATTCCAGAAAGAAAGCCCAAGAAGCGTGCGAATGTCTCGCCATTTGTACGATTTAGAAAAACTTATGGACACCCAATATGGGCATGAAGCCTTATCAGACATCAACTTATACAATTCCATAGTGGAACATCGTAGGGCTTACTATGCACTAAAATACGTCAATTATGACCTTCACTACCCTAATACCATCAACTTTATAATCCCAAAGAAAGAAATGAAAGCATGGAGTGACGATTATACTAAAATGCGTAACCCGTTCTTCTTTGGTAAATCTCTCGAATTTGAAGAGTTGATGCAAAGGATGAAAGAGTTGCTGAAACGCGTGCGTGCTTTGTCTGATTAAAAGCATTCATGCCTTAACAGAACAAGTTGCAGGCTCTAACCATCTATGAATTACCCTCCTTCTTCTTAAAGTTAAGCTGGTAGCTAAACGACAGTAGCACGTAGCTTTTAATTACGGGGCGATAGCTTTCGTTAAATCCTGTGGCCGATGCTGTGCGTTCGAGACTTTGCCGACGATTAAGAATGTCGTTCCAACTAAGGGTTAGGGTGGCTTGCTTGCTACGAAGGAAACTCCAAGCCAACGACATGTTCCACAGCCATTGGTCGGCATCGCTGCTGGTCATCGTACCCCGATGCAGGTAACAAGAGGCATCGGTAGAGAGTTCGAGGTCGAAAGGCAAGTCGGCCATAGCGTTAACGCTTAACGAGAAATCATGGTTTTTTGTGCGCGTTTGCGTCTGAAGGTTGTGCGAAAAGCGTGGTTGCCAGCGTGCGCCAAACGTTATGTCGCCCCATTTTGGCACAAATCCGCATAGCAAGAGTACCTCTCCTTCACGCATTTTGGTAATGCTTTTCGTCACGTCGGCCTCGGTTTCGTCGCCATTGAGCGACACTTCGCGCCGCAAACCCAACGCCATGCTAAGCCCCAAGTTCCATAAACCCAGCTGTTTGTTCCACCCCAAGTTGGCGTTAAAGCTGTTGTTGCCGTTGATGTTTACTTGCCGATAGTGTCGCGCCCCCGACTGGCGGTCGAGCCGCATCTCTTCGGTAAAGTCGTTAAGCGTGCTTTGGAAGTTGGCACTTAGCGAAAGTCCCCATCGTTCGTGTTCCCATTCTAGGTCGAACATGCTGTTGAATGCCGGTTTAAGGTTGGGGTTTCCTTCGCGAATAGCCAAGGGGTCGGTGGTGTTTCTGAAAGCGAGCAACATCTCTGCACTAGGTTGCGAGGTGTAGCCCGAATATTCTAAGCGCACATTCATACCCTTTCCACGCCACCGCACATGCGCCATTGGCTTGAAGTCGGCATGTCGCAAGGTGGTATCGCGTTGCTCGCCATGATATCGTTGATGAAACCGCTTGCGCTGTGGCAGCAAAGTAAGGCCGCCACTGGTGCTAAGATGCTCGCTGTCGTAGTTGAAGGTCAACCGCAACTCTTGCCCAAGAGACGTCAGTCTGCTTTCGTTACTAAGGCTATCTACCCATTGTCCGTTGTTCCCAGCCTTGTCGTAAGTGTCTTGCTTGCGGTAATCCTTGGCCGCAACAATGCCCCAACCCGCCTGCAACCGCACCTTTTTGCCCAAAGGTTGGGTAAGTAGTGCGGTAAACGATGCCTGTCTAGACTGCGTGGGCGATAGCTGTTCCAACGCTCGAAGTTGCAAAGAGTCGGCTCCCAGCTTGTTCTTCAATTGCCTATAATGCGTTCTGCTATGCGAATTGCTGGTGCTTTCGGCATTGTTGGCGTCCATTCGGCCCACAATACTCAATGCCGTACCGCCTTCGGCAAAGGCATGAGTGAAGTCGGCCGAGGCATTAAAGCTGTTGGAATGGCCGCGAGAGATGCTCTCTTCGTTACCCAACGTTATGGTGTCTATGCGCGCCCGCTTGTCGAAAAGCTGCGTTTCTTGCGCACTTTGGCTCTTGTTGCCGTATAGACTGGCAGAAAAATTCACGTTGAGTTGGCTCCGCTTAGACATCTCGTAAGTGGAAAAGAACCACAGCGTGCCACTAGTGTTGCGCCCATTCATGCTACTTGTTGAGGCATCTGCTCGCGTACCTGTCGTCAGATACTCTTCGCTGTAACTCGAACCCTGCATTTCGTGGTGGAAATCGTTAAGCGATGCACTAGCGTTAAGTTTCAATTGCTTACCTAGATGCTTGTTTCCGTCTATGGATACCGAGTTTGTATAATTGCCGTTGCCTGCCGTGGTGTTCTCCAAGTTGCTGCTTGCCACGCCAAACGACAAACTTTCGCCGTTAGACCGCAGCCAATTAAGCAGCGCGCTGTCGTTGCGTCGTCCCTGCGTACCGTGTTCGGCCTTAACGTTTGTGGTAAGGGCACCGTTAAATTCGTCCTTAGTCTGAATGTCGAGCGTCAGCTCCTGCAATCCGTCGGTAATGCCCGTGGCCTTTTCGAGAGTAGAAAGTAAGTCGTATATTTTAAGTTGCGACACCGCCTCGGCAGGCAAAGCGGCCAAGGCCCGTGCGATATTGTTGCCCATGAAGGTAGAGCCATTGAGATTAATCTTAACAAGCGGCTTGCCATTATAGGTTAGTCGCCCCGTCACTCGGTCGTAGCGCATGCCCGGAACCTTACGTAACAGATACTCCAAGCTACCGCCTCGCTTGGTGTGTAGTCCGCCCACGTTGATGAGTGTGGTGTCGTTGCGCATCTGAATAAGCTTTCGGCGAGCCACTACAACCACCTCGCCAAGGTCTTTTCCTTGGCGTAACGTGTCGGGGTCGCTTACCAAATGGCGCGGTTCCGACGATGTGGCGGCGCGTGTTGGCAAAGAAGAAAGCACCAATAAGCCAACCGCTATATATATAAGGAGTAGCCTTATGCGCATCTAATTGTTTTTGTTAGGTTCCATGAGGCCTGCAAGCAAGCCAAATGCAAAGGTAGTCTACACTTTCGGGTTGTGCAACTAAACGGCTCATTATTTTACATCCGCACCGCCATTAAGCCTTGTTTTAATGCAACCAGCCAACCATCAACATCTGCATACCCATCGCCACAAACCACGCAACAGGCAAGACAAACACGAAAGCAACATGAAAAACTCCACCTTGGCAGGCGAATTATGAATGCGGCGTTATCGAAATTCGATTAAAAGCCGTACCTTTGTGCCGTAATTGAACAAGAATTTATTGTGGGAGAAAACAGTTTCGAGCTATTAGATAAGATCAGGAACCCAGAGGACTTGCGCAAACTAGATGTTGAACAGTTGCCGCAACTGTGCCAAGAACTACGCCAAGACATTATAGAAGAGGTGTCGGTGAACCCCGGACACTTTGCTTCGAGCCTGGGCGTAGTTGAGCTCACCGTTGCTCTGCACTACGTTTACGACACGCCCGAAGACCGAATTGTATGGGACGTAGGCCATCAGGCATACGCCCACAAACTGTTGACGGGCAGGCGCGAGCAGTTTTTCACCAATCGTAAGCTGGGCGGCATTCGCCCTTTTCCCACACCAATGGAAAGCCCTTACGACACGTTTACCTGCGGACATGCCTCAAACTCTATCTCGGCTGCATTAGGAATGGCCGTGGCTGCCAAGCTAGGCGGCGACCAACAACGCCACGTTGTGGCCGTAATTGGCGACGGAGCGATGAGTGGCGGATTGGCTTTCGAGGGCATTAACAACGTGTCGTCGACGGACAACGACTTGCTCATCGTGCTCAACGACAACGACATGAGCATCGACCGTGCCGTTGGAGGCATGGAGAAATACCTGCTGAACCTCGACACCAACGAGACATACAACCGCCTACGCTTTAAGGCTGCACAATGGTTGCACGCCAAAGGATGGCTGGACGACGACCGCAAGAAGGGCATTCTGCGACTGAACAACGCCTTGAAGTCGGCTTTGAGCCACCAACAGAATATCTTTGAGGGCATGAACATACGCTACTTCGGCCCATTCGACGGCCACGACGTGAAAGAAGTGGTGCGAAAGCTACGCCAACTCAAACAGATGCGCGGGCCAAAGCTACTCCATCTGCACACCACCAAAGGCAAAGGCTACAAGCCAGCCGAAGAATCGGCCACCATTTGGCATGCCCCTGGCAAGTTCGACCCTGCAACAGGCGAACGACTAGTATGCAACAACACGGGCGAACCGCCGCGTTACCAAGACGTTTTCGGCGAGACTCTGGTTGAATTGGCACAAGCCAACCCCAAGATTGTGGGTGTTACGCCAGCCATGCCCACAGGATGTTCGCTAAACATCATGATGAAGGCCATGCCCAACCGCGCTTTCGACGTGGGCATTGCCGAAGGACACGCCGTAACTTTCTCTGCCGGCATGGCCAAAGACGGGCTTGTGCCATTCTGCAACATATACAGTTCGTTCTCGCAACGCGCCTACGACAACATCATTCACGATGCGGCGTTGCTCAATTTGCCTGTGGTGCTGTGCCTAGACCGCGCAGGACTGGTTGGCGAAGACGGCCCAACGCACCACGGAGTGTTTGACATTGCCGCGCTGCGTGCCGTTCCCAACCTAACGATAGCCTCGCCGATGGACGAACACGAACTGCGCAACCTGATGTACACGGCCCAATTGCCAGGCAAGGGAACGTTCGTTATACGTTATCCGCGCGACAATGGCGTATGCCCCGACTGGCGTTCGCCTTTCGAAGAGATAACCATCGGCACGGGCCGATGCCTTAGAGCGGGTACGGATGTGGCCGTAATAACGCTCGGACCGATTGGAAACGATGTGGCTGAACTACTCGACGAGATGCAGGGAACAAAGCAAGTGGCCCACTACGACCTGCGCTTCGTAAAGCCATTAGACGAAAACTTGCTGCAAGACATTGGCCGCAAGTTCAACAAGATTATAACCATTGAAGACGGTGTACGCAACGGCGGCATGGGTTCGGCCGTGATGGAATGGATGTCCGACCACGGTTTCCGCCCCCAAATAGTGCGCATGGGCTTGCCCGATGCCTTCGTAGAACACGGTTCGGTGGCACAACTACGCAAACTGGTAGGCCTTGACGCCGACTCAATAAGAAAGGAGATAGAAGCATGAAAATCGTTATAGCCGGTGCTTGCGACATAGGAATTTACCTGGCTACACTGCTATCGCACAGCCACGAGAACATCACGCTCATCGATGAGGACGAAGAACGGCTTGGCAGAATGGACGCCGAGGCCGACCTGATGATGTTGCAAGCATCGCCCAGCAGCGTAAAAACACTTAAAGAGGCGAACGCCGGCGACGCCGACTTGTTTATCGCCGTTACCGCCGACCAACATCTGAACCTCAACATCTGCATGATTGCTAAGGCTCTGGGGGCAAAAAAGACGGTGGCCAAGATAGACGATGTGGAACTGACAGAACCAGGAGTGGCGGAGCTTTTCGAGCGTTTGGGCGTTAGTTCGCTCATCGTTCCCGAAACGCTAGCGGCCACCGACATCATCAACGGACTGAAAATGTCGTGGGTGCGACAACGTTGGGACGTGCACAATGGCGCGCTTGTGATGCTGGGCATCAAGTTACGCGAGGGCTGCGAAATTCTTAACCAACCCCTAAAACAACTCTGTGGCCCCGACGACCCTTACCACGTGGTGGCCATTAAGCGCGGTTACGAAACCATCATACCAGGCGGTAACGACGAATTGAAACTCTACGACCTGGCCTACTTCATGACAACGCGCCAATATATTCCCTACATCCGCAAGATTGTAGGCAAAGAACACTACGTTGACGTTAAGAACGTGTTCTTCATGGGCGGAGGAAACACCTGCGTGATGGCGGTGAAAAACATCCCCAGCTACATGGAAGCCAAGATAATAGAGAAAGACGAAGAACGCTGTGAGGAGCTGAACGACCTGCTTGAAGAAGACAAGGCACTGGTGATACACGGCGACGGACGCGACATACAGCTGCTGAACGAAGAGGGAATTATGAACACACAAGCTTTCGTGGCACTAACAAGCAACACCGAAACCAACATCCTGGCATGCCTTACGGCTAAACGATTGGGCGTGCGCAAAACCGTGGCTATGGTAGAAAACATGGACTACGTTAGCATGGCAGACAGTCTTGACATCGGTACCATCGTGAACAAGAAAGACATTGCAGCAAGCCACATCTACCAAATGATGCTCGATGCCGACGTAAGTAACGTGCGTTTTCTCACGATGGCCAATGCCGACGTGGCCGAGTTCACGGCCCAACAGGGTTCGAAAGTCACCAAGAAACGCGTGTTCGAGTTGGGTTTGCCAAGGGGAGTAACCATTGGCGGATTGGTTCGCAAAGGCGTTGGCATCCTCGTTTCGGGTGGCACACAGATTGAGGCCGGCGACAGTGTAATGGTGTTTTGCCACAACACCAACATGCAACAGCTTGGTAAGTTCTTTAATTAGCCATCGGTACACGAACTTTAAGTTCGGGAAATGAAGATAAGCGGAGCCCTTGATGTTCCATATCTTCGCAACCTTCCCAGCCGATTAAACATCCAAGCTTGCATTCTCGTCAACTTTCAAACTTGTTAACTCACGAGCTGGTGAACTAGCAAACTTTTGAAGTTGCAACCTCGTAAACATGTCAACTTGTGAACTTGTCAACTGAATGATTAACTATCGCACCATATATAAAATTATCGGCTCGTTGCTTTTCATCGAAGCAGCACTGATGTTGTCGTGCTTGGCAATGGCCATTTATTATGCGGAAGACGACGTAATGGCCTTCCTCGTGTCTATCATCGCCACCTTATTCTTTGGTTTCGTGTTCCGTTTTATGGGCCGCAACTCCAACAACACGATGGGTCGTCGCGACGCTTGCTTGGTGGTGAGCCTCTCGTGGGCCATCTTCAGCGCCATCGGCACCATGCCTTTCATGATAGGCGGCTACCTACATAGTTTCACCGATGCCTATTTCGAAACCATGTCGGGTTTCACAACCACAGGCGCAACCATCATCGACGATGTCGAGGCCCTACCGCACGGCATCATCTTTTGGCGTTCGCTAACACAGTGGATTGGCGGATTGGGCATCGTGTTCTTTACCATCGCCCTACTGCCGTCGCTCGTTGGCGGTTCGGTAAAGGTGTTTTCGGCCGAAGCCACAGGCCCGATAAAAAGCAAGCTGCACCCCAAACTAAGCACAAGCGCCAAGGCCATCTGGGCTGTTTACCTCACCATTTCCATCGCTTGCACCCTTTGTTACAAGTTCTTGGGCATGGGCTGGTTCGACAGTGTGAACTATTCAATGACCTCCTTGGCCACGGGAGGGTTCTCAACCCACAATTCCAGCGTAGAGTTTTTCCACTCGCCTGCCATCGAATACGCCGTAACCTTCTTCTGTTTCATCTCAGGTGTGAACTTCACCCTACTCTATTTCACGGCCACGAAGTTAAAGATACGCCAGCTTTTCCGCAACTCCGAGTTCAAACTCTACCTTTGGTTGGTACTGGGTTTCACGGCTTTCATCATGGTTGAACTAATCATACGCAACCACTACGAGCTGGAAAAAGCCTTCCGCGTGGCCATATTCCAGGTGGTATCGTTCATCACCACCACAGGACTTTTCAGCGACGATGCCGCCCGTTGGCCACATGTAACATGGGTGGTATTGGCCATGTGCATGTTCATAGGTGCTTGTTCGGGCAGTACTAGCGGCGGTTTCAAGTGCATTCGCGGCGTAATGTTGCTCAAAGTAATACGCAACGAGTTCAAGCAACTGCTTCACCCCAACGCCGTTTTGCCGTTGAAGATAGACGGAGTAAACGTCTCTACCCAAAAGCGCGTAACGCTATTGGCCTTCCTCACCGTAACATTGGTGATGTGTTTGTTCTGTGCTTTCTCCATGATTGCAGCCGGAATAGACAACACCAACGCCATAACCATCACACTAAGTGCGCTAAGCAACGTTGGACCAACGTTGGGAATAGAGATTGGCCCAACCATGTCGTGGGCACAACTGCCCGACTTTGCCAAGTGGCTGTGCTCAGTACTGATGCTCATGGGACGCTTGGAGATATTCACCGTATTGGTTATCTTCACCCCCGCATTTTGGAACGACAGATAGTTTTGAGGAGTTAAGCAGTTATAAAGTTAAGGAGTTAAGCCAATACTCCTGCCGCTCATGTGCCAACACAATATGAAGAATGAATATGGTTTATGGCTAAACCTTAACAACATAAAGCCACATCTGACCCAAAACAAAGGGTAATGGCATGCACTTAACTCTATAACTCATCGACTTACAAAACTCTATAACTCACAAATTCAAACATAAACTCACAGAAATAAAGGGCAAAGGATACAAAGGAGAAAGGAACAAAGGAGAAAGGAACAAAGGAGAAAGAAACAAGGATATTGGCTTAACTCCATAAATAACAAAGGAGAAAGAAACAAAGGTACTGGCTTAACTCCTTAACTCCATAACTCCTTAACTCTTCTATCCCTAAGGCTCATAAACTAAAAAACTCATATACTCACATGCAACCATTAAAGTTTAAACCACTATTAAAGCAAACCATTTGGGGCGGAAACAAAATCGTTCCCTTCAAGCATCTCGATTCAAACCTGCAAAACGTGGGCGAGAGTTGGGAAATATCGGGCGTGCCTGGCAACGAAACCATCGTGGCCAATGGCGAATACGAAGGCAAAAACCTTAACGAAGTGTTGAAAGAACTGCAAGGAAAGTTGGTGGGCGAAAAGAACTATGCACGCTTTGGAAACGAGTTTCCACTGCTCATCAAGTTCATCGATGCCAACGACGACCTCTCTATTCAGGTGCACCCCACCGACGAATTAGCGCAGAAACGCGGTAAGAGTCGTGGAAAAACAGAGATGTGGTACGTGATGGAGTCAGACCCCAAGGCCTATCTCAACTGTGGAATGAAAACCGCCATCACACCTCAACAATACAAGGTGATGGTGGCCAACAACACCATCTGCGATGCCATCAGCAACTATAACGTAAAGCGCGGCGACAGTTTTTTCATCCCCGCAGGTCGTATTCACAGTATCGGCAAGGGCTGTTTCATCCTCGAAATACAGCAAACATCCGACGTAACCTACCGCATCTACGACTTCAACCGCAAGGATAAGGATGGGAACACACGCGAATTGCATACCGAAGAGGCTGCCGAATGTATCAACTACACGGTGGAAGAGAACTATCGCACAAACTATGTGCCTGCAAAGAACGTGGGCGTGAACCTCGCCACCTGTCCTTTCTTCACCACCAACCTCTACGATTTGGACCAACCGATGACCATCGACCTATCGCAACTCGACAGTTTCGTTATCCTCATCTGCACAGGCGGTAAAGGAACAGTTACCGACAACGAGGGAAACACCGTGGAAATGCAGACGGGCGACTCGATACTTGTTCCGGCTACCACACAGCACGTAAAGGTGGAAGGCGTTATCGAGTTGGTACAAACTTACGTTTAAGGCTGGTTCTAGAAATTACCTCCACTACATTTTTAGGCTTTATCTGCGCTGTTTTCTCTTACTTCTTGATGGGCGATAGTGAACTATGTCACTGAAAGAGTAAAGAAAAGATGACAGATGAGGCCTAAAAGGCTGTGGAGAGCAAGCGTAAAAAGGAGAAAAGACATGAACGTGGAATTTATAGAATATGCCTTAAACCCAAATCAGTCGTTAGAGCTTGTACGGATTTTGTTTGCTTGTTGAGCATATTGCCTGGTCTTATTCTGAAGGCGTAGCGGGCTACGCCGAGAGAATAAGACAGGCAAGATGCCGACAAACCAACGAAGGATGGACAGGAAACGATGGAAACTACCTTCATAAATACACCGATAGACACCATTTTCTCCATACGCTTGTTATTAATACCATGTTAGTGAATTTGATTTTTCTTTTCTCAGGATTCATTTCTTTCCGTGTGTTATTAGAAACACCTGATTATCTGGTTTTCTGCTAATAATAATTCTATTGATTAGACGCTTGAATTGATTGGACAACTCATATAGTTTCCCTCTGTATAAAGCGAAGAAGGCACTAAAGTACAAATCCTCCGTTTGGTTGTCATCATACAGGAAGATAATTTTTCCTCGTGTGTCAGGAACTGTTTTGTATGAGGTAAATTCTTGCAATTCATTCACGGCCTGCATGAGTTCCTTGATCTTTTTTGTGCCAACAATGCTAACTGTATCACAAATACCTCTTAATGCTCCCTTATCAAAGTATGAAGGGGTGATTCTGAAAATTGTAGTCATATAAATATCTGTAAATACGATTTGTAAACTTTTTACGTCCTTAGCATAACCCATAAACATGCCACTCAGCAGCAAGACTATCATCAGCGTTCTATTTCTTATTGACATAATGTTTTTAGTTGTAATGCAAGCTTGTATCGCAAATAAAGTATTGGGAAAGATGAAAATTAGCTTTGTCTTCGTTGCCTTAATCGGGCTTACTTTTAATGTTCTACCCAAAACGAAATAGTATTGGCTATAATATCATGAAACAAAGGATACGTGTTTTCTTAAATCTACCTTCCACAATAATGCCAGGATTATTATAAAAAAGCGCAATCATTCCTATCAACATTCAGGGACTAAACAAATTTATCAAGTATCAGGAATGTACACTCTAAGATACTTGCCCGTATAACAGTAATACCTATGCTTAACGATTACCGTGTTATATACATGTCTTTTATCCCCACCTTCCTTATCTATTACTACTTTCTTTCCAACATATATTTCTCTCCTTTTGATTATAGAAAAATAATCTCTCATCAAACTATCCTTTTCCACTTCCGAAGACGTAAATAACAAAAGACCCTCACTTTTATAAATTCCTGCATTTTGGAGCGTTCCCTTTCTATACTCTTCATACAAGAAAGGCATGTAATACTTCCCTCTCCACTTCATTCTCTCGTCAGAGTAATGATAATCAGAAGAAACAAGCCTATAACTTATCACTCGAAAGTTCTCAAGCCTTTTCATAGCAGAGCCTTTTGCACAAATAAGACTCATCAAAAGCACTAAATAATATAAGTTCATATACTAAAATATTACTATTATTACCTATCTAAAACCATCGTTATTACCATCAAGCTCCAACATTCTTTCAAAAATCATTCGCAGGTCTTCAACAAACTTTAACCCCAACCGTTGGTCGCATTTTAATAATTCAGGAAAAAAATGGTATTCATTTTTTCCTTGTTTTAAAATTCTTATCACATACTCATTCTTTGTTACACAACCACAGCGACTCCCATCAGGTTTCTCTAACCTACTCAGGTTCTTTACTGTTAGATAATGCAGCAAGTTTACTATTGCCTGGTCGTTAACTTTCCTTCTTTTCTTATGCGTTAAATCATCAACAGACAATAACAAACTATCATTGGCATAATAATAAACACGATCATGTTCCAACGATATGGCTGTAATTGAATTATAACACAACTCGCCATACGTAATTCTATAAACATAGATGTTCGCATTCGTATCTATTACCCAATCTTTTCTTACATACTGCTGATAGCAAGAGGTTAGAAACACCCCCATAGCCAACATGGTAAAACAGAATTTCTTGTTAATCATTTTGTTATATTTCCTCCTTTCCCTTTCAAACTTGCTGCGCCATTGGCAGCAATCGCCGTTCCGTTCGTATTGCAAACCTAGATTACCACTACTCAAAGGCACAAAATATTTGACAAAGGTACAAGAAAAGTTAAAACTATCCTACATTTACCAGCTACAAAATGCAATTATATTTTGAAGGTGAAAGAGTGAAAGGGTGAAAAGGGTGAAAGGGTGAAAGGGTGAAAAGGCGAAAAGGTGAAAAGGTGAAAAGGTGAAAAGGTGAAATGATGGCTGCGCCTATTAACTTGTTATCTCGTTAGCTTGTCAACTCGTTAACTTGTTAACTTGTCATCTTGTTATCTCGTTAACCTGTTATCTCATTAACTTGTCAACTAATATTGGTGAAAAATGACTGTTTCTATTAACTTGTACAATCGTAAACTAGTTTTCTCGTTCATCTGCAAAACCACGTTCTTGTCTACTTGCCTACTCGTCAACCTATAAGCTCATGCCCTGTTAACTCGCCAACTTGTCAATTCGTCAACCTGTCAACCCGCCAATCAATGTAAATTTTTCAGCAAGAATTTTAACATTATGAGTGCCTTCGTAATCCACCAACCGCTCACCCGACCGCAAAAAATCGATTCTCGCGAAGGTTGGTTTTGATGCAAGAAGGGGTTAGTCTGTGAAAGCAGCAAAATGAATTTTTATTTAAAAAGACCGTCATTTACACCCGTTTTGGGGCGATTTGCAGCAAAATGTAGTGCGTTTTGGTGCAAAATGCGGTGCAATATGCCGCTAAACGCAGTGCGTTTTGATGCAAAATGCAAGGTGAAATGGTGCTAAACGCAGTGCGTTTTGGTGCTAAATGCAAGGTGAAATGCTACTAAATGTGAGGCAAAAAGCATAAAAATACACTGCTATTGTATAAACAAAACCTTTTAGAGCCATCAAAAACATGGCCAAAAGGGGCAAAATAGCCGTTAAAAAGTAGGGTTTTAAGGGCTAAAAGTGTGTTATTGGACTTGAAAAATTACGAGCTAGCACACAAACTAGAAAGGCTAAATGGTGCAAAATGCAGGTTGTTTTCTTAAAAGAAGACAAAACGAAAGACGTGGAAGGTTAGAAATAGTGGCAATTTAGCCACTTTACAACCTATATTTTCGCTAGAACAGAGTGAAATTTAAAACGATTTTGTAAAATAAAATAAACACAAAAAAAAATACAGTCTAACAGAATTGCTTTTGGAGAATTGTTGTTAGAAGAATGCAAGACGTTGCGTAGCATAGCATCAATAAACCCTTACGCCGAGGATAAGGAGGACTTTTGTTTGTTTACGATGCACCTACGGCTTTGCAAATCCAATCCTTTTTTGACAACTAGCTCATGAGTTTGCGAGCCTATGGAGTTGAATTATATTGCGCATCTATCATGTTGTCGCTGTCAGAGGTGAGCAACATGCCTTGCAACCGCTCCCATTGATAGTTTTAAATGTACGTGCTTTTCATACCGCAGCCCATGCACGTCTATCATGGAGCATCCGCCCTTGTCGTAGCTCCTGCGCAACGATTGCCCCTTCCCCATCTTTAACTTTTACCCGCTCTGCGGTATTATAGCCATAGATTACCACCTACTCATCAAGGTTGGTCATGGTTCACAATATTTTTTATATACCTCTAATTCAAGTAAGATAGTTTTATCTTCTACGTGAAGCTTGTAATAGGAATCCATGATTTTCTTATAAATTAATTCTGAAGTCTCGTTTTTCCTTATGAATGAAAGTAGTTCAGCAATTATGCGCATAATCCTATCTAACTGATTATTTGCTGCATAAAATTCGAGAGTTGCATTTAGCTGCTCTCCTACATTTAAATCACCAATGTTCTTGCGATTTAAATAACCACAGATCAAATCAAACCTCCATAGTGTATGGATATAATACCGATTGAACACTATGCTTTTGTTTCCAAAGATGGTAATATTAGAGTCAGTCAAACTTATTATTTCTTTTTTAAGCCATCTTTCGGTGTCAGTGATTTTATCATATTCCATGATAGCCTCTTCTAGAAGTTTCTCGTACATAAAGGGCATTTTCGAAAGAAAGCCCGCTGGCCTTTCCCCCTAGATTATGGCTGTTACTCCATTATAATAATCCACAAAAAGTTGTTCGAATTTTTCCATTTTATTTATTTCCATTTAAGGCCTTCTTTACTTTTAAGGTTCCTATAAATTGAGAGGAGCTTATTATATCTGTGATGCAAAAACGAACCAAGACAAACACCCTTTCCATGTGCAAAGCAACGGACAAAGATACGATAAAATCTGAAATTCTGCCGCATTTGCCTGTGGCAAAACGTGGGTATGCTTTAAAAGTAACCCTTTGGAGAGGCCGTTCTGTGCATTCTAAACAAGTTGAAAAGAAAAGCAACTAATGGCATACATGTCACAGCGCATAAGGAAATACCGCTTGCCATGCTTATATGTAGTAACTGGTCTAGCCGTTGATGTAGGCGTATCCGTTGCGCATAAACTGTAAATATGGCGATTTGTACAAAAGAAATCAGTATTCCTTTCCATAGTAAACAGTTTTATTGTTTAGAATGAACTTGTCTGTTCTCAGGCGGTTTTTGATTAAACTTCCACAATATTGCGTAGCAATGTCTTCTATGACGATGTGTTCATCATTAGGCAATATCTTCATGAGGGTATTAATGCTTATTCTTTCGTCTGTTCGATGAAAGATCCTCTTTAAAGTTGCAATAGGACAAGAATTGTCGTAACATACTAAAAAGTCCTTCATTTGCTTACTCCTATACATGCCATACACATTTCGTTTCCTTAAAGAAGCAATACCACGATATTCCCAGTTTTGGATTAGGATTAATAGTTTGCCATTGTGTTTGCTAATGTTCATAATGTACATTTCCGCACTCCTATTTAAAGATAGGCGCCTTATCAATGAAGTAAACCCTGTACTGATGTTATTATATTGGAGTTTGTTAAAGACGTACTCCATGTCTTTGTATATGAGCGTGTCTTTTTCATTGATAAAATATGTAACTTCCTTCTGTCCATAATTACTAAGCACCGAGCAGATGCTGAGTAATATAAGCTGTATTACTTTCTGTTTCTCCATACCATTTTTTGAAGGTTTGATGTTTTTAGTTTTTTTCAAATACGGTATACCCTTTCAGGTTAACAGATTCCTTATCTCTGTTGTATGTCACTCTTTCCATGGTGTTAAAGTCATCTTGACTTTTAATATCTCAATAAATTGAGAGGAGTTTATTATCTTTGTGATGCAAAACGAACCAAAACAAACACTCCTCTCATGTACGAAGTACTGGACAAAGATACGATAAAATCTGAAATCCTGCCGCATTTGTCTGTGGCAAAACGTGGATAGGCCTTAAAATCTCCGAGAAGTTTCAGAAATTACTCTCTTGCGATTAGCCATAACTTTACACCACGCTTTTTTACAATAAATATCGAATCTAATTTGTGGCCATTGTTCTTAAACTCTTGGTAATACTTATCATAATGATAGTGGTAATCTTCGGGAAGACTATACTCCCTAAAAAGTGTATCCCAAGAAATTTCTTCCTTCGTATAGTAATTATACATTTTACTACATGTATTTATACGATAAGCCATACCCATACTGATAGCGAGAGGACTCCCATCAATATCCACCGCTAGCGGGTTAAACTGTGTCAAAAACACTGTTCCCCTTTTTGTTTTAAGGTATACTTCTGGGATACCCTTCACATCGGTTCTTATCACTTCCTTGTTTTCTATAAAATTCTTGATTGAGTTATAATCTCCACGGTCAACAAATAACGTATCATACACAGGCACCTTATTTGACATCATAATCAATTCTTTAGCACTAACAACTTTAGAACTATATATGGGTCTAAAGAAAACAACGATAGAATCCTGGAATTCCGTTTTTTCTCTAGATTTACTAGCGCATCTAACATTTGTAACAAGTGCCAATGCCCATAGAAATAATAACAAAGCGTTTCTTTTCATTTCTTCTTGCTTTTTTGAAGTCGGCTCTTCTGTTGTAAATTCAGTCCACCGATGATGATGACGAATACTTTCTCCATTCAATTGTGCAGTTCTCCGCTCCCCCAATAACACGAAACTCTTCTTCGGCATCAAACTTTTCATATTCTTCTTGTACTTTATGCTGATTCTCAAAATGTTTCTTGCACTGTTGGTTCTATCCGCAGCGTGGAAAATTCGTGTTCCATAAGACTCATGGGAGAAGAATTATTCTACGAAATGAAAATTATCGTCTATGTGATATTTACGTGTAAGTTGTTTCTGAACATACTCCTGGCCTTCGGGAGGATCTAACCCATGTTGTCTTTCTTGTACGTTGTTCGAATCGTTATAGTTCCATTTTTATATTCACTATCCACATCTAAGAATTCATCGTGACAGCCAACTAATAATGATGATGTAACAACGTCTTGTTTATCATTATACAGATATATGATGATTCTAGAGTCATGGTAGTTGTAAAACTCTTTACATGCCAACACATAATATCCATCAGCAATTTTATACTTTCCAACATAACAAAATGTCGACTGGCTATGAGCGTTTGAGAGCACAATTGTATTTACAGGCAACAAAAACCTGTTTGCAAGTATATCATAGCTTATAGTATCTTTTGTTGGTAATGGCATTGTACTAAGAATACCACCACATGGGAACTCTGCCAAGTCTATGAAATGGCTTAAAAACTTTGTTTCCTCCGTATCCTGACTTTTACAGGCACATAGTCCCACAAGCATAAAAACTATTATTATCTGTTTCATTTTTTCCTATTTGGTTTAACTTCATAGAGCCACCTGCACATTTCTCCCTCTCTTCATCTTCTCCATAAGAATTAGTATGAATGTGATATGGATCCGTGTCTTACAGACAGTCCAAGAAAGACCTGTAACGTTGCAAAGCTATGCCCCATACCTTTTATTCCTCGCCCGCCCTCGTCCACTTGCGGAAATGCCGACACACTGTTTTGTAATGCAACATTGCCCTTGTGAAGATGGATGAGACAAGAAACCGTGTGGCACAGGAAACCTGCTTTCAACTTGTAAAGAATGCACTGAATAACCTCCAACAGGCTATTTTCAGAATGTAATCGCGTTATGCCACAGACAAGTGGGGCGGGATTTCAAACGCTATCGTAAATTTATTCCGCACATTCGTACATGAGAGGAGCATCTGTCTTGTTTTTGCATTACAAAGATAATAAACTCCTCGCAATTTATAGAAACATTAAAAGTAAAGACTACTTCATTGTATATTGTTAAACAACAAATCTTTCACTTAATCTGTTTATTGATAAATGCCTGGAATATGCTCGAATTCATGACAACATAAGGATAGAGGTAGCCAACACGATACAAACTTAGATTTTTCACAAAGTTCGGCATCCCAATCAATGAGTCGGAGAACACACGTTCTTCGCATATCAATAGATGCTTAGTAATGTCAACATTGGTTTTCTCTCTATCTGAAGAATTAAAAAGCATAATGATTTCAAATGTTTCTTTTGGGAGTAAGCATTTTACGAATAATTCTGGAATAATAGCACAACTGTCTTCAATGACCATATTCGACTCCCATTCCAACATTGATAAACTAAAATCTCCGTATCTACGCAGGAGTTTCCGTCTTAAGAGTTGAACAGGGGTTAAAGAATCATTATTTTCCTCGATAAAGAATATTAAGAGTTTAGAGGGTGTGTTGTTCTTAATAGAATACAAGCACGAACGAGTCTCGTCACATCCTTCTTTCTCTCCCCTTATACACCATCTGGCTTGAATAGAACCAATGTTTTGGCAAAACAACATACTATGACCGAATAGTATGAAACAAAACAGAACAAATGCAATCCTCATAATTCTATACTTTTTAATGGTTTCTTTTCTTGTCCTTATAGACTTGTCTATTAACTCTTGCTTGGGTTCATGGCTATCTTGAAAATGAGGTACTGAGCGATGACGGTCTCCCACAGACTCTCCGTAAATCAAAGCATGACCATATTCTTCATTTGAGAACATTTCTGCTGCAACTACCGACCAGAGAGAAGGATTTATGTTCATGATTAAGAACATTGGTAACCAATCAATGGTATTTCAGCCTCTTTTCCCAATACAATATATCGTCTTCTTTCATCCCGTCTCTCCAGTCCTTAATACTTCTATTGTATAAAAGGACTATGGCATCGCGATTATAGATGTAATAAAGCAGAATGTTTGCTGCGTAATCTGTTGTTTCATCATTGAGTAAAGACAACCATTCTCCTCTTTTCATCCTTACAACAAGGATCTTTTGTTTTGGAGTCAATTTTACGCTTACACGATAGCCAACATCAAATATGGGAAAGCATGTATCGCAAGCGACTTTCTTTATAGAGAAGTTGACACGCTTATTATTTATGAAGGAAAGTTCATTTGTGATGATTTTCTCTCGTTTGCTGTGTGTTTTTTGAGCACAGCATGATGATATGGTCATTATTAGAAAAACCAAGATAACCCAATTAAATTTCATTGTCTTTTTCTCCTTCTATTTTGATATGCTTATGGCGCACCGTTGACGTACACGCCCTCAAGTTAACTGTGCCCCTTCACGATGCGCTCGTCCGCTGCGTTATACGTGTAGCGGCTAATCTTGCCGTTGGCCGACAGTGCCCTCAGGCGGTTCTCTTCGTTCCACGCCATACGCCGCTCCGTGTTCAGTCTGTCTTCCTCCACAAACATGGGATTGCCATTGGTGTCGCGTATTTCTACGCGACATGCAGGAAACCTATTTCATCATATATTTATCATCCGATACTCTACTTACGGTGAAATGGTGTTTTGTACACATATAGCCATGCACAGGAGCAAGATTCCCATCAAAAATGCCACACCCATTAACTTCATAAAATGTTTCGAACAACACTTGTAGTTTATAATGCGAATAATAGTACTCATCCTCATACACAACCTTATTGTTTTTTATGAGGATTACTCTACACATTTCAGAATCCGACCCAATAAGAGCCGTATAAGGATCTTCTGCATCCCCATACGTTTTTATTCCTATTATATTCTGAACTCCGTTTAGCGGAATAAGTGAATGAAAGACGTACATCGTGTCATAGTCTATATCTAGTACTTCACGTAAATCCAATTCACCTTTCCCTTGGTCATTCAATATATTATGTTTTGAAATATACCATTCTACCTTTTTAGGGAAATGATGTGTACAACTGCAAACAAAAGTGATCCCTATTGTAAAGACACATATTGTTATTAACTTATTCATTTAAACCATTATTGTTGTTTTTATTTACATCTTTTACGGTAGCATCATATTGTTTTTTCGTGATGAAATGAAACATCCTTGTGTAACAGCTAGGTACAGATTCTCTTGGCAGTCCTCTCATCAAATTTATTTGTAATAATACTTTGACAAAGGATTTGTCTAATAGCATGTCACTTATTACTCTCTATAAGTATGATTTTTTTCAACTTTGAGGGCATCTTACCAGAGCAAGAAGAAGTTTCATCGTATCTGTAATCAACAAGAATACCAAATTCCTTTATTAACAGAACATATTTTATACTTCCCTCCTTTACCGTATTAAAGTATTTTGTCTTCCACAATATCTGATAAATTGTATAACGTAATGATTTATCCGCTTGTTCTTGCAAAGCATGTAGATGAACAGGAATACCCATTGTAATTTCATCTTTATGCCATTTTAGATAAAAGCGTGCATCGTCAACCGACAGCCTGTCCCTAGAAACCTTTTTTATAAAGCCTTTAAATTTACGGAACAAAGTGGAATCTAAGCTAATCGTTTCATTTGGCATTTTTCTATCAGACATTTGTTTCATATCTTCAAAGGACACGGCGTCAAAAGATTCGTAATGTCCCCTATAGTATGTTACGACAATAGAATCCTTAGCAACACAGTCATTTCTTAACTTTGTTTTGCAACCAACCACAACAAACAATGTTATAATTATGTATAAGAACCTCATCACCATTTCTTTTTTCGTTTTGTCGTGCATTATGCCTAATCGTTTCTCCATTTCTACATGCAGTACACCATTCGGCATCTTCGATACTTCCTTCTCTCACTCTACCCCGCATTAACTGTTTGGAATTTTACTTTTAGGTTCAAACTATCTTTTGTTTTTGTACCCATTTAACGAAGTGCGCAAATTCATACTCGATAACTGTAGCGAGAGATATGGCTCCACCATCGGATGCCCTTGCTGCCTTTCAAGAAAACCAAGTAATGCAGGAACCTCCATTATCATCAAAAAGGTTACGTTGTCTTTCAATCTGCATCATTGGTAGTCTTTTTGCCCCACCGTGACGATGTTCGCACTATATCTATGGGCGTTCTGGAATCACCGAAGGGTAGAGATCTAAAGACATCAATGTGTCTGTGAACATTGAGCTCTCAATGACTAACAAAGTGTCGTTACATTCTCTTATACAATACTCCATTCCCCCGATGTTTATTGTTGTATCATTTATTAATGACCATTTTTCAATGAGCATGATGTCCCCTCCGTCATATTTTGTTAGGACATTAGCTTTATATGCCCTTTCATATACGTACCATCTCCCCTGTCTATCAAAGTAATAGTAAACTTGCGACTTCTCAGCGTGCGACTTCTTCAACCAGTATCTATGATTTCTACCTGCAATTGTCATTTCGATAGAATTCTTCTTACAAGATAGCATACTAAGCATAACACAAAAGACTATTATATATTTCATCGCTATTTATTTTTTTTAACACCAATGTCGAATCCCGACGTTTCACTAGAATATCTTTTAAAAGATAAGCTATATCCATATTTCTTAACTTTTAGATTTGTCTCTTTTATTAATGAGCACACACGATCATCATTTACTCCATCTTCTATAATCGCATTTCTAAGATAAAGTGTGAGAGTTCCGTTGGCATCGTAGATGTGACATTCGTATGTTGTCACTTTTTCTGAGCAATCTTCCTCCAATCCTCTATCCGTATTATGGAATCTGTCATTGTGTCATAGAAAAAAACACTACCTTTTTTCGGCGAAACATAAAAATTGTAAATTGGTTCAAATCTATATGCAGTAGAAAAGCCCACTTGAATCCAAAAATAAGGAGTATCCATATTAGGGGATTGCAGTAGTACAATAGCTTTTCTTCCTTTCACCTTGTAATCGCGTTCTAGTTCTCTCACTTCTTGTAATTTACCAACTAAACCCATGACCTTACCTACTTCCAAACAATCTACTCTGACAGAAACAGAGCTACAATCCTTGTTTGAATCATTATTATTTTTATGGCGTGATTGTATGTCTTTCCCATAACAAGCAAATAATATACAAAATATGCTTATATACACGAATATGAGTTTTTTCATAACAACAACATATTTAAAAACCTAATTAGTCACTTCAAACCGTTCGACTCTTTAAAATCGCCCTTTAATTTGTTATTCGCGTTATCTAAGTCAAACCAAAATCGTTTTGGAATTAACCATACGTAAATTGGGAAGTAGAAGTGGTTCCAACTCTTGTTTGTAATCAGCAATGCTATCGAAGAAATTCATCACCACCTTCCTAAATTTTTCCTTCGCTCTATAGAAGGTTGTATTGACAACTCCCCTCCTAAGCATTTTCCACCGGTGTTCTATAAGGGTGAGATTGGGTGAGTACAGCCGAAGAAAAAACTGCTTAGCCCTCGTTCCCTTCACCCTTTGTGTAAGATGCTTGTTGCGATAGAATCTGGCATCGTTGGATATGACGTATATCCCACATGTCTTGGGATACTTAGCAGGTGCGGCTTCGTAAAGCTGGCATCTGAACTGGGCGTTTACGCTGTGGCAATCAAGAGCGATGACATCAGCGGCATCGCAGGCGTTGAGAAATCCGTTAAGGTTTATCCGACAACGCCCGCTCACCGTGAATTGTCCCATGTGCCCGTCTTTCTCTTCACAAGCGTAGGTGGAGTGGCTGTTGTGCATGCAATAGCTTTTGTAGCGGTTGTCGGTCAGTTTGGAAATGTCACCCAACATGTAGAGTTCCGCATAGTTATATACGTTGTACAGGCTTATTTCCAAGTCGTAGGAGATTGTTTTCGCATCGTGACCATGAGCCAGCATCAGTATGCAGGCGTTCTGAGTACAATAGGGTTCAAAATCCTTACTGTGTTGGAACCAGCGAAGGTTTTCAAGTTCTTCCATGGATAAGTGTAATATCATGATGCAAAGATACGTTTTTTCTCAATATTTTCCAAATCTATTTATTTTCTATACAACTTGTTATCTTGACAACCAACATCCTGTATGAACTTATCTACTCGCTAACTGGTCAAATTTACCATATTGCCAACCCATCCGCCCGTCAACATTTGTCTCTTTTTCAGTAAGAATTTTAACATTATGAATGCCTTCGTAATCCACCAACCGCCTACCCGACCGCAAAAAATCGATTCTCGCGAAGGTTAGTTTTGATGCAAGAAGGGGTTAGTCTGTGAAAGCAGCAAAATGAATTTTTATTTA
>ERZ772957.751-NODE-751-length-23902-cov-7.485470_pt1 | contig 23902 bp, 18 predicted proteins | sample MGYA00580682_ERZ772957 | MGnify/ENA primary metagenome ERZ772957 (study PRJEB29015, sample SAMEA2737921) | human oral metagenome | biome: human oral; feature: human-associated habitat; material: dental | place: China | collected 2025 ...
AGAAGTTGTGTGATATGCATATAGTACTTGATAAACCGGAAATTCTGATGGCGTATCCATATTTTGCTGTATCAGATGAAAGTTTTATTTGTCGCACGGCGGGATTGATTAAGAAGGGGTTTCAATCTATAGAAGGTCATAAATTAGCGTATGCCTCTTATGCTCTGTTAACTTGGAGAGAACTTCAAGATTTACCTGTGATAAATAAATTAATTAAGCGACTGATTTATATGATTAGTTCAAATCAAAAACAAGGGTTAGCCCCACTCCTTTGGACGGCTAATCAGATGTATAAAAAAGAATATCTTTCAGGTGAAGATATTGAATCACTTAGTGAAATTCTTCCAGTTATTTTTGATAGTACAAGTTACGAGAGAATTCCACCATATAATCAAGAATCTGTAAGTATTTCACTTGTTCGTGCTGCTTGCATTAGATTGGCTAGAGATATTTTAAATAAAGAACAAAATAATGATATGGAGTTAAAAAGAATATTGGAAATGGCAAAGAATGACCCACTTCCAGAAGTAAGATTTGCAGAAATTACAGATATATAAAAATATCATTCAAAAGTGCGGTCAATTCTCCCAACGTTTTTAAACGTCGTCTGAAACCGCACTTCCAAACCAAAAGGAGAACCAAATGAACCAAATCCGCCTACACGTTTGGGGCGATTATGCCTGTTTTACCCGTCCGGAGATGAAGGTGGAGCGGGTGTCTTATGATGTCATCACGCCGTCGGCGGCACGCGGGATTTTGGCGGCGGTGCATTGGAAGCCGGCGATTCGGTGGGTGATTGACAAGATTTATGTGCTGAAACCGATTCGGTTTGAGTCGGTGCGGCGCAATGAATTGGGCGGCAAGATTTCGGCGGGCAAGGTCAGTGGCGCGATGAAGCGTAAGAGCGTTGCCGATTTATATACGCTGATTGAAGATGACCGCCAGCAGCGCGCGGCGACAGTGCTTAAAGACGTGGCTTATGTGATTGAAGCTCATGCGGTGCTGACGGCAAAAGCAGGCGCGGATGAGACCGTTACCAAGCATATCGAGATGTTCAAACGCCGTGCGAAAAAAGGACAATGCTTTCAGCAGCCTTGTTTGGGCGTGCGTGAATTTCCTGCCGATTTTGCGTTGATTGACGAAAGCGAGCCGCTGCCGCCGTCAGCGTTAGTGGAAAGCGAGGCAAACCGTGATTTAGGCTGGATGTTGCACGATATTGATTTTGACCATGGCAACACACCGCATTTTTTCCGCGCACAAATGAAAGAGGGCGTGATTGATGTGCCGCCGTTTTACGCCGAGGAGGTGAAAGCATGATTCTTGCGTCCCTTGCCCGCTATTACCGCCGTTTGGCAGCGGAAAACGATGAAATGGGCAACCCGAAAGTGCCGCCTTATGGCTTTAGCGAGGAGAAAATCGGCTGGATTTTGGTGCTGGATAAAGAAGGTCGTCTGAAAACCGTTGTGCCGAATCTGACCGCCGATAAAAAGCCGCAGCCGAAGTTGATGAGCGTGCCGCGCCCTGAAAAACGCACGTCGGGTATCAAACCGAATTTTTTGTGGGATAAAACCGCCTACGCGCTTGGCGTGGAAGCCAATAAAAACAAAGCCGAAGCAAAAGAAAAACCGTTTACGCCGTCTGAAAAAACCTTTGACGCCTTCAAGCAATACCATCTCGATTTACTACAAAACAGTGAAGATGAAGGCCTCCAAGCCTTGTGCCGTTTTCTGCAAAACTGGCAGCCTGCACATTTTGCTGCCGAAAATCTGCCTGCCGAAATGCTCAATGCCAACATCGCATTTTCTCTTGAAAAACCGACCGCACTTATCCATAAACGCGAAGCCGCACAAAGCTTGTGGGCAGGCTGCCTGAAAAGCGACGAAGCGCTTGAGGGCTTGTGCTTGATTAGCGGCGATACAGCCCCGATTGCGCGGCTGCATCCTGCGATTAAAGGCGTATTTGGCGGGCAAAGTTCCGGCGGTTCGATTATTTCGTTCAACAAAGAAGCCTTCGCCTCGTTCGGCAAGGAGCAAGGCGCAAATGCCCCTGTTTCCGAACAATCCGCGTTTGCCTACACCACCGCGCTGAACTATCTGTTGCGCCGCGAAAATAATCACTGCCTGACCATCGGCGATGCCAGCACGGTCTTTTGGGCGGAAGCGGATGATAACGCCACAGCGCAGGCTGCCGAAGGCTTCTTTGCGCAAGTATTCACGCCACCGGATGATGAACAAGAAAGTGCCAAAATTTTTAACGTATTGGAACAAATCGGCAAAGGTCGCCCGCTGCAAGAAATTGCACCCGAACTCTCTCCCAATACCCGTTTTTATATCTTAGGGCTTGCCCCCAATGCCGCGCGGATTTCTGTTCGGTTTTGGCTGGATACCACCTTTGGGCAGTTGGCGGAAAATTTGGCGCAGCATTGGCAAGATTTAGCCCTTGAGCCTTGCGCATGGAAAACGCCGCCGTCTATTTGGCGGCTCTTGTTGCAAACTGCCGTATTGGGCAAAAGCGAAAATATCTCGCCTGTGTTGGCTGGTGAAATGACCCGCGCCCTGATTTGCGGCACGCCGTACCCATTGAGTTTGCTGTCGCAACTGATTACCCGAATCCGCGCCGACGGCGATGTAAACGGCTTGCGCGTGGCAATGATGAAAGCCGTATTGGAGCGGCGTTTTAGAAAAGGTTTTATCGAAGAAGGAGTTCCTATGAGTTTGAACAATGAAAGCCCGAATCGCGCCTATCTTTTAGGGCGGCTGTTTGCCGTGTTGGAGCGCATTCAATATCAGGCGTTGGGCGAATTAAATGCCGGCATCGCCGACCGCTATTACGGCTCCGCATCCGCCGTGCCGTTTTCGGTTTTTCCGCGCCTTTTGTCGGGTGCAAAACACCATTTGTCGCGCTTGCGTAAAGACAAAGCCGGCATGGCGGTGAATTTGGATAAAGATTTGGGCGAAATCATTGCCAAACTGCCCGAAACCTTTCCACGCCATTTGAGCATTGACGAGCAAGGCCGCTTTGCCATCGGCTATTACCACCAAAAACAAAGTTATTTTGCTAAAAAAGAAACCGCTGAAACCATTGAAAACTAAGGAGCCAGAAAATGTCTGCCATTCAAAATCGCTATGAATTTGTTTACTTTTTTGACGTAACTAACGGCAACCCCAACGGCGATCCTGATGCGGGCAATATGCCGCGCCTTGATCCTGAATCCAGCAAAGGCTTGGTAACCGATGTTTGCCTGAAACGCAAAATCCGTAATTTTGTAGAAATCAGCAGCGAAAACGAAGCCGGTTACGAAATCTACGTCAAAGAAAAAAGCGTGTTAAACCTGCAAAACAAACGCGCTTATGAAGCGCTCGGCATAGAATCGGAAGCCAAAAAACTGCCCAAAGACGAAGCCAAAGCCCGCGACATTACCGCTTGGATGTGCAAAAACTTCTTTGATATCCGTACCTTTGGCGCCGTGATGACCACCGAAGTCAACAGCGGACAAGTGCGCGGTCCGGTGCAATTGGCGTTTGCCCAATCCATCGACCCGATTGTGCCGCTGGAGGTTTCCATCACCCGCATGGCGGTAACCAATGAAAAAGACTTGGAAAAAGAACGCACTATGGGGCGCAAATACATCGTCCCTTATGCGCTCTACCGCGTACACGGCTTTATCTCCGCCAACCTTGCCGCCAAAACCGGTTTTTCAGACGACGACTTGGCCAAACTTTGGCAAGCCCTGATGTTGATGTTTGAACACGACCGATCCGCCGCCCGTGGCGAAATGGCGGCGCGCAAACTGATTGTCTTCAAACACGACAGCACACTCGGCAGCCAGCCTGCACATAAATTGTTTGACACCGTGAAAGTTGAACGCGTAAACGGCGAATCAGGTACGCCCGCAAGCGGTTTTGGCGATTACAACATCAGCGTGGTTTCAGACGGCCTCAATGGCGTGAGTGTGGAAGAGTTACTTTAAAAAACACTTGAAAAGATGACCGCACTTTTAACCGAAACCCAAGGGGAAAATCAGGACACGCGCCTGATTCCCCTTTCCGCCTTGCAACACTACGCTTTCTGCCCGCGCCAGTGTGCATTGATTCACAACGAGCAGGCGTGGGCGGAGAACTATTTGACCGCGCAGGGCAAGGCGCTACACGAACGGGTGGACTCGGGCGAGCCGGAAACACGCAAGGGCGTGCGCTTTGAGCGGGCGGTGCATGTATCGGCGGAGAAACTGGGCATCAGCGGCGTGTTGGATTTGGTGGAAGTGGATACGAAAATAGGTCGTCTGAAACCCGTGGAATACAAACGTGGCAAGCCAAAACCCGACCTGATGGATGAAATTCAGCTTTGCGCCCAAGGCTTGTGTTTGGAAGAAATGACGGGGCAAACCGTCTCTGAGGGCGCGATGTGGTATATGCAAACCCGCCATCGCGTCCCCATCGTGTTTTCAGACGACCTGCGCGCCCAAACACTCGCCATCATCGCCGCCGTGCGCGAACTTCTAAACAGTGGTCAAACCCCGTCGCCCGACTTCGGCAAACGCTGCAAAGCCTGTTCGCTGGTGGAGATTTGCCATCCGGAGCTGCTGGGGAAACGGGATAGGAGTGTGGGGTATGTGGAGGGGTTGTTTGAAAATTAACTAAAGTTATTTTTATTACAAGGATATAAAAATCATGTTCTTACAATCTATGGAAATTCAAGGGTACAGAGGTTTTCAGCAAAAACGAGAAATTAAATTTGCCATACCGAGACAAGATTCTGTTACTGAAGGTAGCGGACTTACGATTATTACTGGTTCGAACAATGCTGGAAAATCATCAATTATTGAGTGTTTAAAAGCTAGAGAGGGGGGCTATGGAAAAGCACCAAGTTTTCCGAATGGTACAAGGAATTCTTTACATGAAGAAGTGAATATTCAATATGACTTTAACAATGGGCATAATGAAATTTTGAAATCTGTACGAAAGGGATCATCTCAAACAGAATTTATTGATAAAGATACAACAGTAAAATTTTTTGTCGTGCCGTCAAGAAGAGCTTTTGAACCATATTTTAATAAGTTCGATACAACTAGAGATGACTACATCAATGCAAATGGATTTCAAGCCATGAGAAGTTCAACGCTAGATAATTTTTCTAATAGGCTGTTTTCAATAGAGAAAGATAATGAGGTAAAAAATAAATATGATGATATTTTAGAACAGGTCTTGGGATTTAGGCCTGAATGGGCAATTGATCAAAATGAACAATCACAATATTTTTTAAAATTTATTTCCGGTAAACATAGCCATTCAAGCAATGGTATAGGGGAAGGAATTGTTAGTATTTTTGTTATTGTTGATGCTATTTATGATTCTAAGCCTGGGGATATAATTATTATTGATGAACCAGAACTCTCTTTACATCCATCATTGCAAAAACGTCTGTGTAGATTATTTGTTAAATATTCTCAAGACAGACAAATTATTATTTCAACACACTCTCCATATTTTGCAGATATTTTTGCTTTATCGAATGGTGCTGCCTTAGTCAGAGTTATTTCTACTAAAGAAGGAACTAAGATTTTTCAATTGTCTGATGACTCAAGGAGTCTAATTGCTAAATTAGCAAATGGTAATTTATATAACCCACATACTTGGGGATTAGATGCTCGAGAATTCTTTTTTCAGGAAGATGGCATCATTCTTGTTGAAGGGCAGGAAGATGTTCTTTTATATCCTGAAATTGCTAAGCAATTAGGAAAAGAAATCCAAGGAAGTTTTTTTGGATGGGGTGCTGGGGGAGCTGATAATATTCCACATTTATGTAGCATTGCAAAAGATTTAGGGTTTAAAAGAGTGGCTGCTATTTTAGATGGAGATAAAAAAGACTGTTTTGAAGATTTGAAAAATAATTTATCTTCATTACTTGAGTCCAATGGATTATCTGACAGAAAGTTTAGAGACTATAAAAAATTAAAAGGAAGTGGAACTAACTTAAATAAGGACTTGCTAGCAATATACCTAATTTATATGAATTTAATAGCAAGTAACAGTGAATTTAAGATTCCATTTGCTATTGACTCTTTCGTAAAGAATGAAATTGATACAATATCACAAGAGAGAATGTTTAGAGCTATAGGTTCATATTTTTTGACATTAAAGACTCAGACTTTCTTTTCAGTAATCAGAGAAAATTTATATAGAATTGATGGAGATTATTGTAAGATTAGAGTTGAATCACCTCTTTTAAAAGAAGATAGATATGAAGAAATATCAAGAGAAATCATTGAATTTGGCGTTTAAGATGAAAGACTTTCTTAAATTTGTGGTATCTTATTGGTAGCTAAACAGTCAAATCGCACCATTTTGTTCAAAAATAACATAAAAAGAATGTTGATTTATCAGCATTCTTTTTCATTACAAATGGTTTTTCGGAATTAGTAAAATAACGATGAATTAGAAAAAAAGGATTTTTTTTGATATAAAATCATTAATAATTGTACAAATTGTCTATCTATATAGAAATGAATCAGTGTTATTCAGTTGGAACTATAATCCTAGGGATGAAATTAAAAAATATTTTTCAATTTGATTATTGTAAAATTTTTTCAAAAAAAAATTTAAATCCTATATGGAAGATTTTATAATGTGTATTATCATCCTTAAAATATTGCTATTCCCGCTATTTTAAAGGGCACTTTGTAAAGTGTCCTTTTTAGATTTTAGTAAAAAATAGATCAATTTTGGGGATATGAAAAATTAAAAACGCGACTTTTTTTGATTTTTCTTTTTTTTAGTTTTATCAAAAAATGGCAGACTATTAGTATGGAAAGAAAAAAATTTATTGAGAGCAAGAGAGTTGTTAGCGAACAAGCTAACAACTCTTTTTTTATGCCCTCAAAAATCTTTTCAAATAAATAAAAAAGAGGTTATTCAATGCCTATTGATAAAAACAAGAAAATCGAGAAGATTTTAAATGCACCGACTATAAATTCGCTACCTTCTGTTAATTTGAAAACAGTTGACAAAGTAAGGGATCCGATCACTAATCGAACTTCTATTCATTTAGGGACTGGTACGATTCATATTGAAAACTTTGATGCTAACAAAGATTATTTCAAACTCCGAGTTTTGAAGATGTTAGATTTATTAATTTTGCTTGTAGGGAAGAAGAATCAATATGAACTAAGTGAAGAAGAGGCTGTTGACTGCTTTGTTGAATTTTCAATTAAACAGTATGCAGAACTGATGGGGAAAAATAATCCAAAAAGTACTTCAACGAAGAAAAATGTACGTCGTATCATTGAAGAGGCATTAAGCTTGCTAAACGATCTTTCTATTAGTACCGCAGAAAAGAGAAAATCGGAAATCAAAGAATTCAAAGAAATGAAACTGATTGAGGAATTCAAATGCAAAAAAGGAGTTTATACAGTTCAATTGACTGAAAAATTCGTTAGATATTTAATTACATCTTATGTTAGTAATTTCCCTCTCAGACTTTTTAAAATTGATGAACGTAGTAAAAATGTTTATTCTTTAGCAAAGAAACTAGTCTATCATCAAAGTATCAATAATAATAGAAAGAAAAAAATTCATGAAGTCATATCAGTTGAATCTCTATTGAATGTATGTCCTAAAATTCCAGCAATAGAAGAAGTTAGATTGAAAAAAGGTGGATGGCGTTCAAGAATTGAGGATAGCTTAACTAATTCACTTGATAAACTAGCCGATGATAAAATCCTAGTTAGTTGGGAATACTGTAATCCAAATTGTGAACGTTTATCAGATAAACAGATAAAGATGGATTCTTTTTTTGAATTTAAAAAATATAGGGTTCATTTTAAGGTTTCAGGGATTTAAATTCACTGATTTATCGATTTGCTACGTTTAAATCGGGATTTATGTATGGGGTATGTTGAATTAGAAATTGGGGTATGTTGAATTAAAAATTGGGGTATGTTGAATTTGCTAAAAAAATTTTGATACTTGGTATCACTGATATTATTAGTATTTCTGATTTTCAATACTAATAATATTAATAAGCAGCGTATGCCTTCAATTTTCGTCTTGAAGGCAATGCTATAATTTTGCCTGTAAAGAAAAAAATCCGGATTTTATTTTTTTACTGGAAATGAAAAAAGGAGTACAAATATGTTTGAAGAAGAAAAATCTTATTTGAAAGCATACATTGATCAAATCTCCGAACAAAGTCGTAAAGGTGGTAAGGGAGCATATATTTGCCCTCTTTGCCACAGTGGTGAAGGAAGAAACAGAACTGGTGCTTTTCACATTTACGATGAAACGCAATGGAAATGTTTCTCTTGCGATAGAGGTGGAGATATCTTTGATCTTATCGGCTATGTAGAAGGACTTGATAAATTTAAGGATCAATTGAAGCGTGTCAGAGAGTTGTTTAATCTATCAACTGAATGTGATGGATTCAATTACCAGAAGAGTGAATATTTGAATTACAATGCTGTTTTTCCTTTAAAGGGAGAAGAGAAAAAAGATAATTATTCAAGTTTTTATAATGAGGCAATAAAGCATCTTTGTGAAACTGACTATTTTCTTAAACGAGGGTTGAGTTTTTCAACAGTCCAACGGTTTAAAGTTGGTTACGTAAAAAAATGGAAGCATCCCCATGTGACTAATCCTAATGTTCCTGAAACACCTCGGTTAATTATTCCTTTAAGTGAAAGTTGTTATTTTGCTCGTGATACAAGAGATATTGTACCCGAACCTCAATTGAACTATATGAAACAGAAAGTGGGAGGGAGCGATCTTTTTAATAAAAGCGAACTCTTCAAAAAATCTACGGATCCAATTTTTATTGTAGAAGGCGAAATAGATGCCATGAGCATCGTTGAAGTTGGTGGAAAGGCAGTAGGACTTGGTAGTATTGGAAATATAAATAAATTAATTAATCTTGTTTCTGATCTAAAAATTGATCGTACATTCATTCTCTCATTGGACCAAGACGAAAAGGGGAGAGAGGCTGAACTAAAATTAGCAGAGCAATTTAGAAGTAAGAAAATAAAATATATTTCTTTCAAATTAACTATTGATGATGTAAAAGATCCTAACGAAATGTTAGTGAAAAATAAAGGAGTATTTAACAAAATGGTAGAAAATGCAATCAATCAAACAAAGAGTGAAAAAGAGCGGTATCTTGAATGTTCAACAGCTAATCATCTTCCAAAGTTTTTTAATGGTATTACGAACGGTTCTAATACTTCATGTATTAAAACAAATTTTGAAGGTTTAGATGATCTATTGGAAGGTGGTCTTTACGAAGGCTTATATTGTGTTGGTGCAATTTCCTCCCTTGGAAAGACAACCTTTGTAACTCAGATTGCTGATCAAATTGCAGCACAGGGAACAGATGTTTTGATTTTTAGTCTTGAAATGTCTAGATGGGAAATTATTAGTAAAAGTATTAGTCGCCATACTGTTATCGAATCTCTTGCATCTAATAGTGATATCAGAAATGCAAAAACAGCACGAGGAATTACTGAGGGGAGTAGATATTCAAGTTACAGCAACCCAGAGATTGATTTGATTAATAAAGCTGGAGAAAATTACTCTCAATACTGCAAAAATATTTACATTGTCGAAGGTACTGGACTTATTGATGTGTATCGTATTCGAAGTGCTGTGGAAAAGCATATCAAATACACTGGAAAAGTACCTATCGTTATTATTGATTACTTACAGATTCTATACCCGGTGAATGAACGATTAACTGAAAAACAAAACACAGATAGATCGGTAATAGAATTGAAAAGGATTAGCCGAGACTTTAAAACACCAGTAATTGCTATTTCTTCTTTTAATAGAGAAAACTACAAATCTGTTGTAAGCATGCAGTCTTTCAAGGAAAGTGGAGCCATCGAGTATTCTAGCGATGTTTTGATTGGACTACAACTTAAGGGGACTGGACCAGCAAATTTTGATGTTAATGAAGCTAAATCGAAAAATCCACGAGAAATTGAGTTAGTGGTTTTAAAAAATCGTAATGGAAGAACTGGCGTTAAGATGGATTTTGACTATTATGCAATGTACAATTATTTTAGAGAAAAGTAGGTTAAGGCTTTTGGCTAATGATCTAATTTGTTGAACTATTCTAAACCTTATCAAAAGATGGAAATCTCTGTAATTAAGAATTAGAAGGAAGAGATGATGCAAACAATAAATCATACAGAATTAATGAAATTAGGTTTCCCTGAACATACGGCACGGGATATTATAAGACAAGCAAAGTTAATTGCTATTCGTCAATTTGAAGAATCTAGAGCTTTATCAAATAATGTGGTAGAATTAGGTAAATCACCTTTTGACAATTCTCGTCTTAATTTAGCTCCTACGTATATTGTAGAAGAATTACTCGGCTTTAAGTTGCTTTCTGAAAGAAAGGAACAAAATGAGTAAAAAATATAAATGCGTAAGTCGAAATAAGAAAGGAAAAATTTACTATGAAGTTGAATTCAGCGTAGATCCAACTACAGGTGACCGAAAACGGATTAGAATAAAATCTTATAAGGATCAATTTGGAATTGATTTTAAAACCGAAAAGCAAGCCTTTGACGAAGTCTGTAGGATAAGAACTGAATACAATGCTAAAATAGCTAGTGGCAGTGCAAAAAGACCACAATTAGATATTCCATTTTCAAAATTTATGGAAGATGTTTATTTGCCTTATTATAAGAAAACTGTTCAGTCCGTAACCTATCAAACAGCTTATCCTCAATATAAGACTTTTATTGAAGTTTTTGCTGACAAGAAATTGTCTGAAATCAATGTTCGGGAATGCGAAGATTTTAGATTAACTTTAATGGAAGACTACTCTCCAAACTACGCAAAAGGGCTTTGGTGTAAGCTGAAGAAGTGCTTAAATTATGCAGAGCGCTTGGAATACATCGAGAATAATCCTTGTAGAAAATTAGACAATCCTAAAGGAGAAAAACCGAAAACTGAATTTTGGACTGTGGAGGAACTTGATAAGGTATTAAAAACTTTTGATCTGACAGTTTATGAAGAAAGGCAGTTTTATACGGCTATCTGGCTTTATTTTATGACGGGGATGCGAGTCTCTGAGGGTCTTAGTTTAAAGTGGTCAGACATAGATCTTAAAAATAAGGTTATTCATATTCAATCTACCCTTGAATATCAAGGGAATGGGAAATACGTTCGAAAAGAGCAGACAAAAACTAGGGCAGGCATGCGTTTCTTAGAAATAGATGACGAAACTGTTAAAGTGTTGCAAAATTGGAGAACTGTACAAGTGTATAATAGAGAAGATAATTTTGTATTAGCACGGTTTAACTCTCCCATGAACAAATCTACCTTAAGTCGAATGTTAAAAAGGCATGCACTAGTGGCTAAGGTTCCGGTTATTACTGGGAAAGGTCTACGTCATAGTCATGATTCATTTATGATAAACATTCTAAAAAAAGATGTTTTGTATGTCTCGGCTCGTTCAGGAAGAACGGATAAAGCTACAACACTAAACACATATTCTCATTTCTATGATAGACAAGTTGTCTCTGGTGGTGCTGAGATAACAGAGGTTTTAGGAGAGCTGGGATTAACTGTAAATCCCGCCACAATCCCGCCAAGTAAAGAAACCAAGTAAAAAATAGCTGTGTGAGAACAACTAAAGCAACGACGCTTCAGTTACTCTTAAATAATAAGGGTACGCAATTACATTGCGAAATCCCAGCGTAGCAAGGTTTTGAGCAATGTCAAAAAGCGAAATAGGGTGGTAAATGATTTCATTCCCCACCAAGAGCCCACTAAACGAAAGTTTGGTGGGCTCTTTGATTTTTTGTGAATTGTAGTGAGTTAGGGAAATCTATCCTTACTTTGATGAGTCTATAGATGGTTTTTTTCATTGAAAATGAAAGAGTAAGAATCGATAGAATCATTATGCTCACTGAGGTCTTGAGAGTAGAAGAGAACCTTTTGTACAATCTCATGATTTGCCAAAGGTAAACAATTAAATAGGCTTCATAATTCCTAAAGTGATTTTGCCCACTATATAATTTTTAGAAGCTAATATTTTTTGTCTAACTTCTGGGGTGCATTTCAGGCAGGACAATCCTGTATTGCTGGAGGCCCTCAAGCTTACTTGATTTGCGCAACAGGGGGGCTATCGTAGGTGGCTTTGTAGTTTATGGATTGAGGCCCCCAAAATAGTTTAAAAAAAGGAATGGATGTTAATATGTTAAATGAAACTATGATTCAACTTATACTCATTGCAATTTGTTGTGTGTACATCATTTTTAACACTAAGGCTGATAAAAATCCAAAGAGAGGATATCGTACAGCTTTGTACCTTTTCGTTATGGCTGGTATTATATCCTATATTATGAATTATCTAAATTGGTTAGATTTTTTCTTACTGATAACTCCAATAATGTGTCTATTTAAATTTGAAGATAAGTGGAGTTAGCAACATTTGACACTTCATTAGGTTATTAGCTCTTTTAATATTAATGTATTTTAAAAAGTTTTGAGCATGTTACATAGAGGCTAGGCAAAACCCCACTTCTAACTATCAAAAAAACGAGTATTCCATAGTTGAAGATACTCGTTTTCTTATGTCATGGTTTATAATTAAAATAAAATGAATGGTTACAAATCATGAAAAAATACGTTTCGTGATGAAAATCGTACATTTAAAGACTTTGCAGTAAAAATCTCTTTTGTTCTGCTATACTGAACTTGTCAGGGTTACAATCTGACAAAAAATATCTATTATATAGGAGGTACTCATGATGAATACAATGGTGAAACAATTTGAAGTAATTCTTAAATAATAAGGGTACGCAATTACATTGCGAAATCCCAGTGTAGCAAGGTTTTGAACAATGTCAAAAAGCGAAATAGGGTGGAAAATGATTTCATTTCCCACCAAGAGTCTGGGACAATAGTCTCTTGGCTACAAAAAAACTGAGACAAAATAGTTCTCGGGTTCTTTTTTGTAATTGTTTTTTTATTAGAGTGTAAGAAATCATTGTAAGTGCTATATTCTTAAAGTATCATATAGATTGAAAGAAAAGATATCAGTGTCAGTCTTTACGATTTTTCATATTTCTGCTATAATATTCTTAATAAAGCGTGCATTTGCGCGCTCTTTTCTGTATAAAAGTACTCTTCAGTGCTTTTTTATTATTATAGAAAATGGAGGGATTATGCTTTACATTTGGTCTTATTTGAAACGCTACCCCAAGTGGCTGGTGCTGGATTTTGTGGCGGCCATCTTTTTTGTAGTGGTCAATCTAGGGCTGCCAACGGTTTTGGCGCGCATGATTGACGAAGGGATTAACCAGGGCGATCAGGAACGCCTGTATTTCTGGGGCTTTATCATGCTGCTGGTTATTATCCTTGGGATTTTGGGACGGATCGTCCTTTCCTATGCCGCTGGGAAATTAACGACCAGCATGGTGCGGGATATGCGGAATGATCTCTATGACAAGCTGCAGGAGTATTCCCATCATGAGTACGAGCAGATTGGTGTTTCTTCGCTGGTGACGCGGATTACCAGTGATGCCTTTGTCCTTATGCAGTTTGCTGAGCAAACACTCAAGATGGGAGCTATCACGCCTATCATGATGCTGTCTTCCATCCTCATGATTTTCTTGACCAGTCCGTCCATGGCTTGGATTGTGGCGATTTCAGTGCCTTTTTTGGCAATCGTAGTCTGGTATGTGGCGGTCAAGACGCGTCCCCTGTCTGAAAAGCAGCAGAAGACGTTGGACAAGATCAACCAGTATGCTCGGGAAAATCTGACCGGTCTGCGAGTCATTCGAGCCTTTGCCCGTGAGGAATTTCAGGAAGAGCGCTTCGCTAATGAAAATGAAATCTATGCGGACAATTCCAACCGTCTCTTTAAATTGACAGGTTTGACGGAGCCTCTCTTTGTGCAGATTATCATTGCCATGATTGTGGCCATTGTCTGGTTTGCCCTGAAACCACTAGGCAGCGGCGAGTTGAAAATCGGGGATTTGGTTGCCTTTATCGAGTACAGTTTCCATGCCCTTCTGTCCTTCCTTCTCCTGTCCAGTCTCTTTACCATGTATCCACGGACGGCGGTCTCTAGCGAGCGTCTGAAGGAAGTCATGGATATGCCGATTTCTATCGATCCAAATGAGAATGGAATCACGGAAACTGCGACTCGTGGCTATCTGGAATTTGACAATGTAACCTTTGCCTATCCAGGTGAGACAGAAAATCCTGTCCTGCATAATATTTCTTTCAAGGCCAAGCCAGGGGAAACGATCGCCTTTATCGGTTCAACAGGTTCTGGTAAGTCTTCCTTGGTTCAGCTGATTCCGCGTTTCTATGATGTGACCTTGGGCAAGATTTTGGTAGATGGTGTGGATGTCCGCGCCTATAACCTCAAGGCTCTCCGTCAGAAGATTGGCTTTATCCCGCAGAAAGCTCTGCTATTTACCGGAACGATCGCTGAAAATATCCGCTATGGTAAGGAAGATGCTAGCTCTGAGGAGCTCAATCAAGCAGCAGATGTGGCTCAGGCTCGCGACTTTATCGAGAGCAGAGAAGAGCGTTACGAGACCCATTTGGCCGAAGGCGGCAGCAATCTATCTGGTGGTCAAAAGCAACGTCTGTCCATTGCGCGTGCGGTTGTCAAGGAGCCGAATATTTATATCTTTGATGATTCCTTCTCGGCTCTGGACTACAAGACGGATGCGACTTTGCGCCGCCGACTCAAGGAAGTGACTCAGGATGCAACGGTTCTCATCGTGGCTCAGCGAGTCGGTACCATTATGGATGCGGATCAGATTATTGTCCTAGACAAGGGTGAAATCGTGGGTCGCGGCCGGCATGAGGAACTGATGGAAAATAATGCCATCTATCGCGAAATTGCCAATTCCCAGCTCAACAGCCAATCATTAACAGAAGAATAGGAGGAAGAGATGAAAGAAAATAGTTTTGTCCGCTTATGGGGCTATCTAAAAGTCTATAAAGCCGCCGTGCTTCTTGCAGTCTTCCTCAAGATTGTCAGCGTGGTCATGAGTGTCCTAGAGCCTTTTGTCCTAGGGCTTGCCATTACAGAACTGACGCAAAATCTGCTGGATATGGCCAAGGGAGTCCCCGGTGCAGCCATCAATAGCAGCTATGTTGCTTGGATCATGCTGCTCTACTTTATTCGTGCCCTTTTTTATGAGATTGGTTCTTACTTTTCTAACTATTTCATGACAAATGCTGTACAGAGCACCGTTCGCGACATGCGCAATGAGCTGAGTCATAAGATCAATCAAATTCCTGTCTCTTACTTTGACAAGCACCAGTTTGGTGATTTGATTGGGCGCTTTACCAGCGATGTGGAGACCGTCTCAAATGCTCTCCAACAAAGCTTTTTGCAGGTGGTCAATGCCGTCATGACACTGATTTTGGTCATCGGGATGGTTTTGTATCTGAATCTCCAGCTGGCCATGATCGTTATCGTCAGCATTCCTCTGACCTATATGGGAGCAAGAATTATTCTCAAAAAATCTCAGCCTTACTTTAAGCAGCAGGCGGATGTGTTGGGCGCTATGAATGGCTTCGTTCAGGAAAATCTGTCAGGCTTCAATGTTCTCAAGCTTTATGGTCGGGAAGAGACTTCGGCTGAGGATTTTAGAGCCATTACTCAAAATTTGCAGGAAGTCGGTTTTAAAGCCAGCTTTATCTCAGGGCTCATGATGCCCGTTCTTAATGCGATTTCGGATTTAACCTATCTCATCGTCGCTCTGGTAGGCGGTTTGCAGGTTATTGCTGGTCAGCTGACCATCGGGAATATGCAGGCCTTTGTCCAGTACGTCTGGCAGGTCAATCAACCCATCCAAAACCTTACTCAGTTGGCAGGTCAGCTCCAGAGTGCCAAGTCTTCGCTGGATCGGATTTTCCAAATTTTGGATGAGCCAGATGAAGTCATGGACAATACTGTTCAGCTAGACAAGGACTTGACTGGTCAAGTCAGCTTCAAAGATGTAGACTTCCAATATGTGGCAGACAAGCCGCTGATTCGCAACTTTAATCTGGAAGTCAAGCCGGGTGAAATGGTGGCCATTGTCGGGCCGACTGGAGCAGGTAAGACGACCCTGATCAACCTACTCATGCGTTTCTACGATGTGACTAAAGGCTCTATCAGCGTGGACGGTAACGATATTCGCCAGCTATCCCGTCAAGACTATCGCAAGCAATTTGGTATGGTTCTGCAGGACGCTTGGCTTTATGAAGGAACTATCAAGGAAAATCTTCGCTTTGGTAACCTTGATGCTACCGACGAGGAGATTGTGGAAGCAGCCAAATCAGCCAATGTCGACCACTTTATCCGCACCTTACCTGGTGGCTACAATATGGAAATGAATCAGGAATCTAGCAATATTTCGCTAGGTCAAAAGCAGCTCCTGACGATCGCACGGGCTCTTTTAGCTGATCCTAAGATTCTGATTTTGGATGAGGCGACTTCGTCAGTTGACACTCGTTTGGAGCTCTTGATTCAGAAAGCCATGAAAACTCTCATGCAGGGGCGGACGAGCTTTGTCATTGCGCACCGCTTGTCTACTATCCAAGAAGCAGACAAGATTTTGGTGCTCAAGGATGGACAAATCATTGAGCAGGGCAATCACGAGTCGCTGCTGGCCGACAAGGGATTCTATCATGACTTGTATATGAGTCAATTTTCAGACAAGAAAGAAGCCTAGACATACAAAAAAGGAAACTCAGCTGGGTTTCCTTTTTGATTTATAATTGATGGGTTTTTACCTTAAAAGCTTGTCGGGTGAACAGTTGCTTAAAGATCGTCTACTTGAATGACATGGGTTTCAAATTCGAGGTTTGGCATGGCTGCTGCTAAATCCTTGTGAATGCGTTCAAGGGCTTCTAGCCGCATTTGGACAGATGTATGGGCATTTCCTTGGATAATGAAAATGGCGTTTTTGGTGCTATCATCAAATTTATAAAGGTCGCTGTCACGGACATCAAGCCAAGCAAGGATGCCTTTTTCATCTCGGTAGACATAGTCTGTCGGAGCTACATGCTTCTCCTTAGATAAGATAGGGAGGAAAACATCGTCCTTCTGACTGACAGTAAACTCAATCTCATCACCGATTTTATCAAGGTCATGCCCACCGATAGCCAGAAGAGAATGCAAGGATTCCACATTATAAATATCAATGACACTGTTAATTCTTGGAATGGAGCCGCGGTGTTGGATATTGCGGATCAGAGCTGGTACAGTTGGTGGGTTCTTTTTAACACTGCGCCCCACTTTCTGCAGTAAATCACAGTAGCCCTGGATAGTCGGATGGTCAGTGATTTCTGCTAGATTGCAGTTTAAGGCCCAGTTTTCGGCTTCCTTCTGTTTTTGGAGAAAGGCTTCTGATAAAGGTGCTTGAGGATCAACGTTTTTAGCAATGCCAAGGACCACACTCTTAATGCCAAGTTCTGCTAAACTTTGATCAATGGTAAATTTCATCATAGACGGACCTCCATTTTTTTCTTACCTTGATTATACCTTTTTATAAGGATTTTTACAATGAAAATAATGTCTAAAATAGGAAGAAAAGGTAGCGAAGCAGCAGACTTCCGATGATAAAAGCATGCCATTTCCAGTAGATACGGATTAAGCCAGCAGTTTCTCGGATCCAAGCTGAGGGAAGAAAATAGAAGGCTGTGCGAGAACCAATACTGCGGCCTTTGAGACCAACCTGTTTCATGTAGATGCCAGCACGTAGCGCGTGGAAAGAATTTGTGACAAGGACAACCCGATCTTGCTCTAGTCCCTGTGCTAACATAAGCTGCTTACTGAATGTGAGATTTTCAAATGTTGTGCGAGATTTATTTTCAAGGAGAATACTGTCAGCTGGGACTCCTTTTTCCATCAAATATCTTGCCATGGCCTCTGCTTCGGAAATTAACTCGTCATCTCCTTGACCGCCAGAAACAATGATGACTGGCTTCCGGTTAAACTTCTCATAGATTGCTAGCCCTTTATCCAAGCGTTGAGCCAGTAGGGGAGGTACCTTGTCCCCAAACAATCCTGAGCCGAGGATAATGATAGTCTGGGGCTCTTTCTTGATTGGAAAAATATTTAAAAAGAATGCGTAGATGATATAGGAAAGATAGAGAAAGGTTCCGTAAAATAGGAGCAGATCAGCGAAGGAAATCAAATTTGCAAGAAATGACCGTGGAGCGAAAAAATGCAACAGACCCACCCCCACGATAGCTAGGCCGTAGAGAAGCGATAGTAGATTGGCCAATCTAAGCCCTTCTAGCTGCACCATTTTGCGACCATTAAAAAGCAAATAAACAGTAGAAGCGAAAACACTAAAGGGTATTGCCAAAAACAAGATAATAGCTGGTGTATAGCCAATAAATCGCTCAAGACTAACAATCGTAAGCCCTGCTAAAACAATTCCCATCATCATAAGAGTGAAGGTCAGGAGATAAGCATTGAATAAACTTCTGGGTTCTCGATAACATAATAGAGCAAATATAGCAGCAGGGATAAGCCAGACTAGATGAAGTACCATAATAAAACCTCGCAAATGGACTTTTAACCAGTATAACATAAATATATCCAATAAAAAAGATATTTAATATGAAATAAATCGAATTACAAAAAGAAGATCTCGAGTTATTTTGAAATAAATCGCATCAAATCTACCTAATCCTTCCAATACATACTAAGAAAATGTAATTTTCATTTCAAAAATCTTGCAATGAAAGGTATTTATCTGTATAATGGAAAAATCTTAAAAAGACTGGAGATGACGATGATAAAAAAAGGATCCTTGACCGGTTTACTTTTGTTTGGAATGTTTTTCGGAGCCGGTAACCTGATTTTCCCACCTCAGTTGGGCTTGGAATCTGGTCGAAATTTTTGGCCAGCTATTGGAGGCTTTGTCCTATCAGGTGTCGGTATTGCTATTCTAACCTTGATTATAGGTACTTTGAATCCCAAGGGTTATATTGATGAAATTTCGAAAAAGATTGCCCCTTGGTTTGCGGTTGCTTACTTGGTAGCCCTCTATCTTTCAATTGGTCCTTTCTTTGCCATTCCTCGGACGGCGACCACTGCCTTTTCTGTCGGAATTGAGCCCATGTTGCCTGCAGGTTCTCATACTATTTGGCTTTTTGGCTTCACGCTGATTTATTTCGCTTTGGCTTATCTGATTGCCCTCAATCCCTCAAAAATTCTTGATAGTATCGGTCGTTATCTAACACCAATTTTTGCCCTCTTGATTGTAGTCTTGGTTGTACTAGGTGCTGCCAAATATGGATCTGCGGCTCCTCAAGAAGCAACAGCGGAATATGCTGCTTCAGCTTTCGGAGCAGGCTTTCTTCAGGGCTACAATACTCTGGATGCTTTGGCTTCAGTTGCCTTTAGTGTGGTTGCTGTGACAACACTCAACCAGCTCGGTTTCAAGAATAAAAAAGAATATATTTCTACTATTTGGATCGTGGGTATCCTTGTGGCGCTGGGCTTTAGCGTTCTTTATATCGGTTTGGCCTTCCTTGGAAATCACTTCCCACTTGATCTAGCGAATTTTCCGAAAGGTGCAAACGTAGGGGCTTCTGTTTTGTCTTCTGCAACTCAGGCTATCTTTGGTCCAATGGCTCAAATTTTCCTAGCGATTATGGTAACGGTGACCTGTTTTACAACTACAGCAGGACTTATCGTCTCAACTGGCGAATTTTTCCACAATACCTTCCCCAAAGTATCTTATAAGGTTTATGCGACTATTTTTACGCTAGTTAGTTTTGCTATTGCAAATCTTGGTTTGAATGCTATTATCCAGTATTCAGTTCCAGTTTTGGAAATTCTTTATCCTATTACTATCACGATTGTCATGATTGTCATGGTTAATCGCTTTTTACCACTTTCTAAACCAGGAATGCAGTTGACCATAGCAGTGGTGACGCTAATTGCTTTTGCTAGCATTTTGGGACGACAATTCAAGCTAACTGCAATTCTCAATCTAGTAAATGCTATGCCATTTGCTCAAGCTTCTCTCCCTTGGTTGCTGCCGGCCCTGGTTGGAATCTTGCTCTCGCTCCTTTTGCCAAACAAGCAAAAAGGTGAAGCATTTGAATTTGAAGCATAAGAACTAAAATTCATCACGAAAGTGATGGATTTTTTTGATTCATTATCAATTGTAGTAGGTGATCGATGATGAATCCTAGGAATATTTGATGAAGTACTTTAATCTGGTTTTTGATGAGTGATAAGACAATATAAGCATTTTATAAGAAGGATTTAAGAAAAATTTTATTTTTTTCTTATTCCTTTTTAATCTTAGGGGATTATACTAGAGTCAATAAAAAAATAAACCAAAGGAGAATCCTATGAAATTCAATCCAAATCAAAAGTATACTCGTTGGTCAATCCGTCGTTTAAGCGTGGGTGTTGCTTCCGTCGTGGTTGCTAGTGGTTTCTTTTTGCTAGTTGGACAACCAAACACTGTGCATGCAGATGTTCTCACTTCAACTCCTGCTCCAGTTCTTCAAGTAGATTCATCATCAGTAGAAAAGAATGAGTTGCCAGAGACAGTTCTGAAAGAAGCTGTAGATTCAGCTCTTCCTGCAAATCAGACGACTCCAACTACAAAGGAAGTAGTCGATGAGACTAATTCTTCAGAAAAGTCTAGCCTAGCTCCTAAGGAAGAAGTTGTAAAACCAAAAGAAGAAGAGGTTATGCCGGAAGTTAACGAACCAAAAGAAGAAAAGGTTATGTCGGAAGTTAACAAACCAAAAGAAGAAGAAGCTAAGCCAGTGGCAACTCCTAATGCAGTTTCAAAACAAGACCGTGAAGCGACTACTCCTCAATCAGTAACAACTCCAGAGGAAGTTAAAAAAGGCGTTGCTGAGAATACTAAAGACACAGTAGATGTTCCAGCAACTTACTTGGACAAAGCCAACTTCCCAGGTCCATTCACAGCTGGTGTCAACCAAGTCATTCCATACGAATTCTTCGCTGGTGACGGTATGTTGACTCGTCTTATCTTGAAGGCCTCTGACAAGGCTCCATGGTCAGACAATGGTTCAGCTAAAAACCCCGCTCTTCCACCAGTAGAAAAATTGGGTAAAGGCCTCTACTTCTATGAAGTAGACTTGGCAGGTACTCAAGGTAAATCAGATAAAGACTTGTTAGACTTGTTGAAACAAAACGGCACTCAAAGTTATAAAGCTACCATCAAGGTGTACGGTGCGAAAGATGGCAAAGCTGACTTAACAAATCTGGTAGCGACTAAAGATTTGAATGTCAACTTGAATGGCTTGACTACCCCAACTCAGGTTAAAGAGTCTGTTGTTAACAATATCAAAGACATGATTGATGTTCCAGCTAGCTACCTTGATAAGGCTAAGGTTCCTGGACCTTTCTTGGCCGGTGTCAACCAAGTTATTCCATACGAAGCTTTTGGTGGAGATGGTATGTTGACTCGCCTCTTGTTAAAAGCTTCCGACAAAGCCCCATGGTCTGACAATGGAACAGCGAATAACCCAGCGCTATTGCCACTTGAAGGCTTGGCTAAAGGCCAATATTTCTACGAAGTGGATTTGAATGGCAACACGACAGGCAAAGAAGGACAAGCCCTTCTAGACCAACTTCGTGCCAATGGCACTCACACTTACCAAGCTACTGTCAAAGTGTATGGTTCTAAAGATGGCAAACCAGATTTGACCAATCTTATCGCAACTCGTCAAGTAACGATTCAGCTTCGTGGAAAAGAAATGGCGACAACACCATCTCAACCAGATCAGATGAATACGAAGCCTTCTGAAACAGGTTCTACAGGTACGACTGAGGGTATGATGGGCACAAATCACCATATGTCAGATATGAAAGTAGATCAACCGGCTTCTAGCCCAATGACTAATATGATGAAAAAAGACGATAAAGCGATGCTACCAAATACTGGGGAAGCTCAAACGGCTACAGCTGGCCTTGGTATCTTTGGTCTAGCCTTGGCAGGCCTTGTTGGACTTTTGGGTTTGACAACCAAACGGGAAGATTAAGATTCAAATCACTTAAACATTAGGGAAAATAGTGTTATACTAAAGCAAGTATAACACTGTTTTTATCGAAGGAGTGTCAGATGAAAAAGACAATTTTGCTGGTTGATGATGAGATAGATATTCTAGATATTCAAAACCGCTATCTTATACAGGCAGGTTACGACGTTTTAGTCGCCCATGATGGCAAGGAGGGATTAGAACTTTTCAGAAAAAAATCTATCGACCTCATTATCACAGATATCATGATGCCCAATATGGACGGTTATGATTTTATCAGTGAAGTTCAGTATATCGCTCCGGATCAACCCTTCCTCTTTACAACTGCTAAGACAAGCGAACAGGATAAGATTTATGGATTAAGTTTGGGGGCAGATGATTTTATAGTCAAACCCTTTAGCCCACGCGAATTGGTTTTAAGAGTGAATAATATCTTGCGTCGCCTTAGCCGTGGAGGAGAGACAGAACAGATCGAGTTTGGTGACTTGGTAATCAACCATGTGACTCATGAGGTTCGCATTGGGGATCAACCTTTGGAATTGACAGTAAAATCCTTTGAACTTCTATGGATATTAGCCAGCAATCCCGAGAGAGTCTTTTCAAAGACGGAACTTTACGAGAAGGTATGGCAAGAGGACTATGTGGATGATACCAATACACTCAATGTTCATATCCATGCTTTGAGGCAAGAGTTGACCAAGTATACAAATTCAAATGCTCCTGCTATCAAAACTGTCTGGGGTTTGGGCTATAAGATGGAAAGACCAAGAGGTAGAAAATGAAATTAAAAAACTATATTTTAGTGGGGTATCTAGTGTCGACTCTACTAACGATTTTGGTCGTTTTCTGGGCAGTCCAACGAATGTTGATCGAGAAAAGTGAAGTTTACTTTCTAGTTGGAATGACCTTGATTGCTAGTTTCATTGGCGCTGCAGTGAGCATCTTTCTTTTGTCGCCTGTGTTCTCTTCTCTGAAACATTTGAAAAAACAAGCTCAGGATATAGCAAGCAAGGATTTCAGCACAGAAATCGAAACCAAAGGACCATTAGAATTTCAAGAGCTGGGCCAGGCTTTTAATGACATGTCCCACAATTTGCAGGCTACCTTTCAATCACTTGATGAGAGCGAGCAAGAAAAGAGAATGATGATTGCGCAGCTCTCTCACGATATTAAAACTCCCATTACCTCCATTCAGGTTACTGTGGAGGGAATTCTAGATGGAGTGATCAAGGAAGAGGAGCGGCTCCACTACTTAACCACGATTGGTCGGCAAACTGAGCGTCTAAACAAGCTAGTGGAGGAATTGGATGTTTTGACTCTCAATACACAACCTCAAGATACTGCTGATGAAGAAGTCGAAGAGGTCTTTTTAGATCAGTTGCTGATTGAGTCAATGAGTGAATTTCAACTCCAAATTGAACAAGAGGAGCGGGATGTTTACATTCAGGTATCACCTGAGTCGGCGAAAATCAAGAGCCATTCTGACAAACTTTCTCGTATTCTGGTCAATTTGTTAAACAATGCCTTTAAATATTCAGAACCAGGAACCAGAATCGAGGTTCTTGCCCAATTAACAGAACAAGAGCTGACAATTAGTGTGAAAGACGAGGGACAGGGGATCCTTCCTGAAGATTTGGAAAAGATTTTTAAACGACTTTATCGTGTGGAAACTTCGCGCAATATGAAGACGGGTGGACATGGATTAGGACTTGCGATTGCACGCGAACTAGCCCATCAGCTTGGTGGCGAAATCACAGCAGAAAGTCAGTATGGCTTAGGAAGCAAGTTTACATTCAGCCTTAGTTTGAAATAAAGGCGTAAAACCCCTTTACAAATCTAGCTTTTCATGGTACAATAGCCTTTGTGTGAAATAGCAGCAGGAAAGCATGAAGCTCGTC
>ERZ772957.752-NODE-752-length-23899-cov-5.921532_pt1 | contig 23899 bp, 18 predicted proteins | sample MGYA00580682_ERZ772957 | MGnify/ENA primary metagenome ERZ772957 (study PRJEB29015, sample SAMEA2737921) | human oral metagenome | biome: human oral; feature: human-associated habitat; material: dental | place: China | collected 2025 ...
TAAAGTGGCACGCGAGCTGGGTTCAGAACGTCGTGAGACAGTTCGGTCTCTATCTGTTGTGGGCGTTTGAGATTTGAGGGGGCCTGACACTAGTACGAGAGGACCGTGTTGGACGAACCGCTGGTTTATCGGTTATGCCGCCAGGCGTACTGCCGAGTAGCTACGTTCGGTTGAGATAAGTGCTGAAAGCATCTAAGTACGAAGCTTGCCTCAAGATTAGATCTCATTATAAGGGTGGTTATAGACGATGACCTTGATAGGCTACAGGTGTAAAGGCGGTGACGTCAAAGCCGAGTAGTACTAATAGCCCGAAAGTTTTTGCGCTAGAGAGGTTGTATACCGACTTAGCGATACGATTGTGAGTATCGAATGTTTTTATCGAGTCAATGATTGTCTAGATATAAGAGATATTTAGGTGGTTATAACGTTGGGGTTCCACCTCTTCCCATTCCGAACAGAGAAGTTAAGCCCAATTGTGCCGATGGTACTGCGTAACAGTGGGAGAGTAGGTAGCCGCCATTTTTAGAAGGAAGCGGGTGTGATTGCGAGAGCAGTTACACCCGCTCCACATTTATAGGAGGGTGAAGAAGCTACGGCTACTTCGCCCTCTTTTTGTTTCCGCCTACCACTCTTTTCCCTCCACACGCCTCCTACCCCCCTGCACAAAACTCCTCGCCCCTCCCCATGCCACCCCACCTTCCTCCCTGCGCCCACCCGCAGCCCTCCAGCAACGATCACAAGGGCACCAACGGCAAGCAACTTCGGCTACTGTCCATCCCAGCCCTTGGCTTCTTCCCCAGCGATCCTCCTACTTCATTCTTTTGATGCTCTTATAAGCCCTGGCCTAAAGCTGGCTTACCTATCGATGGCTTCCTTAGGAGAGCTAGGGAGGAAGCCTGCTTCATCTTTTCATCCTATCGGGCTATAAACACTGAGAGAAGGCGTGCATACGTTTTCGGAGCGCTGATGGATGGGGAAAGTAGGAGTCTTCTTTTCTCTTCTGCTGTAGCTAACTATAGGAGTGGAGTGTGGAGAAGGGGGTGAGTCTATGGTTTGCAGGGGGGCTCTCTTGGGATTCTCGGCTAGCTAATCTAGCCTACTTAGGGGAGCGATTTTCCCTTCTTCAGGAGGGGTAGAAAGAGGAGGCTAGGGGAAGGGGGGAAAGGGATCCACGGTAGGTTGTCTCTGCGACCTACCGTGGGTCGCATTGACGACCTACAGTAGGTTTTTTCGGCGACCTACCGTAGGGTTTTTTGGGGGTTACTGGAGGGTGCCTTGAAGGAGGCTCGTAAATGGGGAGGAGGCACTCAGGGAAAGGAGGCATTTGCAGGCGGGTGGAGAGGCGGGAGTTTCCTTCGCTGTTTTACCTCATTTTGGAGTGTATCGGAGGGAGGGAGAATTCGTTGGGGTTTGGTGTGTTTCCGGGGTAACCAGATAAGCTCCTTTGTGAGTAAAGACCGAGGAGGGGCGCCTGCTTTTGCTTTGCGTTTGTGAGAGGGATGAGGGGAGGCTTTGAGTGGGGATATAAGCGAAGAAGCAGTGCGTGTCCTAAGGAATGTCCCCGGGGCACGCACTGCTTCTTTGCTTTATGAAGGAGGAAAGGAGGCTCGGCTTCTCTCTGGGGGAATTGAGGGAGGATGGGTAGGGGAAGAAGGCTGTCTCGAGGGGAGGGAGCTTGGCTTCTCTCCGGGGAAATTAGGGGAGGATGGGGAGGGGTAGAAGGTTGGCTCGAGGGGAAGGGGCTTGGTTTCCCTTCGGGGTAGCTAGGGGAGGAGGGGGAGGGGAAGACGGGGACCTTGGGGGGAGGGAGCTTGGAGCTTTGGAGGGGGGGGGTAGGCGCCTTCGGGAAGGAGTGCTACCCGCCTCGGGGGCGGGGAGCTAGGCGTCTGGGGTGACGAGGGCGAGGATGCGACGGAGGGTGTTGAGGTTGCGCGTCGTGCAGGTGACCTTTAGGTGACGCTCCAGGGCATTATTGGTGAGGCGGGAGTTCTTGTAGGTGACGGGGGCATGGACGTAGAGGCATTGCTCGGAGAAATGTAGTTCGGCTTCTCCCCAAGACTTATCGGCGAGGACCTGAAGGCGCTGGACGTCGGGGCGCTCCATCGTCATCGTGAAGAAGACCCGGCTGGGATCAAGATCGGAGGGGAAGGGGCAGGCGTCGATCCAGCCTTGGATCTCCTCGGGACGGAAGACCAGAGCAGCGATGTCCGCTCCGTAGTGCTCGGCGAGGAGGTCATGGATGCGAATGCTGAGAGCCTCGGCGGAGAGCTCACTGCGAAGGAGGATGTTCCCACTCTGGATGTAGGTACGGACGGCTTCGAAGCCGGCATCTTCGAGGTGCTGGCGCAGGATCGCCATCTTCGGTATGCTGTTCTTCCCGCTGGGCATGACGCCTCGGAGGAGGATGATTTGCTCTTGTTTCATCGGTTGAAGGGGGGATAAAAAGGACTCAGCGAGCCCCATGGAGGTGCAAAGATAGTTCTTTCCCCTAAGAGGCAATTCGGCGCTTCCTCTGTGGCAATGGCGGTACTGGCTCGCCTGAAGTACCATTGCGAGGGGCTTATTCTAAGCTCTCTTTGGGCTGTGCCAAGCTCAGGGCTTTGCTCCTGGCTCTAGGGCTCTTGGCGTCGGAGGAATTGGGGGCTGATGGGGAGGGGGGCATTTCTATTCTGAAGAAGGCGGTTGATGTGTCTCTTTGGCGGGAGAAGGGGCGGGCTTAGAAGGGAGGCTATAGTGCCGTAGTCGAGGTAGCTGTAGTCCTTCATCGGAGGCACTAGTAGCGCCTCTCGGGTGGCAACAGTAGTACCTCTTCGGAGGTAGCAGTAGTGCCTCGGAGGGGGAAGATGAGGAGGCTTGAAGTGAGGGCGAGGAGAAGCCTTCGGGAGGCAAAAGGGCTGAGGCGAGAAGGGATTCAGTGGGGCGACTTAGGCAGGATCATTGCTGGAGGCAGGGAGGGGCTAAGGACTTCGAAGAGGGAGCTGTGGGGGAATGATTTTTTTATTTCTTCGTACCTTTGCGCCCCAGCGGAAGGCAGGATGTTTCTCTGCCAGCACGCTCGCTTGTATGTCTTGAGCTCGCAGTCCGTCGCCTTACGGACGCTCTTCGTCTCCCGCTCGGTGCATTGGTGCTGTGGGGACGCTTCACTTTCCTCTCCTCCTGGGTCGAGCTCGCAGGAGTCCACTTATTCACTCTAGCAAAATTATTTGATGAAGACTAAGAAGACATTCCTCTTCGCCCTATTCCTCGGCTTCGGGCTGGCGGTGGGCTGTAAGTCCGGGAACGATACTCCTCGGGTCACGCCTACTCCAGAAAATCCCCAGAAGCCCAACGACCCCCAGAATCCTCAGCCACCTGAGAACCCTCAACAGCCAGACCAGCCGAAGCAACCCGAAGATCCTCAGAAGCCCGGGGATCCCACCCCGCCTGCTAATCCTCCGAAGCCCTCGGACTACAACATGGCTAAGCGTATGGTCGTCACTCCCATTGAGAGTAAGACTAAGGAGCTCCTTAGCACGCTCAAGATCGAGGAGTTTGCTTGGGGCAAGGAGAAGGATGCTATTAAGCTCGCCGACCTCCTTCCCTTTGTGACCTTCTCCTCTTCAGAGCAGGGAGGTCAGCCTTACACCCTTACCGCTGAAGATCTGAAGCTCCTAGAGCTAGTGGACATGAAGTACGAGGAGGGCGCTCATGGTAGCGATGCCCTTGCTTTCAAGGTACGCTACAAGGGGATCCCGGGTTCGGACTTTCTCCGCATCCCCATCTCCCGTCGGGACTACTTCCTGCAGAAGTTCCAAGTCGATGAGGCTTTCGCCTCTAAGTACTACCTCGGGGGAATGGTGCGTCAGTTCGGGGTCTACTCGGGAGAGTTCCTGAAGAGCTATGATCGGACGAAGTACGCCGTAGTACTCTCAGAGCCTCGTGCCGACCACTCGAGGAATACCCTCACCTTCAGAGGGACGGTGAACCTTCCCCGCTATAATAAGGAAGATCTCTTCACGCTCGACTTCGAAGTCAAAGGCTTCAAGCCCCTGTCTTCCCTGAAGGACAAGCTTACCTTGGCTACTAGTGTCGACCTCAATGAATGGATGAGCGGCCGACTGAAGAAGCTGAAGAAGCTCGATGACGCTACTATTCTGAGTACGCTCCAGTCTAACCCTAGGAGCTGGCTCCAGCTAGCTAGCCCAGGCATCCGACGCTCTAGGACGGAGCTGGCTGAACTGGTATGGGCTCGAGATGGGCAGGACCTCGTGGGGGTGGTCTCTGGCGGGCTTGACAGCCGTGATGTATATCTGAAGGATGTTCGCTTCCAGGTAAAGTCTGCCCACTATGATAAGGACGCTGCTACCGTGACGATCAAGCTAGAACTGCAGGGGGCCAATGAGCAGGTCTTCGACGGGGGAACGACTACGCTCGTCGTCCGCTCGGTACGCCTCTAGCTCCATCGGTCGAACCCTTAGAAACGACACCGCCCCGACAAGCCTAGGCTTGTCGGGGCGGTGTCGTTTGGGGGAGGCACTTGGCACTAGAGCGAGTAGCTCAGCGTCACGAGTGCGTTGGTGGGTTCGTTGGGGAAGAACTGGGATCCGTTCAGTACCGAGGTGTAGTTCTTAGCGTTGAGGACGTTGCGTACCTGTAGGGCTACGGCGAAGCCGGCAGGCAGGCGGTAGCTAGCGCCGAGGTCCAGCTGCGTGTAGGGAGGTAAGCTTAGTTCCTGACCTACGTTGTAGTACATAGCATCACGGTAGCTGAGGCTGTAGTTCAGTGAGAGATGGCGTAGTGCCCCACGCTGGAAGTCATAGCTCCCGTAGGAGAAGAACTGCTTGCGAGGCTCCCAACTCATAGGCGTACCCTTACGGATGTTGAATAGCTTCGTCACGGAGGTATCCTTAGCGTCGGCTACGTGGGTGTCCGTGTAGCTGTATCCCGCTACGAGCTCAAGACCACGGAAGGGACGAAGGGTAAGATCCGTCTCGAAGCCCTTGCCTTCGGTAGCACCTACCTGCGCCAGGATGCTGTAGCGCTTAGGCTTGCCGTTCTCCTGCTCCGTTATCGAGGTGTAAGCGACCTCATTGTTGCGACGGATGTAGTAGACGGAGGCATTCAGCTGGAGGATCTCTGAGAGGGTGTACTTAGCACCGAGCTCGACCTGATAGCCGGACTCAGGGTCGAAGTAAGCACCGCCACGGCGTCCCGTGATCTGATTACCGTTCTTGTCGTAGAATCGCTCACGGTTCTTGTCGAGGCTGGTAGTCTTGTCGGGGATATAGAAGCTCCCTAGGGACGTGTAGAAGGAGAGTGCTTCTACAGGCTGGTAGACGAGCCCGATGCGGTAGCTGAATGCCCAGTCGGTAGTCTTCCTATACGCCGAGCGTGCTAGGTCGTCGTAGCTGTGCTTACCGTCCTTGATCGCAAGGCCAGAGGTATGGCGGTAGCTGTAGTAATCGTAGCGGAGCGCTGCCATCGCCTTGAACTGCTCACTGAGCTCGAAGACATTGGAGAGAGAGAAGCCATGCACCCAGACTTGCTGTGGATTGGCCTCGGAGAACTTGGTCTTGGCGTGACCGTCGAAGCTCGGGTTGTAGGTCGTATTCGCCGAGTACGTCAGGCTTTCGCCATCGTTGCTGAAGGTACGGCCGTCGGCCTGTACGTCCGTAGCCTTGTAGCCCGTGTAGGTGGTACGATTGAGCAGGGTAGTGCTGTAGGCGAAGCGGAGATGATTCTTCACCGAGCCTAGGTCATAGCTCCCCGAGAGATCAATGGTATTCTGCAGGGTCTTAGCTACGTGCTCGAAGCGAAGTGGGAAGGTAAACTCTACGTGAGCAAGGTCGTAATAGGTCTTCTCCCCTGAACCATCCTTCGTATAGAAGTTATGCTTAGCGCTGGGGGCTGAGCTCGTAGGATAGGAGAGCTCCTCCGTGCTGAAGTAGTCGATATCATCATAGGCGTAGGAGAGGTAGTCCGAGAGCTTCCACGAGGGCGAGAGCGAGAGGGTGTACTTGAGGCTACCATTGTAGGCACGGTTGTACATAGCATCGGAGGCATCATTGTAGCGCCAGTGACGCTTGAGGCCTGGGAGAAGCTCGCCCTTCTTGAGGAAGAGCTTGTCGTCGCTGACTCGATACATGTCTGCATCCATGACGGGAGGCAGACCGGCGTCGGTGCCGTAGTAGTCGTTGCGCCCCTCCAGACGAAGGATCAAGCTGTGGATACCCTTAATATAGCTCAGGGTGGCGAAGAGGGAGCGATTCTTGTCATGCGTCGAGCGCCACTGCTTGCCACCAGAGAGGAAGCCACCAACGTAGAAGTTCAGGCCATCGAAGACCTTCCCCCCTACCTGTGCCCCGAGGTCGAAGTAGCCAAGGCTACCGCCACGCACGTGTGCCCCGAGGGTGAACTGCTCCGTAGGTACTCGGCGGGTGATATTGACGACGCCACCGGTAGCCGCATAGCCATAGAGGACCGACGCAGGGCCTTTGAGCACCTCGACACGCTCGACATTATAGAGGTCGCCCAGAGGGTACGAGTTGATCGTTGAGCGTTCGTCTCGGACGCCGTCGACCATATAGACGGTGTTGTAGAAGCCACGGACGGATACCTCACGGAAGGCTCCATAGCTGGACTTCATCTGCACGGCAGGTACGAAGCGCATAGCATCGGTGACCTGAGTGATGGCACGCTCTGAGAGGGTAGCGCCAGAGAGGGTGCTGATGGTCAGGGGCACCTTCTTGGCTGGTACACCGAGCGAGTTGACACCGATCTCGTGGCGAAGGGGAGCTGTCACCGAGACGCTGTCTATGTGGTGCAGCGAGTCTGCAGAAGATGTACGCTGGGCATACGCTCCCGTCGAGACGAGGCATAAGACACCCAGCAATGAGACTGTAATAGTCTTCATAGGTGATCTTTATTAAAAATGAATTAAGAGGTATAAATGAGGTTTTGGAGTGGCTTCAGGCAGTCAAGTGAGGAGGTTCTGATGTTGTCCTCTGGCCTTTTGCCGGTGCAAAGGTAGGGTTTTCTCTTCATTCCTTGTTCTTTAGATATGGGGGAGCTCCTTCGGAGAAGCTGGTAGCGCCTCCTTGAGAAGCGCTACTTTTACCTCCGAAGAGGTACTACTAGCGCCACCCGAGAGGTACTATTGGTGCCTCGAGGGTGGTAATAGTAGTGCCTCCTAGACCTTGCAAGGCTTGGGTGAAAAGACCTTGTCTGGAAGGGAGTAGGGTAGTCGCCTTAGCCCCTCAGTTCAGGTAAAGGTCGTGCCTCTGAGGCACAGCTGTGCTCCCCCTAGGGTCTAGCCCTTGGAGCTCGTAGGGTAGGATGAGGGGATCGGGGAGGAAGGAAACAGCCCCAGCTCGAAAGGAGGAAGAGCTGGGGCTGTGCAATCCATGTGTATTTGTCTGGTATCGGCTGTCGGGAGCCTGTCGATTCGAGGCTACGATAAGATTGCTTCGAATTGGTATAGCAAAGGTGGGAAGATTTTAATGCAAAAGCAAGCGAATGAGCACTGCAGAGAAAGTTTAATCTATATTCACAACTCGGCGGAGCGAAAGTAGCGAATAGGGGATCTTTACGGGGAAAACCCTCTCTTGTTTTAACTGTTTTTAGCGATTAGGCGCTGTGTCGCCTGAGGAGAAGGGCCCTATAATTAGGAAGATATTTAACGAAGGTCTTGAGTTGACTTGCTTTGCCCGCCGAGGAGGAGGCGCTAGGGGGCAGATGCTCCATTGTTCGCAGAGATTGCGGTATATTTGCCTAAGAGAAAACCAAGAAGCATGAACCTACAGCAACTCGAATATATCCAGGCGCTCGATAAGTTTCGCCACTTTGGGCGTGCCGCCGACTACTGTGATGTCACCCAGCCGACACTGAGTACGATGATCCAGAAGCTCGAGGAGGAGCTGGGGGTGAAGATCTTCGATCGTAGCCATCAGCCGATCATACCGACAGCTGTGGGGCGCCGTATCCTCGACCAGGCAGCAGTGATACTCCTACAGATGGCGCAGGTCAAGGAAGTCATCCGTGAAGAGACTGAGACGCTCACGGGGAAGGTACGCCTCGGCGTCCTACCTACCGTCGCTCCCTATCTCCTGCCGAGAGTCCTACCCCTGATCAAGAAGCACCTGCCCGAGTTGAAGGTCACCATCACGGAGCTGAAGACGAGCGAATGTGTCTCGGCCCTACTCTCTGGGGAGATAGACATCGCTCTCATCGCCTCTGCCTCCACGTCGGAGCAGCTGGTGGATCACCCCCTCTTCTACGAGGAGTTCCTAGGCTATGTGCCTCGTCAGTCGGAGCTCTTCGCCGAGGAGCATATCCGCTCGTCAGAGGTAGGGAAGCACCAGCTTTGGCTCTTGGACGAAGGGCATTGCTTCAGGGATCAGTTGGTGAAGTTTTGCCATCTGAAGAATGCCCCTCACCAGCGCTTCAGCTATAGTCGAGGTAGTCTGGAGACCTTCATGCACTTCGTAGAGCAGGGCAATGGGATCACGTTCGTCCCCGAGCTCGTCATCGATACGCTTAGCCCCGACCGCCGAGAGCTCGTCCGCTCCTTTGCCCTACCTCGCCCGACCCGCTGTATCACGCTCATCCACCATCAGGAGTACGTACGTCATGCTCTGGTGGAGCGTTTAGGCGAAGTCGTACGCGCCTCTGTCCCCAAGGAGATGCTTCGCCTACGTCCGGGGCAGGACCTCGTCTAGTCCGCCCCTCCCTTCACCCCGCTCCGCACCCTCCCAGCCCAGAGGGAGCGAGGAGAAGGTCGCTACTCTATCCCTTGGCCGTCCCCAGTAGGGACGGCTCTACACCTTTAGCCTACCTCTCTGTATGAAAGCCTTGAAATTCATCCCCTTGGCTCTGCTCTTCGTAGGCACGAGCCTCCTCGTCGCCTCCTGTAATTCTAAGGGTCGAGATGTGCCCAAGCCACCCAATCCTGGAGGAGGGCAGCTGAATAAGATCGAACGTATCGAGATCACTAAGACCAAGGGCGGACGCCCGTTCCTGACGATCATCGAGACTTTTGACCGAGCTCACCGACGCCTCAGTCTCATCCACGACCAACCGAAGCAGGATGGTACCCCAGGCAGTGAGATCATCTATCAGGAGACCTATAGCTACGACGCCTCGGGACACCTGGTCGAGCAGAAGATCTATGACCTAGGTGCTAAGCAGGCTCCCCTGGTGACGAAGTTTGGATACAAGCGTGACGCCCTCACCCACGAGCAGGTCTTCTTCCGAGGAAGTGACCAGCTCGACTATGAGATCGAGTACAGCTACGACCAGGATCGTATCTCTGGTGGGACGAAGACCGTCTACACGGGCTCGGGAGTGGCTCCCCAGCAGCGCCGTCTCCTCTATAACTATGCAGGTCCCCGCCTCTTGATCAAGGAGGAGATAGCCACGACCCACCAGATCGTCCAGGCCACCGAGCGTCTCTACGATCCTCTGGATCGCCTGATCCAGGAGAGCCGAGCTGACTATGGGAGCCTCGAGGGAGAATATGGCCTCCTTCGCCGTCGGGTCCATTTATTCAGCTACGGTATCCTAGGTGCTCCGATCCTGGAGGACAAGCGAGTCTATCAGGGCAAAGCGCAGACGCTCCTCAGTTCGGAGAAGAGCGTCGTCACCTATTCTACTGAAGGGGTGACGCCCGAAGGCTGGCCAACACGTGCTCGTGAAGAGCGTACCGTCCTGGTCGGAGGCAAGTCTCCTATCGAGACCTATAGCTGGACGATCGAGTACACTCGCTTCAAGTAAATCCCCATTGTGACGGGGGCTAGCTCCCCCCCTTCGATACCCTGTCTGATCCATCTGTGCCCTAGCTTCGAGTCGAGTGTGACTCGCTGGGGGCACAGGTGGATTTTCTTTGCTCCTTCCCCGCCGGGAGTGAGGGGGCGGGGAAGGAGGCCTTTCCCTTCGTGCCTCCCCCTTGCTTTTGTTCGCCGTGGGGAAGGGCTACGGAGCACCCTTGGGGAACCCTACTGTAGGTCGCACTTGCGACCCACGGTAGGTCGCACTTGCGACCCACTGTAGGTCGTCTCGACGACCTACGGTAGGTCGTTTCGGCGACCTACCGTAGATCCCTTTTTGACCCCTTCGTCGAGACCTCCGAGACAGGCTCGGGAGTCGGATGCCTTCACTTGGGGCTTCTACACGGGGTTTCTTCGCCGTGATCCCCCCTCTTTTCCGTATCTTTGCCCTCGTATAATATTGGTGTATAGACGATCTACATGAAGCCTGAGTTAGACGACGAACTAGAGACGACCCTCCCCCCTTCCCCCGACGAACACTCCGCCGAGAGCGAAGTCGAGGATCCCGAGCCTCCAGCCTATCAGCCTGCTGAGGGCCTGCCCTATCGCCCCGAGCTAAGCAATCTCTCGAAGATGTACCAGACGTGGTTCCTCGACTACGCCTCCTACGTCATCCTCGAGCGAGCCGTACCGCATATCGACGACGGGCTCAAGCCTGTACAGCGCCGTATCCTATACAACCTCAAGCGGATGGATAGTGGTAAGCTCATCAAGGTGGCTAATATCGTCGGCGAGACGATGAAGTACCACCCCCACGGCGACGCCTCGATCAACGATGCTCTAGTACAGCTCGGGCAGAAAGGCTTCCTCATAGACACACAGGGGAACTGGGGGAATATCCTCACCGGAGACCCTGCTGCCGCAGGCCGATATATCGAGGCTAAGCTCTCCGCCTTCACCCTAGAGGCCGTCTATAGCGACCGAGTGACGCCGTGGAAGAAGACCTACGACGGCACGACGGACGAGCCTATAGCTCTGCCGGTGAAGTTCCCCCTGCTCCTGGCTCAGGGAGCCGAGGGGATCGCTGTTGGGCTCTCCTCCAAGATCCTATCCCATAACTTCGTGGAGCTAGCAGACGCCGCCTGCGCTTATCTCCGAGGGGAGGAGTTCACCCTTTACCCCGACTTCCCCACAGGTGGCCTCATCGATGTATCGCGCTACAATGACGGCGAGCGGGGGGGAAGCCTCAAGTCTCGCGCTAAGATCGACAAGATCGACTCGAAGACCCTAAGCATCTCTGAGCTCCCTGCAGGCAAGACGACCACCACGCTCATCGAATCGATACTCAAGGCTGTGGAGAAGGGGAAGATCCGCATTCGTCGGGTCGACGACATGACGGCTGCTACGACGGATATCCGCCTGACCTTAGCCTCGGGAGTCTCCTCGGACAAGGCGATCGACGCCCTCTACGCCTTCACCGACTGCGAGGTGAGTATCTCCCCGAACTGCTGCGTCATCTACCAGGAGAAGCCACTCTTCACCACCGTCAGCGAACTCCTACGCTACAGCGTGGAGCGCACCAAGTACCTCTTCGGCGAAGAGCTGAAGATCCTGCTCTCGGAGAAGGAGGAGCAGTACCTCGGAGCTTCGCTGGAGCGTATCTTCATCGAAGAGCGCATCTATAAGGATAAGGCCTTCGAAGAAGCGAAGGATGAGACTACTGCTCTTGCTCATATCGCTAAGCGCATCGAGCCCTTTGCAGACCAGCTACTCCGCCCTGTGACTACGGAGGATCTGAAGCGACTGCTGGAGCTACGTATGGCACGTATCCTCCGCTTCAACCTCCCCAAGCACGAGGCGGCTCTCCTACAGATCGAGCAGGATATCGCTCAGCTTCGCCACGACCTGAACCACCTAGTCGACTATACCATTCGCTGGTATGAGCACCTAGTCCAGCGCTATGGATCTGCCTTCCCTCGCCGGACGAAGATCATGAACTTCGGCACCATCGAGGTAACCAAGGTAGCCGAGCTCGACGCTAAGCTTTACATCAATAGAGAGGAGGGTTTCTTCGGCACGGCACTGAAGGATGCGGAGTTCGTCTGCAACTGCTCCAGCCTCGATGAGGTCATTGTCTTCTTCCGCTCAGGTAAGTACTTCGTCGGGAAAGTCGAGGATAAGCGCTTCTATGGCAATGAGGAGGTCATCTACATCAACCGCTATCAGCGCAACGACGAACGTACCATCTACAACGTCGTCTACCGTGATGGTAAGGCTGGCTCTGTCTACGCTAAGCGCTTCAACGTACTCTCGATCATCCGTGACCGTATCTATGATCTGACGCGTGGGAAGGATGGGTCGCGTGTCCTCTACTTCTCAGCTAATGGCAACGGCGAGGCAGAGAAGGTCTCGATCAAACTCAAGATCAGGAATGCCCGGCAGAGACTCTTCCAGTTCGAGAAGGACTTCTCAGAGGTGTCGATCAAGAGCCGTAGCTCTGTGGGCTTCTTAGTCACTAAGGCTGAGGTCCATTCGGTCAGTCTCCTCTCGAAGGGATATTCTACGCTTGGTGGTCGGGATGTGTGGTTCGATAGGGATGTCCTCCGCCTGAACTACAACGAGCAAGGGCAGTACCTGGGCTCCTTCCATGCACGAGACCGTATCCTCGTCATCCTCGACTCTGGCGAGTGCTACACCACCGACTTCAGTGACTCCATCCATATAGAGGAGAACCTCCTACGCATCGAGAAGAACGACTCCCGGAAGATCTGGACTGCGGTCTACTACGATGCCGATCAGAAGTACCATTACATCAAGCGCTTCAGCGTCGAGGAGGACCAGAAGCGAGAGAACATCCTCGGGGATAATCCCAAGAACGAACTACTGCTCCTGACCGACACATACTACCCACGCCTCCTCGTCGGACGCAAGGAGAAGGATGGGGAGCTACGTACCGTGGAGATTAATGTCGAAGAGTTTGCCCTCGTCAAGAGTATCCGTGCTCGTGGCAAGCGCATCGCTCCCTATCTCATCGACCAAGTAGAAGAGCTCCCTCCGCTCAAGGAGTCCCCTATCTTCGAAGAAGTCTCTGAGGAGCCCCACGGGGACGAACCAGAGGAAGAGGCCGACCTCTTCTCCAGCTCTTCGGACGAAGCTCCTACAGAATAACCCTTAGCTACTACCTAGATATGAAGAGAACCGCCCACTATAGCCGAGCCCTTGTGCTCCTCGGTGCGCTCCTGCTACCGCTCCTCGCTCTAGAGCCCCTAGAGGCGCAGAGCTATGAGGTGGATAGCCTCCGTGGTGGCTCGCAGGCGACGAGCATCCTTACCATCCCCGAGCCACAGAGTCGGATGAGCAATGTCACTAGCCACAGCCAGTACCTCGGTATCGGGGGGATGCGCCTAGGCAATACCTACCTCACCCCGCTGAACTACGGGGGGCGAGTCTATAGCTACCTGTCGCAGTCCTCTCGTCTAGGCTATAAGAGTCTCAAGGGAGAGACCGAGGCAAAGGGCTCCCTCTTTGCCTATACCCCCCGCACGACGGATCCCCGCTGGCTGAAGCATACTCTGCTAGGGGTCGACCTGGCTCTCACGCTCAATCCCGCTGGCAATGCTACGATCTATAGCCTCGGCCTGCGCTATGACTGGGGTTATCTACGTCGTGTGATGGAGGGGAAGGCTGGACGGCTGTATCTAGGTGGAAGCCTCGTAGGCTTCGGGGGCGTCGCCTACAGTACCCGCAACGGGAACAACCCTGTCGCTCTGGACGCTGCCCTCTCTGTAGGGCTCTCCGCTCTATATAGCTATCGCCTAGGGACGGAGCGCTTCCCTCTGCTCCTGAAGACCTATGCGCATACCGACCTGCTAGGGCTGGCCTTTGCCCAAGAGTTCGGTGAGAGCTTCTTCGAGCTCTATTACTACAGCAAGCCCTCCCGCCGTATATCGCTGACGCATCCCTTCTCAAGTCCCGAGCTCTACCTACTGTCGACCCTCGATGTACCTCTCTTGGACTACCTGACGCTCTCTGTAGGCTATCGCTGGGACTACCGCCGTACGGAGCTCCATCAGATTAGGGCTTATCGCCATCAGCATAGTCTGCTCGTCGGGGTGACGACCCATATCCTTCCCCTTCAGGGACGTCGTACAGCCTCCCAGTATTCATCCCTAGTCCCCTTCTAGCCCATGAAGCGCTGTATCTCTATACTTTGCACCCTCCTTGCCTCCCTCTTCCTCCTGTCCTGCTCGACGGAGAAGGAGTTTACTGCTGATCCGTACGCCAACTATGATGCCCTCTGGCAGATCCTAGACCGTAACTACTGTTACTTCGATCTCAAGCTCCCCGAAGGCACGACATGGCGGGATCTCTACCACAAGCACCGTCGGGATCTTCGTCCCAAGATGACGACTGATTCCCTCTTCCTCATCATGACGGAGCTACTGGCAGAACTCAAGGATGGACACGTGAACCTCTCCTCGACCTTCAACCTAAGTCGCTACTGGAAGTGGCGCACCGAAGGGCCTCGTACCTTCGATGCTGAGCTCGTGGAGCGCTACCTAGGTGAAGACTATAAGATCGCTGGGGCACTGGCCTACAAGGCGCTGGACTACCCCGACGAAGGGAAGCGGGAGATCCCGCTGGGGTACATACGTGTAGCGTCGTTCAACTCGGGCCTCTCCGATGGCAATGTCTCGGCAGCGCTCAATCGACTGCGTGACTGTGACGGCCTCATCCTCGACCTGAGAGCCAATGGCGGAGGACAGGTATCTAGCTCCGAACTCCTGGCTCGGCACTTCATCGACAAGCGCAGGCACGTCGGCTATATGTCCCACAAGACGGGCCCGGGACACAATGACTTCTCCCGTCAGATCCCCATCTACCTCGAGCCCCTGACACGGGGTACGATCTGGCTCAAGCCTGTATTCGTCCTAGTCAATCAGGGCGTATATAGCGCAGCTAATGACTTCGTACTACGACTCAAAGGGCTACCTCACGTCCGGATCATCGGCGTGAAGACGGGGGGGGGCGCAGGCCTGCCGATGTCGTCGGAGCTCCCCAATGGCTGGGGGATACGCTTCTCTGCCTCTCGCACCTACGATACAGCGGGGAAGGACGTAGAGTTCGGTATCGAGCCCGATATCAAGGTCGAGGGCGAACTGAAGCGCACCGACGAGAAGGACCTCTTCATCGACGCTTCGGCACGCCTCCTGACGGTCTGGATCAAGGCGATCAAGAAGCACCTGAAGAAGTAGCCCCCTTCCGCCTAAGACAAAAAGAGCATCCCCCACAGCGATACACTCCGTATCACTGTGGGGGATGCTCTTTTTCGTGGGGCTAAGCCCTCAGATGCTTAGAAGCGGAAACCGAGGGAGACCGATGCACGGATCCAAGCCCAAGGCGTAGAGACGCTGTTGAGCGATACCTTCTTGGCAGCCTTGTCGAGGTTGATGTCCTGAGCTCCGAGCTTGACGGAAGGGAGGTCAGAGATATTGTCGCTGAGTTCGTAGCGAAGGTCCTCAAGTTCCTTGTCGGTGAGCGCAGTGGCAGAGGAGTAGTCACCCGAGAGGGTCATCTTACCACGACCCGCGTGTAGGCCGAGGATGTTCCAGTCGAGGACGATGTTCTTATTGCGACCGAAGAGCCACTGAGCACCGAGACCGATACCGAAGGAGTTCGTCTTGAAGTCCCCAGAGAGTACGACACCGACGGGCTTAGCGGTAGCTGAACCGTTGTCACGTACATCGAGGTTGAAGGTATAGCCAGAGAGGTTGTAGCTCTGGTAACGGTAGTAAGCCATCAGGTAGAAGCCGTGGCCGTAACCACCGCCCGTGTACCAGCGGACTTCGGGAGTGAAGTCGAAGCTCTTCAGTCTGAGAGCACCGAGGTTCGTCTCACCACCTACAGCCTTCTCGAGGGTCGAGACGAGGGGGAGGGAGCTCTTAGGCATCGTAGAGATACCGAGCTGGACGCTAAGACCCTTGGAGAGGATACGTTCGGCAGAGAAGCTGTACGTCTTCAGTGCAGGGCTGGTGATGTTCGCCTTGACGATCGTCTTACCATCCAGCAGAGCGCCGTGATCAGGAGTGAACTGAGGGGTCTGAGCTGCCAGGGTACCACTGAGGGCGAGGCCTAGCATGAGCGTAGAAATTTCCTTCATATACATGTTCAGTTTTTAGGTGTTCAACGGCGCAAAGATAATTTAATATCTTGATTTTCTGTCAATATGTTGATTGATAGCCTCATTACCTCTGTCTATGGCTTCGGTTTTCGGTCACTTTGGGAGGGGGAAATTCGGGGGTATTAGATCCGCCTTCGGGAAGGTCTGTTTAGCGACCTACGGTAGGTCGCATCGACGACCTACCGTGGGTCGTCATCACGACCTACAGTAGGTTTTTTTGACGACCTACCGTAGGTCGTTTTTTGACCCCTCCAGAAGCCTTTATTTATGCGCCTTTGGAGAGGGGGGCTGAGGGCTCGTCGAGACCGAGCTTTTTGATAGGTGCTCGTTCCTCCCCTTTCGGCGTAATTCCTTATTTTTGTAAAGGAGACTTCTCCACACAAAATACCTGCTTATTCGAACCAAAATGAACTTCGAGGAAATAGTAAAGCACCGCCGTGCTATCCGCTACTATGATCCCGAGAAGCCTCTAGATACTGCTCGTGTCGAGCACTGCCTTCGTCTAGCTTCTCTTGCCCCTACGAGCTCCAACCTTCAGCTCTGGGAGTGCTACCATATCACCGACCCCGCTGTCATCGCTTCTCTTGCCCCCGCCTGCTTCTCGCAGACAGCGGTCACCACTGCCCAGCAGTTGGTGGTCTTCGTCACGAAGCCTCATCTCTGGCGCCAGCGTACCCACGAGCTCATCGAGCTCTATCGAGCCGATACCCGCAAGCATCACCCCGAGGATAAATGGGCCAAGTACGACAAGCTCCGTGCTGACTACCTGCTCAAGGTCATCCCCTTCACCTACAGCCGTGGTCTAGGGCTCTGGGGGCTGATCCGCAAGGGGCTCGTGCAGATCACAGGGCTCTTCCGCCCCGTGCCTCGACAGATGAGCGAAGGCGATCTCACCGCTATCCAGCATAAGAGCTGTGCTCTGGTGGCACAGACCTTCATGCTCGCCATGAGTAGCGAGGGCTATGATACTTGTCCGCTGGAGGGCATCGATACGCTACGGGTGCGTCGCCTGCTGGGTCTGCCCCGAGGGACTAAGATCAATATGATCGTCTCCTGCGGTATCCGTGATGAGCGTCGCCCCGTGGGGGATCGCATCCGTGTCCCCTTCGAGAGCCAGTACCACCGCATCGGGAAGTAGGGAGGCCTTCCCCCGAGAACTTCTCCGAGCGTACCGCCTCGGCTTATCCCCCCTCTATTATCTTCACTAGCCTATTGTATCAGATGATCCGTAGACCTCTCTCCGTACTTACTGCTCTAGCGCTCCTCTTGGGAGGAAGCGCTTCCCTAAGTGCCCAGCGTACCGCTCGTGTCGCTAAGAAGGGCCTCTCCTCCTGGGTCAATACCCTCATAGGTACCGACTGGGTGGGCAATGTCTACCCTGGAGCTAGTGCCCCCTTCGGCATGGTACAGCTCAGCCCTGACAATGGTCGTGCAGGCTGGGACTATATCGCCGGCTACTTCTATCCCGATAGCGTCATCGCCGGCTTCAGCCATACGCACCTGAGCGGTACTGGGGCAGGAGACCTCTACGATATATCGTACATGCCCGTCACCCTCCCTGCACTCACTGAGGAGAGCCGTCCGCCTCTCACCTTCGGGATGGAGGCTAAGGATCAGCGCCCGATAGGCATTCATGCTCGCTTCTCTCATGCGACGGAGACCGCTCAGGCGGGCTACTACGCCGTGACCCTCGAGCCCTATAAGATCCGAGTCGAACTCACCTCTACCGAGCGGGTGGGCATCCAGCGCTATACCTTCCTCCAGGATGCTGACTCCGCCTGCATCATCCTCAATCTAGACAAGGCGACGAACTGGGACCGTACCGTCACCAGCGACGCTCGATCCATCTCCCCCACACAGATCGTAGGCTTCCGCTACTCTGATGGCTGGGCTCGTGATCAGAAGGTGTATTTTACGACGACCCTCTCACGCCCCGCTCTTCGCATCGAGCGTACGGCTATCCCCTACACCGGCAAGGGTGAGGTCGGTAAGTCCGTAGGCTATGGCGTCATCCTTCGCCTCTACTATGGCAAGGTACGTGCAGGTCAGTCGATCACGCTATGCACCGCACTATCGGGGGTAAGTGAACAGGGGGCTCAGAAGAATCTCAAGGCTGAAGCTCCACACAGCGACTTCGATCGCTACCGGGAGTCTGCTACGCTCGCTTGGAATAAGCGCCTGGGGCAGGTGACCCTGGATGCTAAGGTGCCTGACAGCCTTCGCCGCGTATTCTATACCGCCCTCTACCGCTCGCAGATCTGCCCGACCGTCTACAGCGATGTCGACGGGAGCTACCTAGGGGCGGATCGTGAGATCCACCAGGCGCAGCACAAGACCTACAGCACCTTCTCCCTCTGGGATACCTATCGTACGGCTCATCCCCTCTATGCCCTCCTTCGCCCGAGTGAGGCACGTGATATGGTAGCTTCCCTCGTAGACTTCGGTGAGCAGAACTCAGGGCATCTCCCCGTGTGGAACATGTTCGCCTCGGAGACCGATATGATGATCGGCCACCATTCGATCCCCGTGATCGTCGAGGCGGTGCTCAAGGGGATCTATGTGCCCCGAGACAAGGCAAAGCTCCTGAGTCTCCTGCGCTCTACCGCTGAGCGCAAGGGCTACAGAGGTCTCGACAGCTACCAGCGTCTTGGCTACATTCCCGCAGATGAAGAGGAGGAGAGTGTATCGAAGACCCTGGAGTATGCCTACGATGATGCCGCTATCGTCCGCTACGCTCGATGGATGGGCGATGACGCCGTAGCTCGTCGCTACGAAGAGCGCTCAGGTGCCTGGCGCAACCTCTGGTCGGACGAGCTTGGCTTCTTCGCTCCTCGTAGCGAGCAGGCAGGCTTCCTCCCTGATTTTGACCCCTTTGCCTATTCGAAGGCCTTCACCGAGAGTAATGCCTATCAGTACCTATTCAGCGTCCAGCACGATATAGCAGGTCTCGACCGAATCATGGGTGGTCAGCTGGGGAAGCGTCTCGACGAATTCTTCGGCGCTACTACACCGAAGCACATCGAGCTACCTATCTTCTCCACAGGGATGATCGGGCAGTACGCCCATGGCAACGAGCCTGGTCATCATGTGATCTTCCTCTACAATCACGCCCGTCAGCCTTGGCGTACAGCCGAACTGACCCACCAAGTCCTTCGCCAGCTCTACACCGAGCGTCCTGACGGGATCTGTGGGAACGAAGACTGCGGACAGATGTCTGCCTGGTATGTCATGGCCGCCCTAGGTCTCTATCCCGTAGACCCGCTGGACGGGAAGTATGAGCTTGTGACTCCGCTCTTCGAAAGTGCCCGTATTGCCCTCCCCGGTGGTAAGCACCTCACGATCCGTGCGCCCCGTAGGAGTGAGGCCGAGCAGTATACGGCTTCCGTCTCCTTCAATGGGAAGCCCCTTCGCCGATCCTACCTTACCTACGAAGAGCTTCGTGAGGGTGGGACGATCGACTTCACCCTAACCTCTGAGCGAGGGAAGATCTGGTACTAAGCTTATGGAAAGACAGCGCTCACACCTCGGAGCTCTCCTCGCAGCGGGGAGCCTTTTCACCCGTCTTCCTTTCTGGCGAATAAGGGAGCTCCGACAAGAAGACTACGAGGACGCCCTGAGCTGGTGGCCCGTGGTCGGCCTCATCACAGGAGGGGTACTTGCAGGGAGTTTCTACCTGTATAGTCAGATCTTCCCTACGGAGGTCGCCTTAGTTCTGGCACTAGCTTCTCGGCTCTTTCTTACCGGTGCTTTCCACGAAGATGGATTAGGGGATTTCTTCGATGGCTTCGGTGGTGGAAGGACGAAGGAGCAGATCCTCTCGATCATGAAGGACAGCCACGTGGGCTCCTATGCTGTGCTGGCCTTCGTCCTCTACTACCTTATCTATTGGAGTAGCGCTATCTCGATCCCTGGGGATATCCTTCCCTTCGTCCTCCTCTCCTGCGACGTAGCGGGTAAGTGCTGCTCCTACATTCAGGTGCAGCATCTTCCCTATGCCCGTCGGACGGAGGAGTGCAAGGTGGGGGTAGTGTATCGTAGGGCAGGACTCCTCCCGCTATCCCTAGCAGTTCTGGTCCTCATCGCTACACAAGCCATCGCCTACTTCCCCTTGTCTCTCTTCGTGGAGCAGGGCTATGTATGGCTGTCCTTCGTCCTACCTCTGGTTACTTCCCTTGGTCTGATTAGCTATATCCGTCGGCGCATCGGAGGCTATACCGGTGATACCTGTGGGGCGATCTGTCTGCTGTCAGAGGTAGCGATGCTCCTAGGGTATACGATCTATGCCCAGATGAACTCCCTGTACTGATGCGCCTTCATCTCATCCGGCACACTACGCCCGATGTCCCCGCTGGTGTATGCTACGGGCAGTCGGACGTCCCCCTAGCTTCGACCTTCGCTACTGAGGCTCAGGAGGTAAGGAAACGGCTGTGTACGCTCCTCGAGGGGAATGTACCCAGCCGTGTCTATTCCAGCCCACTCTCCCGCTGTCTCCTACTAGCCGAAGCCTGTGGCTACCCTGATGCTCTGCGGGATGATCGACTCATGGAGCTCAACTTCGGAGCATGGGAGCTGCAGCGCTTTGATGCGATTACTGATCCTCAGCTGGAGCGGTGGTATACCGACTATCTCTACGAAGCTCCTACGGGGGGAGAGAGCTTCCATTCCCAAGTCATCCGAGTATCCTCTTTCCTCGATGACCTCCGTGCAGAAGTCCAGAAAGTAAGCGTAGAAAACGACGACTCCCCCATGGGTGAAGTCCTTGTCTTCACCCATGGGGGAGTCTTGCTGGGAGCAGGTATCTGGGCGGGGCTTTTCTCTATGGAAGAAGCCTTCGACCACCGAGTACCTTACGGCGGGATACTTACTTTAGAGATCTAATACCTGAGGCTGTCTAAGCCGAGAGGAAGCTGCGTATCGTCTCGTAGAACTCCTGATAGCAACGCTCCAGATCATCATTGACGAGCACCCGATCGAAGCGCTGGGCATAGCTCAGCTCTAGCTCAGCTTTGGCTAGACGCTCTTCGATGACTTCGGGGCTATCTGTCTGGCGCCCTACGAGGCGACGGCGTAGCTCTTCGAGGGAGGGAGGCTGGATGAAGAGGCTCAGCGCCTCAGCGCCGTAAGCCTCCTTGATGTTCACTCCTCCTACACAGTCTACATCGAAGATCACCCGATCCCCCTCAGCGATGCGTCGATCGACTTCGGAGCGTAGAGTGCCGTAGTAGCGCCCTGGATAGACCTCTTCGTACTCTAGGAAGTCTCCCCGCTCGATACCCGCACGGAACTCCTCGGGTGAGAAGAAGTAATACTCCACACCGTGCTGTTCCTGCCCTCGGGGAGCTCGGCTGGTAGCCGAGACGGAGAAGCGCAGTCGAAGCTCGGGATGCTCGGAGAGTAGGCGGGAGATGAGGGTGCTCTTCCCTGTGCCTGAGGGTGCTGAGATGATGATAAGCTTGCCCATAGATCTAGGATTAGCGGTACAGCGAAGCGAGGGGCTTAATCCTCGTCTTCGTCCTCGTCCTTGGTTGACTTCTTCTTACGCTTATCCTTGGCAGAAGACGCATTCTTCAGACGCTCGGTGATCTTCTGAGTCAGTTCTTCGAGGAGCTCGGGATTATCGGCAAGCGTCTCCTTAGCCTTCTCCTTACCTTGACCGAGCTTCGTAGCTCCGTAGCTGTACCAAGAGCCACTCTTCTTGATGAGATCTTCTGATTCTCCGAGGTCGATGATCTCGCCGAGACGGGAGATACCCTGCCCGTAGAGGATCTCGAAGAGAGCGACACGGAAGGGGGGAGCGACCTTGTTCTTTACGACCTTGACACGGGTCAGGTTACCATAGACTTCATCCCCATCCTTGAGCTGGCCAGCACGGCGGATGTCCAGACGTACCGAGGCGTAGAACTTCAGGGCGTTACCCCCAGTCGTCGTCTCCGATGGACCGTACATATTGCCTCCGATCTTCTCACGGAGCTGGTTGATGAAGATACAGGCGGTATTGGACTTACTGATGGCGCCGGTGATCTTGCGAAGTGCCTGAGACATCAGACGAGCCTGCAGACCTACCTTAGCCTCACCCATATCCCCTTCGATCTCCTGCTTAGGTACCAGGGCTGCGACTGAGTCGATGATCACGAGGTCGACGGCACCCGAGCGGATGACCTGCTCAGCGATGTCGAGGGCCTGCTCCCCATTGTCGGGCTGGGAGATATAGAGGTTGTCCATGTCGACGCCCAGTGCCTCAGCGTAGGTGGGGTCGAAGGCGTGCTCAGCGTCGATGATGATCGCCTTACCGCCGAGCTTCTGTGCCTCAGCGATAGCATGGATGGCAAGGGTGGTCTTACCCGAAGACTCAGGACCATAGATCTCGATGATACGACCACGAGGGTAACCTCCGACCCCGAGGGCGTTGTCTAGAGTGATGGATCCCGAGGGGATGACACTTACGTCGGTGACAGGGCGAGCGCCCATGTTCATCACGGCACCTTTGCCGTAGGTCTTCTCGATCTTTGCTAGTGCGGTCTCGAGGGTCTTTAGTTTAGCTGCTTCTTCGGCGGACATATCTTTTGCGCTCTTAGTGAGCTTATCTTTAGTTACTTCACTCATGGTGATTGGGATAGCTTGATGTGCTGGGGGAGGGGAGCAGAGCTTGGTGGTTAAGCGCCGAGGATCTGGGCGGCGTGGTCCTTGGTGCTCACTTCCTTGCCTCGGATGATGCGCTCGATCTCGTGCTGGGCATTGATGACGAAGGTCGTGCGCTCGGTACCCATGTACTTGCGTCCGTACATGCTCTTCTCGATCCAGGTACCGAAGAGTTCGTTGAGCTGGACGTCGGTGTCGGCGATGAGGCGGAAGGGCAGTTCGTACTTGGTACGGAAGTTCACATGACTCTTCGCCGAGTCACGGCTGACCCCGATGATCTCGTAGCCAGCAGCCCGGAGCTCGCTGTAGCCGTCACGCAGACTGCAGGCCTGTGCGGTACAGCCCGAAGTATTGTCCTTGGGGTAGAAGTAGAGTACGATCTTCTTGCCAGGGTAGTCCGAGAGGCGTACTTCCTTACCCTCCTCATCAAGGCCTAGGAGGTCGGGGACCTGATCCCCTATTTTGAATGCCATAGATTACGTATGTATTGGGGTGATGAAGGGGACAAATCCCCTTAGATAAAGTCTATAATACAAAAATACACAAATACCCCGAACCGCCCCGTGCTCCCCCATGAAGCTCCCTAGGTGGCTAAGAAGAGACACCGCTCGCAGGCCATCTCGGATGACCTACGAGCGGTGTCTTATAGCTTGGTTGATCCTCGGCTGACGACCTCACGTCCTCGGGGGAGGGAGGTGGCGCTTCGGGTAGCCTCGTAATCGAGGGGGCTTATCGACTTCACCCTAGGGGCGAGCCCACGGGGTGAGGAGAAGTAAGGGGGCACGGAGCCCGAAGTCCTCTACTACTGCTCTTCTGCCTGCTGGAGCTGCTTGACGTAGACGGCCTTCTCCATCTTCTTGCGTCGAGCTACAGAGGGCTTGATGAACGCCTGACGTGCACGAAGCGCACGTACAGCACCGGTCTTCTCAAACTTTCTCTTGAATCTTCTCAGAGCCTTTTCGATGTTTTCGCCCTCTTTTACTGGAACTACGATCATAATGTCTTACTTATCTTGTTTTATTGTTATAGTTTCGCTTACCGCAGAGAGTGGGGTACACTCTAATGAGTGAGCAAAATTACTAATACTTTGGCGAATACGCAAACCAGCAGGGCACACACCCGCTCATGAGAGGGGCGGAGATCGACCCTTATTTGGGATGGAGTGAAGCAGGGAAGTTTGGAAGCAAATTAGCCCGTCTCCCCAAGGTGTCTCTTTATGCTCTACTTCCCGCTTCCCAAGCGACTTTCCAGCCTGTCGAAAATCCCCCTTCTAAAAGGTCGAAAAAGGACCCTACGGTAGGTCGTCGAAAAAACCTACTGTAGGTCGTCGAGACGA
>ERZ772957.755-NODE-755-length-23834-cov-5.264771_pt1 | contig 23834 bp, 24 predicted proteins | sample MGYA00580682_ERZ772957 | MGnify/ENA primary metagenome ERZ772957 (study PRJEB29015, sample SAMEA2737921) | human oral metagenome | biome: human oral; feature: human-associated habitat; material: dental | place: China | collected 2025 ...
AGACAGTACAGATAGTACGACAAGGCGAGGCAACGCCGTACTGGTTTAAAGTTAAGCCACTATACATTTTCAGACGACCCGACATATCCCAAGGTCGTCTGAAAATACCGACCAAAAAATCAGTGCCGCCGTTTTTCTTCAATATTGACACCCAACCCAAATAACGGCAGACCCCGCATTCACACCCAACCCTAAAAACGGAAACCCACCCGTTCCCGTTTCAGACGACCTCGCGGCCGTTTTCCCACAAAACCGTCCAACCTCAGGAGCATCCGATGAAACACCTTCACGACTTACCGGCTTGGTCAAAATTATGGATACATTTTGACGAAACCAAAGAACAACACATGCGCGAAATGTTCGAGCAAGACCCTCAGCGTGCGGAACGCTACTGGCTGCAAGTCGGCGGGCTGACGCTGGATTACTCCAAAAACCGCATCAGCGACGAAACCATGTCCCTGCTGACCGAGCTTGCCCGCGAAGCCGGCGTACCCGAGCGTATGCAGCAGATGTTCCACGGCGAAAAAATCAACACCACCGAAAACCGCGCCGTCCTCCACGTCGCCCTGCGCAACCGCACCAACTCCCCCATCGTCGTTGACGGCGAAGACGTCATGCCCAAAGTCAACCACGTCCTCCAACGCATGGGCGAATTTGCACACGAAGTCCGCAGCGGCAGCTGGTTAGGCTATACCAACCAAGTCATCACCGACATCGTCAACATCGGCATCGGCGGCTCTGACCTCGGCCCGCTGATGATGTGTACCGCGCTCAAGCCCTTCGGACACCCCCGCCTCAACATGCACTTCGTCTCCAACGTGGACGGCTCCCAACTGCGCGACGTATTGTCCAAAGTCCACCCCGAGACCACCCTCTTCATCATCGCCTCCAAAACCTTCACCACCCAAGAAACCCTCACCAACGCCCTGACCGCGCGCAAATGGTTCCTTGACCACGCCGGCGACGAAGCCGCCGTCGCCAAACACTTCGTCGCCGTCTCCACCAACCAAAAAGCCGTTGCCGAGTTCGGCATCGACACCGCCAACATGTTCGAATTTTGGGACTGGGTCGGCGGACGATACAGCCTATGGTCAGCCATCGGCCTTCCCATCATGCTCTATTTGGGCGAAGAAAACTTTATCGAAATGCTCAACGGCGCGCACCTGATGGACCAACACTTCATCAACACCCCGCTCGAGCGCAACATGCCCGTCATCCTCGCCCTCATCGGCATCTGGTACATCAACTACTACGGCGGCGGCAGCCACGTCATCGCGCCTTACGACCAACACCTCCACCGCCTGCCCAAATTCATCCAGCAGCTCGACATGGAGAGCAACGGCAAACAAGTTACCCTCGACGGCAAAGCAGTCGGCTACGAAACCTCCCCCATCATCTGGGGCGAAACCGGCATCAACGGTCAGCACGCCTTCTTCCAACTGCTGCACCAAGGTACCCACATCACCCCGATCGACCTCATCGCCTCGCTTGAGAAACGCAGCAACCTGCGTGGTCACCACGAAATCCTGCTCGCCAACGTCTTCGCCCAAGCCGAAGCCTTCATGCGCGGCAAAACCCCCGACGAAGTCCGCGCCGAACTCAAAGCCCAAGGCATGGAAGCAGAGCGCATCGAAGAGCTGGTTCCGCACAAAACCTTCTCCGGCAACCGCCCGACCAACCTCATCCTCATGGACAAAATCAACCCCCGCAACATGGGCAGCCTGATCGCCATGTACGAACACAAAACCTTCGTCCAAGGCATCATCTGGGGCATCAACAGCTTCGACCAATGGGGCGTCGAACTCGGCAAACAGCTCGCCAAAACCATCCTCGCCGAGCTGACCGGCGAAACCGGCGTACAAAAACACGACAGCTCCACCACCCGCCTGATCAACCTTTATCTGAACGCCAACAAATAAAGACAGCCCCATCAGGACAAAAGGTCGTCTGAAAACCCAGATTTAAGGTTTTCAGACGACCTTTTTCATTCCATGTATGGCGTTTATAGTGGATTAAATTTAAATCAGGACAAGGCGACGAAGCCGCAGACAGTACAGATAGTACGGAACCGATTCACTTGGTGCTTCAGCACCTTAGAGAATCGTTCTCTTTGAGCCAAGGCGAGGCAACGCCGTACCGGTTTAAAGTTAATCCACTATAACGGTTCATTTGACCTTTAATAATAAGGTACCCTCTGCCTGCCGTCATTCCCGCACAGGCGGGAAGCCATGTTTGAATTTAAGAAACTGTTTCTCAAACATCCGTATCTTAAAACCTCCAAGTATGTACCCCACGGCAACTCATCCTTGCACAGGCAGGATGTAAATACGGTATAAGTACCTTATACCAAACCCGCCATTTCAAAAAACGCCCGATACGCCGCCGCCTTTTTCGCCAAACTCAAAGGATAAGCGCGCGAAGTGGACGGCAGGCGGGTTAGGGTCAAATCCCGTCTGGCAAACGGAAACGGCACGGTTTCGCCCGTTTTCGGCATTTTGATACCGCCGCCCTGAATATCGAGCAGGACTTCCGTCGCCTTGCCGCCGGTAGTGCAGATATGTCGGCAGTCGGGCATCTGCGCCAACACCGCCGCCAAATCGACGGTTTCGACCACTTGCAAAAACTTGTCGGACGCATTGCCGTGTTCCCGCACCGCCTTCAACACGGTCGGGCAGGACGCAATCCCCCGTTCGCGCAAAAACGCCTTGATTTTCTCCTCATCAAACGCTTTTTCAGACGACCTTTGGAAATGCGCCGCATCATTAAAAAACACCAGCCCGTAGACGCGCCACATATCGTTTTGGAAATTCGGATAATGAAACTGCATCGCGCGTTTGTCTTCCTTGGGCGGAAACGTCCCCATCATCATTACCGTCGCCTGCGGCGGCAGCAAGGCGGGAAAAGGGTGGGTTTCGATTTCAAGCGGAGCGGACATCATGATTTCCTTGATAAAAATATTGAACACGAGGCAGTCGGTTGCCGCCTTTTCAGACGACCTTCTGCCCGTACCGCATCAGCGTCATGCCGCCGACTGCCGCCGCGCAGCCCGCAACCAACGAAATATGCAGCGGTTCGCCCAAAACCCACGCCGAAGACAGCATACCGAAAATCGGCACCAACGTAATATACGCCGCCGCGCTGCCTGCGCCCAAAGTCTTCACGCCTTCGAAATACCACGCGTAGGCCAATACCGTCGCACCGATGACCAACCACGCCAATGCCGTCCAACCGCGTGCATCCATCGCCGCCATTGCATCAAACGGCAGTCCGTCCGTCCACAACGCCACCACCGACAACATCAGCGCGCCGATGAACGACGTTGCCGCCGTTACCGTCAACGCGTCTATCCCGCGCAAAACCGCACGCCCGATTAAGGTATAAGCCGCCCAGCAGACCACGCAGCCGAAAATCAGCCACTCCCCCGCCTTGATACCGCCCGACAATACCGTCAACGGCTGTCCTTGCGTGACCGCCACAATGGCACCGCTGACCGCCAGCAGCATACCCGCCAAAATCTTCGCGTTTAACCGTTCGCCGAAAAGCCAAGCCGCCAGCAGCAGCGTCAGCACGGGATTCACCGCCACCACCACCGCTGCCTTACCCGCCGGCATCGCCTGCAAACCCAACATAAAAAACACCGCATAGCCGCACACCCCGACGGAAGCGGCTGCCGTCAAGCCCAGCCATTGCCGCGCCGACAAAGCCGCCAAGGTCGCAAACCTGCTGCGCGCAAACAGCCAACCCAACAACAAAACCGAAGCCAGTACAAACCGAACCGCCCCGCCCGTCAACGGCGGCAGCGACTGCCCCAGCATCCGCCCCATCGGCCAAGATGCACCCCACAATACCGCCATCCCCAGCAGTTTCAAATGTACAGAATAACGTTCCATCTCATTCCTTTATCAACAAAGGTCGTCTGAAAATCAGATTTCCAGTTTCAGACGACCTTTGCAGCCGCCACAAACGCCGCTATTTTTTTCTTGTCTTTAATCCCTGCCGAGCTTTCCACGCCGCCGGACACATCCACCGCCGCCGCGCCGCTGGTTTTCACCGCATCGGCGACGTTTTCGGGCGTCAACCCACCCGCCAAAATCCACGGTTTACCGATATTGCCGCGCAACAGCGTCCAATCGAAACTCTGCCCCGTGCCGCCGTATTCGGTCGGGTGATACGCATCAAAGAGCAAAGCGCGTGCATGAGGAAACTTAGCACACGCATCCTCAATATCGGCGGCAGACTGCACGCGCACGGCTTTGAGATACGGCCGGTCAAACTGACGGCAGAAATCATCGTCTTCGTCGCCGTGAAACTGAATCACGTCTATCGGCACTTGGTGCAGGATTTCGCGGATAACGTCCGACTGCTCGTTCACAAACAACGCAACCACCGACACAAACGGCGGCAGCACCGCCACGATTTCCTTCGCCTGCGCCGACGTTACCGCGCGTTTGCTTTTTGCGTAAAACACCAGCCCGACGGCATCCGCGCCCGCTTCGGCGGCGGCAAGGGCATCCTCGGGGCGGGTGATACCGCAGATTTTGGTACGGATTTTCATATCCCCCTCTCTTATTCGGAAAACAAGGATTATAGCGGAACAGCCCGCCATGACGGCAACAGGCTTCTTGAAGAAATCCCGCTGTAAAAATGCAGCAAACTTGAATCTTTCCCCGCCACGGCGTAACCTTACGCCTTTATCCGATTACCGACGGGAGCCGACAACATGACCGAACCTAAAAACACCCAGCCTTCCCTGCCTGAAGACGAACGTAAAAATCCCGTTTACCGATTAGGGCAGGCCGTTGCAGGATTTATGCTGGTCGTCTGGGCTGGCGTGTTGGCATTGGTTTTTTATTTGGTTTTCCGCTTTTGGTTCAGCTGACAGACAGCAAGCTGCCATCGTTTCTTTAAGCGTATCCTTCCCAAAACAGAAAACCGTCTGCCGATAGATTTCGAAACATATCGCCCAATAACCCATCTGCAATTTATCTTGGTACGCTATAAACTGCCTCATGCTAAACACAAAGGTCGTCTGAAAAATTTTCAGACGACCTTTTGTCAAACTCTCAACAAATAACCATATACACTTATGATATAATGATAGCCTTTCTCATCTGTAAACTTGGAAATTATTTTTATGGAAACACTGCAACCTTCCCAGCACCCTATCACCCCCCAAAACTCCGTCAACGAACCCAAACGTCTACGCGCAGGCGAAGGAGTAAGCTGGTTTACCGACTCATGGCGTATTTTCAGTAAAAACAAATTCAAATGGATGGGCGCAATTATTTTAGTCAGCCTTATTCCGCTCTTTGTAGGTTTTCTATTCGGTTTGCTAGGCATTGAAAGCCCGCCCGCTGATTTCAATGATTTCACCTCAACCATAATAATCCGAGAATTGCTCTTCAATCTGTTTTTCTATTGGGTGGGCTTTTGTTTCCTCGGCGGTATCGTGCTGCTTGCAGCCCAAACCGCGCAAGGTAAGAATTTCAACTTCGGCTCTCTGTTTGCCGGATTTTCGATTAAAAAAAGCGGAGCATTCCTGATTCTTTTACTGCTGAGTATCGTCGTATGCCTGCTTTTAGCTTTGGCCGTTGTTATTCCTTTCAGCATATTCGCCAACGGAAATTTCTTAAGGGCAGACTTTATGCCGGCCTTTCCGATTTTATTTATTATCCTGTTGGTTATTATCGCCATTTACTCCATGATGTTTTGGCTGGCTCCCGCCTTTGTCATGTTGGAGGATATGAACCCTGTTGCCGCCATTAAGGCCAGCTTCAATGCCTGCCGCCGCAACATCCCCGCCCTGCTTGTATACGGCTTAATTTGGCTGGGTATCGGTATCGCGTTTTGGTTCATATTTATGATAGTCATTGTTTCCGCATTTGCAACAGAAGCATCGATGCAGCAAGCAACCGCGCTTTCCGGCCCTTTCCTTATTTTGTTCTTCATCTTCTTATTGATTACTTACCTGGTTCTCTACCCTGTAGCAATGATCGGCATATACACCGCCTATCGCAGTATTTTCCCCCAAGGTCGTCTGAACAAATACTAATCTTTCAGTAGAAGATGATTATTTCTTCTCAAAGTCGTCTGAAACCTATTTCAGACGACTTTTTCAATTCGATGTTACCAGCCATGCAACAAAACCTATGCCATACAAACCTTGCCCCACCTAAATTTGACACCCGCCCTCCGACTGCCTACAATTCAGGTTTCTCAAAAATCACCGTACATTCCGTACACCATTCTTTTCAGACGACCTCTGTCTTCCGAATCCCATTCTTTTCCAATACAACTGTCAAAAATCATGCACGTTTCAGAACTACAAACCCTACACATTTCCAAACTCTTGGAAATGGCAGAAGAACACGGCATTGAAAACGCCAACCGCTTCCGCAAACAAGACCTCGTATTCGCCATTGTCCGACAAATGATGAAGCAGGGCGAAAGCTTCACCTGCTCCGGCACGCTCGAAATCCTGCCCGACGGCTTCGGCTTTTTACGCAGCGCAGACACTTCCTACCTCGCGGGTCCTGACGACATCTACGTCTCGCCCACGCAAATCCGCCGCTTCAACCTGCATACGGGCGACACCATCGAAGGCAGCGTACGCGTACCCAAAGACAACGAACGCTATTTCGCCCTCGTCCGCCTCGACAGCATCAACGGCGATCATCCCGAAGTCTGCAAGCACAAAATCCTCTTCGAAAACCTCACCCCGCTTTTCCCTACCAAACAGTTCAAACTCGAACGCGACATCAAGGCCGAAGAAAACCTTACCGGCCGCGCCATTGATTTAGTTTCCCCCATCGGTCGCGGACAGCGCGCCCTTTTGGTTGCACCGCCGAAAACCGGTAAGACCGTGATGCTGCAAAATATCGCCCACGCGATTACCGCCAATTATCCCGATGTCGAACTCATCGTTCTCTTAATTGACGAACGCCCCGAAGAGGTTACCGAAATGAGCCGCTCCGTGCGCGGCGAAGTGGTTTCCTCCACCTTCGACGAACCGGCGCAGCGCCATGTTCAAGTGGCCGAAATGGTGATTGAAAAAGCCAAGCGTATGGTGGAACACAAAAAAGACGTGGTCATCCTGCTTGACTCGATTACCCGCCTCGCCCGCGCCTATAACACCGTCGTGCCGACCTCCGGCAAAATCCTCACCGGCGGCGTAGATGCCAATGCCCTCCACCGCCCCAAACGCTTCTTCGGCGCGGCGCGCAACGTTGAAGAAGGTGGCTCGCTCACCATTATTGCGACCGCTTTGGTAGAAACCGGCAGTCGCATGGATGATGTGATTTATGAAGAATTTAAAGGCACAGGCAATATGGAGCTGCACCTCGACCGCCGCATGGCGGAAAAACGCCTGTTCCCCGCCATCAACATCAACAAATCCGGCACGCGCCGCGAAGAGCTGCTGGTACCGAACGACCAGTTGCAGCGCATGTGGCTCTTACGCAAATTCTTGCATCCGATGGACGAAATCGAGGCCACCGAATTTTTGGTGGGCAAACTCAAAGATTCCAAAAACAACGACGATTTCTTCGAGCTGATGCGCGGAAAATAAAATCATCGAAGGTCGTCTGAAAACGATGGATTAAGTTTTCAGACGACCTTTCTCATTTCCGACAACCTGTCCCCTCATATCCAAACGAGAAAACCCCATGACCTGCCCCATCTGCACTGCCGACAACGAAGACATTTTGCTGCAAACCCCAAACCTGCGCGTTATCGCCGTCCACAACGAAGCCTCAGCCCCGGCATTCTGCCGCGTCATCTGGAACGACCACATCGCCGAGATGACCGACCTTTCAGCCGCCGAACGCGCCGAAATCATGGAAATGGTGTATAAAGTCGAAGCCGCCATGCGCCAAGTGTTCCGTCCCGCCAAAATCAACCTTGCCAGCCTGGGCAACGTCGTCCCCCATCTGCATTGGCACGTCATCGCCCGCTTCGAAAACGATGCCAACTTTCCCGCCCCGATTTGGGCAGCCCCCGTCCGCGAACACGGCATGACCCTGCCGGACCACTGGACGGAACAAGTCAAAGCCCTGCTGGCGTAACGTTCAGACGACCTCAATAGGCGTATCGGATACCGCATATCAACCGATTTTCAGACGACCCCTGCCGAAAAGGTCGTCTGAAACCCAAGCAAAGGAAACCATATGACCTGGCAAACCTCCCGCCGCCATTTCCTCCGCGCCTGCTCCGCCGCAGCCGGAGCCGGACTGCTGCAAGCCTGCGGCACCGGCACGACCGTTACCCCGTCCACTCAAACCGGCAACACAGCGAAAGCCCAACCCGTGCAGCCCAAAACCAGCCATCCCCCACGCTCCGGCGACAACCTCCTCCGCGTCGTCGCCCCTTCCGGCTTTGCCGAAGACCCCAACCGCGTCAACGCAGGCTTGACCCGCCTCTATAACGCAGGTTTTACTGTGACCAACCAACAAGCAGGCAGCCGACGCTATCAACGCTTCGCTGGCTCCGACGCCCAACGTGCCGCCGACTTCCAAGAGGTCGCCACCGGCCGCGTTGAAACACCCAAAGTCCTCATGGGCTTGCGCGGCGGCTACGGCGCGGCACGCATCCTGCCGCAAATCGACTTCGCTTCACTCGGCGCCAGAATGCGCGAACGCGGCACCTTGTTCTTCGGCTTCAGCGACGTTTGCGCCGTCCAACTCGCCCTGCTCGCCAAAGGCAATATGGCAAGCTTCGCCGGCCCTATGGTTTACAGCGAATTCGGCAAACCCGAACCCAGTGTCTTCACCATGGATTCGTTCATCCGCGGCACCACCAACAACGTCAACATTATCGACGTTCCCGCCATCCAACGCGCCAACGTCAACGTCGAAGGTACCTTATGGGGCGGCAACCTCAGCGTTCTCGCCTCCCTCGCAGGCTCGCCCTATATGCCCGACATCCAAGGCGGCATCCTGTTCGTCGAAGACGTCAGCGAACAACCCTACCGCATCGAACGCATGTTGAACACGCTTTATCTTGCAGGCATCCTGCAAAAACAACGCGCCATCATCTTCGGCGACTTCCGCATGGGCACCATCCGCGACGTATACGACTCAAGCTACGACTTCTCCGCTGTCGTCAACCACGTCTCACGCACCGCCAAAGTCCCCGTCCTGACAGGTTTCCCCTTCGGGCACATCACCAATAAAAGCACTTTCCCATTAGGCGCACATGCCAAAATCCACAGTACAACCAACGGCGGCTACACCGTAACCTTCAGTGGCTACCCTACCCTGAACCCCGCAGCCCTAACCCTCAACAACCTGCTGCCCCCGCCTATGCCCACCTTTGACAGCGCTACTTACAGCCCCATAATCGAAGAAATTACCGAATAAACAAGATGCCGATCCAAGAGAAGGTCGTCTGAAAAGCTTTCAGACGACCTTTTTTATCCCCTAATCATTGAACCGATTAATGTTTTTTTGTACAATCCCCGCCATCTCAACCATTCCTCAGGCCGTCGGAAAAGCGGCCTGAACCTTTTTGCAAAGAAAGCCCATGTCCCAAGAAATCCTCGACCAAGTGCGCCGCCGCCGCACGTTTGCCATCATCTCCCACCCCGACGCGGGTAAAACCACGCTGACCGAAAAACTGTTGTTGTTTTCAGGCGCGATTCAGAGCGCGGGTACGGTAAAAGGCAAGAAAACCGGCAAATTCGCCACCTCCGACTGGATGGAAATCGAGAAGCAGCGCGGCATTTCTGTGGCATCAAGCGTGATGCAGTTCGACTACAAAGACCACACCGTCAACCTCTTGGATACGCCGGGACACCAAGACTTCTCCGAAGACACCTACCGCGTTTTAACCGCCGTGGACAGCGCGTTGATGGTCATCGACGCGGCAAAAGGCGTGGAAGCGCAAACCATCAAACTCTTGAACGTCTGCCGCCTGCGCAATACGCCGATTGTGACATTCATGAACAAATACGACCGCGAAGTGCGCGATTCTTTGGAATTGCTGGACGAAGTGGAAAATATTTTAAAAATCCGCTGCGCGCCCGTCACTTGGCCGATCGGCATGGGCAAAAACTTCAAAGGCGTGTACCACATCCTGAACGACGAAATCTATCTCTTTGAAGCGGGCGGCGAACGTCTGCCGCATGAGTTCGACATCATCAAAGGCATCAATAATCCCGAACTGGAACAACGCTTTCCGCTGGAAATCCAGCAGTTGCGCGACGAAATCGAATTGGTGCAGGCTGCTTCCAACGAGTTCAATCTCGACGAATTTCTCGCCGGCGAACTCACGCCCGTGTTCTTCGGCTCGGCGATTAACAACTTCGGTATTCAGGAAATCCTCAATTCATTGATTGACTGGGCGCCCGCGCCGAAACCGCGCGATGCGACCGTGCGCATGGTCGAGCCGGACGAGCCGAAGTTTTCCGGATTTATCTTTAAAATCCAAGCCAATATGGACCCGAAACACCGCGACCGCATCGCCTTTTTACGCGTCTGCTCCGGTAAATTCGAGCGCGGCATGAAGATGAAACACCTGCGCATCAACCGCGAAATCGCCGCCTCCAGCGTGGTTACATTCATGTCGCACGACCGAGAGCTGGTGGAAGAAGCCTACGCGGGCGACATCATCGGCATCCCGAACCACGGCAACATCCAAATCGGCGACAGCTTCTCCGAAGGCGAACAACTGGCGTTCACCGGCATCCCCTTCTTCGCGCCCGAACTGTTCCGCAGCGTCCGCATCAAAAACCCGCTGAAAATCAAGCAACTGCAAAAAGGCTTGCAACAGCTCGGCGAAGAAGGCGCGGTACAGGTCTTCAAACCGATGAGCGGCGCAGATTTGATTTTGGGCGCGGTCGGCGTGTTGCAGTTTGAAGTTGTTACCTCGCGCCTCGCCAACGAATACGGCGTAGAAGCCGTGTTCGACAACGCATCCATCTGGTCGGCGCGCTGGGTATCGTGCGAAGACAAGAAAAAGCTGGCAGAGTTTGAAAAAGCCAATGCGGGCAACCTCGCCATCGACGCAGGCGGCAACCTCGCCTACCTCGCCCCCAACCGCGTGAATTTGGGACTCACGCAGGAACGCTGGCCGGACATCGTGTTCCACGAAACGCGCGAGCATTCGGTGAAATTGTAATAGATTAAAAAGGTCGTCTGAAAACCGTTTCAGACGACCTTTCCTTATATGTAGAAATCAACAGTGTTGTTTACACTTTTGGCTTTTGCTTGAAGACCCGTTTGAGCAGCTATCCGGCATTGTCAAGAATGTCGATAGACACGGGAAACCCGCTCTGTTCTTGATAATGCCGGATAGCTGCCTAAGAATCATTCAAGCAAAAACAAAAGCTGTCCGCCGTAGAAAAAGTGTAAACAACGCGACGATTTCCTACACCTATTGCTGCGACGTTTAGCGCATAATCCGCGCCAACCCCGGCAAAAAATATTCCGTCAGTTCCAACACCTCGCCATCCCAATCAAAATAAGACCTGCGGGCGGCGACAGGTCGTCTGAAATCATCCTGACCGCCTGCGTTTTCCATCAGACAAAACTCGAATGCCGAACGCTTCAGGGGTAGCGTGCCGTCAAACAGCCGCTCGCCCAAAGGCTGCGTGCCGCAATCCAACACGCCGCGCCAGGCTTGGGATTGCAGGCTGCACGCGCTGCGCGCCTGTACGACGGGAACGCCGTCCAAACGCAGCAAAACATCGCGGACAAATTGCGGGGCGGCGGTTTCGGCATGGTTTTCGCCAGATGAATTACCCAGCCCGTCCAGTTCACCCATATACAGTACTTTTACCGTAAAACTGCCGCCCAAGGCGCGTAAAGCGGCGGTCAGCGATTGCGCTTGGCACAAGGCAGCGGCGCGTTCGTTCCAGCCCTGCGGCAGTTCGTCGGGAAGTCTGTCTTGCCAATTCAAAGGGGGATTCATGGGGTTTAGATTGATGGATTTCATGTTTTAATCGTTTTCAGACGACCTTTCGTCCGTCTCCACCTTATCCAACTCCATCCACTCCGCATCGGGAAAATCTGTTTTCAGACGACCCTTTAGATATGCCAAGCTGTCTTGGGCGATGTGTTCGTCGCGGCTGTCGTGGATATGGTTGAAAATCAGGCTATGCAGGCTGATGCCGTATTGTTTGAGCGCGGCGAAGCTGAGCAGGGTGTGGTTGATGCTGCCGAGCCGCCCGCTGGTAACGAGAATGACGGGATAAGCCTGTTGCTGAATATAATCAATGGTTAACAGGTTTTCCGTCAGCGGAACCATCAATCCGCCCGCGCCTTCGACCAATACGATTTCGTATTGTGCCGCCAGTTGCTGCGTGGCGGTGCGGATTTTGTGCAAGTCCAAAGTCCTGCCGTCCAGACGGGCGGCGAGGTGGGGCGAGGCGGGATAGCTGAAGATTTCGGGCATGGTCAGCCGCTGTTTGTCGGCTTCCTGCATGGGTATGCCCATGATGTTGCGGTGGACGGCGATGTCGTCGGCGATGTTTTGGCAACCGGTTTGCACGGGCTTTTGCGTGATCACGCTTTTGCCCTGCTGCAACAATTGTTTTGCCAACATGCCGGTGGCGACGGTTTTGCCGATGTCCGTGTCTATGCCGCTGACGAAGTAAACGCCTTTCATTTGCTGTGTTCCTTCAAGATTTGTACGGTTTTGTCGGCAAGTTCGGTCAAGAGGTCGTCTGAAATGATGTAAGGCGGCATGAGGTACACCAGCCTGCCGAATGGGCGCACCCAAATGCCCTGCGCCACGCAGTCCGCTTGAAAACGCGCCATATCCACGCCTTTTTCCAACTCGATCACCCCGATGGCACCCAAAACGCGCACGTCTTTCACGCCGCGAATGTCCCATGCGGTTTTCAGACGACCTTTTAAGATGCTTTCGATGCGGCGGATATTTGCCTGCCAATCTTGGGACAAAAGCAGTTTGACCGAAGCGCAGGCAACGGCACACGCCAGCGGGTTCGCCATAAATGTCGGTCCGTGCATGAACACGCCCGCTTCGCCGCGCGAAATCGTTTCGGTGACTTTTTGTGAAGTGATTGCCGCCGCCAGCGTCATATAGCCGCCGCTCAAGCCCTTGCCGATACACATAATATCCGGCACGACCTCCGCGTGTTCGCAGGCAAACATCTTGCCCGTGCGCCCGAATCCGGTGGCGATTTCATCAAAAATCAGCACGATATCAAATTCGTCGCACAAATCGCGCAAACCGCGAAGATACTGCGGATGATAAAAATACATGCCGCCCGCGCCCTGCACGACCGGTTCCAAAATAAAGGCGGCGATATCCGCATGATGCGCTTCAAACAAGGCGCGGACAGGCTGCAAATCTGCCCCGTCCCATTCATCGTCGAAACGGCTTTTCGGATTATCGACAAAATAACGCTGCGGCAGAGCGCTGCCGAAAATATGGTGCATCCCCGTTTCCGGATCGCAGACGGACATCGCGTTCCAAGTATCGCCGTGATACCCGCGCCGCACCGTCGCAATATTCTGCTTCGCCGTCAAACCCCGCGCCTGCTGGTATTGCACCGCCATCTTCAACGCAACTTCCACCGAAACCGAACCCGAATCCGCATAAAAAATACGGTCCAAACCCTGCGGCAAAATCCCGACCAACAACTTGCCCAGTTCCACCGCCGGCTCGTGCGTCAAACCGCCGAACATCACATGCGACATTTGCTTAATCTGCGCCTCAACCGCCTGATTCAAAACAGGATGATTGTAGCCGTGTATCGCACACCACCAAGACGACATCCCGTCAATCAGCCGCGTACCGTCCGCCAATTCGATATGCACGCCCTCCGCTCGGTGCACCGGATAAACAGGCAACGGGTCGGTCATGGACGTATAGGGATGGAGCAGATGGGCGCGGTCGAAATCGAGCAGGGAGGAATTTTTGGAAATCATAGGATGTTCTTTATAGCATGTTCTTTTGCTTAATCTGAATTTGACGGCATATATACGCAAACCGCCGTATTTTCGCGACAAATTTTATCATTAAGCCCCGGTCATATGTAAATTACCCTCATATCCTTGACGTTCACATGAATCAGACAGTAACATCGCGGAGACTGAATAATATATATATATTGATAATTGACTACTATGGCAAAACTGAAAACCATCGCCCTGACGCTGTCCGGTTTATCCGCCGTTTCCGGCGCGGCCGCCGCACAAAACGCCACTCCCAACCAAACAGGTATGGCAATGATGCGGCTCAATTCTGCCCTTCTCGACCAAGCCAAAGCCAAGACTTTCGGTTCCGGTAGCCTGTGGGCTTCATTGAAAAAAGACTTCCGCATGAGCGAAGTCAATTCCGAGCTGGTCCGCCGCCACGAAAGCAAATTCGCCGCAAACGGTGCCTATTTCGACCGCACCATCACGCGCAGTAAACCTTATATGTACCATATTGCAACCGAAGTTAAAAAACGCAATATGCCCGCCGAAATCGCGCTCCTCCCCTTCATTGAAAGCGCATTCGTCACCAAAGCCAAATCCCACGTCGGCGCATCCGGCCTGTGGCAATTCATGCCGGCAACCGGCCGTCATTTCGGCTTGGAAAAAACACCTTTGTATGACGGCCGCCACGACGTATATGCCGCGACCGACGCCGCGCTGAACTACCTGCAATATCTGCACGGGCTATTTAACGACTGGTCTTTGGCATTGGCTGCATACAACTGGGGCGAAGGCAATGTAGGCCGCGCCGTCAACCGTGCCCGCGCACAAGGCTTGGAGCCGACTTACGAAAACCTGCGCATGCCGAACGAAACACGCAATTACGTTCCAAAATTGCTGGCTGTCCGCAATATCGTCGCCAGCCCCCAAACTTTCGGCATGAATATCAGCGAAATCACTAATCAGCCTTATTTCCAAACAGTCAGTATTGACAAACCCATCGACAACAGCACCATCGCCCGCCTTGCCAATATCAGCGAGAGCGAGCTGCTGACATTGAACCCTGCCTTCAACGCACCTGTCTTCATCCCGAAAAACAACCGCAAATTATTGCTGCCCGTTTCCGCCGTATCCGCATTCGAAAAAAATTACCGCAATGCAAACCCCGAGACACTGCTCTCTTTCAATGCTTATACCTCGGCCCACAATACCAATCTAAACACGATTGCGACAGAAACCGGGATGAGCGTTGCCGAAATCAAACGACTGAACGGCTTAAACGGCAATTCGCTGTCTGAAGGACGTACCATTTTGGTTGCACAAACCGATACTGCTACCAAACAGGATATGATTAATTTCATCGATACTGACAATACTCCGGATACCTACCGTTCGAATATGCCGACAATGGCTCCGATTCAAACGGCAGAACTCAAAACCGATACAGTCAAAAAAGTCGTCGCCCCTGCCAATACGGTTGCACAAGAACCTGCTCCAACAACCTTTGATTTTGTTGCCAATACCAAAGCTGCAACTGCCCCTATCGCCGCCGATGCCGTTACAACCGCCCAACTCCGTGTAGAACGCGTTCAAACCGTACAATCCACGGAAGCCAAACCTGCTACGGACACAACTGTCATTGCGGCGGCCGAGCCTGCACAACCTGCCTTAACCTTAACAGAACCTCAGGTCGTGGCATCGGCAAAATCAGCTACTCCTTCAGCAGTCGAAGAACCTGACCAAATGATGGCATTGCTTGCCAATGTTGATTCACGTTTGCAAAAGGAAGAAGAGGATCAAATTATTGTTACTCAAAATATCGCGCATCATCAAGAAATTGACGCAAACAAAGCGCGCAGCGAACGTATTGCCGAAAATATTGCCAAGCATCAAAGCCGTACTGAAGCACGACTGGCAAGGGCAAATAATCAATCATCTGCCCAGCCGACAACTATGGCAGGTATGCACCGCGTAGCTGATGGGGATACCCTGTTCAATATTTCCAAACGCTACAATTTAAGCGTTGCCGATTTGATTGTGGCCAACAACATCAAAGGCAGCAATATCCGCAAGGGTCAGCTGTTACGCGTTAGCGCGGCTCCGGTCAAAAACCGTAAAAACAATATCCAAAATGTTTCTTACACAGTCCGTAGAGGCGATACGCTCAATACGATTGCTGATCGCTTTAACATAGATGTCAACGATATCCGCCGTTGGAATAAAAATACCCGAACCGTTACCCCGGGTCAGCGTTTGAAATTGATGGGCAGCTAACCGCGTAATCAAACAGCAGGTCGTCTGAAGTTTTCAGACGACCTTTTTGTATAGTAAATCATATAGTGGATTAAATTTAAATCAGGACAAGGCGACGAAGCCGCAGACAGTACAGATAGTACGGCAAGGCGAGGTAACGCCGTCCTGGTTTAAAGTTAATCCACTATAAGAATAAAAAAGAGGTCGTCTGAAAACGTTTGTTTTCAGACGACCTCTTTTTTATACACCCCCCTTATTTCCGCATCTCAACCAACATCCGACACACGCCCAATCCTGCCGCTGCCAAGATTGCGGCAGCAAAGCCGATGTTGGAAATGCCCGCCCACACGGTAACGTAATGTCCCAAAAGCGCGCCGCCGCCGATACCGACGTTGTAGAGGCCGGAGTAAATCGAGTTGGCTACATCTGTCGCATCCGAGGCAAAGTCCAATACTTTGGAGACCATGCCGAGGCTTAAGACGACGATGGCGATACCCCAGACAAACACCAGCGCGTAAACGGCTATCGGGTAAGCAGCAAGAGGTAACAGGCAGAGCGTTGAAGCCATGATGACGGATACCGAGGTCAGCAGGAATGTGCGCTGGTGTTTGGCAAACCATTTGCCGAACAGATACGACGCGGCAAATCCCGCCAGCCCGTACAGGCTCAAGACGATGGTCACTTGTTCGGGTGCGAAGCTGCCGGCTTGCAGGACGAAGGGTTCGATATAGCTGTATGCCGTAAAGTGGGCGGTAATCAGGAGGACGGTCAGCGCGTAGAGCAGCATGAGGTTTTTGCGCTTGAGCAATCCGGGCAGGCTTTTGAGCGAACCTGTGTTTACGCTGGGCAGCAGCGGCAGGTTTTTCGCCAATATGCCCATGACTGCCGCCGCGCAAAGTCCGATAAGCAAAAAGCTGAACTGCCAGCTTGAATGTTGCCCGATAACGCGCCCCAGCGGGATGCCCGCCACCATCGCCATGACCGTCCCCGTACTGAGCAGCCCCAAAGCCTGATTGCCTTTACCCTGCGGCGCGACACGTACCGCCAGCGAGGCGGTAATCGACCAAAACACGGCGTGCGTCAGGGCGATGCCGATACGGCTGACGAGCAGGATTTCGAAACTTCGGGCGAAATAGGAAACGATGTGGCTGAAGGTAAAGAACGCGAAGAGGATGAGCAGCAGCTTTCGGCGTTCGATGTTTTTCGTTACCAGCATCAGCGGCAGTGACAGCAGCGCGACAATCCACGCATACACGGTAATCATGATGCCGACTTCGGTCGGCGGCATATTGAAGGTCGCACCGATGTCGCTCAATAGGGCAATCGGGATATATTCGGTGGTGTTGAAAATGAATGCACCGACCGCCAGGGCGATGACGCTTAACCATTGCTTGTTTGTGTTTGCTGACATTGGGGTTTCCCTTTTTATATTTGTCTTCAAGATTTTATCGAATCTGTAATTATACTACTTTCAGACGACCTTCCTACTGAGACGACACAAATTTCCACCCTAGACGCTCCCGCATCATCGGCATACAATCTTTGCATGAACACCAAACGCCCCAAGCTCTCCCGTTTTGCCCACATTTACGGCATGAACGGGCAATTCATCCTGTTGGAACAGCATTCCGAGTGGATGCCGGTCAACGATGCCGACTACGACAATGCGCCCGCCTTGCCGGAGGGGTTCGTGTTTGCGGATGAAGCGTTCTATACGACCGACGGCAGCGTGCCGCCGCTTGTCCTGCCCGACAACATCAAAATCTTCAACGAAGAAGCGCGCAAACTCGAACGCCGCAGGCTCGATGCGCTGGCTTTGGAGGAGTTGGGCAAAAACCTCGCCGCCGCCCAAGCCGAGACCGACCTCGAAGCCCTGCTCGAAAAAATCGAATTTCATTTGAAACAAGACAATCTGTTCAAATAAAACTTTTCAGACGACCCTCCAAGCAGCAAAGGGGTCGTCTGAAAGATAAAATCGTTGACAATCCAAACCGATTTGGTACATTGTTCAACACTTATCAATCCCCGTTTCCCAACCGACAAAGGAGTCGAGAAGATGTTTTCAAAAAGCGTCAACCTAGCCCAATATGATCCGGAGCTGGCAGCCGCCATCGCCCAAGAAGACCAACGCCAGCAAGACCACGTCGAACTGATTGCTTCCGAAAACTACGTCAGTTGCGCCGTGATGGAGGCACAAGGTTCGCAATTGACCAACAAATACGCCGAAGGCTACCCCGGCAAGCGCTACTACGGCGGCTGCGAATACGTCGATATCGTCGAACAGCTGGCAATCGACCGCGTCAAAGAACTCTTCGGTGCGGAATACGCCAACGTCCAACCCCATTCCGGCTCCCAAGCCAACCAAGCCGTGTACGCCTCCGTCCTCAAACCCGGCGACACCATCCTAGGCATGAGCCTCGCCCACGGCGGACACCTGACCCACGGCGCCAGCGTCAACATTTCCGGCAAACTCTACAACGCCATTACCTACGGCTTGGATGAAAACGAAGTCCTCGATTACGCCGAAGTCGAACGTCTCGCGCTCGAACACAAACCCAAAATGATCGTTGCCGGCGCATCTGCCTACGCCCTGCAAATCGACTGGGCGAAATTCCGCGAAATCGCCGACAAAGTCGGTGCCTACCTCTTTGTCGATATGGCGCACTACGCAGGCCTGATTGCCGGTGGCGAATACCCCAATCCCGTCCCATTCTGCGACTTCGTGACCACCACCACCCACAAAACTCTGCGCGGCCCGCGCGGCGGCGTGATTTTGTGTCGCGACAACACGCATGAAAAAGCGTTAAACTCTTCCATCTTCCCAAGCCTGCAAGGCGGTCCACTGATGCACGTTATCGCTGCCAAAGCCGTTGCATTCAAAGAAGCCCTGCAACCCGAGTTCAAACAATACGCGAAACAGGTGAAAATCAACGCCGCAGCCATGGCGGAAGAATTGGTCAAACGCGGCTTGCGCATCGTTTCGGGCCGTACCGAAAGCCACGTTTTCCTCGTTGACCTACAACCGATGAAAATCACCGGCAAAGCCGCCGAAGCCGCATTGGGCAAAGCAAACATCACTGTCAACAAAAACGCCATCCCCAACGACCCGGAAAAACCGTTCGTTACCTCCGGCATCCGCATCGGCTCCGCCGCCATGACCACGCGCGGATTTAACGAAGCCGACGCCCGAGTCCTCGCCAACCTCGTTGCCGACGTTTTGGCAAATCCTGAAGACGAAGCGAATCTGGCAAACGTCCGCAAGCAAATCACCGCACTTTGCGACAAATACCCCGTTTACGGCGCATAATCCGCTTGCCCGTTTAAGCATTGTGTAAAACGGAAAGGTCGTCTGAAAATCCTGAAAAAGGGTTTTCAGACGACCTTAATTTCTCATTTCAGACTACAATACCGAATTAAATTCTCTCATCAACCCGACGAACTCTGTCTCATCATAAAAGCAAGGAATACCCATGCACACCGAAGCCGTTTTAACCGTATTGAAAAACCTGCAAAACCAAATCTGCGCCGCGCTTGAGCAAGAAGACGGCGGGGCGGTGTTTGCGCGTGAAGAATGGACGGGCAAATTGGGCGTAGGCGAAACCCGCGTGTTGAAAAACGGCGCGGTATTCGAGCAGGCGGGCGTGAACTTTTCGCACGTGAAAGGCGACAAAATGCCCGCTTCGGCGACGGCGCACCGCCCTGAACTGGCGGGCGCGGCGTTTGAAGCGATGGGTGTGTCGCTGGTGATTCATCCGAAAAATCCGTATGTGCCGACCAGCCATGCGAACGTGCGCTTTTTTATCTCGTATCCGGAAGGCGGCGAGCCTGTGTGGTGGTTCGGCGGCGGCTTTGATTTGACGCCGTTTTATCCGTTTGAAGAAGATATTTTGCATTGGCACACGGTCGCGCGGGACGTGTGCGCGCCGTTTGGGGAAGCGGTTTATCCCGAGTTCAAAAAATGGTGCGACGAGTATTTTTACCTGAAACACCGCGGCGAAACGCGCGGCGTGGGCGGTTTGTTTTTCGACGATTTGAACCGCTGGAATTTCGACACCTGCCTGAATTTCATCAAGGCGGTCGGCGAAGGCTACATCGAAGCGTATTTGCCGATTGTGGCGAAACGCAAAAACACGCCATACGGCGAACGCGAGCGTGATTTCCAGCTTTACCGGCGCGGGCGTTATGTGGAATTTAATTTAGTTTGGGACAGGGGTACGCTGTTCGGCCTGCAAAGCGGCGGACGTACGGAAAGCATTTTGATGTCCATGCCACCTTTGGTGCGCTTCGAGTATCGATACGCGCCCAAAGAAGGTTCGCCCGAAGCGCGGCTGAACGAGTTTCTCACCGCCCGCGACTGGCTCTCGGAGATGCAATAATGGCGGATAAACGCAAGCCCGACGCCCATCCTTCGGACAAATTCATCCTTGCCATGATTGTCATGGCGGTGTTCCTGGTAATCATCATCGGCGGCGGATTTATCGCCGTAGAATATTTTAAGGCGCATCCCGAAGTGTTTGAATTGAAGCCGCCTGCGAAATAGTTTAGGAAGAAAGACAAAAGGTCGTCTGAAACTTTTCAGACGACCTTTTTCAGCTTTAAAACCCTTGTTTACAAAACAGCCAAAGCCGCGTCGTAATCAGGCTCGTTGGCAATTTCGGCAACCAGTTCGCTGTGCAGGACTTTGTCGTTTTCGTCCAAAACCACAACGGCACGCGCAGTCAGTCCGCGCAACGGGCTATCGGTCAGGGCGACGCCGTAATCGGCGGCAAAGCTGCTGCGGAACGTAGACAGGTTGATAACATTGTCCAAACCTTCCGCGCCGCAGAAACGTGCTTGGGCAAACGGCAGGTCGGCTGAAATGCACAGAACGACCGCGTTATCCAAAGAAGACGCGCGTTGGTTAAACGTACGTACGGATTGGGCGCATACGCCGGTATCGACGCTTGGGAAAATGTTCAACACTTTGCGTTTGCCCGCAAAATCCGCCAAAGTTTTGTCGGATAGATCGCCAGCGGTCAGGCTGAATGCAGGCGCGGTTTGACCGACGGCTGGCAGGTCGCCGGAAGTGTGGACAGGGTTGTCGTGGAAGGTAATTTGAGCCATAAGAGTTTCCTTTTTTAGGTTGACGAAAAATATTGACGAGGATAGAAGGTTTTTATCTATTTGCCAAGTGATACATAATTAAGGGCAATATGCTCAAATCAGGTCGTCTGAAAAATTTCAGACGACCTGTTTTATATGCGCCTTATGCCCGCTCACACCCACAGCCAAGCCCAAACGCTGCGTCCTTCACCTTGCAGCAACACCAGCGTTCGGCAGGCGGAGGCTGTGTTCATACATTCCAACCCGATGCCGTGTGCGGCAAGTTCGGCGGCGATTTTCGGATGGAGGAACTGCTGCTTCTCCCCTGTGCCGATAATGATGACTTCGGGCAAGCCGTCCGAATCGGAGGTCGTCTGAAACAGGTCGGCGGCAGTCAGCTCGGACGGCGTTTGCACGTTCATTGCTTCGATTTTGCCGTTGCGCCAGATGATGGGCGCAGTGTAGGTTTTGCCGCCCGCTTCGATTGCGCCCGCCCGATAAGCGGTCAGGCTTAGGATTTCATCGGTTTTGTTTTCTTCAATCAGCATTTTTCTTCCGTTTCTTTCTCGGCTTGATATATCAATTTCAAACAGGCTTGCCGCCCTTTCGCCGCGTTCCGTAAAAAAGGTGCAAAATCAGGCAATTTCAGGTAGGATGGGCGACTTTAGCCTGCGCCTTCCGCCCTTGCAAAATCAGCATTATATCAATCTGCGGCGGCGGTGCGTTTCGGGCTTTCTGAATTTCTGTTTTTACTTTTTGATTTAAGAGAATCGGCTCACAAGGAGGCACAATGAAGCCAGTAAACATCGGTCTTTTAGGTTTAGGTACGGTCGGCGGCGGTACGGCTGCCGTGTTGCAGGACAATGCGGCGGAAATCAGCCGTCGTTTGGGACGCGAAGTGCGCATCAGTGCCGTATGCGACTTGAGCGAAGAAAAAGCCCGCCAAACCTGTCCGTCCGCAGCCTTTGTCAAAGACCCGTTCGAACTGGTCGCGCGTGAAGACGTCGATGTCGTCGTCGAATTGTTCGGCGGTACCGGCATCGCCAAAGATGCGGTATTGAAAGCCATTGAAAACGGCAAACACATCGTTACCGCCAACAAAAAACTGCTCGCCGAATACGGCAACGAAATCTTCCCGCTGGCGGAAGAAAAAAACGTCATGGTGCAATTTGAAGCGGCAGTAGCGGGCGGCATCCCGATTATCAAAGCCCTGCGCGAAGGCCTCGCCGCCAACCGCATCCGCAGCATCGCCGGCATCATCAACGGCACCAGCAACTTCATCCTCTCCGAAATGCGCGAAAAAGGCAGCGCGTTTGCCGACGTATTGAAAGAAGCGCAAGCATTGGGCTACGCCGAAGCCGATCCGACCTTCGACATCGAAGGCAACGACGCGGGCCACAAAATCACCATCATGAGCGCGCTGGCATTTGGCACGCCGATGAACTTCCCCGCCTGCTACCTCGAAGGCATCAGCAAACTCGACAGCCGCGACATCAAATACGCCGAAGAACTCGGCTACCGCATCAAACTTCTGGGCATCACCCGCAAAACCGACAAAGGCATCGAATTGCGCGTCCATCCGACCCTGATTCCCGAAAGCCGCCTCTTGGCAAACGTCAACGGCGTGATGAACGCCGTGCGCGTCAACGCCGATATGGTCGGCGAAACCTTATATTACGGCGCGGGCGCGGGCGCACTGCCGACCGCTTCCGCCGTGGTCGCCGACATCATCGACATCGCCCGCCTGATTGACGCCGATACCGGCCACCGCGTGCCGCACCTAGCGTTCCAGCCCGCCCAAGTCCAAGCGCAGACCATCCTGCCTATGGACGAAATCACCAGCAGCTACTACCTGCGCGTCCAAGCCAAAGACGAACCGGGTACGCTGGGGCAAATCGCCGCGCTTTTGGCAAAAGAAAACGTGTCTATCGAAGCCTTAATCCAAAAAGGCGTCATCGACCAAACCACCGCCGAAATCGTGATTCTGACCCACAGCACGGTCGAGAAAAACATCAAGCGCGCCATCGAAGCCATCGAAGCATTAAGCTGCGTGGAAAAACCAATCACCATGATCCGCATGGAAAGCCTGCATGACTGAACCGAAAAACGAAATGTCCGCCGAAGAGCAAGCCGCGGCGCGTAAAAAGGCAAAAGCCAAAATCCGCACCATCCGCATTTGGGCGTGGGTCATTTTGGCGCTGCTCGCCGCCACCGCCCTGCTCTCCCAATGCGCCATGTCCAAACCGCAGGCAAAGCAGAACATCTTTGAGTCTTGCGTGAAAAACATCCCCTTTGCCGAAAAATGGCAAAACGATTTGAAAGAAAGGGGCTTGGATTCAAACAACAGCAAACTCGCCACCGATTACTGCACCTGTATGTGGGACAAGCCTTTGGACAAACTTTCCGAAGAGCAAATCCGTTCATTGGGCAAACTCAGCCCTCAAGAGCAGCTCGACCTGCTCGGCGGCGCGCAAGCGTTTGAAGATCGCGACAAGCAGTGTGTGACAGGTTTGAAGGCGGAATAATCCGGCTTTGACATGGCAAAAAGGTCGTCTGAAAACTGAACTGGCCCCCAAATCTTGGACACTCATAAAAGCCTATTCAGGCGCTCTGTGC
>ERZ772957.756-NODE-756-length-23830-cov-4.293165_pt1 | contig 23830 bp, 12 predicted proteins | sample MGYA00580682_ERZ772957 | MGnify/ENA primary metagenome ERZ772957 (study PRJEB29015, sample SAMEA2737921) | human oral metagenome | biome: human oral; feature: human-associated habitat; material: dental | place: China | collected 2025 ...
GTAATGAATGAGAAATTTCCGATTACCATTTTCTTAGATAAGTAATCTCTTCCAAGCAAGTCAATTAAAAGTTGTTTTGCAGTAAGTGTCATAACATAGTACCTCGTTTTCTTTTGATACTACCATCTTAACAAACTGCTACTAAGAAAGCAACTCTATGTAGTAAAATTTATTAGCTACTTAAGGTGTAGATTAAGTCACCGTTAAGGACATACCCTTTCTCGTAGTAAGCAGTAATTTTATCTCTACCAAGCAAGTCGATAATTGCTTTTACCTGCAAAGAACTTACACCACCGATAGATGATAGATTACCGTCAATGGAAACGTAAACCTTAATAGTATCTTCGATTGTTAGAGAAGATTCTATCATTTTGGTAAGACCACTGATAATATGCTTAGGAAAGACCTCGCTACCATCTAGTACGAAACATGGATATGTCAACTCAGTTGAAGAGTACCTCTCGACAGTGTTGACTACTTCTTTGGGAGTGTCTTCGAATTCTTCGTTGGTGATACCCTCTTCTATAGGAGAGACAACTTTCTCTTCGACTTCAACCTGTTCATCTGTAGGCAAAGGCTCTTTCAACTCTTCTAAGTCTTCAAGGTCATCTAAACCGTCTAGGTCGCTATCCTCTTCTACACTTAGTTCCTCGATACCCACTAAGTCCTCAGAGTCCTCAGCGAAGAAGTCTTCCATTTCTAAATCAACTACCATCTATACTACCTTTCTACCAATTAAAGGAAGTGCGATAGGAATTTACCTATCACACACCCAGTTGACTTTTAGCTTGAACTGTCATTGAACATACACGACTAGCTTGCTTAGATGGCAAGTACAACACAGTAGGGTGAGTAGTACCATCTTTAAGTATGAATCTAACTGCCATGTAATCAATATCACCTGCAGTATAAGATTCTTTTGCTACTCGGTAATCATCACCACTACGTTTAGATAACCCACCATTTTGGAGTATGAAGTTAAGAATGTAACTTAACAAACCATCGTTAGCACCTGAGATGTAGAGAACACGCTCCTCATAATCACGGTAGTAACCAAATCCTTTGATGTACTCAGCCATGACTACTTCTTTGTCCTCTTCTTCGAGATTTGGAGTGTATTCTGGTTCAGTTTCTACTTCTTGTGCTTCAACTGCTCCTGGCTCTTGTAGGTTGGCTGTCGCTACAAGCTCTTCTAAACCAAAGGCTTGACCAAAGGCTTCAAGGGATTTAGAGATACCCCCTACTTCAACTTCAGTTGTGACTAAACCAGTTAGGAACTCGTAGTTTGCAATATCGTTGGCTACGGATAAGGCAATCTCTACAAATTTTTCAGCTTCTTCGGAAGTGATATACCTATCTAGAGAAGTTTGACCACTGTTCTCCTTAGATTTAAGGTAGTCGTTCCATTTCATTTCGATTTCGTCCATAAATACCGAATGAGGTTCTAAGAACTTGTCGAGATGGACACCACACTTATCTAGTTTGAAGAAGTTAGTTATTACCGACTCAATGTTGTTTTCGATATACTCTTCCGTGTTCTCAACTTTCAGTAACTTCTCAACTACCCCTCTAAGCTTGCCAAGGCTATTAACATAAGGCATGACCTCAAAGAGGAAAGCAGAGATAACAGGACTAATAACCTTGTTGTGGTTTTCTTCGTCTTCTAGGTACTCACGAATACGTCTTACCTTATAGTCGTAGATTTGACGGACTTCCCATTCATAGAGTTCATGGATATTACCACCCCAAAATGGGAATCCCTTATCACCGTACTTGTCAATGATTTCTTGTTGAAGTTGTACTGGAACTTCAGTTTTCTTAGCATTATACCAGTGACTACCAAATCCAAAACCAATATACAACGGACACCAACCCTCAAGGTCGAGCATGAGTGACTCACGGACGAGTTTCATCGCTACCGCTGGGTTAATGGAGTTATGAGCCTCCATAACGATTTCGTCATGGACGAAACATGGAAGTAAGAATTTACCCCACCAATCACGCTCAATAATGTTAGCGTAGAGGTTTACCATAGCTTGTTTATACAAATCTGCTGCAGTACCTTGGATTGGGTGGTTACCCCCTTGACGCTTAACCGAACCAATACGCATATTTGGTGGGAAATAACGTCGTCTACCAAAGTATGTCTCAGCATATCTGTTAGCTACGGCTTTTTCAAGGTTTTGAGCGATAAAGGACTCTGTTACGTCCATACCCTTAAAGTAAAGCTTACGCAGTTTTGCACCATAACTTGTGGACTCTGCACTACGGACACCAGTAACGTTCTCACCAAGTGACGCATCTCCCATACCATACACGATACCGAAGTTAACACCCTTAGCTGCTCCACGTTGTGTCTTAGACACCAACTCGTAAGGAATTGAGAACATCTGTGACGCTTTGAGTGTGTGGTAGTCTGAGTCTGGGTCGAAGAGGTAATCAATCATGGCTTGCTCTTGCGCCATAGACATCATGATACGGATTTCCACTGAAGAGTAATCCGAGTCCATCATGTAGTACCCCTTACGAGGTGAGATATACTTCTTGACCGTATCATTATACGATTGATAGTTAGGGTTAGATACCGAAACACGACCTGTTTCCAAGAACTGCTTAACGCTGGAGAACATAAATCCGTCTGGTGTTGAAATGGTGTCGATATTCTTAATGAAGTCTGACATCAACTTAGATGCATCACGATACTTGAGGATATAGTCTGCGATAGGATACTTAGGAGAACCGTCTTCGTTGGTCATACCCTTGAACTTCTTGAGGGCGTCTTTAGATGTACTTGGCGCACCTGAATCAGTGTATTCTACAATAGGCATACCCAAGTCTTCGAAGAGAAGTTTCTTCAACTGAGGGGCAGAACGTAAGTTAAGCGAGTAACCTGCAATATCAAAGATTAATGCAGAGTACTTAGCTACATCTTCTTCCAACTGTCTACGGAGTTTAGCAATCTTGTGAACGGCTACGTGGTGACCGTAGAACTCTTGATAGGCTACTACCCTAGAGAACTGTACCTCTAGTTCATAGACTCTCCTCATACCCCACCTATCCCACCAGTTTTCACGTTTGGCAATCTCTAGGAGTTCCATCATGTTGTCCGTATCTGGGCAGGCATAGTACATGACAGATTCGTAAGGCAAGTCTGCAAAGGTTACGTTGCCACTTCCCCACTTACCTTCTACGAAATCACTCAACTCAAAGCTATCTCTACCCAAGAAACGTTTAGAGTTAGGTTTCAAACCTAGACGCATTGAAGTGTTTTCTGCACCGTATGAAAGACGGAGAAGAATCATTGTGTCGTGCATGAGGTTCAACTTAATACCGTAGATAAACATTACCTTCGAGTCGAACGAACCATTGTGGCAGACAATCATCTTCTGTTCAAGGACAGGTTTCAAATACGTTTCCATGAACGCACCAACGTCACCCTCTTCTACGATATTGTCGATATTCTTATGAGCGATAGGAATATACCAAGCGTCAGCATAAAGGATATCATCTTCTAAGCCAAGCCTTGCAATCTTTTCTTGCTCTGCTTTAGTTGGTTTGATAGTAAAGATGAAACCTACTAGCTGGCTACCCTGACCAGTGATGGATTTGAATGTAATGTCAAGACCAGTGGTTTCCGTATCAAATCCGACTTCCAAAGGATGCTTGTAGATACGCTTAGCGATAGGTTTAAACACTTCTAAGTCATTGACGATGTGGTATTTCCTATCTTTAAGCCAAACGTAAGATTTATCTGGATTACGTTCGATAATCTCAGCTAGGGAATATACGTCATCAGAAGAAACATTGTTCTGACTTAGGAAGTCTTCCATACCCGTTACTTGTAAGTCGTCTACCCTCTTGAACTCGTCTAGCACAAGAGCGAACTTTCTTTGAGTACGTGTATTCTTAGACATCGGAACTGGTTCAGAGTAAACATCCTCTAAAAACAGAACCTCATCACCATTGCGATACTCTAAGCGCTCAATCTGATTTTCTATTAAAGAAATCTTTTGACCGAAGTATTCGTAATTGTAGATACCCTTAGAACCAAACTCAGCGTTGGTACTAAGATTGTAGAAATCTTCTTCACGCTGAGGAATACAGATAGACTTCATACCACGGATGATTGAACCCATGCGAGAGAAAAACTCTACATTGTATTCTACCTGTTCACCACTAATTTTGTTGTCATCTATCTTGATGTCACCTGAATTAACCTGAATGTATAACTCTTCCCACCGTGAGTACATACGACCATCTTCAGTTAAGATACCCCTGTCTACGTGGATATAGTCCCTACTGGTAGGACAAGTACCCAAGAACGAGATGTACGAGTCAAAGTCGTAACCCTGTAGGTTCATTCTAATACCGTCTTGAGAAATATAATACCCCTTGAGCATTAAATCTCCTTTCTATTCACCAACCGAACGCTAAATGTAAATAACTGAGAAAATACTGAGTACTGGAATTCAGTACTTGCAGAAAGGAAGTAAGCTACTCCGTCTTTCTCAAACACAAACTCAGATTTACACTTTTTGCAGAAAAAGTAAAATACTGCAGTTTTAATAGCAGTAAACAACACATCTTTAGAGTTAACAACCTCTCCATTTGGTGCTTTATAGTAGGTTACCCCAAGGAACTTAGTCTTGAGCCTAGAACCACTACCATATAGTTCCGAGATAAGAGCATTTGCAATCGTATCTAAAGGAACACTTACCATACGTTTAGCACTTGAACCCCTAACGAGTACCGAGTTATCTTTGATACCCACATACTCGAGTTCAGATGAACGGTACTTTTCAGCAATCTCACTATAACTTAGAGTAGGAATCTGTCTGTTCCATACGTCCCTAGAGTTCATGAAATCTTCTAGTTTAGGAATGTACTTCTCTTGAATGTACTTCATAGCTCCTACCACCGTTTGAGGTGAGTAGGAAATAAGGATTTCATAATAATCACCACGTCGTTTAGAAGATTTCTGAGTACTGAAGAACTCATAATCGCTTATAATGTGAGGGAGAAACTCATTTACACAAGTTTCAATGTCATCTGAGTCAGCGTTTAACATAATATCTACGTCAGAAAGGTCTTCCTCTTCCTCTACCGACTTAGAGTCTACGTGGAAGTGAAGAGTTTCATCTTCCATACTAGATTCATTACGGAGAACATTCTTAAGAATGGTTTTCATTGTAGAGATAATGTAGTTCCGTAATTCACCTTTCTCACGTGAGTAGTGGCGAATTGCTTGGTGAAGTGTGGCGTCAAGTGCGTCGTCTTTTCTACTTCTCCAAATTACTGTAGCATACCCCTCATTTTCTTTGATGGTTTCATGGATAGCTGCAAGGAGGGCTGGTGACATTGAAGCATTTACATTGTCAAAATAACTTAGCTTAGACAAAAGCACCTAACCTCCTAAATTCTTTTAGCCTCTTCTCGATGTCCGATAACTTATCTGGTAGGAAGAGTGACTCTACCCATTCACGGATGTCTTCATTCTCTGCACAAATTAGAGATAAGTTTTCTTTAGCTCGTTCCCTACCCTCTATAGATGATAGTAACAAGTTGACGAGAGAATACCCCGAGATTTCTAGCTTTCGGGACATTTCTGGGAATCTCCCCCACGCTAAAGTATAGTCAATACTATCTTCAACTAACTGGTGTTCTTCAGGCTCTTCTATGAAACGATTTTCAGAGTACTCTCCGTAACCGTCGCCTGCTTCTTCATTACCGTGTTTGTCGATTTCGTTGACGAGGTAAACCTCTTTTTCAAGTTTTTTGAAGTCTGAGAGTTTACGATACTGTCGATTAGCGTAGTCATACCCTTGGATGTTGAATTCATCTTGACTCAAGTCTATACCACCAGCTGCTGCTTTGGCGATAAGTTTGTCAGTAAAGTCGTAACGGTCAACTGCACCTGCTCTTGATTGCATTACAATCTCTATAGGCTCTTGCTTACCGAAGTTGGCAAACAAGTTCCATACCAAACCAATACGAGAGAAATCAGAAACACCGAGATTGTTGTAATAACTTAGTTTTACCATTAAAAATCTACCTTTTGGGAGAAGATGGAAGAGAAAACCTCTTTCTTTTTGTTGACCTTAGGTTGCTTAGGTTTCGCTACTTTAGGTTTAGCCTCTTTAGGAACTTTTTCTTTTTTAGGCTTCTTAGGTCGAGCAACCTTAGGAGTCTTGATAGAAACAACCTTTTTCTTTTTGAGTGCTTCTTCTTTAACTAGGTCAGTACCCCATCCCTCAACTTCGGTCAAGTCCATAACATCAAACATATCGTACTTGCCGTCTTTGAAAAGAATGTTAGGTTCTTCCTTACCGAGAATGCCGAACTCCTTGGCTTGACCTTCTTCGAACATACCCACTGGAACTCCATCTACTGCTAGCAAACATCCACCGTAGAAACGATAAGATGGGTTGTTTTTAGCAGTGTCTGAAAGTTCTTTTAAGTTAGGTGTACCCTCACAGTTTACTAAGTTAATAGCACCCCTAACAGACTGCGTTGAGTCCTTTAAGAATACTCTACCGTGCCAAGCCTCTGGGATAGCCACCCCATCAGCAAGACCGTCAGTAAATGTGATAGTCTTAACTATGGATTTACTAGGGTCAATACCGAATAAACCTTCTGGAACATCCTGAGAGTCCACAATAACGTTCAAGAAAACATACTTCTTAAGAGGTTTTCCTTCACTCCCGTCTTTCTTGTAAGTTGGGACTAACTTAAATACCCTTTCGTAACTCTTATAGCCAAGTGCTTGGTCGTAAGTTGCATTTGCTAATACCGTCAATGCTTAGTCCTCCTCTATACCTAAATTTCTGTAATGTGTGTAAATGAACCGATATATATCCAACTCGCTATTCCAAGAACGCTCATTGTATAACAAGAGATACAAATCAAGGATGCGAATATAAGGAACATCTAATATTTTAGCATAAAAAGGCTTATATTTCAAGAGCCTCGTAGAATCGTAACCTTCGGGTATCTTGTCAATAGATTTGTAAAGAACACCAGTTAAGTTTAAAGACTTAATGTCTAAAATGTCCTTTACGGAGTTGGTGATAATACCCTTAAGTTGTCGGACACCGTAAACCTTTGCCAGTTCTGAGATAGTTACAGTTCTGTTTTTAACGATTATACCTTGAGATTTAAGACTTAAAGGCTTTTTACCTAGTAGCTGGAAGATAAAATGCTGGACTGAACCAGTAGATACCCCAACTAAATCAGTAACGTCTTTTCTTGACCTAACAGTTTGCCCCATATCTAGAAACGAAAGTAAAGTCATTATCTTTTCTACTTCACTTCTGTAGGAGTAGAAAATAAATTGGAATAAGTCTTTATCGAATTTGTACTTCCTAAAGAGGAAACGTGCGTCTCTAAGGTTCAGGTTCTTTAGATACATAGGATTTACCATGGAACCTAAGTCATCGTTAAAACGTTTGAAATCAACGTACTTCTCGAAAGATATTAAATACTTAGAACTAGGGTTCTTTTGCTTGATTAGTTCTACAATCTTTCTTCGGTGACGCTTAACCTTGTCATAGTTGATGACGAATAGCCATTGGTCAGCCTGCATAGGCATAACAAGTGCGAGGTCTGACATCTCTTCGACGTCAGACTTCTTATTCACATAAATGATTGTGTCCTTGTTACCGTTAGTTGCTTTTTTAAGCGTGTTGTAAACAAAGAGGTCTAGCTTACCACTATCTTGCATCATAGTGTGGACGTTAATCTCTTTGTCGGTCAATGCTTCTAGCATAAGTACCCCTTGACTTGTACGTTAACGAACCTGAGAGCCAATTCTAATTTTTCTTTGTAAACTCTTTCAAAGCTGACGTCCTTAAGTTTACTACGGATTTGATAGAATGTAGAGCCTTCAAGCTCAGGTGTTTTTTCAATCATAGCTTTAGAGTAGTCAGTACCCAAGGTCCAAAGAACTTTAGATTCAAATGACATAAAGGAGTTGTACTTCTCATACAATTCTTGAGCCAACTCACCGTTAGGTAAGAAGTTACTTGGCTGACCGTCAACGCTATGGAAAATAGAGTTCCAACCAAAGAAGAAAATCGGTAGGCAGTTAGCTACAAGAGATTCATACCCTTCTAATCCGTTGAGTACCATTCCTAAGCCTTTACCGTAACCCCAAGTACCTTCCATAGCCTGTGAGCAAGCGTAGTAGGTAATGACTTCTTCTAGGTTGCTACGGTTGATAGGAATGTAGTCAGTTGAGCAAGCGATAGGATAGTCACATACCCTTTGAGTACCGTTGATGGATAGGTAAGCGCCTAAATCAGATTTAGGTAAGTCAAATGCACTTTCTACTTCTAAATCTAAGTTGATTACTGCAACTTGTTCATCTTCTTCAGAGTCAATCAAGTATTCTTTTAGAATATCAGACATAAGGATTTCGCTGTCTGCGTAGAAATACTTATTAGGGAATACATTTGGTTTGATAAGACTGCGACCAAGGATTACGTCGTTGGATTCCATGATGACCAGTTCTGATTCAGAGTATTTATCTTCTGTTTCATAGTAGTCATACCCCTCTTCTGAGTATGTTTTCCAAACTGTAATCAAGTTTAGACCACTAGCAAACGAACCTTGTACTGCTTCTGATTTGTTTAAGTACACTGCGTCTACCAAACTAAAACGTTGGAAGAACTCTTTAGTGATTTGAGGGTTCTCTTTGTAGAACGCTGAGTCACTGATGAATACATAAGTATTTCCAGTAGGCTCTACTTGGTCGTCCATAAGTAGGAATCGGAGTAACATCGCACCACCCTTAGAGGTGATAGGAATACCCATTGATTTACCTGCAAGCGATACTTCATTTTTACCTGCACCTGCACTGTCCAAGAAACCAACGTATGCGGTATTGCTACTGTTCAACTCCTCAAGAGTACCGTCTACTAAGCTCAAACCATTGAACCAATCAAAGTCGGAATTGTCATTTAAGAAGTCTAAGCCAAGACCTGAGAAGTCAACTGTTTCGCCTGCATCTGAAACTACCGTCTGAATTAAGTCTGCTACGACCTGTGAAACACCACCATCGTCGTCAGAACGTAGTGAAGAAAGCAACTTAAGTTTTTTAACAAGTAACTCTGTGCCACCATGCTGAGCAATCACAGCTGCACCTGAGTCATGAGCTGCTTGGTATTCCATACCAGTACCAACGTAAGGTGCTTTTGGATCAATCAAAGGCACAGCCTGACGCTGCATGTTGGCACCCATGAGGGCACGGTTGGAGTCATCGTTTTCCAAGAAAGGAATACATGCTGTCGCAACGGCAACTACCTGTTTTGGTGACACGTCCATGTAGTCAACCACTTCTGCTGGATACTCTTGGTTGACCCCTTGGTGACGTCCCATGACAACTTTCTCAGCAAAAGTACCGTCCTCGTTAAGGCGAGAGTTAGCCTGCGCCACAGTAAATTCATCTTCTTCATCGGCTGTCAACCAAACGATTTCGTTTGTGACTACACCTGTTTCACGGTCAACCTTACGGTATGGTGTTTGAACAAATCCATACTTGTTCAAGTGTCCGTAAGATGACAAGTTATTGATCAAACCGATGTTAGGTCCTTCAGGTGTCTCGATTGGACACATACGACCATAGTGAGTGTAGTGCACGTCACGAACTTCATATCCAGCACGGTCACGAGTCAAACCACCAGGTCCCAAGGCTGACAAACGGCGTTTGTGAGACAACTCAGAAAGCGGGTTGTGTTGGTCCATGAACTGTGACAACTGTGATGAACCAAAGAATTCTTTAACCGCAGCTGTTACAGGACGGATATTGATGATTTGTTGTGGTGTCAAGACTTCATTGTCCTGAACAGACATCCGCTCGCGGACATTACGTTCCATACGAGAAAGTCCAAGGCGAACTTGGTTGGCAAGCAATTCACCAACCGCACGGATACGACGGTTCCCAAGGTGGTCGATATCATCCACACGTCCGATACCTTCAGCCAAGTTGAGGAAGTAGCTCATCTCTGCAAGGATATCTGCAGGAGTTACAACACGAACCTTGTCGTCTGGATTGGCATTTCCGATGATGGTTACAACACGGTCTGGGTCTGTTGGGGCAACAACCTTGAATTTTTGAAGCACAACTGGTTCTGTCAGAACAGCTGCATCGTTTGGAATATAAACGATCTTGTTCAAGTCGCCATCCAAGTGACTCTCGATACTTTCAATCACGCTACGAGTCATAACGGTACCCGCTTCTACCAAGATTTCACCAGTTTCAGGGTCTACCAATGGCTCCGCAATGGTTTGGTTGAGCAAGCGTGTTTTAACGTTGAGTTTTTTATTGATCTTGTAACGACCAACTGCTGCCAAGTCATAACGGCGTGGGTCGAAGAAACGTGCCACAAGCAAGCTACGTGAGCTTTCAGCAGTCTTAGGCTCACCTGGACGAAGGCGTTCGTAAATTTCTTTCAAGGCTTCGTCTGTACGAGAGTCCATTGGATTCTTGTGGATATCTTTTTCAACAGTATTGCGAACCAATTCGCTATCACCAAAGATATCAAAGATTTCATCATCACCTGAGAAACCAAGCGCACGAACCAAGGTCGTAAATGGAATCTTACGAGTACGGTCGATACGAGTATAAGCGATGTCTTTTGAGTCGCTTTCAAGTTCCAACCAAGCTCCACGGTTAGGGATAACAGTAGAACCGTAGCCCACTTTACCGTTCTTGTCTACTTTGTCATTAAAGTAAACACCTGGTGAGCGAACCAACTGAGATACGATGATACGTTCACCACCATTGATGATGAAAGTACCCATTTCGGTCATGATTGGGAAATCACCAAAGAAGACTTCTTGGGTCTTGATTTCGCCTGTTTCCTTATTGATCAAGCGGAAGGTTACAAAAATTGGTGCTGAGTAGCTAGCATCGTGGATACGAGCTTCTTCGAGCGTGTATTTTGGTTCCTTGATTTCATAGCCAACAAATTCCAACTCCATTGTGTCTGTGAAGTTTGAAATTGGCAATACATCTTCAAACACTTCCTTCAGACCGTGGTCTAGGAAAGCTTTGAATGAATCCGTTTGAATTTCAATCAAATTTGGTAAGTCAAGAACTTCTTTGATTCTTGAAAAACTACGACGGGTACGATGTTTCCCGTATTGAACGTCATGTCCTGCCAAGATGATTCTCCTTTGTAAATAAAGTTCCAAGCCTTATCAATCAGGCTATTGATTATCGTCAAATGGTTGTAAAACCCCTATCACCTCGTCCTTTTGATAAATTTTCAGAATCTTTAAATCTTCGTTACAAAAACTCAAAAAGCCGAAAAAAAGCACAAAAAGAGCAGCTAAATCCGACTTTTTCAGGAGATTTAACTGCTGTGAGTCCTGTCTGGACAATATTTCAGACAAAACCTACGACAAATGATTACTCTTATTATACCTTATTGGACAAGATTTTTCAAGGTTTTTTTACCATTTTTCAAACAATCTTTTCCTATAAAATGGTTTAACATTTCAAAAGAATTAATCATAAAATTTTCTCTCAAAAATTGAGAAAACGCTTGCACAAATGTTTACCTCATGCTATACTGATAAGGAATAACTACACAAGGAGAATTGTGATGAAAAAGAACCCATCTCAAACTGAGAAAAAAATGGTTTACGGTATTCGTTCCTTGAAAAATGGAACAGGCTCTGTCCTTATCGGTGCCAGCATTGTCCTACTTTCTGCTGCAATGCCAACCATTTCAGCTAACGAAAACCTTCCTCAAACTCAGGAAAACACTAGCGCTGTGACCAAGGCCCCTACTGAGACTGAAACGAGTCAAACTCAAACAGAAACGCCTATTTCTGAACAAAAGAATGCAAACGCTTCCCTTGATTCTAAAAAGGAAGCTCCAGCTGTGGAAACTACTACAGCACCAGAAACACCTAAAAAAGAAGACGCTACTACAAGCCAGCCCAACAGCAAAGAAGAGAAAGTAGATACTAGCACTTCGACGCCAAGTTCTGATCAAAAACCACAAGCAGACACATCTTCTGAAGAACCAATCGAAGACAACTACTTCCGCATCCATGTGAAAAAACTCCCTGAGGAAAACAAGGATTCCCAAGGACTTTGGACTTGGGACGATGTTGAAAAACCTTCTGAAAACTGGCCCAATGGAGCCAAGTCCTTCAAGGATGCCAAGAAAGATGACTATGGCTATTACCTCGATGTCAAACTTAAGAATGATCAAGCCAAAAAAATCAGCTTCCTCATCAACAATACCAAAGGGGACAATCTGACCGGAGACCGTTCAGTAGAGCGCCTCTCTCCAAAAATGAATGAGGCTTGGCTAGATGAAAACTACAAGGTATACAACTATCGTCCTCAGCCAGCGGGAACTGTCCGTGTCAACTACTACCGTACCGACGGGAACTATGACAAAAAATCTCTCTGGTATTGGGGCGATGTCAAAAACCCAAGCAGTGGAGAATGGCCTGACGGTACTGACTTTACCGCAACTGGAAAACATGGCCGTTACATTGATATCCCACTCAATGAAGCTGCAAGAGAATTTGGATTTTTATTACTAGACGAAAGCAAGAAAGGCGATGATGTGAAAATCAGAAAAGAAGATTATAAATTCACTGATCTAAAAAATCACAGTCAGATTTTCCTCAAGGATGATGACGAAACCATCTACACTAACCCCTACTATGTGCACGATATCCGCATGACTGGTGCCCAACACGTGGCTAAGTCTCGTATCGAAAGCAGCTTTTCTACCCTAGTTGGAGCTAAGAAAGACGATATCCTCAAACACTCCGGCATCACTGATTACCAAGGGAATAAAGTAGCTATCACAGACGTGGAAGTGGATGAGGCAGGTAAAAAAGTGACCTACATCGGCAACTTCTCTGACACTCAACACCCATACACTGTCAGCTACAATTCAGACCGATTTACCACACGTTCAAGCTGGCGCCTCAAGGATGAGTCCTACAGTTACGATGGTCCACTCGGCGCAACTCTAAAAGAAGATGGCAAGCGTGTTGACCTCACCCTCTGGTCTCCAAGTGCTGATAAGGTTTCCGTTGTCGTCTATGACAAGAAAGACCCTGAAAAAGTAGTTGGAACTGTCGCCCTTGAAAAAGGAGAAAAGGGAACCTGGAAACAAACTCTGGATGCAAACTCTGGTCTCGGTATCAGCAACTACACTGGCTACTACTACCACTACCAAATCGAGCGCCAAGGTAAAACTGTCCTCGTTCTTGACCCTTATGCCAAATCATTAGCGGCTTGGAATAGTGACCTAGCAAAAACAGATGCCGCTCATAAGGTCGCTAAAGCTGCCTTTGTCGATCCAGCGAAGTTAGGTCCGCAAGACTTGACCTATGGGAAGATTCGTAACTTCAAATCACGTGAAGATGCCGTTATCTATGAGGCTCATGTGCGTGACTTCACTTCGGATCCTGCCATCGCAAAAGACTTGACCAAGCCATTTGGTACCTTTGAAGCCTTTATCGAAAAACTAGACTATCTCAAAGACTTGGGTGTGACTCATATCCAACTCCTTCCAGTCTTGTCCTACTACTTTGTCAATGAATTGAAGAACCACGAACGTTTGTCTGCCTATGCTTCAAGCAACAGCAACTACAACTGGGGATATGACCCTCAAAACTACTTCTCCTTGACTGGTATGTACTCAAGCGATCCTAAGGATCCAGAAAAACGTATTGCCGAATTCAAGAACCTCATCAACGAAATCCACAAACGTGGCATGGGGGCTATCTTGGACGTGGTCTACAACCATACTGCCAATGTTGATATTTTTGAAGATATTGAGCCAAACTACTATCACTTTATGGATGCAGACGGAACTCCACGTACTAGCTTTGGAGGCGGTCGTTTAGGAACAACCCACTACATGTCTAAACGTGTCTTGGTAGACTCTATCAAGTATCTGGTTGAAACTTACAAAGTGGATGGTTTCCGTTTCGATATGATGGGAGACCACGATGCAGCTTCTATCGAAGAAGCTTACAAGGCTGCACGCGCCCTCAATCCAAATCTTATCATGCTAGGTGAAGGCTGGAGAACCTATACTGGTGATGAAAATACGCCTGTACAAGCTGCTGACCAAGATTGGATGAAGAAAACAGATACTGTCGCTGTCTTTTCAGACGACATCCGTAACAACCTCAAGTCTGGCTATCCAAACGAAGGTCAACCTGCCTTTATCACAGGTGGCAAACGCGATATCAATACCATCTTTAAAAATCTCATTGCCCAACCAACCAACTTTGAAGCAGACAGCCCCGGAGATGTTATCCAGTATATCGCAGCCCATGATAACTTGACCCTCTTTGACATCATTGCCCAGTCTATCAAAAAAGACCCAAGCAAGGCTGAGAACTATGCTGAAATCCATCGCCGTTTGCGACTTGGAAACCTCATGGTCTTGACTGCTCAAGGAACTCCGTTTATCCACTCTGGTCAAGAGTATGGACGTACCAAACAATTCCTTGATCCAGCCTATAAGACTCCTGTCTCAGAGGATAAGGTTCCAAACAAGTCTCACTTGTTGCGTGACAAGGACGGCAAGCCATTTGTCTATCCTTACTTTATCCATGACTCTTACGACTCTAGTGATGCTGTCAACAAGTTTGATTGGACCAAGGCAACAGATGGTAAAGCTTTCCCTGAAAATGTCAAGAGCCGTGACTACATGAAAGGATTGATCGCTCTTCGTCAATCTACAGACGCCTTCCGACTCAAGAGTCTACAAGATATCAAAGAGCGCGTCCGACTCATTACTGTCCCAGGCCAAAATGGTGTGGAAAAAGAGGATGTGGTAATTGGCTACCAAATTACTGCTCCAAACGGTGATATCTACGCAGTCTTTGTCAATGCAGATGATAAGGCTCGCGAATTCAACTTGGGAACTGCCTTTGCTCACTTGAGAAAGGCTGAAGTCCTGGCAGATGAAAATCAAGCTGGACCAGTAGGAATCGCTAAACCTCAAGGTCTCGAATGGACTGAAAAAGGCTTGAAATTGAACGCTCTCACTGCCGTTGTTCTCCGCTTGTCTCAAGGTGGTGCCATCGTCGCCCCAGCTGTGGAAGAAAAACCAGAATTTGATCTTTCTAGCTTGGAAGTTGAACCAGAACAAGGTCAAGCTCCAAAACTAGTAGCCAATCCTGAAACTCAAGAAACTGCTGCAGAGGCTCACTCTCAGAACCTCCTTCCAAACACAGGAACTGAGAGCAAATCCCTTCTTGCCCTTGCTGGATTCAGCATCCTTGCCCTTCTCGGACTTGGATGGTTGATAAAAAACAAGAAAGAGAACTGATACTCAATGAAAATCAAAGAGTAAACTAGAAAGCTAGCCACAGGCTGCTCAAAGCACAGCTTTGAGGTTGTAGATAAGGCGAAGCTGACCTGGTTTGAAGATATTTTCAAAGAATATAACCTAGCCCTCCTATAGAGAAAACACCCCATGGTCAGAAGAATCTTCTAGTCATGGGGTGTTGTTTTTATGATACACTTATCTATCAAATCATATATTCTACACTATAGCTAGCGTCTGATAAGATACGAGCCAGGAACTGCTTGGTTCGTTCTTCTTGTGGACGACTAAAGAAATCGTGGGGATTGTTCTCCTCTACGATACGGCCTCCATCCATGAAAATAACGTGGTTAGCGACATCTCTAGCAAATCCCATCTCATGCGTGACGACCACCATGGTCACACCTTCTCCCGCCAACTGTTTCAGAACATCCAAAACATCTCCAACCAACTCAGGGTCTAGTGCAGATGTTGGTTCATCTAGCAAAATGACCTCGGGCTTGACGGCGATGGCACGCGCAATCCCTATTCGTTGTTGTTGCCCTCCAGATAGCTGGGAAGGGTAGTAGTCTTTATAGGCTAGTAAACCAACTTTTTCCAAGGCAGATTCTGCACGTTTGAGCGCTTCTTCCTTGGGAACTTTACGAGCCACGATTAGGCCTTCTAGAATATTTTCCAGAGCAGTTTTATTTGCAAAGAGATTGTAGTGTTGGAAAACAAAGGCTGTTTTTTGGCGAATTTCTAGAATGTCTTTCTTGCTTAATTTGGCTAAGTCATAGGTTTTTCCTGCCAAGGTCAAACGGCCACTATCAGCTTTTTCTAAGTGGTTGAGACAACGGAGAAAGGTCGTTTTCCCCGAACCTGATGGTCCTAAAATAACGACGACATCCCCTTGATCGACCTGAAGATTGACATCCTCCAGGACCTGCCTCTCACCAAATGTTTTTGCGATATGTTCTACTTGTAACATCCTGTCCTCCTATACAAAACGCGCGCTAGATGCTTTTGCACTCTTTTCTTTTTTCACATAGCCTTTCTCCAGTAGGGAGAAGCCCCACTGAATCAAACCACAGATCAAAATATACTGCAAAAAGATCACAAAATAAGACTCAAAATACTGGTAGCCGTAGGACGCTTCCACACGAGCAATAGCGGTGATGTCCTTGATGGTCATGACAAAGACCAGGGAGGTCCCTTTGACGATATTGATCACCAGATTGGCCAAGTTAGGCAAGGCTGAGCGCAAGGCTTGAGGAAAAACAATCCTTAGATAGGCCTGGGTCGTAGTCAGCCCAATCGCATGCGCTGCCTCTAGTTGTCCCTTGTCCACCGTCAAGATAGCTGAACGCAAAATCTCCGATAAACTCCCGACTGTCATCAAACTATAAATGATAAAGGCATAATAGAGAGGATCAAGCTTGAAAATATCAAAGTCACTTCCTATGCTTTTGAAAAATTGATTCAGCAGACTTGGAAACAAACTATAAAAGAAGAGAATCAATAAGATTGGAGGGGTCGCTCGGATAAAAGCCAGATAGACTAGAGAAAAACTTCTCACCCCTCGAACCTTGTAAATCTGCCCCAAGGCTAAAAATAGAGCAGGTAAAAAGCTTAAGACCATAGCCACAATCATGATAATCAAGGTGATTGGCACACCCTTCAAGGTCTCCAGAAAGGTCTTTACAATATAGTCTATATCCATTTCTTACCTCCCTTTTGTTTCCAAAGACTTTTCAAGCAAACGACTCAAGCTAGAAATAACCAAGGCAATCCCCCAGTAAAGAAGCGCAACTGCCGTATAGGTTTCCAGAGAGTAGTTCCCTAAATTGCGACTGATCAAGAGATTCCCCGCCCCCATAACATCAACAAAACCAATCGTATAGGCCAAGGCAGCATCCCGCATGAGATTGAGAATAGCGGTCGTTATATTGGGAAGAGCAACTTGAAAAGCTTGGGGAAAAATGATTCTCCAAAAAGTCTGACTTGGAGTCAAACCAATACTAAGCCCAGCCTCTGTCTGCCCCTTTGGAATAGCTTGATAGGCTGCCTTGAAAACCTCGGCAACAATAGCCGCAAACAAGAGAATCATCGTCAGGAGAACAAAAATAGTTTTAGACCAGTTGTTGATATCCAAACCAAGCCACCATTTCAGAAATTCTGGCAAGCCATAAAAGACTAGAAAAAGCAAGACAATCGGCGGTGTACAACGTAGGGTAAAGATATAGCCTTTGGAAATCGCTGCAAAACTCTTGTCTTCTCCTACTTGCGCCCAGGCCAAGAGACCTCCAAAAAGGGAACCAAGAAGAGTAGTAAAAAAGAGAATGGACAAGGTCATAGGAAGTGCCTGCCATAAGGTTGGTAAAAACTGAAAGACCTTGGAAAAATCATAAGAAACCATGCAAAACCCTTTCTAGTCTTGGAATTTCTGGTCTAGTCTTTGTCTACGTAACTAAAGACATCTTCTTTAAAGTATTGCTGAGATAGCTTAGCAAGCGTGCCATCTTCTTTCAACTCTTTGATTGCTTTTCCATATTCTTTACATTTTTCGATTTTTTCATCATCATCTGGAGCAAGATTTATAATGCATCCTTCTCCAACAACAGATACATCTGCGTTGTCTAATTCCTGTATCCACATACTCATGAAATCTCCTTCTCCCCAGTCATTTGACCCGAAAAGTCCTACTCTTTTTCCAGCTAATTTTTCTTTTACACCTTCAATATAGTCAACCATTTCTGGTGCAACTTCTTCAGATCCTGTTGCTGGTGACCCAAATGCAACGAAATCAGCATCTACTGAACTTTCATCAGCTGAATCTACTGAGATTACTTCTACTTCTGCTCCTGCAGCTTTTGCTCCTTCTTCTATGAATGATGCTATTTGTTCAGTATTTCCTGTACCACTAAAATAAATTATATTCAATTTAGCCATGTTTTTTCCTCCTAAAATTTTTATCTTCTTATAATTTTATAATTACTCTACTAATTATATATTCTTTTTATTTGTATGTCAACATATTATTTTAGTAAATTACTCTAATTCCTATTCCACCTCTTATGTTCTGACCTTTTGTATCATATCCTGCATTCAGTGTAAAGCCTACTCTCTGATTCTCTATACCTATATTGATATCAGCCTTAAAGTTTCCTCTTCTGTTATCCTTTTCGCTTCTCATCTTGAACCAGTCGGCTTCAGTAAAGGCAACTCTTGCTCTATTATTTACATCTGCAACTTTTCCAAGTTCATTTTCATATCCTAAACTTACAGTAGTTACAAAAGTTGCTTTCTTTGCAAAATGTTTTTTATACTTAACTTCAACCCCTGCTTCAGGTTTTACTGAGTAGTAGTCATTTCCTTCAACATCAAGTCTCATTTCACCAGTTTTTTCTTTAATGTCGTTAAATCTACCGTATTCAGCCTTAATGCTTGCGTATGGTCTGACACTTGTTGTTTCATTTACTCTGAATTCTTTTGAAACTTCAGCCTTTGCCGCTGCACCATAAGAATTATATGTTGATTTTGCTCCAAATACCTCATCAACTATCCAGAATTTTCTATCCATTTCACTTCTTGCAACGTAACCTTCAGCTGAAACAGTTACATTTAAGCTATTATTGTAATCAAATGGTATAGATTTAAATACTCCGGCTTTAAGCATAGTTGTATTTTCTTTAGAACCACCCATATCTTTAAACTTGAATCTGTTCTGAATAACTCCTGCATACCATCCGTAAGTATCTCCTAATCTCACATCTTCTTTTTCATGAACATAAGCCACTCCATAAGAATTTGCCTTATAGTCGATTATTCCTGCAGTATCAGTTTTATATTCATCTTTCATTCCAAATGCTTTTACTTTATTTGATCTCTTAGACTTATTATCCCACTCTTTTCTCAAATGGTCAAATTCCTTATTAAGCATTGCTCCTGTAGAATATAATCTCATTTGAGTATTTGCATACTGCTGTCCCTTCATCTGATCTACAGCCTGAGTGAATATGTGCCCCTCACCCTTTCCTAAATCATTCAGTTTATTAAACAGTAATTTTTCTCTTGTTCCAAGTCCTTCAACACCATATCTTTGTTCCATTCCATCCATAAAGTTATAAGTATCTGTGTCTTTTGCAAATGAAGTATACGGTATTTTTGACATATAAACTTTTGCAAGCGTATCATCCTTATTCTGAGTTGCAGTAGCTATCCAAGTTAAACTTGAAGAGTTTAACAACCATTTAGTTTTTCCGCCTCCTGTACTTGTAACAGTAGTTATTGCTGTATTGTAAGGGTCTATAATATTATTTCCTATTTCTATATCTTTACTATTTGTATATTTTGCCGCTTCAGTACCAAACACAAGATTTACTTTTCTCAAGTTTTTCAAGTGTTGAAGCCCTTCTATAGGATTAGTATAGTTTACTCCTGAAGTATCTACATACATTCCAAGTTCCGAAGAACCTCCACCCATATTTACTGGACTTGTTTCATTTGCCTGTGCATAAAACTCAGGAAGGCTTACAATAGTAGTTCCAATCTGTATGTCTGTTGGATTTGGAGTTGGTGTTGTAGTATCTACATACACAGGTGTAATTGCTTTACCATCTCTTTCGATAGTAGCAGTTGTAACTCCTCCTCCAGGAGAGTTTATTTTTATTCCTTTAACTCCTTTACCTGTTGGATCTAAAGTTGCCGTATCTGTTGTCTTTGACCCAGTTCCAGAAACTGTTATACTTCCACTGGCAGGATCAAATTTTCCGTCTTTAGCGTGGTATACTCCAACTCCTTCACCTGAATCAATTATTATTCTTCCATAGTTTTTAAACAATGCGTTATTAAGTGCAACTACACCGATTATTCCATCTTTATTGTTATTAGGTGCTGTTCTTATTTCTGCTCCGGCATGGTTTACTCCTACCGCTCCTTGATCCAGATACATTCCGATACTGTTTTCTCCACTAAGTTCGATTATTCCATAGTTGTCAGCAGTAGATCCTGGACCTGCAGCATACATCCCTATTCCATTTGCCTGAGGAACATTTATTGTACCATAGTTTTTAATATGTCCTGTCGTTACAGGTTTTCCTGTAGTTTCATTCAGATATCCTGCAGCCATTCCTATTGAATATTCCTTATTTGCAGGATTACTAAATCCTGTAGTAATTACAGGCTGAGTTGCCAGTCCTGGATCACCGTTCACTGCAGTTCCATCTTCAACACTGAATATTCCTACGTTTCCTAATCCTATTCCAAAATTAATGTCTGCAAGGTTCTTTACATTTCCTGAAGAATATAGTCCATAGTTTTTATTTCCTGTAGATTCTAAAGCTGTTCTGTTTATTACATTAGATGTTTTATCTGAAGAATACATAAATACAGATTCATTATTTAATTTAGTTCCGTCAGCATCGTTTATATCTGCATTAGTTCCTGAACCTTTTATTACAAATCCATATGATTTACTATTTCCAAGCTGAACATCTGCTGTACTTATTATTGTTTGTCCACTTCCATTAGTAAGTACTCCCGCAGCTTTTCCATTTCCTACTGTAAGTTTTCCTCCATTAAGTGTTACATTTCCACCTTTTGAGAATATTCCTGTACCGTTGTCTCCAATTGTTATATTTCCACCATTTCCTGTAACTTCATATCCATAAATTCCTATAGAATTTTTTCCAACTGTTATATCTCCTGAATTTGTTACAGTTTTTGCTGAATTTTTTACATATATTCCTACATTAGGTTTTTCTGAGTCTGAAGCATCTCCCAATGTTATATTTCCACTATTTAATACATTTCCATTTTCAGCAATAATTCCTATTTCACTTGCTGATGATGTTCCTGTAATATTTCCTGTATTTGTAAGAGTACCTGTTCCTTTTGCAAGTATCCCAGTAATTCCTCCTGTTGTACCTGTGCTGTTTACCAGGTTGATATTTACTTCATTTACAGGATTTGTCCCTTCAAAAAGTATGGCAGTTCCATTTCCTGTAGCACTTCCTGAATATTTATATTCAAAAGTTTTTCCTGCTCCTTTTACTTCAGAAATTCCTTTTGTATAAATTCCTACACCTTTATCCTGAGTTTCAACTCCATAATCTGAAGCCAGATTTACAGTTACATCTTCTCCATATATTCCTGTTCCCTCAGTACCTGTAACTATATCTGATGTTCCTGTTCCTGAAACAGTGATTATTCCACCTTGTCCATCTCCAAGACCTTTACTATTTTTTAATGCTATTCCTGTTCCGCTATTTCCTACAGTCAGTTGATGACTATTTTCTATAGTAACTTCTGACTTAGGTGTCCCAGCTTTATTATTATCTGCAAATATTGCGATTGCTTTATCTCCGGTAACATTTACAGATCCTGTATTTATTATTTCCACTTTCTTTCCTGCCGCTCCTGCATCAGTTCCATATCCTGCCACAGCAGTTCCTGTTGCAAGTCCTGCAATTCCAACATTACCAGGTCCCGCTCCTGTTACATTTATAGTTCCTTCATTTTTCAGAAGACTTCCATTTGTTCCGTACATTCCGACACCATTGTCTACTTCTATAATACCTGTAGCTGTATTATGTATTTGTCCGTAGCTTACGTTTATTCCTGCCGCTCCTGCTGCAGAAGTTCCTCCAGTAATTCTTACTGTTCCATTATTTATATATCCTGAATCAGCATTTGATGCAGCAGTTGTGTTTGATCCCATAGAAAGACCTTTTCCATTTGTACCTGATATAGTTTTACCTGCATTTATAGTTACTAATTCTCTTTCCATAGTTATATGGTTAAACCCATCTGTGGCACTATTTAAATTAACATCAGTATCTACTGTCAATGTTCCATTCATAAGTACCGAATCATAAATATAGTTATTAGGGTTATTGATTGCAGCAAATTTAGGAACTGTTTTCAGTGTATTCAAATATGCACCTGAGTTACCATCCCATGTTGCATTAATTCCCTTAAATATACCTAAATTTACTCCATCTTTTTTCAGCTCAACTGTTACATTACCTGTTCCTTGGTACTTCTTAGTTCCTGTTACAGTTGCTTCATAATCACTTTCTTCTCCGGCTACTAATATTCCATCATACATATTAATAGTTGTAGCACCTTCAAATTTTATTTTAGAATTGTTACCCTTTGCAAAGAATGGTGTTACATTATCATGACTGTTTGCCTCATATGAAAGATCTTTATTTTCTATTGTACCACCTTTAAATACTACTTCTCCACCGTCTACAGCTACCAATGCTCCTTCTTTCCCTGATTTTATTGTATTTGAAGCTGTATCAAGTGTAACTGTAGCACCTGAACCATTTGCCAATGCTCCAAGTCCATTAATGTTGGCTCCACCTGTAAGTGTTACTGTACTTCCATTTCCTTTTGCATATCCACCTATATTTTTGTATGTCTGTTTCTGACTGGCAGGGTCAGTTGCTACCCATGCATCTACTGCAGTTACTTTTCCTGTGGCAGTTATAGAACCTCCACTTTCAGCATATCCTATTATCGAACCAAATCCTTTGGCTTCGGTTGTCCCATCTACATTTATTATACCTTTGTTTTTAGCTACATATGCTACTGGTCTAAATTCTTTTTGTACTGGTGTTCCAGCTACATTTACTGTAGCAGTCTGACTTCTTGCTGATAATACAACATTCTTCCCTATATTTATTGTACTTGCTTTAGTTCCATCACCAAGAGCAGTTTGAGTACTAGCAGACATACGTGAATTATTATCTTTATCCCACACTCCATCTGCTACCGCTATTATTGTTCCTGTTGCCGCTTTATTTGTAGAATCTACTGCTGAAACAGAATTTGCTCCCATAGTTCCTACATAATCTTTAATATCTCCTGTCATTATTGGAACTATATCATGCTCATTAGTTGTTTTTGCAATATCAAGAACTGTTCCATTTTGTGAAACCATCATTATTCCATTTCTTGAGTATTTTCCAAACTGTATATCAATGTCATTCACTTGAAGTGAATGTATCTCATCCTTGTCAAAATTTACTCCGTTTGCTACTGCTGATTCTGCTCCAAGGTCTGTTGATGGAGTTATTTTCTCTAATCCTTGACCTGATCTTTGACCTGATCTTGCAAATATTCCAACATTATTTTCAACATATTTATTATCATACAATGTATTTCCTGGTGTTGTTTGAGTATCAGAAGCATTTGGCTTATTTTCTGCCTGTTCTAAATTTAGGTATTCTCCTATTTTTGCTTTTGCATTAATTTCACCCTGATATATTCCTACTCCTGATTTTTCCCATGCTGTTCTTTGACCTGTACCAGCATCTGACCATGATGTTGTTGTACTTAAATCTTTACCCCAGTTAAAAAACATTATTACATTTCCATCTCCATATGATTCAGGAGCTGTTGTCAATTTAATAGATGGTTTTAAACCTGTGTTATAGGCATCTTCTATAGTCCCTGTATTTGCTCCTGTTTTTTTCAGTTTTTGAAAGTCAGGAGAATAACCTAATCCAGAATACACAAGA